>Ga0307512_10000015_pt1 | contig 164175 bp, 180 predicted proteins | sample 14_EM_MG_FD_200267 | JGI IMG/M metagenome (GOLD analysis project Ga0307512, IMG submission 200267) | Populus trichocarpa ectomycorrhiza microbial communities from riparian zone in the Pacific Northwest, United States - 14_EM | ecosystem: Host-associated > Plants > Roots > Unclassified... | reverse complement strand
TGTTGTATATATTGGTGATATGCTGGACCTAGAGGATGCTATGGAGCATGGAAAAGGGAGAGAAGGGGTTAGTAGTCAACCCCCAGTAGTGACTAGGTCAGGGAGAGTGGTTAAGACAGGTCATTTGGGTCAATAAATACCACCCGCGGGTGGTCGGTTTCCCCGTCATGGGCGGTCACCCGGTAAAATACGTTAGTCCAGATGGACAACGAGGCCGTTCCTTTACTTCGAAATCATCAGCACCCGAACAGTGATGTGGACGATGGGAACGCTCTGAGGGTAAATCAGGGCTGGAGACCTCTGCCACCAAAGCCCAGGAGAAATTGACGACAGGTCAACAAAGGCCAGGGACTAGAAATCGAGATCAACGAGCTGAAAGAAAAAAAAAAAATACTGTACCGAGCATGATGCTTCGGACGTCACAAAAAACCCGTCCAAAGAGAGTTGAGGATTTCGCTCACTCTTGAACATTCGATATTGAAAAATCTGTCACAACGAAATACCGTCCGAACCATCGCGTTCGGTACATTGTTGCTAGTATCGGCGTCAGCTATATTCTCCCAAAGATCTCTTGAAGGCGACAAGGCCACCCGCAGGCATTGGATGGTGGTCAGAGTGACTAGAAGTCCTGCGAATTGATAAAGAGTGCTGCTACTGCAATACAGATAAAGAAGCAATCTTTGTTGGAGCTATGGGTAGGCTTTCTTCTTCGAGGTATCCGAAACCCGATCCAAAACCCCACCCGGGCGTTATGCCAAGGGTGGAAAATCGACTGGATCCGATTTTCGATTATGGCCCGGCGTCTGGTATCGAGGGCACATTCCACTTGTCACATGGAGTTATTTAAAGTACGCCCAAAGCACAGAGCAGTCAGAGGTCGTCGAAGTTCATAAGTATTTACAACCAATTAGAAGTAGAGCCAATTAAAAACGTGACGATTGATGTGCTCTAGCTGAGAAATCTCCAGGTATCACGGCTAGAATCAGAAAGAAAATAGTCGTCATACAGAACCGATGCACGATGAACGCCGACATGTATCTACAAAAGACAGCTGCACCCATACAACTTTTCACCAAAGCGAGATATGACAAGAGTGAAAAGATAACAGCCTAGGTTGTAGGTGTAAACGCGGTATGATGAATATAATTTGCTTCACAAACGAATCCACAAACACTGCAAAGGCAAACAAAACCCCAAAAACTAATATGCAAGATACGAGAGGATACCAACGATTCAACGCATCAGATAGACAATTGGAAGAGATGCTGGGAGGGGAAAAGAAAAAAGAAAAAAGAAAAAACAAGAAACGCGAAAATTTTATGCCACCGACGCCAACTACTCCCCCTCCATATACACCTCAAGACATACCCAATCTCTGACGCGTTTGTGCACCACGCCGTCTATCCCATTTGTGATCTTCGCCCATCACTGACGGTGACACGTTCATCCTCCTCCAAGACGTCGCTCAGTCGTGTAGGATGATGATGTCTTGGAATAGTTTCCCATCCACTTCCGATACCGACGCCGCCACCGCCTAGACTGCCACCATTACTACCGTATCCGGTTCCATCATAACTGGGGTACGTACCCCATTCTCCGCTTTGGTATTCTTCGTCTTCGTCCTCACCTGGTCTCCTGGCCATCATTGGGGCACCATGCTCATCTATAACTATATTGCCGTGTTCATCCGTCTCGAACGCCATAGAAGAGGCCGAAATCGAGGGTGATCCCATACCTGGATTTGTAGCATAGGAGGCGGCGGGAGACGGATTGGTGTCCTGTAAATTGCCAATATCATGAATAGAGGTTGGAGTTTGCTGGTAGAATCCTTGTTGCTCTGATTGTTGCTGTTGGTGTTGCGGTTGGTGAGGGGACTGAGGTGGATAAGCAGGGGAAGGCGTTCCAGGAGCTGTCGTGGTCCTTGCGGTCGCGGCTGCCGTAGATGTAGGAGGATGTTGTTGAATATCGGACATATCAGACTCATTGTGCGAGGGTTGCGGCTGTGGTGGTTGTTGACGAGAGTGGGTCTGCTCCTGGGAAAGAGGATGCTGTTGTCGTGGAGGAGACTGAGGTGGCATTGCACGGTCCGAGTAACCTTCTGCCAGAGGAGCTGCTGCACCAGTAGGCGGTGCACCAGTTGCTGTTCGAGGTCTGTTGGACTGACTGTTGTTTCTTGAAGGCACACCAGGCATCGGCATTGGTGTGACCTGAACACCGCCGACTAGTGCGGGGTGACCATCCTTGAGACTGGTGGTTATTTCACGTTCCTCCTGCTCGCGCCGGCCGAGTTCTTCCCATGCTCGTCTACATTCTTCCCTTGATATCTGTAATTCTCGGCGTGTTTCTTCTACCATCGTCTCCGCCGTCGTTTTCTCCTTCTCCAACTTCTTTATCTGTGCCACTGCATCCGCTCTTTGCTGCCTTTCAACCCGGAGAAAACGTTCAAGTTCACTGCTCATTTCCCGAGCCCGCTCCTGGTCTGCTCGTGTCTCAAAGAACCATCTCTGGAACTTCCTTTCTGATGAGGCACGCAATCGCTGAAGCTCAATTAAGGCTTGAAACAGATTTGCGCCTGCCGCAGCTAGATCTGTAATCTGCCGTGACATTTCTTGTTCGAGCGGTAGATGGGATAGCTCTTGGCGGTTTTGCTCGAGGCGGGATACCCAGTAGCCAGTTAGCCCCTCCCAACGAGATGAAAGCATCTCCCATCGTTCAAAGGCATGAGGAAACGAGCTATTCCGGCTGCCAGTCTGTGGCTGTTGATTACTAGAGGCTCTAGCTGTGGAGCTCGCCGCGGGAGGATTCCCGGAGGCTGGTGGGCGGGTTGCCTGCGGCTGCGCTTGGGTCGCAGGCTCTGGCTGTCGAGTGGTATTGGCAGTGGGGCGAAAAGAGGTGGGTTGGGGTTGCCGTTGCGTTCCAGATGGTCCAGCCGCGGCGGTTGCGGAAGGTTGAACGGCATGAGATGTAGACGGTCTTTGTGCGGTCGAAGGTGCATGAACTCGTTGACCAGCCGCGGTTCCCCCAATAGCTCTCCCCTGCGGACCGCTTGTCGGGCCGGCGACCCTGGGCTTGTCCTCACCATTACCTCCGCTGCCGCCTTCTCCTAACCCGGCCCCAGCGCTTCTTGGGTTTTGCGACACCCTTCTCGGGGAAGATTCTCCCGCTGATGTCATCGGTCTCGCCGTCGTCGATGATTGCCGGTGGTGACCACGCACAGTAACGTTCGGAGGAACGTATTGAGACTGTTGGGGAACAGGGATGGGACCGGGTGCACTCGCTGCCATCATTGCGGACATAGACGCGTTTTCCTCTTCCAGATCAGGAGTGAGCTGGTGAGGTCCGCGGAGGGCTTCTTCAAGAACGTACAGGATTGCTGAGAGTGTTCGCTGGGAGACACAGCGTGGACGTTGTTCAAAAAGCGTATCTGAGAGAGTTGGAAGAGTTGTGGATTGGCGGCGTTGTAGATACTCTCCCCTCGTCGGAGTGGGAGACGTCGACGAGGATGGAGAGGAGGTTGATGAGGCAGACAAGATGGTGGCGGTGTTGAGATGGGCTGGTGTGGGAAAAATGGAGAGGCTGCGAACACAAGCGCGTTCCAGGGTAGGTACAAGACCGGCTGCACAAGAAAGAGATGGCGGGAGATTGTGATACTGACTGCAGAGCGTTGGGAGCGCGTGTCAAGTACCCCCTTACTGGTCCGCAGCGCGAATAGTCAGTTCCATCATCATAGTGATAGCAATTCGGGGTGGTTGGTTGTTGACATGAGGAATATCATGGTATTAGAGGAGGCTGGAATATACCTGGAGAGGGTCCAATGAACAACAAACAAGCCCAATGAAACCTTTAAATATAGATCGAATCTCCAATCGCTTCGCATTCCACTGTCATAATTGTATCAGACCAATTGACCGCTGTGAATTGTTCTTGTGTAATTCGAGGTGAAGCTTGTCTTGGTAGCTAACGCGAAAAAAATGTATGTGACGAAATGCTTGCAACTGACAGGCGAACAGGCAGCTTTTTCACTATCAGAATCCCGCTTTAACCGTTTTGTCCTCTGCCTGCCTCCAGAGTGCAGCCCCAAGCGAATTGTCTGCCTGGATTTTTAACCAAACACTGGGTACCTTCTCTCCGATTTTCTACGTTCCTGTACTTGTCGAAGAGGAGGCTTGGAACACAATGGTGATGCGTTGTCAACAGGTCCCCTCAGCCAATTATCAAGGCGTCGGGAAAGGTGGTAGACAATCCTGGAACCTGACAAACCGTCTGTCGAATCAGAGTGTACAGATCGAGGCGACGAGCAACAAGCCTTTTCCCCACAGGATGGAACACCACACACAACAATTGATATCTGATGAAGGTCGAGAAAGCGAGATCGAGTAAGAGGGAAGGTACACAGGCAGGAGCGCAGTTGCGGTTCAAGAAATACTTGTCATTCGGCTCTACTCCTGAGCTGTACGCGTTCCGCTTCGCGTAAGTATTACCCTTTTTAATCATTTTTAGTTTTCCGTAATTTCGCCCCTTCCTTTTTCCGGTTCGATGGTACCACGGTCATATCTCGGAAGCCCGCCTTAAGGAGCGGCAGAGCAAGGGATGATAGATGAGCCGATCGCGTGAAGAGGTAGTTTTGCAGATTTGCAAAGATGAAACCACGGATACGGAGGCCCGAAACCTTGAGGCGATCTGAAGAACCGGGTCTCTATGGTCATTAAATGAAAACGTTACCCTTGAGCCTAGTTATCATACAGACAATTGTAAATTGAAGCTGCCGTGAGGTGAGATTGTACGTATATATTGGGTCCGTATATACGAGAGGATCCCACACAGGTGCCAGATACATACGATTGAAAGATGAGAACTGTACCACTGGCCATGATAAGAGTACTCTGGACAAAAGTCAGCTTGATGACTGCAGAATACTGACAGAAGGCTGGGGAATCTTTCCTCTCAAGTCAAGAGATGGATGGTGGTGGTGGATGCGACTGGCATCGCTTGAGTTGACGGTAGGTATTCTTTGTTCTTATTGAAAAGCTCCAGCCTTCCTTGCTTCTGGCACTGGCACTGGTAATTATTGGGAAAGGCGGAAAAGCCTCAATCCGTCTAAGCTGTGAGCTGTGGCTTGCCTGTGCACAACTACCAGATTTTAAGCTTCACCATCACAGCGTCTCCCGGTACACCATCGGCTCCTGTGTGGAAGACGAAGCCACTAAGTTACGAGAAGTACTGCATAGGACTAGGATTTATTATTCTTCATGGAAAGCTCTCCCGCATCTAATGGGGTTAGGGTTCTAACCCGTACTGAATTCAAGCAAGCTTAGGTGGGGCAGGTCACTCAAATATCGTACAGTGTAGTGAGGCACGACCGGCTGCTCGACAAACCGTGTCCAATCGTTCAAATTGTACAAAGTTTATGAGCTGCCTAAGCTACTTAAACAGTACTTGCTCTTGCACTATTTCTCCGCGCTCCATGCGATAGATCATGCTTTCTCCACCACGGATACAACAATTACTGCGCTTACGTCCACCACCTTTATCACTTTCCCGTCACAACTACATCGCCAATACCCGTTTCTCGCCATTGGTTCCTCCGCCGCCGTCGTCGCTTCCAAAACCAAGGCCTGCCCGTCAAATCTCGGCCAGAACGCGCAAGAATGTCCGTCGCCTCATCTACACAACTGGTGTACTAGGGACATTCTATCTCGCCGATGTTTACCTCAATTACTCCACCTTTACTCGAAACATTCGTACAATAACGACCTGCAGTCTCATTGCCGCAGACTACAAGCTCAATTTCAATGCTGGCAAAGATGCATCACAACTTTCACGCATACACCAACGCAATGCAGATCGCATGTTGGGGCTTTGCCTACACAATGGGGGCCTATACCAAAAGATTGGACAAGCAATTGCAATGCAGTCAGCGATACTTCCACCGATAGTGCAGGAGAAGTTCTCACGTTTCTTTGATGAGACTCCACAGGCTTCCTACAAGGAGGTTGAAAAGGTGTTACGAGAGGAGTTTGGCGACAGGTTTCCTGGGCTCTCTGGGAGCGAAATTGCAGACCGGATATTTGTGCCGGGAAGTTTTGAAAAACGAGCTGTTGGGTCGGCATCGATAGCACAGGTTCACAAAGCGAAGCTACCTACTGGAGAGGAGGTGGCGGTAAAGATACAGAAGCCTTGGATTCAGAGACAGGTTGGACTAGACTTATGGGTGTTCCGTGGGGTCACATATTGTACGGGTCTTCCTTTCAACAAGTATTGGTTGCTAAGTATTCACAGTCTTCTCAACCTGGATGTTCGGTTTGCCATTAAGCTTTCTTACTCCTTATATCTGCGAACGGTATGTTCCTTAATAGTGAGAACACAACCGATGATATTGGGAGCTAAATAGAGAGCTACAGACTATATAGCGAAACAGACTTTTATACCGAGGCTCAAAACGCGCAACGTACTGCCGAATTTATTTCATCTGAACCTACTCTCAAAGGGAGAATTTACGTCCCAAAAGCATTTGACAAGCTATCCACAAAAAGAGTTTTGGTTGCGGAATGGATCGATGGCGTTGGTGTTGCAGAGCGCCAGGTTTTGACTGGTCCATATCGAGATGATAACTCTGTCGGGCATACTCTTAACACCCCACGCTCGATATCAAACCGTCAAGGTCCCATCAGAAGGGTTCGTGGTGTTGGAGAAGGTTATTCGGGCCGTGGTAATGAGCGAATTTATGGCCTGGGCGTTCGGGAAAAGGATGTCATGCAAACCATGGTGGACGTGTTCTGTGCTCAGATGTTTCTCTTCGGGTTCGTCCATTGTGACCCGCACCCTGTATACAGCCGGCGTTCTCCACCGCTTTGGACTATTGCTGACTTGTCGATTTAGGGGAATATCCTAGTCCGACGTTTATCGAACGGTAAACCTCAGCTTGTACTCCTTGACCATGGTCTCTATATCACCACTACACCCAAGTTCCGACACCAGTATGCGTTGTTCTGGAGATCATTGTTCACCTTTGACAACGAGACTATTAACAGCATAGCCACTGAGTGGGGAATCGGAAATAGTGATCTCTTTGCATCTGCTACTTTGCTGAAACCATACCAAGGCGGTACGAAAGAAATGGCAACGATAGTGGGAGGTTCCAAGGCCGGTGGTCCAAAAACTGCCTATGAGGCTAGTCAACAAATGCGTGAGAAGGTTGCGGAATTTATAGTCAACCAGGATCAGATGCCGCGAGAGCTCGTCTTCATCGGCCGTAACATGCGGATAGTCCAAGCACACAACCAGAATTTTGGAGCCCCTGTGAATCGCCTTAAAATCATCGCCAATTGGGCTAGTTACGCGTTGGCTAGAAATCTAAAAGAGGTGGGACTGGAAAGAAGCTGGAGGCAGAGAATACGAGGGTGGTGGGAACACGCTGTGTTTAAGGTTGTGGTGTTTGGATTAGATTGGGCATTCTGGTTGGGGAGAGTTAGGCAGGTTGTTTTTGGAGGGGTGGGATTTGAGGAGGGGCTTGAGCAGCGTTTGCGTGTGGTTGCAAAAGAAGAGTTTGGGGTAGAGCTGCAAGGAGAGAGAGTTTTTGCGGGATGATACCTTCACATATGAATAGCTGTACTCTTCACTCCATTATGCTTTCCTATGCTAATGGGGTTCGGCTCTGTTCCCGTGTACTATATATACTGTACTCTACTCTATCTTAGAGACTAGAAGGAACAGATGATTGTGTATCATAGATTCGGATTGGTTCTCGTTGGTGGATAATACATCTGCTGTATTGGCTTAGCATTGGTAACAACCTCCCTAGGCATAGTGGCAGTTTTCAGCCTCGTGCTTGTAGAAAAGATGCAGGTAGTGCTAGTGTTGCCCCTCACTGGACTTTCTGAAGTAGCCTTTACTATAGCGCTAAATATTAAGAGCATGAGATGTCACTCGTCTTATTTTTACGGCCCTTTCTCTGTAGGAGCGGTAGACTTTCGGCATTACTCTGGTGCGGGAATTCGTTTCGTCTAGTGTACAATGCCTATGGTGCTCTTAATCTAACGTTTCTCGCATACTGCGGGTCGAGACACTCGCAGGACTTCGGGGGTAGTCTCGCCGGAGCTCGAGGTTCCGAGACTGATCCATGCATATAAACATTAGACAGATGGGCTCAGAAGATGCGGCCATCACCCGATCGTGTTCCCTGTGCATCAGCCCATTCCCGCTCTACAACAACTTCGACCCTGGCTATGGGAACAGGGACATGACTCTTCGGGAGCCATACTATGCCGCTTTAGTCATTGGATATCACTCACAGACAGGTGAGTTAAGGCCGCTGAAGAGTTTAGCCTTGAAAGTACGCCTTGCGGTCAAGCGGCCCACAAAACAGTCTCTCATAGAGTATCTTGTCCCATGCTGAAAGATCGTCCCTAAATGAGTACAAATTTAGTTGACATTCATGATGCTGCCCGTAAGTAAAGTACCATACTAGTTAGTTTCGAGCTAAATCTTTAATTGCTCTGTTCAAATCATCCCGCATTCTCTCTTCAGCTGCAAATGCTTGAGCACTCGCTATGAGTTCCGGCGGATTGTTTCTGTTGCCCAGTATAATTCGTGTGCTAGATGTGAAAGTCGCAGCGATTCCAAGGGCTGATGTAACTCATCTCCAATTTTCGATGCTGATGTCCCTTCTCTAAGAAAAGATAGCCCATGAGCAGACTGATGTAATAGCATAGGCCTTATCGTCTAAATATTCTGTTCTTGGCTAAGGTGCGCATCGAGGAATTCCGAAATCTGAAGATGGAATCACTTGGTGGTTCGGTAATGCGGTTGTACTCCAGAGGCAGACCCCGACAATAATGACATGTGCATCTGCTCTCGTTCCCAGGATTTCTCGTCTGTCAAGACGGCTGGTTTTCGAGCGCAATGTGCATCAGTAATGAGCGTGGATCGCTGATAAAACTTCCAAAGTGCTGTTCATGGAGGTAGGTTGTCAAGATCGTCCGCCTGTAATAGAGTAGCGTGGGCTTAGTGCCCCCCCCCTGCGTTCTCCTTTCTCAGACAACTTACAAAGAAGAACGACCATTCATTCGCTGCATCCCTATCAGGCATCGTCAAATAATTACCACCAAGTTCTGCAGCTCTCCTGATTCTATCCATCATACACCACCATCGTCACAGCCTCCATCTTCACCACCGTCTTACAGTTCTCTGTCTGCTTTCTCTTCTCTTCGCTTCTTGGATTATATTCATATTCGCTCTTTAATTACGCCTGCCATGCTTGTACCAAAATCAACTGGCCCTCTACTGCTTCTCCTCTCCATCACAGCACACGCGGTCAACAACCCCGTTCCCGCCGTTCCTCCTCCTAAAGCTGCACCTGTCGCTGCAGGTCCAAAAGAGCTTCCTTCGCCTTCCACTACTCTCGCTGGCGGCGCCTCCGCACGAAGTGCTCCACCGCTACCTATCAAAGCTCCGAACCCCGCCGAGGTCAACAAGGAGCCAGGGAGTGTCGATGCCCCAGTTGACGGGCTCGATGGGAAGCCCCACACCGGCCCTGGCTTATTTGAGACGAAAGAAAAGGGGACGGGTGATGTTGGTATCTCTGGTGGGACACTTCACGTAGACCTGAAGAAACCGCCACTTCATACAGGAGATCACGAAATTGTTGGTCTTGAAGATTCAAAAGAGGAAGATGAGTCTAAGGTTCGGTCGTCAGTCAGTGCGTGCGATGGATGTGAGCTGACATTTGCATGTGGTGGAAATAGAACAAGCCAAAAGAAGTCACTGATGAAAAAGCTACAGATGGAAAGGTGCCATCCTCCATCCCCGGCGGTCCTGTACCGGATCGTGAACACAAGGAGTATATACAACCCGGCACAGATACATTGAAGGATCCTCCCATCAACCCCCCCGCACATTTTGCGCCCGTCGACTCCTCACCGGACTCATCGTCAATCTCGCAGCCAATGCACTCCTTCGGTCTCAGCTTCATCATGATTATCTTCTCCGAGATTGGTGACAAGACTTTCTTAATCGCCGCGCTGATGGCAATGAAGCATCCACGGGTACTGGTGTTTACCGCCGCGCTGTCTTCTCTCATCGTCATGTCAATTCTTTCTGCGGTGCTGGGTCATGCAGTTCCAACACTCATTCCAAAGCACTTGACCGCCTTCCTTGCCGGTGGCTTGTTTCTGATATTCGGTGTGAAGATGCTTAAAGAGGGTCTAGAGATGGAGAAAGGAACTGCAAGCGTTCAACACGAGATGGCAGAAGTTGAAGCAGAGCTCCAGGTGAAAACTCGAGACCGCGCGTCCTCGCTCTCCCGAAAACTTGAGTCTGGGACCCTGTCAGCATCATCACGTTCCCACTCTCTGCGACGGAACACATCCTCGCCCTCACTGTCGGATTCTGATGAGGACGACTATGCATCTGCACGGGGTATGGGGAAGGGGAAGAAAATGGGCGCATTAGATGGAATGCAGAACTTGGCAGGCTTATTGCTGTCACCCGCGTGGGTACAGACGTTTGTGATGACATTTCTGGGCGAGTGGGGTGACCGCAGTCAAATTGCTACTATTGCTATGGCGGCTGGCCAGGATTATTGGTATGTCACTGTTGGCGCCATCTCTGGACACGCAATTTGTACTGGAATTGCGGTGGTCGGGGGTAGGATGCTGGCGTCCAGAATCAGTGTCAGGAATGGTGAGTTTCTTCACTCCCTGGATAGCATTTCCTTGTGAAGGTGTGGGAATATAGTGATGCTAATATATCCGTGAACAGTGACGTTGGGAGGCGCTGGCGCATTTTTGGTGTTTGGGGTGATCTATCTGGCTGAAGCACTTTATGCGTGACCTCTTTGCTGTTCCTGGGTGAAGGATTTAAATAGAGTATGATGAAGAGCAAACTAATCGTGATATGGTGGGAGGACTAGCAAAACAAAGAGAGAAATGTGGACTTTTGTCTATTTGCTTCTGGTGTTCTTCCTGTATATAGGGTTTTTATGTTGTATGCGAGGTTAAAAGGATTCTGTACTCGGGGCGTAGGGTGTGATTTCATATGATTGGAGTTCTACTTTGGTGGTAGCGAATAATGTCTATTCTATGCGACGAGCTTCGATATATATATAGACTTTATCTGAAGCCTTGGGGCTTCTGGTCTCTGTTAGCCCAGTCATCATGCATCATTCGGCTAAGTCAAAGGTGTCCAGTGCGACTGATGTGGTCATTGTAGGCATCAGATCATCTCAAACACCGGCAGAAGAATAACATACCGTTCTCTCTACTGTGCTCTAATATGCATCCGTGTTGCCTCTCTCCTTCAGTTCCGCTGAACTTAACTTAACGACGCTCTGTATAGCGTGGTCTCCGCTAGCTTCCCCGCGACCTCATCAACCTCCCCATCAAGTTCTTTGACATCTAACCCCCTCTTCGCAACTAACACCTGCACCCTATCACCCCACTTCTTCAACAACGGAAACGCATCCACCACATCATCCAACGACACTTCATCTCCTCCGGTGACCTCCCACTTCCAAACCCCGCCCTCATCCCACCACTCTTTCCCGAAAACTTTCTCAACAGCTAATTCGTAGTTTGCGTCCCGAACAGCACGCAAAACTTCGGCATCTGAGGGAAAGATGTGAGATAGCCCTTGTACCACTCCATGGATCCAGCCTACGCGGAGGCCGACGCGCCCGCCGAGCGGGTATCCTTCATCGAAGCCTGATTGGAGGAATAGGGACTTGGAGGCGGAGATCCCGTCGCGGTAACCGAACGTGGTATGTGTTTGGCGGAGCTTTTGGAGGTCAGCTGAGGTTGTTGCGGGGGAATGATAGGTTGCGGGGAAGGACGGTGACGAAGGGCGGGAGTTGTCTCCCCAAACATCGTCATCGAAGGCCGAAGGTGTTAATGGCGGTGTTAGAGGCGCTATTGTTGTTGTTATTGAGTGGGAATCCATTGCTGCGGTTGGTCGTGATGGTTGGTAATGGGGCACAATGGTAATAACTTGCTCCTGCCAAGCCTTGAACGCCTGTCTAAACAAACTAAAACAAACTACGATCCAGGATGCTCTGGATCTTCACTATTGAATCTCACCACAATGGCGACCTCAGCACCTGCGACAACGGCAACAAGAGAAATAGATCTTTCCGCACTCTCCACCATGGCTCTGGCAGCGGAAGGTAACTGATCTCCCTTATCATATAAATATAAATATTATCTCTCTAGCTAACTAACGCTCTCCAGCTATTTCCACGTCTTCCAACCGCATAGAGATCAAAGCTCGTCTCCTCTCCCTTCGCGCCCAAAAGCCAGTCTCGTCGATTTCTCCAGCATTATCAACCTCTCCCTCCACTTCCCCAAATGCATCACAGGTTTCCACGATTCCCGATGCCGGCCGCACCCCGAACGATGAAACACCGAGCATTGATGCACGGATCCTCTCCTTCGCCCTTTCCCGGAGCAAAGCGGTAGCAGATCATGCTCTCAGCAATCTCTACCGTATCGCCGGAATCACAACCTTTGCCGCCCAGGAAATCACGGGCGAAAAGCTCCTTGGAATCAGAATCGATGTTTTCTCCGCTCGAGAACGCAAGTTTGGGAAGCTTGTCTACATCTTGCTTGAACATAAGGTGGTGGAGAAGGGGGGGGGCAAGGTGTGGATTGTAGCGCGGCACTCGGCGGCGGCGTTTCTTGGTGTTCCAGAGCTGGCGGGAAGGTACCTACCAACTGGAAAGGGAGAGGGGCGGCAGCAGGTTGAGAGGTTTGCGAGGGAGGTTAGGAGACGGGTTGTGAGGTGGAGGAAGCGGATTGATATGGCGGAGGGAATAAAGGAGGCGGCAAAGGTGGCCAACGGGGAAGGATGGGTCTCCCGGGTTGAGCAGGTGGAGTGGGATACAGAGGTCGCATTGGTGGTTGTGAAATGGGCAAATGGAACAGAGGCGAGATGCAGAATTGATGAGAAGGGGGAGATTGTGAAGGCAGTTGTTATGGAAAGGAAGGGCAAGAGGTTGGTGGAAGATGAGAGAACTATGAAGGGGAGCCTTTCGGGTTTGCCGGGGAGGTTGAGGTGGGACGGCGAAGAGTGATTTCGTATGGGTGCTGACTTGGCATATTGTTGTTGCATGGAGTTCTTGGAGTTTGGGAAAGAGTTCTTTTTCTTTTCAAAATATCAACCTACTTACTAGTACTTAGTAGTATAACTCGGCATGAGAGAAAGAGTACAAGGTATCTAATATACAAGAGAAGAGTTTACACCCCAGAGTTATTTTTATCTATACACCAGACTCTAGTTCTATGTACTTGCCAACCATAGCCACGCAAACCCAACCAGAATAAACCCACAGTTCTCTATCTCCAAGACTCCCAATGATCACACATCATAAGTCCTGCATTCCCTGGTTTATGGCGGATGGTATCAATTTTGCTTTTTCTGCTTCAGCTCTTTCTCTACTTGTACCTTAACCCTATCCTTCAGCTCCTTCCTGGCAAGCACACTAACAGCCCACTCTTCCCACTCCTCCTCGGCTGCCTTATTCTGCCCCTCCCATTCTTCGCCCACCTCACTGGCCTTAAACTTTGCCCTCAGTTCCTCGAGTGAGGACACATCCATTGCGAAAGCGCCACCTCCCACCAGCAACATGGCAAACGAAAACACATTAAGTGTTGCTAGCTGTAGGGCCTCTACGGCGTCCAGAGCACCGCTCGGAGGGTTGATGGGGGCTTGGTTATTGGGATGGTAGTATGGAGGGATGGTGGCTTTTATTCGGCGGGCCGTAGAGCGGCGGGTTAGACATAGAGAGAGGAGGAGGAAGGCTGATCCAAAAAGAGGCAGAGAGAGTTGGCGGAGCATGCGCCTCGTCTGGCTCATTGGCTCTGGGGGTGGAGGAGAATCATGTTGCTGTGGTGACGGTGATGGCGCTGGTGATGGCGATGATGGCGTAGGGGTGGTGGATGCTGGTGGGGGAGGCGTACTGCTGGCGCCCCATGGAAACCAAGATGAGAGGGAGGAGGCAGCCATTGATGCAAGAATAGTATATATAAGGTGTTGATGTTGTGATGGCGGGGTCTAGCTGGGAATTCTGGGTGAAGATTGGCTTCTTGGAGTTGCAGACCAACTAGAGGTGAATGGTAAGACCTAAACAGAGAAGATGATGAAGAATTGGTGAATAACTTAAGTAGGTAGAAGAAATGTAGTCAGTTCTACATGACAAGCCTTGTTAGCTGCACATCGCCATCAAGCGAGACACCCCATGTAACACGTGACAGGGCTTGGTTGTTGTGTCTCATCACCCTCAGCATCATCCTCGTCGTCCCGTCGCGTCTTGCAAACATCCATCGCGTGCTGAAGAAACTCAATCCTGTCTCCCCCCTCCCGCAAAGCCAGCCCTTCCAAACGCGACCAAATGGTCAGTACACGCTCGAAGCACTCTGTTGAACCAGAGCCACGGCAAACGCAGTCTTCCGCTGCTACGGCACGAACAAAAACGTCCCAATCACGCGTTATCCAGCCATCACTCGGCGGGGGCTACAGGAGGAGTCGGAACGGGCAACCAGGGCCTACTCCTGTTCTGGAAGTCGTCGCCAAAGCCATACGCTCAGGGAGTCAGAAGCCGCCGGGCGAATCTGATGACGAAACTGTAGGCCCTAGGAATGCTAGACGGGGTGGTAGCAAACAGCGTATGTTTTTATTGAGCGATTGCTCACCCACCTCTTGCCTTCCGCCAGCGTACCTGTGATCTACGTGTTCAACTATGACTAACTAACTCCTCAGTTCCCCCGGTCGAAGAGGGTCACGATGAGAGATTCCAAAGCACTGAAGCAGACACGACAACCGGGACTCAGCTAGAAGCGGAAGATCTTAATCGAGAACTAATCATCGAAACGGTATCGGAACTCAATGGGGTATCTGACAAGATACTTAATGCACTATTAAGTGGCCCGTGGGACGACCTTCAAATAGAGCTAAGGAAGCCCGGATCTAAATTTGCCTCCCGTATGGAGCATTACAAGAACAATTTTCGTTCGGCCAAAAAAGTTTATGGTGCGCAGGAATACATCTCCCCCAAAGTGGTACATTCTGTTGTTGGAACCGAAGCGCTTGATCCAGTTCTGTACAAGGCAAACCTTACTGTCTTGACCCTGTTCCTGTTTACCGCCCAGGAGAGAACAGAAGATAGTATGTTTGAAGATCTGAAGAACCTTGATCGGACGTTCCCACGGATATTTGGAGAGAAGCTCTCGCAGGATAATTTTGGTTTCGCATTGGACATCCGCACACACGCTCTACTTCTGTGTCTTAGGTCAAATCAGGATTCCGACGGATTTCATGCCGAAACATTCATTGAGTATTTCTTTTTTGAAGCTAATGATGGAGAATCAGAAGCTTCCCCCGCACCTCCTGAGAGCAGAAGACTGCGCCCATGGGACGGTGTAAACGAGTGTCAAGGATGGGAAAACGATACCGCACAAAGAGCCGCCGAGATTCTCGAGGTGGTTGGAGACTGCAAAAAGGATAAGGGCATCGACCTTAGTTCTCTTTCCGAAAAGTATCCGTGGGAAGATTTTACCGACAGTATGGTTGAATATGTTCGGTGCATCGTGAGAAACCCGGAACGACAACGAATGTTCGAAGAGGCAGTTAACAAAGCAAAAGACCTCGAGTTGTTTAAAGACCCTCTGATGGAACAAGAGTATGTGGTCAACCGGTTTAAACCTGCGAAAGGGGTGAAGGACAATAAACGGTATTTCTCTATCCATACCTTATTCTTTTCTTTGCTAACATTTCGTGACAGTGCTTCGAAGAGATTACCTGTTTCCCAGCTCACGGGCCTTAGACAAGTCGCAGCAGAGCAATCTGCAAGGAAGACTAATCCACTATCACCTCAGGCCTTGCAACAACCGCCTCCCTCCTCCGCGGCGCACGATACGCCCCCACACTCGAAACAAATGCCAGAATATACCGGAATTGATGCATTAGATGTTGACCTTCCATCCACAATATTCCCGTCGGCACTCCAGTATGCGGAGAAAATTCGTCGAATAGATCGGGAGAAAAATAAGGAGAACAGAGCCGCTGTAGATCCTGTTGCTGGCCCATCGAAGGGTAAGAAACGCAGCTTTTTAGATCGTCAAGATGGTGCGGAACGCTTATTATGGGACTCCCAAGGTGGAGACACCCAGCTGGAGCGTCGTGGGCCGACAGAGGCAGAAAAGGGAAAGAGCAAGAAACGATCGATACCCAGGGATGATGACTATGACGATTTCGAGCCCGACACACGAGATGAAAACGAGGACCGCAGGAAACGCTCCCGAAAGGATCTCCCTCAACGCAATCAACCTCAACCCAGGTCTTCCGGTGTTTCTACCCGCCGGAGCGACATTCCTCGAAACGAACTCGTACCTGACGGCGTGGGTCTTCCTTCGCGACATTATGTATCCCCTTCCGTCTCCCCAGAGCCGGAGGACGAAGGTGCAGCGCGGCGCCAGAGCTTGATCCAGAAAATGGGGCGTATTGATAAAAAAACCCTGGCGCAAAAGGCCCACAAGTTGCGTTCCGGCAGGAACCCCTGGACAGATGAACAGTCGCAGACGCTGGTAAACATGATTGGGAGATATGGAACCAATTGGCGAGCGATAGTACAGGCGAGTATTCTTCCTTTCGTCAAGAAATCCTAGCCGCTGATTGTGTGAATAGACAAATGATCCCAATCTACACCAAAGGACGAACATCAATCTAAAAGACAAAGCTCGGAACCTCAAAATTCAGTTTTTGAGAAATAGGCAGGCCTTACCGATTGGGTTTGATAAGGTTACCATCGGTAAAAAGGATCGGCAGATGCTGTTTGATGACTATGGTGTTGATGCCGCCGATTATGAGGATAAGTGTGGTCAGGTTGAGGGAAGTTATTACGAGGATGAGGAAGCGGCGGAGGCTAGTGTGATCGATGAGGAGTAGTGTGCAGCTTTGGGCGTTTCTTGTTTCGTTCTTACTTTAGTCTGTCAGACTATTCTTACTTATCGTGCGAATATTTGTGCTTTTGGTTACTGTTGGAATACTCTTTTTCTTGCTATGGGGTTGTAGGCGCACGTGTTTTGGGGCTTGACTTTATTTACTTATGTACGATAACCCCCTTCCTTTTACAGTGCGAAGCTACAATTCAATATAGTCTAGCCGCTTGTTGTACTACTCACCATATAATAGTTCAATTTGTACACTCGCTCTCCCCTACTGCTCCCTCCAGCCCGCCTCGCTTCTTCTAAGCTGCCGCTGCCGCAATATACCTTTTGTGTGTGGCCCATGCAATCACTAGCACAGCGGCTTGCGATACATAGAACGAGGAGGAGTTCTGCTGGGAATTTCCAGTGGTCCACTAGAGTGGAACTTCTTAAAAGTTTCTAGATTGCCCTTGCGCTTTCTCCACTTCATAGGCCATTCCCCTGATGCAGAGTGAGGCACGTAATCATCAAGTGGGGATTCTAAAAGTCCATTATCATTAGTACCCACATCCACGTCCGCATCCGCTGCTTCTGCTTCTAGTCCAAGCATTCTTCCATTGATATGAGTAGAGATTCTGAAGGTATCGACGTGCACGTGATTATTTTCATGACGGTGCACTCGAGGGTCATTCCGCATAATAATTTCCAGAAGGGATTATCCTACATAAAAGCCGTTATTTCTATCCATGCCTTTTCATTTTTATCCGTGACCCGGCTTCTTTCTTATGAACTTCGCTAGTTAGGTGAGAGTTAATGTGTTTGGAATCTTAATAAAGATTGTAATCTTGGGTATTCGCTGGTATTATGTCTAGACTTTAAAGCTCGCTGCGCTTGCTTTGGAGAAGAGCAACCAGGTCTTCACCTCTCTTCATCACATCCAGTTCAACTGTGATTGAAAGTGTTGCATCGATGACGGCTTGTGATCATAGCTCTTTTATACACTAGAGCTTATTTTCAAGCTTAGGGGCATTTATATATACTAGAGCTAGCTTGGTTGTTACAATCCCTAACCCATATGCAAACGTCGATTACATTCTCTTGCCAGAAATGCCCGATTCGAACGCTCAGCTCCCAACCCAGATGTTGATCAGTTTTGATTAATTCAATGGACAGTCCTGAATGAGCCCCATTCCTGTTTAATCAAGTCACTGTACCAAGACGATAAGGATGCGTCTTCACACAAATGTAGGCCAGCTGTAAACATTGATAAACCCACTAAGCAGTTAGATTGCTCCATCAATATTACGCGGTCATATGGATAGACGGCCCGCTGTCTTTATCGATATGTACCAGTTCCTGAATGTCCTACCTCTGGAACTTTGGAGGACTTAAAGGCCCACATTATAGAAGGCTGAAGTTTAGGATTATGGACTTGAAGACTAGAAGTCACACGAACTACCCATAAACCAGCGACAAGGAATCTGTCCTTCCCGGTTTTGTTTTTTAATGCCAACGGTTGGCGAACACTTGCTGTTCAGATCACGCCATTCCGCTTTTGTCGGGAGCAGTCAACGATGAACTACCAGCCGGCCACAACCCCCACGAACACTGTGCGAGGGATGGCACACAGAATGCTGTGTTTGTTTCCATACGATTCTGTTGGATATATCGATAGCTGTTGTTTTCACGGAACGGAGGGGGAAGGTGCCATGTGAGCTTGCTGATTTGTGAAGTTCAGTCTGCAAGCAACCATGCCTCTAGCGCTGTCCAGATCGTAGGCAGCAGAAGACTCACTTCCAAGGAAGACAACACGCAGCATCTGCAGCTCGACGCCGGTGTGAACGTGAATTGAGAGCACTTACTCAATGTCAACTGAAAGGTGAGTCATTGGAGGTGGAGCCATGATAAGGTTTCGGCAGCAACAACACTACTCTAGCTTAGCGCCTTAGACAGATTAATCAACCATTCAATATACCTCTATAACTTCTATATTATACCACAGTACATTCCTTCAGTATCAGTACTTGTCATGCTGCATCTCCTGCACGCTACACATCTGCTTCGGGGGTTGTTGCGAATAAAGTCTCGTTTTATTCCATTATTCCAAGCTACTGCGGTCACACAAGCAGCTGCTACAACCACCATCTCCTCCACCTCCACCACCACCCACTCCCCACATTCCTGCCCAACACCCCCAGAGCTCTCTTTCTTTTCTCCAACCCTTTTGGCACAAGCCATACTTGACATTTTAACAACGCTCTATTCACAGCCTGCTTAGTATCTTTGCTCACGTTCATCATCCTTGTCGCACCCCCTCACTAGAGTATTCCTCTACCAGTCAACGTCCCGAAGCGTATCTGGTAGGCCCGTTCAACGTTCGGATATCTTGGTAGTAGCAAGCCTGCTACTGCCTAGATATCAAATCCACAAATAAACGATTCAGCAAAATGACTCGACAGCCCAACGCTCCGCCTGCAAGTTTTGAGAGGTGGCATATGCCTGGCGAGGCTAGGCAGTTTGAGTTTGATCACGGAAAGAGTCGAGGCCAGAGTTACGGAGCCTATCGTGCTGTCAATCGCAACGGAAAAGAACAACAGGCTCCTATTCTCAGGAGTTTACCTGCGGAACGGCCGGAACCAGTGCAAACACCAACAAAGAAAAAGGTGTCGCCTCGCACCTCCCAGAGGCAAAAACAGGGAGTTGGTTCCGGCGAGCTTGAGCCGCACGGTCAAACACAAACGTACTTGGCTCAACCTGCGGACCAAACAACACCCCTTGCGTTCGCAAACTCTCCCACACCTTCCCCCCCATCCTTCACATCCTCAGCACCACCTCTAGATTCGTTAGGGACCCGGACTACTCCATCTTCGAGTCCTATTGATAGTATGGCTATCCATCAACCTTCACCAAACATTACAACTCCTCCTATCGACCAGAACTGGCCCACCTATGAGCCTAATATACTGGCAGCTACCCAACATCAGCGTCTTATCAACAATCAAAGAGCCATACAGTCGCAACCTCTACTCAGGAATGAAGAGTGGAGGCAATATTCAGAGGTATCCATTCTTATCGGCGGTTTCGGCAGTAGCTTAAGTCCCCATGTCTCGATCAGAGACATCTATCGCACTCTTTACCAATATGGAACGATTGAAATGATCCAATTTGTTGTCGACCCAAGCGGCCACAAAACCGGAAAAGCGAGAGTCAGATTCAGCAAGGTGATAGTTCCGTTCTGGGAATCTGGAAATATCGATTTCGGTGCTGGGCCAACACGGACGATATTGCAGAAGCCACAGGGGCTCGAGGTGATTCAGAGCAGGGTTAACCCTTCGAGGACGTTCCCAGTTAAAATGGTAAGCTGGCTGTTTTCTTGGGATCTAAGAAATATATCTAACGTTTGTGGTAGGCATTTGATGTTAAGTCTCTGAAATTCGGGTTCATGCTTCAACAAGAGGAGTTCATGGCCATGTACTCTAATACGCCGGGGTCCGAAATCCGCTGGGAAGTAAATTTCAAAAGGAAGAAGGTTGAGATAACCTTCAAGCTCTGTTTCAAAAAGGGAGAGACAGAAAATGTTTCAGTGGTGTCCGAGCCAGTCTCTGAAGTTAATACATCATTCGATCGCACTGAGACCTACATGATCGAGATTCCGTTCAGCCATCTGCAGGAACTTTTCGTCCCTGCCGATGAAGACCAGAACGACTCGCTGAGAACTTTTGTGATCCCGTTACCGGGCCCACCAAAATATTACAGGCAGCTGAAGGATTGGTCGAAGAGTATGGGAGATAGTGGGCTTACACATTGGACTATCTACGATGTCTGGATGAGACAAACTGACATTGAGTACAACATGAAGGATAGACAAAGTCAGCCTGTGAGCTTGAAGCACAGGCAGCCGGTTATCGACATTGGTATGTACTACTACCTCCCTACTCAGCTGTCCTTCACGGCGCGATACGTATATATATTAATCAAGACGATAGGGAGATGGACGACATATCGTCTTTCCTTTGACCTTGGAGACACCAAGAAAATGGAAGATTTCAATAAAATGATAGATGGACTACAGGACTTCAACATTCGCGCAAAGGCTTTGCAAGCGTTCCGCGTCAATTATAATAAGTCTCAACTTTGCCCGATCTATAATTACCTCGATCAGGAAATCGAAATGGCCGCAAGCAACAGCGTGCATCTCCTCCAGAAGCCATTTCTCTCATTCCCGGTACGATACCAATTAGAAGTTTGCATCTCCCACGGGTATCTCAACGAGCACAATATAACACCCGATTTTATCCACAGACTCGAGGGGATGCCCGAGCGTAGCGCGCAAATCCTTCTTGAGTGTGTTCAGGAGAGAAAGAAGCGCTTCTTCAATCCGATGGATGTATTCACGACCCCGCGTGACAGAAGGGCCGACTCATCCAAGTCAATCCCAGACACGTGTGTCTATATGAGACGCGCAACTGTGACACCCACCGGCATTCTTTTCCAGACGCCGAGTGTCGAAATCTCAAATAGAGTGATTCGGAGCTATTCTCGATACGCCGATCGGTTCCTCCGTGTCAGTTTCACAGATGAGAAACAGATTGGTCGCATTCGTTTTACCGACAAATTTACTTCAAATGAGTTATTTACTCGGGTCTATAGAACACTTGAGCACGGTATCGTAATCGGTGACAGACGCTATGAGTTTCTGGCCTTTGGTAATTCGCAATTGCGTGAGCATGGGACGTATTTTTTCGCCCCGACAGGTAAAATGACGGTAAGCGCACTCCTTAATATGAGAGTAGTGGTGATAAAACGTTGCTAATTTCTAAAGACTGCAAGAATCCGCAACTGGATGGGGGATTTCAAGAGTATTAAAACTGTCGCAAAGCACGCTTCAAGGCTTGGTCAATGTTTCTCGACTACCAAAGCCTTCAAATCTTGCAAGGCGTGTTCTCCAATCCATTGCCTTAAAATGGTGACAAGTTTTTAATGGTGGTGAATGTGCAGGTTGACTGTAAGAAGATACTTGATATTGAACGTAATGGTTTCAATTTTACGGATGGAGTGGGCAAGATGTCCCCAGTTGTTGCCCGCCTCCTTACAGAAGAAATGCTCAAGCCACAGCGCAGACCTTCCGCCGATTACCAGTCATCTTGTTTTCAGTTTCGACTGGCAGGCTGCAAAGGCGTCCTAGCCTTGGATCCCAACGTTCCGAACCTTGAGATCCACATCCGCGAAAGTCAAGATAAATTTTGGTCATCGCATGACAAATTGGAAATAATCAGATGCTCCCAGTTTGCATCTGCTTCGCTTAATCGACAGTTGATCCAAGTCATGTCATCGCTCGGGGTTCCGGATGAATTCTTTAAGAAGAGGCTTCGGGCTCTGCTACGCGACTATACGGAAGCGGAATCCAACCCGAATAAAGCCCTCGAGCTTCTTATGAAGCATATTGATCCCAACCACATGACTCTGAGCATTGCCAATCTCGTGCGCGGAGGCTTTATGGACTGCCAGGAACCGTTCGTAATGTCCCTAATTCGCCTCTGGAGGTCTTGGACAGTAAAGTCTCTCAAGGAAAAGGCTAAAATAATCCTCGACGATGGTGCTTTCGTCCTTGGAGTGGTTGATGAGACGGCCACGCTGAGAGGATACTATGAAGATGCCCCCGAAGATGAGCTTCCGCAGATTTTCTGCCAAATTTCACCTCCTCTTTCCAAAAAGCGGAAGATTATTACCGGTCGATGTGTCGTTACACGCAATCCCAGCCTCCATCCTGGCGATGTCCGCATTGTGGAAGCAGTTGACAGGCCCGAACTACATCACCTCGTGGACGTTGTTGTGTTCCCACAGACCGGTACTAGAGATGTTCCTAGCATGTTGTCCGGTGGTGATCTCGATGGGGATGACTATGTGGTGATCTGGGATGAGGAGTTGATAGCCCCCGGTGTACTAATCAATGAGCCGCCTGCATCGTACATTGGTAACAAAGCGGAAGACCTGGACCGGGATGTCAACATAGGAGATATTACGAAATTTTTCGTGGATTACATGAAAAATGACCGGTTAGGAGCTATTGCCAATGCACATCTGGCATGGGCAGACAGATTCCCTGAGGGAGTAAAGAGCAACACATGTACTTAAAGCATTCATTGCGATTTTGCGAGTTCTGCTGACTTTGAAACTTTAGGTATCGAACTCGCCCAACTGCACTCCGACGCTGTGGATTACCCCAAAACCGGTATTAAGGCTCAAATGCAGAAGCGTCATAGGGTCAGACAATGGCCGCATTTTTTCGACAAGCCCATCGAGGAGGGCCAATACAGGAGTGAAAAGATCCTCGGTCAACTGTACGATCTAGTTGAACGCATCGATTTCAAGCCATGTTACGATTCCCAACCAGACGAGCAGTTGATAACTGCCTTCGAACTCACCGAAAACGAGCTTCAAGAGGCCAAGGAAGTCAAAGTTGAATATGATGCAGCCATGAAGAGGATCATGGCTCAACACGATATCAAAACTGAGTTCGAAGTTTGGAGCACTTTCGTAATGTCTCACAGCAACGCGAATGACTACAAGTTCCATGAAGAGATTGGAGAAATCTCATCCTCGCTAAAAGAACGGTTCAGGAAAATAGTTACGGATAGTTGCAATGACAGGAGGTCCCAACTTCCTCGCAAGGTAGCCGCAATGTATGCAACCACTGCCAGAGAAATCGAGGATGCCAAGAGAAAACAGCAAGCGGACCGTGTGAGAATGACGCCTCGCAACAGGAATGGTCCACCATCTGAGCAACTCTCGAAGGAGGATATTGAAGGACTTCCATTTATGTCATTCCCTTGGATCTTCCCGGAAATTCTCGTGGATATCTCACACGGCCGCCTTGTGGCTCCAAGGGATTATGTTCCAGTTCATGACGATGTTAGCTTAGTTCTTGAGACGGATTTTGAGGAGGTTTCTATTGAGAGTTTGACGGGAGACTCTGATATTGCTGTTTCGGATGGGGACGGGCATGGAAATTCAGAGGATGGAAGCGATGTCGAGGTGGTGGAGGCTATTTGAGCAAGGTGGAATTGGTGATTCGCTGTGACATGGCGTTGGTGTGGTGGGCTTCGTATGCCCTTTTACGATCATCATGACTTTTACGACTGCATACTGTTTTTTGCTACATTTTTCCTGCATCATTCCAAATTCGTCATATTAGTTGGTGTTGGTATGGAATCAATTCGCGTTTGTGTTTTCGGTCTTATTTTTCAATTTATTTTCATCAATATCCTGGCATTTGGCATGTCTTGTGGTAGTGGGTTCTGGCTTTATATTTGGATCTGGTTGCGGTGTCTCTTTTGGTAAATGGTACTTTGGCACTAGTAACATTTCAATCACAAAAAAAATAAAAAATTTCTTTTGTATAAATTATTTGTGCTCCTAGCGTGCTTCCAACCTTGAAAGTGAAACGCGGTATTGTTGTTGGTGGGCTGCCAAGAGGAAATGAAATACAAGTCCTTTATAAGTTACCCTAAAATGCCGTTAGTCTGACACAACATAGAGTAGACAGCTTGAGAAGAAAATGTTAATCTCCTGTCTTCAACGCCCACAATGGCCGTCGACAACCGTTTCCAAGCGCTGCCCTTTCATGAACCTACTGTAGTCACAATTCTAGTCCAGGCATCCTTCATCCTCCTTCTCAACATCGTAAACCATCTCCTCGATTCAACTACTTATTGCGGTCTCGTTAGCCAGATCCTCTTTGGAGTACTGTGGGGAACTCCTCTCGGAGGCTTCCTCGACCGAGCAGTCGAGATGACTGTTGTACAGCTAGGATACATAGGCCTTATCCTACTCGTTTACGAAGGTGTCCCGCCTTCTCTGTTCTTCAATTAGTATCACCTTACCAACCACTCCAAATAGGCGGTCTAGGCACCTCACTCCGGTCTCTCGTCTCCAACCTCTTTCTCTCCATTTTTGTTGCCCTCACTGGGATTTGTGTTCCAGTTGCACTGAGTTTCGTCCTCAAACCCCTCACAACCGCAACATATCTACAATGCTTTGTTTCTGGTGCTGCGCTCTCGGCTACAAGCCTTGGGACAACGTTCGCTATCCTCTCTTCTGCCAGGTTTGTGAATACCTGATTGGGGGTTGTGTTGACATCAGCCGCCATGATCGACGATGTAGTTGGTTTCATATTGATCCAAGTCGTCTCTTCGCTTGGCGGGCATGAGGGGAAGATAAGCGCTGGAGCAAGAGGGCGGCCAGTCGGTGCGAGCATGGGCTTGTTGGTCGTTGTGATTGTTGGAGGATGGGGGTTCAAGAAGCTTTCATGGGTCAGAGGTCTGGGGCGATAATGACGGTGAGAGAGGCAAAGGTGGTAATGCAGACGCTGCTACTGATCGCATTGGTTGTGGCCGCCAGTTATTCCGGTGCGAGTGTCCTTTTTGTGGCGTTCCTTGCTGGCGCGGCCGTGCAGTGGTGGGACGATGTCGAGCGGTCTCAGGGTACCGCAGAAGGGAATACATGGACAGGCGTCAATGTGTTCAATGGTATTATCAATCAGTGAACCAACGGTTATTGGTGCCGTTTTTCTTCGTAATTCACCCAACCTTTGTGTGTGGTTGACACGGGGATGGACTTTGACCGTGGGCAGGCATCAATTGGGTTCTCGATACCGATCACACAAATGTTTAGGGCTTCCACGGTGTGGAAAGGGCTCGTGTACACGCTGCTTATGTTCCTGGGGAACTACTCACTGGAATCTGGCTCTTACCGGTCCCGGCAGCATCTAGGACTCGAAATATGAAGAAATTGGACCTTGTTTCATCTTCCCTACCGCAGCCTATGAAAGAAAAGAACCCACAACCCCCATTAACTATTCAAGTGCCTGCAGAACAAGACGCCACAATGACCGAAGTAACACCCAAATCCCCAAAATCTCTCTACCCGTCGGTGATCTTGGGCTTAGCAATGGTTACGCGAGGAGAGATTGCGTTCTTGATTGCGTCTATGGCACAAGCGGAAGGGATCTTTACTTCGACTAAAGAGTTGTATCTCATTGTAGTTTGGGCGGGATTGCTATGTACCATTGCTGGGCCGATTGGGGTGGGGTGGTTGGTAAGACGGGTTAAGAAGTTGGAGAAGAAACGGGTTGATGCTGGTGGAGCAGGAGAAGGGGTGTTAAGAGCTTGGGGAGTCGGTAATTAACGATCCTCTGCGAGGGGCTAGGAACGTGACTAATTGAGAATATTTTTGTGGGAGCTGCAGCTTGCACATATACAATTCAAAGACTACTCGTACCAGGAGTATATTTTGAGACGAATTCCCAGAACTTCTACCCACTCTCAGGAATAACATAATAATCCAATGGTACTAATGCCTTCTGATTCATCTCCACATTCTTTGCGTCTTTTCATTAACCCAGGAAATTAATCACAAGTTCTCTTTCTGTCATTATATTCTCCAACACTTACATATATCAGCAGGCATCTGTGACATGGCGAGGTACTTGAGCAAGTTTACGTTAGGGAAACTTCACACATCCTCAAATTAAGGATGTGTGAAGTGATGTTGCCCGAGTGTCCCGCTGTGATCCACCTACGAGGCCTAATGACGTCCGCCATCCACATTACTAAGTACTTTCGGCCAAGCCAAGCGCGTGAATGCACTACACCAAAAACGATTTACGCGCACCGCGTATCCATAACATCATCCTCTCCTTAACAGATTTTCCCACCGCCACACGAATCCCATATATACAATGCCTGCTGTGACTTCCAAAAGAGCCTCGAGAACTGACAATTCTGCCACCTCGAAGAAACGAAAAGTCGAAGGGGAAGTTCGGAACAATCGATTGGCAAAGCTATCTCAGAATGTGCCGAAAAGCAGCTTTGAAGAAGAGCTTGGAAACTTGACGCAGGAGATCGCCGAATTAAAAGATGGGAATGCCGAACGCGACCAGAAATGGGCTCGGCCCGATCTTGATCCTTCATGGGATCCTCAGACAGACAACCTCCTGTTTCAGCAAATTGATGTCGAGGAGGGAATGCTGAACGGCAAGGCTACGATCCGGTTATTCGGTGTTACGGATGTAAATACTCATATTTTCGTATAGAATCTGCAATGCTAACTCTTGTCTAGACAGGGCACTCCGTACTCCTACATGTCACAGATTTCTTGCATTATCTCTACGTTGCTGCACCCATCGGCTTCACACGGGATCATTTGGAGGAATATACCCGATTCCTTGATACCAGGCTTTCCAGTGGCCGCGATCCAATGATTCAAAAAGTCGAAATTGTCATGCGAGAAAACCTTTATGGGTTCAATGGGAACCAAAAGTCACCTTATCTCAAAATCTCAGTCACTGATCCCAGACATATCAGCCGAGTACGATCGTTGATTCAGAAGTGCGAGTCGAATTTCAATGGGATGTGGCCAATTACAGATGGTGAACTGATGACCTTCGACAATATTCAGTATGTGATGCGCTTCATGGTAGATACAAAGGTTTCAGGAATGAGCTGGGTGGAAGCACCGGCTGGAACTTACGAGCTCTTGTTAAAGAATCTGGTGTCAAAATGTCAGATCGAAGCCCAGGTTAGCTACAAAGACTTGATTGCTCACGGTACTGATGGGGAATATGCAAAGATGGCGCCATTGAGAATCTTGTCCTTCGATATCGAGTGTGCTGGACGAAAAGGTATTTTCCCGGAAGCAAACCACGACCCAATCATCCAAATCGCAAACGTGGTCACGCGATATGGTGAAGATAAGCCATTCATTCGCAATGTTTTCTGCCTCGATACATGCGCCCTCATCATCAACACCCAATTATTTGAGTTTCAGGACGAAAAGAAAATGTTGTCGGAATGGGCGAAATTCCTGCAACAGGCGGACCCCGATGTGATTATTGGTTACAATACTGCCAATTTCGATATGCCTTATTTACTCGACCGAGCGAAGTATTTGGGGGCTACTGACTTCCCTTACTGGACCAGGTTAGCAAATATGAAGACGGAGGCTAAGGACACGAACTTCTCCAGCAAACAGATGGGTAACAGAGACACAAAGGCTACCAATACCAATGGAAGATTGCAAGTCGATTTACTGCAGGTTATCCAGCGAGATTATCAACTGCGTTCGTATACTCTGAACTCTGTCTCGGCACATTTCTTGGGGGAACAGAAAGAGGATGTGCACCACAGTATGATTACGGAACTTTTCAACGGTACACCGGAATCACGGCGGCGTTTGGCCGTCTATTGTCTTAAGGACGCTTATCTTCCGCAAAGATTGCTGGACAAACTCATGTGCTTGGTCAACTATACAGAGATGGCTCGTGTGACAGGTGTACCGTTCAACTATCTGCTATCTCGCGGTCAGCAGATTAAGTTCCTTTCCCAAATTTTCCGAAAGGCGCTCGAAGAAGGGCTCGTCATTCCGAATCTGCGGCATGAAGGTGCCGATGACCAATACGAAGGTGCAACTGTCATCGAACCAACCAGAGGCTATTATGATGTTCCTATTGCCACATTGGATTTCGCCTCTTTATATCCCAGTATCATGCAAGCCCATAACTTATGCTACACTACGCTCCTGAAGAGAGAAACGGCACAAAGATTGAACTTGAAGGAGGGAGAAGATTATACTGTCACTCCGAACGGCGACTGGTTCGTTAAAGCGACGCGCCGGAAGGGAATGATACCACTTATTCTGGAGGGTTTGTTGGGCGCCCGAAAGCGGGCCAAGGCCGACCTGAAAAATGAGACGGATCCGTTCAAAAAGGCTGTATTGAACGGTCGACAGTTGGCGCTGAAGATTTCTGCCAACTCGGTCTACGGTATCACCGGAGCTACCGTCGGAAAGTTGCCATGTCTTCAGATTGCATCTAGTGTCACGAGTTACGGGCGACAGATGATTGAAAAGACTAGGGAGGAGGTTGAAAAGCACTACACTATTGCCAATGGATATGAGTACGACGCGCAGGTCATCTACGGTGACACCGATTCGGTCATGGTAAAGTTTGGGCCCAAAGATTTGCCAACAGCGATGAAATTGGGAGAAGAGGCTGCAGCTTTGGTGTCTTCCAGGTTCATCTCGCCCATCAAGTTGGAATTTGAGAAGGTCTACTTTCCGTATCTCCTCATCAATAAGAAGCGATACGCCGGACTTTATTGGACGAGAACAGACAAGTATGATAAGATGGACAGTAAGGGTATCGAGACTGTCCGACGAGACAATTGCAGGCTGGTGCAAGTTTGTATTGAGACTGTACTGAAGAAACTGTTGATTGATCAGGACGTAGAAGGGGCGCAAAGGTACGGGATTCACCTCAATCTCCACCGAATCGCATTAACCTCTAGGACAGCTATGTCAAGAACTTGATTGCAGACCTTCTACAGAACCGCGTCGATATGTCGCAATTGGTGATCACAAAAGCTCTGTCGAAATCGGACTACACCTCAAGACAAGCGCATACAGAGCTTGTGGAGCGTATGAAAAAACGGGATGCAGGATCTGCACCAACTCTTGGTGACCGTGTGGCATATGTCATCACAAAGGGTGCCGGGGGAGCGAAGAACTATGAGAAATCGGAAGACCCGATTTACGTGCTCGAGCATTCCGTCCCCATCGATACCAAGTATTATCTGGATAACCAGCTTGCAAAACCTCTTGGGCGTATCTTCGAGCCAATCATTGGCGAACGAAAGGCACAACAGTTGTGTGAGTTAATCCTGCTCTAACAAACAGATCGCATTCACTGATAGAAACCAGTAACGGGTGATCACACACGTACCATCTCAGTAACCGCACCTACTGTCGGTGGCCTGATGAAATTCGCGAAGAAAACACAGACTTGCATGGGTTGCAAGACACCATTGACGAAAAAGGGCCAAACCGAGGGCGCGGTATGTGAAAACTGCAGACCGCGGTTCGGAGAGCTGTACCAGAAGAGTTTATCAAAGGTCAACGAGATGCAGGTACGGTTTGGAAGGCTGTGGACGCAGTGTCAGAGGTGCCAGGGAGCCATTCATTGCGAAGTCATTTGTAGCAACAAGGATTGTCCGATCTTTTATATGCGGATGAAGGCAAGGAAGGATCTGCAAGACCGGGAGAAAGAGCTGAAGCGGTTTGATTTAGACGAGATTGCGTGGTAGCTGTTTTTATGGGGTAGGTTATGGGCTACTGGTTTGTAAATAATGCAGACATGACTGGAAGGACGGATTATATTAATACTGTGGTTATTAATTAAACTCTGGCTTTGACTTCTTTTTAAACTTCACTGAGCTTGGTCACTACAGTTCTACAACTTTGCTTTTCATCTCAAGTAGTAATCTATGGGATTGATGTAGTGCCGGTTGTGTCAGGGTTAGGTATATTATTTGAGCCCCCCGACAAAAAAACCGAAGAGAGCGAGAGCAACACTTTGCCCGCACCGCCCTCAGAACACATTCCGCCACCCACAATGGCCCCCGAAAAGAAAAGAAAGCGGAATCAGGAGACATCCTCAATACCGACAAAGTTAAAGCCGGCGTCGAAATCAGCACCTGAGAGTTCGAACAAGCGCCTCAAACCCTCCGCCGACTCGAAACCATCGACCAAGCCTGCGCCCGCCGCGGTGGTTCCTTCAACGCTAAAAGCATCTACAGATGAAGAGACCTCATTCCCTCGTGGGGGCGCATCGGCGCTCACCCCACTTGAGTACAAGGAGGTCGCCAATGAAGCTATGAAAGATGCTTTATTTGAGGCCGGAGGTGCTGCTACATCTAGCGCCTTGATTGGGGGTGGAGACAATGCGCAGAAGTCGAAAAGGAAGTCGAAACGCACCGACAAGAAGGGGGGAAAGAAGGGAGAGGCGAAAGAAAAGAAAGATAAAGGGCCAAAAGTTGAGGGATTGAGTTACAAAGTCGGTTCTTCTTTTATCTTATGATGGTGGCGTCGCAGAACTAATTTGAGGTCGTTACGGCAGAGACTTGTTCCCGGAACGTTAGTTTTGGGGAGCGTCGAGAGGATTAATAGTATGGATGTCGCACTTTCGCTGCCGAACAATCTTACGGGTTTCGTGCCGATCACGCAGATTTCTGACAAGGTTACGAAACGGGTCGAGGAGATGGTGGAGGATTCCGAAGAGGAAAACGAGAACTCTGACGTCGAAGACGACGCGGAAAAACCGGAGACTGATGATGTAAAACTTGAGGGCATGTTCAAGGTTGGACAGTATCTACGAGCTTATGTGCTACATTCTACGGAAGAGGTTGAAGTGAAAGGACCAAAGGGCGAAAAATCTGCCCCTAAGACCAGGAAACGGATAGCACTCTCAATCGACCCGAAACTCGCAAACACCGGGCTGACAGCAACTGACTTGACAGTTGGCTGCACCGTACAAGCCTCAGTTGTATCGGTGGAAGATCATGGTTTGGTTATGGACCTAGGATTTGACAGCGACCTTAAAGGATTTCTTTCGTCAAAGGAGTTAGGCAGTTGCTTTTCAATCGCAGATGTGAAGGAAGGACAGGTGTTGTTTTGTACAGTCACTGGTCTATCTTCAAACAGCAAGATTGTCAAGCTGTCTGCCGACCTAGAACAAAAGTTCAGCAAAAAGGGAAAGCTTGCTGGGGGTAAGGCATCTTGGTGGCTCAGCCAGGCTCCTTCCATTGATGCGTTCCTGCCTGGAACTGGCGTAGAAGTTTTGGTCACAGAAGTTGGCAAGCAGGGAGGTGTAGTGGGGAAAATAATGGGAATGTTGGATGCTGTTGGAGATTTCTTCCACGTTGCAGGATGGGACCAGAAGGCGTTGGAAGAGAAGATTAAGATTGGAAGCAAGGTAATGAGTCCAGCCACTGTTTTGTATCCATACTGACAATCCCCTCCGTAGATCAAAACCAGAATCACCACCCTATTTCCTAATTCCGAGTCCAAAAAAGTTGGTTTCTCGATTTTACCTCATGTTCTATCATTCACACCGGCCTCCGAGACCGATCCTCTTACCGCACTACCGATCGCCACTATCCTCGATCAGGCAAAGATCATCGGTGTAGAGCCCAGTATTGGTCTTTTCGTCGACATTGGCATCCCCGGTGTTCCCGGGTTTGTTCACATCTCCCGGATATCTAGTGAGGACAAGATCGTAGACTTGAATAAGAATACCGGTCCCTACAAGATTGGCGCCACCCACCCTGCTAGAGTTCTGGGTTTCAATCCAATGGATGGCCTTTTCATGCTTAGTATGGAGAAACGAGTTCTTGAACAGCCCTATTTGAGAATTGACGACATCAAGATTGGTGACGTGGTCAAGGGAAAGATCGAGAAGGTACTAGAGAGAGGCGGTGTGGTGATCAATGTCGCGGACGGAATTAGTGGTGTCGTAGAGGAGGCTCATCTCAGTGACATAAAGCTGAAGAATCCTGAGAAGAAGTTCCGAGAAGGAATGGAAGTTAGGGCTAGGGTTGGTATCTCTATCACTTGTAATTTCTGGATGGAGAAGCTGATGGCGTCTTGATAGGTTCTGGCAACCAATCCCCAAAGATGGAAGTTACGTTTGAGTTTGAAGAAGACTCTGGTCAATTCGGATCTACCAGTAATCGCCTCTTACAACGTCGAGCCTGGAACGCAGTCAGTGGGAACCCTTGTCAGCATCCTTGCTCATGGTGCTGTGGTGAAGTTCTATGCTGGGGTTACGGCATTTTTGCCAGTATCTGAGATGAGCGAGGCCTATATTCATAACCCGGCAGACCATTTTCGAGTTGGACAGTCGGTTACTGTTCATGTCTTGACCATTGATGCAGAGGAGAAGAAGATGCGCGTCTCTTGCAAAGACCCAAGTGCCTTTGGCGATGCCCAGAAGAATGCGCTAGCAAGCTTAAAGCTTGGACAGATTGTCTCGGGCAAAATCTCAGAAAGGTCGCACGACGATATTATCGTAGAACTGGAAGATGTCGGAGCAAACGGATTGAAGGGTGTCATTTTGATAGGACAACTCACCGATGGAAGTCGGGAGAAGAATATCAACACATTCCGGAAGTTTCGTGCAGGTCAAACTTTGAGCGAGCTTGTGGTTATTGATAAGAGCGACACCCGTCGGATGATCCACTTGAGTATGAAGCCGTCGTTGGTTGGCGCAGCCAAGGATAACTCCTTGGTTCACAGCTTTGAACAAATCCACGAGGGTGAGGTGGTCAAGGGATTTGTCAAGAATACCTCTGACGTGGGAGTCTTTGTGAGCTTTGCGGGAGGAATTGTAGGCCTGGCCCTCAAGAATGCTCTTCCTGTCGATAAGCAGTCCCTACCTGGCTTCGGATATTTCAAACACCAGTCTGTCACAGGTCGGGTGTTTGCAATGAATCATGAGGAGCGCAAATTTTTGCTGTCCCTCAAGCCTGTCGAGGAGTCCAAGCCAAGTGCACCCGACGGCAAGCCGAATGTGGAAGACCGGGCCGCTGTAAATCCAATCGACAGTGAATCCAAGACCGTTGACGACTATAAATCCGGAAGGCTCACTAAGGCGAAAATTATCTCCGTGCAAGATACCCAGATTAACGTGCAGCTCGCTGATAATATTCAGGGACGTGTCGATGTCTCTCAACTTTACGATTCATGGGCTGACATCAAAGACAAAAAGGCTCCATTGACTGGATTTAAGAAAGGTGCGATCATGGATGTTAAAGTGATTGGGTTGCATGATGCACGGAACCATCGGTTCCTGGCGATCTCGCATCGAACTTCCAGCAACAAAACACCTATCTTTGAACTGGCTGCAAAGCCGAGCGCTATCAGTTCTGGCGCTCTCGAAACCTTAACACTAGATAAGGTCGTTATCGGCTCCAGTTGGCTGGCTTTTGTCAATAATATTTCGGATGAGTGCATATGGGTGAATATTTCACCCGACATTCGTGGAAGAATACGGCTGCTCGACATTTCCGACGATATTGCACAACTAAAAAATATTGAAAAGCACTTTCCTATTGGATCAGCTCTGAAATGCTCAGTGATCAATGTCGATGCCACACACGGGAAACTAGACCTCTCTGCGAAGAGGATGTCGGGACAAAGGTTGGACTTTGACGCGTTGAGCAAGGGCATGGTCGTGCCTGGGCGTGTTACCAAAGTTCTAGACCGCCAAATTCTAGTGCAACTTAGCGACAACGTTGTTGGTGTTGTGAACTTGATTGATATGGCGGACGACTTTACCCAAGCGAAAGTTTCCAATTTCCAAAAGAATGACATTGTTCGCGTTTGCATTCTGGATGTGGACAAGTCGAATAAGCGTGTCTCACTATCCGCAAGGCCATCAAGAGTTTTGAACTCGGACCTGCCTGTGAAGGACCCCGAGGTTCATAATATCAGAGATGTAATAGACCGGGAACTGAGACGTGGATTCGTGAAGAATGTTTCCGACAAGGGCTTGTTCGTCACTCTTGGATCGAATGTCACAGCTTGGGTCAAGGTCTCCGATCTTGCAGACACATTCCTAAAGGATTGGAAAACCAAGTTTCAGGTGGATCAGGTTGTCGAGGGTAGAGTCGTGGCGGTCGACTATCCCCTTGGTCATATTCAGATGAGCTTGCGGCCATCAGCCATCTCCGGAAAAATCCCAGAAAGGCAGAGTGGTCTCGGGGACTTTGCCAAAGGTCAGATCGTCACTGGAAAGATCAAGAAGGTTGCTGAATATGGTGTCTTTGTTGCCATTGATGGGTCCAATGTCTCTGGTCTGTGTCATGTTTCCCAGATCGCTGATCGAAAGGTGGAGGATATCTCAAAACTCTATGCTGAGGGAGATCCGGTCAAGGCAAAGATCCTTAGCATTGACATGGAGAGGCGGAGAATCAGCTTTGGGCTGAAGGCTAGCTACTTCAACAATTCTGAAATCGATAGTGAGGATGGAGGCATGGATTTAGACCAGGATGAGGATGACGATGATGAGGATTCTAGCAGCGAAAGTGAAAGTGGTGGGATTGACCTTTCTCTAGTTTGCGACATTGAGAGTGAGGATGAGGATGATGGAGCTGCTGACGCTGCGTCTGACATCAGCATGGAAGACGTCCTTGCCACTACTACTAACGAAGGACTCTCTGCCGGTGGATTCGACTGGACCGCAAGCAACATCTTCGAGAAAAGGGAACGAGACGTAGACTCGGACTCAGATGAAGAAGAGAAGGGCAAACGGAAAAAGAAAAGGAGACGCAGCGAGATCAAACAGGATCTAACGGGTGATATGGTCTCTCGTGAACCACAATCGGTCACTGACTTTGAGCGGTTGGTGCTTGGTGATCCCAACGACTCTAAGCTCTGGATCCAATATATGGCGTTTCAGCTACAACTCGGCGAACTCGAGAAGGCACGAGAAATCGCTGAGCGTGCCCTCAAGACCATCGTTCAGAAAGAAGACTCGGAACGACGTAATGTCTGGGTTGCGCTTCTAAATATGGAGAGTGCATATGGCGATGACGAGATCCTTGAGGTAAACTTCAAGCGTGCAGTCCAGTACAATGACGCCCAGGATATCCACGAGCGTATGGCAAGTATCTACATCCAGAGCGGCAAGTCCGAAGTAAGTTCCCCCGCCTCAGAAATATGGCTATACGTATCCAAAGTTAACCTCCACTCTAGAAAGCAGACGATCTTTTCAAAGTTATGGTTAAGAAGTTCAACCAGGTTCCCAAGATCTGGGTCAATTACGCCGACTTCCTTCTCTCTAATAGCAACCGTGTCGCTGCTCGCGAATTGCTCAAGCGCGCTCTCCAGGCGCTATCAAGGGACCAACACCGTGATCTCATTATCCGGTTTGCCAGTCTTGAGTTTAGAACAGGAGATCCCGAGCGTGGAAGAACACTTTTTGAGAACCTGATTGGCGCGTATAATAAACGCATGGATATCTGGAATGTTTTCTTAGATATGGAGATTAAGTACGGTGGTGAAGGCAAGGTGCAGGCTGATGGTGTGAGGGCGCTGTTCAAGAGAGCTGTGGCAGATGAAAAGTGCTCGCCGAAACAGGCGGCAGCAATGTTTAAGAAGTGGAAGGAGTTTGAGGAGAAGATTGGAAATGAGAAGGGGGTGGATGAGGTTATGGTGAGGGCGAAGGCGTACGTTACGACAAAGAAGGAGGGTGCAGAGGCGTAGACGGAGGGGGTTACATGGGAGTGGGAAAATAAAAGTCGTTTTTTTGTTTATCTATGCTGCAGGCTTCGTTCTTGTTTTTGGGTCTCCCGGCTCCCTTTGTGAATATTTTGGCTCTCTTGTTCTGCTTGGCAATTAAATATATACCAGTAGTTGACTCATGGGAAGAATGTGTCTGTACTCTAGTGTGCGTATGATATCCCCTCTCAAGGTACAGCAGGCATTCGATGCATCCAACTTCACAAAAACCAAATCTCCAAAAGATTTTCATTTAATCTCCGCTAGAAGAACACATGACTATTCACATGATCTCTACCCTTACCTAGCGCGCCTCCGTGGCGTCCTCGAGATCCCCACCCGTAGGATCCCTCCAGGCGCCTTTCCCACACTACATCTGCCAAAACCTCCCTGCGTGTTCTCTATACCGCCCGGGGACCATTCTAATCAAGGTGATAACACTCGAGGTTGTCATGCCGAGAATGAATAGAGTACCCCAACACCACCCCACGGATTGTCAATCTATTGGACAGGGTAGGCAAATAACTAGCAAATGCGGTGAACTCCAACCGACTAGCCCAGATCAATGTTGCAGCCGTTATTGCCTTACACATCTTGCACAAACCCACACCACATCTACCCGGCCCGTAAAGTACTTCGTGCTTGCTACAACCTTTTCCTTGTCACTGCAAAGATCCCCTGCTGAGCTGGGTAGGCTGGGTTGACGATGGAGGGACACCATGTGAAGTCGGATTAGACTTTGGACAGGCGACTGCCGTATGGTGATGATGATGTTGGGCAGACATTGGTTGTCGCGTGCATAGCATTACTGGCAAATTCGCTTCCATGTGACCGTGGATTCTTTTTCGGCCTCTTTCGAATAGCTCTTCCCCTAGTGACAGCAACCGGTGGAGATGAAAAGAAATGTGGATCTTTAGGACAGGCGGTCGTTTTTCCTCATTTCAGTTTTCTTAAATTGCGACGGTGCACGTGTCAGTGTTTGAATGTCATCCTCACAGCAATACAAACAACCATGAATGAGAGGGAACAGCACACACCCACATGTCTGAGACGAAGTCCCAGCTCGCTGCTGCAGCATGCAGCCTAACGTCGTGGGATATTGGATGACCGTGTCAAGAAAAAAGAAAAAACGGGCATTTTGTGGGGTGCATGAAAAGCACGATAGATAAAATCTGATAGATGGTCAGATTGTCGAGTTGTGTAGGGTCAACACCTAGCAAGGCATTTCTTTTGCGGCCCATCAGTTCGTCCTACCCATACCATTCCAAACCTTACTCTGCGTCTCCAACATCCACACGTCCCACATGTATCCTGATATCATTGCCTTAAACTGAAATAAATCTGGGGTCCCCGTATATTTACTTTTTGCTGTCATGTCAGCGCGCGCTGCCTGCGGCTATCTAATGAGATTCGTGTGCATATGGTGACATGCAGATCCATATTATCGGCCTAAGTTAGATTTTCTCCGGGGCACTCGCGTCCTTTTATTGTTTCTTCCTTGGAAAAACCCCGCGTTTTTTCTTTTGTTTTTGTTTTTGCGAGGTTCTTTTTTTAGGTTGCGTTTGCAAACGGACCGAGATTTGGAAGCCTTGCGATTTATCTTCCGCTTTCATATTGTCCGGAGAAATGTGGTTGCGCGGCGTGATGCAGCTGATGCAGCATACGTCTGATTGGCTGGAACGGCACTCCGCAGGTCCGAAGGACGCCGACGGTGGATTTGGGGGTTGGGTGGCTGGGACAGTGTTCTCATGCTGTTGGGACTGTGGCTAGGGGTGGTGTTTTTACTCTTGAAGATCACCCCAAGTTCAACAGCCATGGCGGTTGACAACCTCGTCGTCACGAGATTACCAGCCTACTGCCTACCGCAAATTCACTCGGTTGGACCCTCCCCTGGCTCCGGATTCAGTCGGGAGTCTTCAGTTGTTTCTCAAACAGCGACGGATTCAGCAATGCAGATGGCAGATCCTCGTTTATATTATCGACCCTCGTAACACGGCCGGCTAACTGGTGTTTTACTGCAGGCCTCTGTTTCTCCAGCAGTGCCAGAGAGTGGACTATTGATGGTGGGCAATCAACCTGAGTCGGCGCAGTGATGGATCCATTTTCGATATCCTAGAGCAATGGCGGACGTGAAGCTGGCAACTTGGGTTCATTTTATGGTGATTCAAAATCGCTGTCGATATTGCGTCAGTTACTTCTGCCTGTCTCCAGACAGCCGACATCTCATCCAATTGCACCGTATGTCTCGGAGATACCGGCTAGAACATCGTCGTCGTCGTCGCGACGTCGCCATTCCTATACCATGTCCCCGCTGCTGCTGTCCACCCGGAACATAACCACTGCGACCCGAGATCCGGCCGACTTCCCGGCGAAATTACCCTGGCCCCCGAAATGGCGGATGTGTGATCTGTTCCGAGCTGCATAAATACCAATCTCAGCCGACCGGAGAGCCAGGTTGTTCCGGCGCGTGAATCATACGACCTCGTAGACTCTGTGCACGTCCACTGTCAAGGCCACGAGGGGTAGAAAGCTGCCGAACATCACGACGCCTTCAGCCCTTCAAAAGAAAACAGTATCCGCGTTGTGCATCTCGTGAATGTGACTCCCGCCTGGACTTTTCCAAAGTCCTGGTATGAAGTGCTCTAGCGAACATACGAGATATCCTCACTTTTTCGGAGATCTCACTCCGGGATGGCGGGTACCGTGCGTTACTGACAGCGCGTTGCAAAGAATGATCGTATTGGACTGTGTAGCGAACGCTTGCCGGGTTGTCCGGGCCGGGAGGGGCTTCTGCTACACGTTCGCTCTCACGAGATCTTCAAACAATTAGAGCTGCAGGGGGAATTTGGACGTCTAGAATCATTTTGATTTGTTTGTATGTTTTGTTGCGTTTGTTTGCTCAGGTTATTCGCTCTACGTTATGCCCCACAGGGCTGGCCCCCGGCAGTTTCTCCGTGAAAATATTTGCACAACGGCGGCTTTTGTTTGGACAGGCTCCATCAGCCGTACCTACTTGATATTATATGCGTCTGCTTCATGCAGGGAAAAGTCCAAATCTGTGCCTTGTAGGCTACTGCACACACATCATATGAACTTGGTAGCTTCATACAAACCACTCAACCATGGTTCCATACCATACGTCCCAACGCAATATCTGTGCTCACATGGGTCGGTTTTATCCGGGTTCAAAATGGGTAACGTCCCTGTGACACACGTCATGAAGCAGCAGGTACAGCAGTAGTGCACTGTACTCTACTCTACGTGCTTCGCCATAGATAACTACGCGGCAGCTTAACGGTTAAAGTCGCAAAGACCTATTATCTATTTAGCTGATTGCGGGAAGGAAAGGAATGAAGGAGAGGCTAGAACGTTCGTTCAGCAGCGGTAGATGGAGAGTATAAAACACGGAAGACGTTGCACATATATTGCAAACATCAACGTCACCAAGGGCCCAATAAACAGCGCCTATGAAAGCACGTCCGAGACGAAACAACCCTTTTGCTTTTCAGAAAGTGAGTGAATGAGGGTTGCTGGCTCGAGCACACAGCTTTTGCTTTTCATGCGGATTTACTCACGTTTGTGCCTTGCACGCATTGTGGGGAGAAATTCGGGTTGGTTGTTTCGTTTCTTCTTTTCTGGACTTTTCTTCCCCGCGCAGCGCTGGCTGCGGCTATCTGATGAGATATAACCTTGATGTAGATCCTGGGGCCCCGCGTTTTTTCTTTTATGATGAGACAGCTACCTAGATTTGGTCCCTCCCTCCCTCCCTCCCCCGCGTTCTGCTGGGCGGGGTGGTTTCTTTTTTGTTGATTTTGTACCCCGCGATTCGTGATTTGTTTGTAAACGTGGATGGGATGGTGTGGTGGGGTGTTTTTTTTTTCTGTGGGATGATGTGTGGATGTTTGCGGTTGGAGTATGGATGCCAACCCATCAACCCAACCCCGCCTTGGAAGGGGAATGGCGTCATGTAGCCCACTCGAAGAAGTAGTTTTTCAGCCACTCACGAACGGCTTCAAAATTGTCTTAGCGACTTAGCGACTTTGGGCTAAATGATCCTAGATTCCAAGTTTTGACGAAGCTATTTCCTCGGGGAGTTTTTTTTTCTTGCGGGGCACATCTGAGGCTACCTCTAGCACGCAGGTAAGGCTGCTGATGGACAGATTGCCGTCCATCTGCGAACACACTATGGCGACGATTCCGAACTTTGAACTTTGAAGCAGCCTTTGCTAGTTTTTTTCGAGTTTTTTTGGTCCCGCTACGGACCTGGAGTTTTACGTACGCGCTGCCGCGATGAATGCTCGTGCGCTTGTTTCGTGGGCGTGCCTACATGTTCTTACATCACCGCAATACTCGTTCGGGCCTGGTGCTGGTGCTGGTAGGCCGGTTCGCCCGTTACACCCAATCACAAACAATCTATTGGGTAAGATGTTCGAAGACGTGGCAGAAGAGGTCACGAGTGCTGGCGTGATATTTTTTTGCCTGCTGCGTGCTGCGTTGAATTTGTGAGGGTTAATAATGGCACTTCTGGTCCTTGGTTGCGAAATCGGCAACATCTGCGGACGTTTCTGCCGCCAAAAGTAACAGAAATACGAAGGGAGGGCGCATCTATTATCTCTGGCAGGCGGTTTTCGCATCTCGCCGTTCAGAAGGGGAAAGAACGTGAGGGTGCGCTCACTTCAGGCGCTGCAGGGTTTCCCCACGACCGCTCACAGCACCAGCAGAAGGAGTCCGTTGCGTTGTGCTCCTGCAGGCAGGGGTGCCGTCCAGGGTTGGTGTGCAGTCCAGTGACGCTGCTTGGCTGGGATGGCCTAGCCCATTTGTGCTAGAGGCTGCCTACTGTGTGCATTGCCCAACAAATTGAGATTAGCGCTCCGGTCCGTTGTCTTCGAGAAGGATTATTATTCCGCTCCAGAGATAAGGAGCGTGACGATCAGCTCAGCAGCGAGTCGATGACGGTGACGAACTGCTGCGGATGCGAACTCGGGCGTGATGACAGTTCCTTTGTTTTGCCGGGAAATGCGCTCTCTTGGACTGAAACTCTAATTCTGTAAATAAGAAACTCGTCCAGGCTGTAGGAGAAGTAGGGAGGGAGGAGTGAGAGCGAGCGAGTGTGAGGCGTCCGCGGATGCGGCGGGCAGGAAACAAGTTCTCGTCGTCGGCTGTGGGGAGAGCCCATACCCAAATCAAGAAACGCTCCGTGCGGAAATGTTTGGATCACCACGTTGTTCCTATCTCTCAGACACTCTGACTCTCACTCTGTCACGCCTGTAGTCCGTCCACGTTGGGTTCCACACTCCATTCACTCTGCAAAAAAGCTTGTACTCTCTTCTCTTCAGCTCTCCACTCACAACTTGTCGCCATCATTCCTTTTGCCTCAAACTCATCGGCCTGCACCGCGTCTCGTTTGGCGCAACAAAGCAAAAGCAAAAGCAAAGCAAAGCGAGGCGGTAAAAAAATACTGCTTCCATTCTACTGGTGTGTTGCCTTTGTGCCTTTTTCTATCAACTGCACCACCACCACCACCACCACCACCACCACCACCATTACCACTGCTACCACCACCACCTCCACCACCTCCTTGTTTACTCTACCACGAATCCCGTCCTCTTATCTATCTCCGGATTACTGCGACCTACACCAAAATACAGTACATCTAACTTGTCTATCTCGACCTCCTCGAGCCATACTTAATCATCCCCCAGCCCTCCGGCTTCTACCGTTTCCTACCGCTCATTATCAGCCATCACCACTCACCGCTCACGTATGCTTCAAAACGCTCCTACAGCATACAGCTACCACTCACATAGGCCATTACCATCTGCTTCTCCGACAGCTTTATCTGGTTGGTTGTGCAGTCACGAGTCACCCTACATACTTAGCTACTTAGGCTAGTGAACTTTGGTGTCTCAGACATTCAAGCCCGATTTTTTTAGGTTCGTTGTGTTGTTATCTCAGCTACCCCCAGGGCTGGTGTTCCTCAACAAACCCGGGCTGCCTCACCTCTCCTGAGCTTGCTTGCTACTGCTCCTTGTTCCCCAGCCCAGTCCAGCCTTCCTTACCATTCCACCTCACGATAACCACTTCACCGCATCAACATTACTCTTCATCATGCTTTCGGTAGCTAATAGTCACGATAAGGCAAAGATAGATATGTGGAATGTTCGAAGCTCATCGTCGAAGACAAACATGTCAACATTATCTTCGTCCTCGATGCCTATGGTCATACCCACGAGAAGGCAGCACCGTGAGGGCAATCAGAAGGCACGATATGCCGCTATTCCTTCCACAACAGCAGCGCTACTCGCCGCTACAACTATCCCACAGAGGAAGTCGGTACGCCGACAAAAAGCGGTAAACACTTACTATGGCCCTCGGACGCCCCCAAACAACTCTCCGTTCGACTACCCGGTTTCAATCGAGGGTGAGGAAGATGAGGATTCAGCCGAACAGTTGGCACCTAGGTCTGCGTTGGATGTGTTATTGAGCCCGCCGGACGATGACGAGGATTACGAATCATCAGCTATGGAGAGGTCGAACAGTGATAGCCAGCTATCAGTTCGGTCGAGCTCCACAGAGTCGGTCCCGTCGCTAGATACAGATAATGAATCTACATGTTCCTTCAGCAGCAGCTGGTCACAACCAGCTCAAACGCGTCGATCAGACTCTAGATCACGCATCGTGACATCTCCTCCCATAGAATGCGATTCCAACCACCCGTTGATGTTTACTCCTCCCGAAGAAGAGACGACGCAGGAACCCGAGGTGGCGTTTCTAGCGGAAGACATGGTGAAGCGAGTCACGCGACGCCTCAACCTTGTATCAAACCTCACCGCTTCCCTCCGGGTGCTCAAGTCAGCAGCAAAAAGCTTCTCCAGCCTTACAGCATCTGCCACAGCGATCCAGCAACCTGACGACTACCTCACACGCAGCATCCTATCCATCTCTCCGCAATATACCGATGAGAAGCGACCTAAACCTAGTGAAGAAGAGCCAACACCGGCGCTGCGTCGGTACCTGAACCCATGGAGCTCATTGCATGAAGAATCGCCTTGCACTGGCGCTGTACAAATGCAGACGTACAACCTTACCGGCAGACGCTCTAAATCGGCTCGCTCCGGGCGCACGGATACAATGGAGGAGGAGTCATGCGCTTGTGGTCCCATGGTTAGACAGCGAGAAGTCCGAGAGAACGCCGATTTCCTCAGAGTCATCGTATTGGAGATGAACATGCGCCGGGAAGGGAAGCTCAGTGACACCGCCCAGGGGAAAGCCAGGTACATGCTTCCGCCACGTCAGGCCTGCAAGCTGAGGGCGATTGGAGATCCTGGTCGGTGGGAGGCTTGGGTCTGCATGTATGAAACGTAACTGCGTGACCAAGCCAATAACTCGGTATGCATGTCAGGGGCAAATTTTTACCCACCACAGCAAGTCAGCGATCATCATCCCTCCTTTCCTTGCTTCCTTTTGTTCATTCATATGTGTCTCTACCATAATCGCTAGACAATAGGCTCGGGATCCGGCGTTTTTTTTTTCCTGCTTGTTTACATCATATTTTTTCCGTCGCTTACTTCCGAAGGATCAGACCCGCATGTGGGCCCCCCTTAAGTAAGTGGTCTGACGTTGTTTCCTTCCCTTTTTTTTCTTTTGTTTGGACTGGTACTTTTCGGCGATGGGGGTTTTGGGGGTTCTCAAGTATAGCGTGGGGTTAACTTTGGGAACATTATGTGCATTGGATATCTTTTTTTTGTTTGGCTTTTATTTCTTTCCTATGTTTTAAGTTAGCAATTATGGTCTGGTCTGGTGTATGTTATTTTTTCACATGAATTACCTTGGTTGGACGAGCATTCTCTATTTCTTTTCTTTTTTTATTCTTTTCTTTATCAAAGTGTATACAGTTTCCTGTTTCCGAGGAGATACTTCTGTCTGGTGTCTGTCTATGCTACTGCCGTTCGGAACGGAACGGGAGAAGGGGCGACGCCGAGAGATGACGAAATGTGTACATGTATATTGTATATATAAGCCGTAGAATCAAGAGAATTGAGAAGAAGGTTCTTTGATAATTTAGATTAAGGATTTGTGATCGTAGTTCTCTGCGAAGCTTCTGGGTGGTGGGAAAATGAAAGTGAATGAGAGTTTGATGGCGGGGTTTCGGAGTTTTTGTATGTATGTGTCATGAAATTGAGTGGTACAATGATGCAATTGGTTGTGATGGAGTATATGTTACTGTATACAGTAGCATACAATGATTTTTTTGTTAGCTGTGCGGGTGGGACGGCTGTGATGTGTGATGCGGATTGGCGGCTCAGAGGGGTGCGTGATGGTTTGTGATTGGGTCTACGACTTATTTTCTAGGTTCTTTTGGTGTGCTTTGAAGACTAACTTTTATAGGATCCGAGTGTTTCAAAAAGTCATTAAATGCCTGAACCTCGCTACTGCTCCTACGTTTTGGGTGGATTACGGGCGACGCGGCAGCAAACAAAAGGAAGGATCAGAAGAGAGGGAGAAGGTCCAAGTCATGCCGTATTGCGCCTTTTGAGGCGAGGGAGTGAAGAAGAGGGAGGGTGTGGTGGCCGTTTTAGGACATACAAAACCCGATTGACCTTCGATGAGTGGCATGAGGAATCACTCAAAGATTGTCACACCTCGGAGGGGAAATATACACACCACACAGATCCCTCATTGTCGTTCAACATAAGTATGCTTACCAGAGAAGTCAGCCTCTGGGTGTCACCCGGGTTTCTCCTCCTCACAGCCTCAAGATACGTGCGAGGTCGCAGACGTGGTCTTATGAGAAGGAGTCAGAGCGGCGAAGAAGCGGGAAGGAATCACGGCTTTTTCGACGTCTCTATCGTAGCTGACACACTTCGTTCGGTGCCTACTCCATCCATCTAGCGCTCGTCGCGGCCTTGTGTCTGACTGCGATATCGATACATATCCCTCGTGCGTGCGTGCTCGCTCGCAATAGACTGGATGAACATCTGCTCCATGAGCCTCGAACTACCGCAAATTCATTTATCAATCGGAAATCGGTGAAGTGCTGCTATGCATATACATGTATCGCCGCCTAACTTCGAGTACCACACACACCAGACTGCTGGGTTCCGGTGACCAGGTTGGCCATAATCTCACCCCCGGTCGACGGGTGCATTCGGAAGAGAGTGGGATCTTGGAGATTAGTTGGGATCAGTATTTTAAGACTCGAATAGAGTGTAAGTGGATTCTGGACTCTAGACGGAATATGTGAGCAATGATTCGGACCGCAGGCGGCGGACTCCGGGGGCTCGGACTCGTCGCTGGGTGGGTTGGGGCTGAGGTTGTAAGAAACTACCGAGACGACGATGAGCGCCGAAGCAGATGCTCTACATGTTTTGGCCGCCTTGGGAGTTTAGCGATGGAGATGACGAGCAGAACAAATTTTTGGCATGGAGAGTATATGACACGGCGAACTCTGGATCCTTTATCTTAAGCAGCATTACTGTTAGGTTTTGGTTTTCGCGCGCAGGAGATAGGGCGCTGGCTGATAGCGCAGCTAGCTGGGATTGACGATCGAAGTGGATATAGATCTTCGATCCCCCATTTCCCGCTCATCACTCAATGAGTAGACCGGGGACCTAATCGGGTACTAGTGAGAGGAATGGATCATGACCACCTCATCTCACTCGATCCGTCCGCCATCCGATTTCATCGTGCCTTGTCTTTAGTCTCCTTATACCCTCACAGAAGATCGGATACCTAACTTACCCTCCGCTTGCTTAACTTGTCGTGCTTTATATCAGAGGTTTACTGTATTTTCCATTGTGGATTTTGGGCTCTAGGCTCTGGACATAATGTTCCAAAATCAATGCCGTATGAAGATATGACCATACCTATGTTGTATCAGTCACTATATCCCAAAAATATCCAGTCAGGGGTAAGTGTATCACTCTCGTCTTCACCCTCGACATCTTCGTTATTACTATGGCCCTCCACCGATAACGAGGACTCCTCCTTGCCCATTAGTAACCCCAGTCCGGTCTTTGCCGAGCTACGAGGTCAATGCACTGATCCTCATCAAGAACGAGCGGGATCCCTGTGTTGACAGTGCCAACTGGTTTGCCCCGTCTGCCCGTTATTTCTACCCGGATTTTGAGTAGTAGGTCTTCTTATACGGTAGGTGTTTGCGTAGTCCGGGTAGAAGTATCTTTCCGCAACTGTAGTGGAACTGGCCGTTTTCTTGACGAACAATCACCTTCGTATCTTCATCCTGTACTTTAACCTCCATACGACGAAACCGCTTCAAGAGCGTAGGTATCTTTGTATCTTTGTGTGCTCAGCCGCACAGCCTTTCGCACCTCGTAGTGGCTGTCTAGTTCTTTCCTCTCTTAAAAAACTATGTCGCACCCCTCGTGGATATGACCGAAAACGCCTTCCGCTCACCATTTTGTTGCATTGTATAAAGAGAGCTATGCGGATGCAGTGCTGGAAAGATGAACCTGGTAGTATAGTGACTGTCGGATTGTAAAGCATCTAATCCAAACGAGCATGGCCCGACTTCAGGTTCCACCGTATTATTATCCACAAATCGAGATATCCCAAGACTGAGGAGATCATTGATACGAGTATATAGATCAGTGAAGCTGAACTTCGGTACATTCTAAAGGAAGTCTTTATTATGACCTAGCCTGGTGGCTTTACTCTGTATGCGGCGTGCATGGTTGCCACATTGAGCTTGTGAACTAGTTGACGAGGGGGTGTAAATGAAAGTAACTTTCATTTACTCCAGGAGCAATATCGTATTACTCTCTCCCAAATTGTTTTCCACAGGAGATGCTCCAGGATATTGACAAATGAGTGATAGCTTGTGATGCAGAAGGAACTGCAGTGCACAATGTCAACCCTTTGTTGCGAAGTGATCTGCTTCCGGAAACCACTATTCTAAAAAGGGTAGAGGGAGGAGATTTCCCCTACCCAGCCGGCTATCTGGAGGGGGGATTAGCGCACTATCATACTCTAGATAGAGTGAATACAGTATGATTAAAACAAAACATGAAACCACTGCTCTGAAGGCCAATACCATTTCGGCGATTTCCAGAAATCAAGAGCTGCTTGTCCTAGTAGGAGCTCGGGCCTTATCAAGGAGGATCGCGGCGTCAATGGTAGCCTACTCGAGCTCTGCGGTGGAGGTTCTTCCAGTTGTCACACCATGGCCGTCGCTGGATCTGGTAATAGACACCTTGATTTCACCCTGAGGGAGAAAAGATGGCGAGGTTTGGCTCATTGTGGTGTACGTATCGTACCAGAAGCCCATTTGACACTGTGTCCCCGCTCGCTGGAGGTGCGAGCAGCACGGCGGGGCGGTCGGCGTTGGAGGAGTTGGGCGGTGTCATTGCTAGAATTCGTTGACGTCAGCTAAGTGTGGGGCGGCTGGGCACGGTACAAGTTCTGAGTGGCAGCGGAAAGTATGACATATGATGATTTAGCGTCAGCGTAGGTTCCCCACCACCGTAGGCAGCAATCCCATTCATCCGACGCTCCCCCGGCTTTCAACCTCCTTAAATCTTGCCCATTCTCCTCCTTCTCTGCCCACCACATACCAATTGCAACCATGTCTACCAACGTACGCCCTCCCCTCATCCCCTCCTCTCCCGCGTTAACACTCGTAGTCCGCCCCCGCCCCCGCAATCAGCAGCATCCTCTTCGATGCCAAAAAGTCCGCCTCGCTGACCTTCGCGGACCTCTCCAAGCTTCTCGGCCGTGACGAAGTCGCCGTAGCAGCACTATTCTACGGACAAGCCCGGGCGTCACCCGAGGACATCACCGCGCTTTCCAAGGCGCTTTCGATATCTGAGGAGGCACTCCGTGTCGACCTGTGCGATGCATTTCCGGACCGTGGAAGGCTGACGGAGATGCCGCCACGGGAACCGCTGATATATCGGCTCTACGAGATTATACAGAACTACGGTATGGCGTATAAGGCTGTGATGAACGAGAAGTTTGGTGATGGGATTATGAGTGCTATTGCGTTTTCGACGAAGGTTGAGAAGGAGGTTGATGAGCAGGGGAATCAGTGGGCGGTTATTACGTTGCGGGGGAAGTGGTGAGTTTGCCGGTTCCCAGAGGAGGGAGAGGGGATGCTGATGATACGGGATAGGTTGCCATTTTCGAGGTTTTAGAGGGGGAGTGAGGTCTAGGTGGAATCACTGAGTTGATCTTCGGGAAACCACGAGTGATGAGTGCATACACAGAGTATGTTTGGACTATGATTTGTTGGATCCACTTCATATCTCATGTACAGTACTCTATGAATGCAGGTACTAAGAAGGTATCGAACACCAAGTAAACAAAAGCCATGCCAACGCTCCCCAACTTCCTCTCAATGCGTTCAAGACCATCATAGCAGAACGCCATAGACAAAAAAGGACCGCCAACTCCAAAGCACCATTCCAAGAAATGCACGCAAACGCCCCCCACGCCTCACAACCATTTCCCTTCCGTCTGCCGTCGTCGTCATCACTAACCTCACATGGCATAGTTTCAACCTTCCTTCTCAATTCCCACAGCACCAGTCAACATCTCCCTCACCCTCGAAATCCTATCCACTGCCCTCTCCAACACCCCTAGCCGCTCCCTCTTCTCTAGGTCTCGCTTCTCCAGCACCACAACGCGTTCCTGGAGTTTACTTCTGGCCCTACGTTCCTCCGCCACCATCTCATTCGCGCTCTGAAACAAACTCGCACTGAGGTCTTCAAGCTCGCTTGTAACCTGCTGCAACCGCTCCTCCGCCTTCATCCGCAGGTTCCGTTCCTTGGCCAGTTCAGAGGGCGAGCAATCGGGCGGTGGAGATGGTGGACCACCAGAGCGAGACGGGAAGAGGAAGGCACTGATGCGGTTCGCGGGCGAGGAAGAGCGCTCGGGCACCGGGAATGTAGCGGTCCTTGGGGAGAGACCCGGAGGCGGGGGACGGAGACGGCGGAGCTCGGTGTCATAAGTGATGAGTTTGTTTTCTATCATGCTGTTGGTTAGCCGCTGATCTAAGGTGGTGGTGGGAAGAGGGGGTTTACCAGCAGCACAGACTTTATCGTTGAGCAGCTTCACTTCAGCTTCTAGTTCACTTATCCGAAAGTATTCATTGCCACTAAGTTCTGAGCCACAGCTGAGACATTGTGTCGAAGATTGTGGAGGGGTGGTCGTGGTCGTGGTGTTGGACATGCCGGCCGCCTCGTCTTTGAGAGACAAAACGGCTCGTTACTAATCACTGGGAGGCTCAACGGAAATCACAGCTTGACGAAGAGAATGTGGTAAGGAGGAGGCACCAAGAAAACAAAAGAAGGCGTAGGGAGGGAGAGGGAAGAAAGAGTGGAGGTGGTTGAGGTCGAAAGCTGAGAGTTAAAGAGTTCGGATGATCAGCTGTGCCTGACCAGAATTGCAGGCTGTCCTTGGCGCCCTCTTCCTATCTATTCCTGAGCCTAGCTACGCGTACGCACGCGAAGGTGCAGTGGTGGAGATTGGAAGGCTGTCTGCATTGCTTTTTGGCCAGGAGCGTGAACCAAGAGCACCGGGCATGCTGGCGTGTGGACGCGCTTGTCATGTGAGCGATTCTTGGCATATGGGTTGTTGTGCTCTTCATTCAGTGTAAGACTTGAGATCACAATGCTCATAATTCGTCTCATTATATCGTTGTAGTATTCGTCTTCAATAAAAAGTATTCTACATGGGTTTACGCTCAATTCGATGGCTTCGTAGTCACTAGGTATCACTCGTGGAGCCCAATCTCCTTTCATCTCTTTTTCATCGATACCCTCCAAATATTTTTGTCCAGCTCCTTATAGCTACCTTCATCCTCTTTCTCGTCCTCATCCTTGCCCTGATCCTTATCGTCATCATCATCCTGATCTCCATCATATTCCATAGGCGGCATCTCTAACAGCGAGATCAAATCTCGCCCCGTTCTGCTGCTATCTGTGTTCGAAATAGTTCTTGAGAGCACCTGAGTGGATAAAGGAAACTCCTTTGGTTGCTTGGGTACCCCTCGCCTTGCCTGTACTAGTAAAGTCGTAGTAACCCAACGAAAGCAGTGGAAACGGCACCTCCTGGAAGGACTTATTGATGGTGATATGGTCGTAGGCTTTATGGGGGCTCTGTACGTCACGACGGCTGGTGACACCCAGCCTAGAACAACCTCCTACAAGACCAACTGACCGCTAGAAACTTAGGTAGGCACCAGAGGGTAGGGGATATTCACACCACCCGTCTTTGACATCTGATGCTGCATGCGGGAGATCAATAGCTACATACATACCACAGGCGATTGCAGGCGAGTACACACCGGCTCCAAACGAACGAACAGGGACGTTGTTTTCCACAACCTTGAACATAGTCTCTGAATATTACCTGCCTTTCTGCGCTTGAGTCAAAGAGATATGAGATAAGCCCGGGCTGACTTGTCTCGATAGCCATCTAGGCTCGCTCGCCAGACAGACCGTCCGGGCGCACAGCATCAGATATGACGTGGATATCTTGTCTTGAGATCTCGAGAGTGGTGTCGGCCTGGGTAAGAGGTTTCAATGGCTTACATAGTTGCATGAGGAGTGGTAAAATCCATTGAAAAGCTGTCTGGCGCTGATAAGTGTTTGATCGTGAATTGCTGCTGATGGCGGGTTAATTTATAGGTAAAATGTGATAGTCTTGGCGTTTAAGGCGGTCTGGGGAATTGCAGGGCCAGCACGGGCCTCCACATGTGCCCAGGCTCGGAGATGTTTATGGTTAACTATCGCCGAAGTTTGGGGTCGACTTCAAGCCGCGACATCACGGGTATAGTATTTTCACCCCAAGTTCACCGTCGTGCAAACCTCTGGCTGAAATAATTATAAGATATAAGAATAATGTATTTTATACTTGTAACTTCTGATGCCTATGGTAAGTATAGTTATCAAACCCTTCCAACAGATTTCCGCGAAAAAAGAACACATAACTTTTTACCCGTCGCCAAAATCCAGCGACAAAAAAATAAGGTATGTATGCCAAACCAACGCCGGAACATAAGTACCACCAACCCCCAAACATTTCATCCGCCATCTATAGCAGACACCCAAGAGTAGAGAGAAGGAAACATGGGCAGAAAGTTAGATAGGTTACTGTGTTGGACACTGAGGACCGTCATCGTCATCGTCATCGTCCTCTTCGTCCTCCCATTGAGCATCGTCACCTCCGAACTGTGTGAATGGTGTCGTTAGAAGATCCATTTGAAAACCCTAGATAGCAAAGATCCACTAACCTCCTCAAGGCTTGCATTCCGAATGTAATCAAGCTCGTCAATAGGCTCTGCGACGATTACCTCCGGCTTGGGGTTCGGCAGAACCTTTCGGACGGCATCGACATCAGGCTTCCAGCCTTTCTCCGGAAATTGGATAAGGACGTTTAGGTAAAGATCTCCCCTTCCTTCTCCCTTTCTATGCGGCATACCTTCGCCGGGGATCTTCAACGTTTGACCTGACTCTAATATCTCGCCCACCGGATGCGTCAACTGAATACCCCTCCCGTCAAGGTGCTTCAGCACCACTCTGCTAAACCCGGTCAAGCTCTCGACCAAATCAACCTTCAAGCTCGCCGACAGATCCGATCCAACGCGTGAAAAGATTTCGTGCTCTTTCTCCTCCAAGATGAAAACAATGTCACCAGTCTCGTAGCCAGGTTGCTCATCTGCCTCACCCTCTAATACGATTTTGTCGCCCTCCTTGGATCCGCGCGGGATGTAAACTTCCAAGACCTTCTTCTCTTCCGTCACACACTCGCCTTTGCATTTTCTACAACGGTCCTTATCACGATAGACCTTCCCGGTACTTTTGCAGTTTCCGCAGGGTACGTTTTCTTGGGTAACGAGACCGGGGCCGACTTGACGAAGACTTTGATTCCAGCCTCTGCCATCACAGTTGGAGCACTTTTTTGGTTTCGCTTTTTCCTTGCCACCGGACCTAGATATCAAATACACCTCATCAGTTTAACACGAAACGCGGCGGGCAGTTAGTGCTCACCCCTCACAGACAGTGCAGAGCTTGTTCCTAGTCGACGACAACTTGACTGTCTTGCCCTTGTAAAGTTCCTCCAAGCTAACATCATACTGCTGGATAACATCTCTTCCCTTCTGTTTTCGCTGAGGTTGCCCTTCGTGCATGCCTCCTCGACTACCCATTCCAGGCATCCCACCCATCCCGCCCATTCCACCCATCCCGAACATCTGAGCCAATATATCATCAAGGTCTACACTGGGATCCATCCTTGGGTTCCCCTTTTCAAAGGCGGCCATGCCGAAGCTATCATAGCGTTCCCTAGTCTCATCTAAATACGCATCAGCGACTCTCCTTCACCCCCGAGAAGCAAACAAACCCTCATATAGAATCTCGTAAGCCTGGGAGACAGCCTTAAACTGGATCTCTGCTTCTTCTCGTTGGTTCTCGGGGACTTTGTCAGGGTGTGATGATAACGCGGCCTGTTGTGACATCAGCACGGAGAGGGTCAGAGGCAGGAGAGGCAAGAGAAAAACGGACCTTATGGAAAGCCTTCTTGATCTCGCCCTTAGTGGCAGAACGTGAGACGCCCAAGATCTCATATAGATCTATTGATTCTGTTGACCCGTTCACTGCAGGGGAAATTTTGGGTTAGCAGAGCCGCACTAAAGTCTATTGGCGGATGAAGGGAACAAACTGTTTTTTATCGCCGACACAACTCTGCGGGGGAGAAAAAGGGGGTATCGACGGAGTTGTGAAGTTGTAGTTGAGGATGGAGAGTCGCGGTGGAGTTGGGAAGATACAGAGAAGTTGTGGTTTGCTTTCTCTGCAGGGTACAATTATGATAAGATCTGGAGTAGCGTCGTTAATCCCTGCCGTTGGGTCTCGGCAACCATACCCAATTTTTCCAGTAACCAAGAATCGGTGTTCAGCATCGCATCTTCGGTCTTCCCAGTTGCACGGGCAGATAGGCAAACTTTGCCGAGAATCCAGAGCTGGGGTACAAAACTTAGGCATGATGCGAGTGAGAGCTCATGAGAAAGGAACGATTGATATATGGTGGAGGAGCGTAAGGCGGAAGTTCTGAGTAGATCCACCTAAAGGTCGGAACATACATGTATAATATAAACTCGCCTGCATATTCAACTACGATCCGAGAGGGGAGGTTCCATTCCGGCCATAGTATCATGACACAGCTAACTCTGTTACCAAATGTTCCATCGTCCTCGGAATGTTTTAATTTACAGTCCGTCTAGGTTTCGGCAGTTCTCAGTCAAACAACAGCAAAGCCGGAATATACAGATTGTATATAAAACGCAAGATGGAAACTCCTTTGCTGCTGTGGTGGTAGTTCATCAATTGATGGATCGGCCGGATGATATCTCGAGGTCTTCACAGTTCAGATCGTCAGCGCAACCATTACCGGGCACGGCTACACTAATTATAAGTCTCGCTCTATTCGACTACTGATGAAACTACTCATGCATGATCAGACCGGCTTCTCAAGCTCACTGACAACGGTGCCACGGAGACTGAGATTTGCAGAACACGCCAGCGCCCGGTACAACACTAACTCAAACTCACTGATCTCAGATGTGATCTCCACCGACCTTCACTACAACGTTAGATGTCTTGCCTCTGCTGCTTCGACATTTGTTAGGGAGGAGAGAGGCCTCTTCTCGTAGGTTAGCAATATGGGTTAGGGTAGCCGATGAGACGCTTGGTCGGTTGAAGAAGGAGCAACCGATTAAGACTTCACCCGCTCACTCAGCCCCGCAGTCGCCTTCGGCACGCCGCGGTGCTAGTTATGCTACCTATGATATCTATCGCTTGCTCGTGGTGGAGTGAGCTAGCGAGTAGCGAGCAGGAAACTCCGAGCTCTCAGGTCCCGTGCATGGCTGCAGTGGCTTGCAGTAGAATGCCGCTCATCTTCGACTTGCGTTGTCAACTCCTTCATCAATCACTTCTCCACACTCTTGTCCCCTCATCCTCATCCTCTCTTATCTCACCCTTCATCGCATACATAACACCTCAATTCCCCCGCAACAATGTCCCTCCCATTCCTCCCAGCCAACGTCACCGTTTCAACGCACCCCTGTCTCAAAGCTAAGCTCTCGCAGCTCCGCTCTGAATCCACTTCTCCGAAGGAAACAAATGCCCTCGTACACGAGCTCGCGCTTCTTCTCGGCACAGAGGCATTGGCCAGAGTTCTTAGTATAACTACCGATGGTGAAGATACTTCTCCTCTCGGCGCTAAGTTTCCTATCCATAAGGCCACACCGCAGCGGATAGTCATTGTTCCCATCTTGCGTAGCGGATTAGGCATGGTTGACGGTGATATCTCCCCGTTTCCATGTTTGTGTTTGCTGTTCTGACAATTGGTTTATAGCTTTCCAAGCCCTCCTTCCCGAACCCGTCCCCGTCCATCACCTCGGCCTTTTTAGAGAAAAGACGACGCTCCAACCTGTCGAATACTACAACAACCTCCCGACTCGTGTTACTCCCAATGATGAGGCGGATCTGGCGCCGTGTGATTTGGCTATTGTTGTAGATCCTGTTATTGCTACGGGCGGAACGGCGGAGGCTGCGATTCAGACATTGAAAGAGTGGGGGGTTGCTAAGGTTTGCACCCGTCCGCCCACGAGAGATGTCTTTGTGCTAATTTATACGGGGAACTAGATCCTGGTGGTAAGCATCCTGGGTAGTGCTGAAGGTGTGGTCCGTGCCGCTTCAGAGAGTGGCGGAGAGGGTATCGAGATCATCGTCGGAGCAATCGATGCTGAGCTCGGTGGTCAGGGCGGAGGAATGATTGTTCCTGGGTACGTATCTTTCTGGGGATGTTTATGGATTAAAATGCTGACATACATACTACAGTGTGGGCGATATCGGAGACCGTCTGTTCCTGACGATCGGAAAGTAAAGCGCTGTACTGTTTGATGAAGGGCGGTCGTTTTGGATACCTTGGGTTTTGCAGGGCGTTTGCTTTTGTTCGTCTTTCTTTTTTCTTGTGTCACATTACAGGCACGAGGTACCGCGCATTCATGAATTGTGCATGCTAAGTATTCTTCTTCACAGTCGCAAATACAGTTAACTACACAGAACTACTCCAGTCTAAGCTCGTGTACCAGCCGCCGCAGGGACGTTATGAGTGCTCAACCCTAGCCCACCCGTGATCTCCATCGACTCTCCGTCCTTCTCACCAGATAAAAGCATTTTCTCAATCTACCTCAAACTGTTAGCACCGTCCCTCCCTCCCACTCTGCCATCGAGGACTTACCAGCTCCAAATCCTTCAACGCATTTTCCGGCGTCTGTCTCTCATCAAGCTTCCCCTCCAAAACCGCCTTCGCAAACGCCTTCACCTCTTGCTCAACCCCATTATTCTCTTCTGAAAAGTCCTTCACCGCCTCTTCCTCGCCTCTCGGCGTAACCTTGACCTTCCCCCCACCACCAACCACAACCACTCCTCCCTCGCACGCAACAGTAAATTCAAACGCATTCGTTGTCGTCCCAAAACTCAGCGCGAAATAACCCACTTTCCCTCCATTCGTTCTCAACACAGCATTAACCGTATCCACAGGCGGGAGATACTCCATATTGCAAGCAGAAAACGCAGCAACTCTATTAATTTCATCCTCTCCCAGCAGCACGCGTAGTGCCGCAACAAAGTGAACCCCGCCGTCGAGAATAAAGCCGCCCTGATATTCCGGCATCTTCCGCCACGCGGTATGGTAGTACTTGTTACTGTCCTCGACCAGACTCGAAATCTGTACGTTGAAGTTCAAGATCCGGCCGAACGAGGCGATAGCCTCCTGCGCGTAGTACCAGGCAGGTTGGAAGCGGTAGTTTTCGGCGACGCCCCAGAGCGGGGGGAGGGGACGTGATAATTGTAGGAGCTCGCATGCGGAGGCGATGGTTGGTGCGATCGGTTTCTCCGAGAGAACGTGTTTTCCTGCCATCAGGCAGGCCTTGATTACGGATGGCTGAATTGTTATTGGGAGACTGGGGGGGTTGTTAACACCACTTGTGTTGATTGGGAGAGGGGGGAGAGGACCCGATGATGACGGCACTGATGTCTTCGCGTTTCAATAGTGCCTCGAGATCGTTGGTGTGTGATTCGGAGGAGTAGATATCGACGGAGCTACCGAGGGAGGCGCTGGAGGCGAGGGATGTCGCTGAGGAGGTCTTGCGCGAGTAGACTGCTTTTAGAGTGATGGAGGGACAGGACAGGATTGCGGGGAGGTGTTGTTCGCGCGCAAAGATGCCGGAGCCGACGAGGGCGAGGCCGATGGGGGCGGACATGGCGGCGGTGTTGGAGTGGGGCTTGTCTTCTTGAACTGGCGAATATTTTAGGGCACTGAGGCGTTAGATTTCGAAGGGCGGGAGTTGAAAATTTGGAACTGGCCGCACAAATCTGGGCCCAAATAGGGCAATACGATTTAGCTGATTGGCGAAACCGGGTTATGGAGCCTGCTTTGAGGCCCCTTTGACTGTCAGGCTTCCATAGAGTTCTGCTATGACGCTCATCGGAGGGTTTGGAACTGATAGGGAGCGGAGTTGATGCCTACGTCATTGCGGCAGGGATTTGTGGACGATACGGCCCGCCCAGTTATGTCCGTCTACAACGAACGGGCCGACGTTGGAACTCTACATATAAGCCGTCAACCAAACAACTGAATCAGTCATCAATAACTCAAACACTGGTCGACGGAACAACTTTCTCGAAGTCCCGCTTGCTAGGGATGTTTTATGATGCGAGCTGCAATCTCTAGCTTCCAGAATGTAGCGACCGGGTGATGGATTGTGATGAATCTTAACACGCCCACCGTTTTCTACTGCTGAGAGTAAAATGGCCTTTTCCAACACTATGTTGAGTGATGGAGATGGTCTATAGTGTGAAGATAACAAGCTGCGCTGGGTACAGAGACTGTACCATCATATTGCATCACTCGTGCTTTTTGCTGTCTTTCGGCATAACTCTGAACTATCGTTTTTCCTCAACACGAGCTTTTCTTAGAACACTCAAGGCTTTCTCCATTAGCTCGTCAGAATTTCTGCAATCGCGCACTTGATCACTTGGTTTTACCCACGCGGACGCCAGGTTAGGTAGCCGGTCTGTATGTACTACTAGATTTGAGTATGAACACACCACCAAACAAAGACTCGAAAGAGTACTAACCATTGGAAGTATGTCACTCATACGGTGATAGCGGCGATAAAGGGAGGGACCATCTCAGGCCACCTACGCCATTAAGAAGTCACCGTCCATCGTTATCGGTATTGAGGTGCCCCATTCACGTCTGGAGGTAGAATGTAGTACCAACTCCATCTAAGGTATAACGGAGTTAACAGCTTCTGCTAGAACTCACGATCAATCGGTTATAGACCCTAGCCCGGAGTCTGGCGTATCCGGCGAAGGAGAAAGATAAGAAATCTCTAGACAAGCGGGACGAACCGACTCCAGACAGTCACTTAAGGCTTCCCGACCGTCACTTCCTATGCAGTGCACCGCCCCACGAGGGGGAGAATTACACAGCCTCTCCCACCAGCACGAGTCGCGGGTGTAAGTCCGTACATACAAGATGAGAGGTAGTGCAACCCACCCGCGGAGACACAGGGGGAACAGGGAGAACCCGCACTTGCACCTGTACCTGGGGAACGCGACGGTACCCTCGCCCGGAAAGCAGGAACGCGACGACACCCTCGCCCGGAAAGCAGGAACGCGACGGCACACCTCCCTCTCTCGGAAGTGGAAACACGACGGCACCCGCCCCCCAGAGGAAGAAGCAGGACCAGCGACGGCCCGAGCAGGCATTCGCTCTGAGCTGCGGCCGCAGGGCAAAGACCCAGCTAGTCTAATAGCCCATATATAGAGTACTATACAGGTTTATGGCCCGGGAGTGAGAGGGGGTTCTCTCCTGTTTTTCCGGTTTCGGATGCGACTTGGCCAAACCTCGATTTGGGCAGTAAACCTTAAGTGGGTCGATACGAATTCGCCGGCAACGGTCGTGCAGGACTCGACTCGTGCCCATCACTAAGCCGTGGCAGCGATCCGGGGTTGGGCGTGCCAGTCACGGATGTTTCGGGTCAGAATCATCACGGACTAAACAGCTTCTGGCTAACATCGTGACAAAAGCGAGCCATCCTGACAAACAACATTTATGGATGCGGCATCCCTAGTTGGGGTTGTTGATGTGGTTTTACCGGTCCACTCTAGAACTCGCAAGGAAGCCGCTGCTTGTTGTTTATTGATCGTTGATGCTATGTATGGGAGGGGTTGTTTGTCATTGTATTCAGTCGTGACGTGCACTTATTCCCACCCCAACGCCTCTGCCATTGGCGGCAGGCCCGGTGAATTGAGCCAGCGCATAGTTTGTATGTGGGCCTCCTTGCACATGAAATCCTGAACCCGCACACCATACCGGTCCAAGCCTGGAAGTGGTAGGGGGCACGTGCGTGCACACGGAGTTGGGCGAGCAAGCAAGGGTTAGGTCTGGGAGATGAGCCCACAATCAACGTGGAACGCTGCTGCAGAAATACCTCAGTAAACTAGGGAACGTGGTGTCTGTCCGGCTAATTGGAAAAATCTGCCGACGCCTTGGATGCGAGTGACTACCTGTGTTGGTGTAGCTGAATAAGACCCCAGTCAAAGCCCTTCTGCTCTAGAAGCCTTCTCATTACCAGCAATCCAAAAATACACCCCACCGCCCTGCCCCAAAATTCTCCGAGTCTAATTATAATCATAAAAAAAGGTCTCCCCCAAACTACCTAGAATACCTAATCTGACAGATTATCCATCAGCGAAGATAAAGAAAGCTCGGGGGCAAAAGGGGCTTTTGGTTTGGCTATCTGCGTTGGCAGGCAGCTAGGACCTACACCCAAACTACATACAATGATTACATATCCAGTATCGGTTCTACGTCAAAAGGCAGGTACGCAGGACAACCGAATAATACCGGTAGTAGTTTGTGCTGCAGAATTTCGCTTCTTCCCGTTTGGCGGCGTGCAGCAGAGATCGATCGAGAAACTAGGCTCTGGACGTTATGTGTATAGCTCTCTAAATCCGTATCTAGGTAAGCAGATCATGATTCACCAACAGGTTTGGCATTTTTATCCAGGAAAAACATCTCAAGATCCAGTATTATTAAGTAGAAGTAGGTAATAACTGTATTCATTCATCCCAGGGCATTCTTTTCCAAACAGTAAAAGGAAAAAGCAGATAGAAACAAGATAGAAAAATATGAAAAACCCGAAAGAAAACACGAACAAGAACTATGAAACAAGAAAAAGACCCATTCACCGTTCCCATCCTCCAACGCTATGCAGGAAAGAAAGACAGACCGGAACCTAAAGCAGACACACAGTACAGATACAACAAATGGGAACACACTAGAAAGCTAGTAGTACAAGATGCAGACGCGGATAGAACAGCGCAAAGCAAATATGGAGAGGGCACACGGGAACAGAGGTGGGTGTAAAGAGGAGGTATGCACAACAGAGCCCCAATACAACAAAGGGTATTCAGTGAAGGATTAAAGGTTTTAGTAACCCCACAAATAACGTCCAAAACAAGAGTAAAAGAAAGATCCCATCCGCAAAATATCCGATCCCGTTAAACGCCCACAAAATACCAATTTCTGCCCTTTAAAACCTCTAAACTTGTCCATTCTTTCAATTCCAGCACCGGTCAATTAAGCCGTCGAAAATTGGTGGAGAATAACGAGTTTTGTAGTCCTGACGCGAGAGAGCAAGATTGTCATCTTGTCTCACGCAGCCGGGGTCCAGCCCTTTGGCTCCACGTCAAAATGTAAAGAGAAAACGTAAAAACCCACCCGAAAGATCGTTGACCAAAATCCAGAAACCCCAGCAAATACACAAAGAAATACGTCGGACTCAGTCGCAGTATTAGGGGTCATGACGAACAGAATCCGTTTTTTTAGACAACTCTCTCCCAGCCACATTCACATGCCACTGGAGTCCGGTGATAAGCCGTGTGTCATAGGAAACTGCTGCATTAATTGCTGCATATCGACGCCTTCGGTGTCGTCTAGCTGATGTGATGAATCATGGACTGACAAAGACAATGATTGTTTCGAGTACAGCTCGCTCAAATCTTCGTGGAGTCCGCCACTGGGGTCGTATGAGCCGGGGAACAATTCTACGCTGGCCGACCGATCCATGTGAGACAGAGGAGGTGATCCACTAGCGATGATTGGGTCGGTGCCCATTGAAATAGGCGAAATAGACTGTCCAGCTCCGTTTGTAGGACCATGCAGGGGCGAAAGGAATGGAAGGCTGTAAGGAGTACCATATCCGTTACCATTGGCATCGTGGTGAAGTGTCGAGCTTAACATCGAAGGACTGGCATAATCAGAAGGAGAAGCAGTAGTAGTAGCGGAAAGAGGGTAGCCCGTAGAACCGGGTCGGTAATCAAGGAATCCAGATGAGGTGTCAATCCGCAAAGGGTTGGAAAGCGGAGTGTTCACAAGGGCGTGGGGGTGCATTGGTGCTGGTGCGAACAAGTGATGGTTTTGGTCATTAGGGTCCTGGAAATTGAACGACGGCATGTTGCCCTGCATCTGAGAAAAGTCAATAGCAATGGGTACGGACCGACTACGAGTGCGACGATGCTTCTGATGAAAGTTGTGACCAGGAGCAACCTCTTGCTGAGGCCAGGTCGGGATATCGTTCGAGGAAGCAGGGCGAATAATGTGCGGAGAGACAGGCGCTGACATGGACATCGAGTGCTCAAACATCGGATATTGCGCAGCTGAGTGTGCGTGTCGGTTGGCAAAAGCCTCCAATGTTACCAACTTTGCAAGCTGGCCCGCAAGGATTTTCGGATGTCCTCCAAGGTAGTGTGTGAGAACTTGAGAAGCTTGTTGGTCTTCAGTAAAATCCCCACACTGGTAGAACCCCCCAGAACCCGATGAATCCATAAAGAAATTCGGCGGTCTGGTCAAAGTGATGACCAACTGTCCTTGCTTCTGCCCATTTGCTGTATTGGTGGGTACATCGTGCGTCTCCAATTCAATGCTCTTAATGAAGGCAAATGGGTATTCGATCTTGTAACCAGCAGAGTCATTGTTTATGTAATAGGTAAGGCACGCCTTCTCGGGGGAGTAGAACACAATCAAGTCCATCGTGTTTTGTCCAACCCGACGCCATGTTCCGATACTGAGAGATCGACAGTTGAAGTGGTGGATGACTAGACAACACGAATCAGCATCAAGCAAAAAAACCCTGCCGACGACTCAATACATACCAATTTTACCTTGGGGTTGGGTTTCTTGGGGCATAAGCATGTTTCCGTTGCCATACGCAGACATCCGCGAGCGATCCATATATCCTCCCGCAAAGCCCTTTCCAGACTCCATTGCCTGTAACGCCAGGTATTGTCGCATACACTCAGGAATCGCATCACAGTCCTCTCCAGTTTCAATGCTCTTCTTCGCCAAAGTCTTTATTTTGGCACGTCTAATATCTCATTCTATTAGTAAACAGCAAAAAAACTCCGAATGGAGGAATTGAGGGTATCGCCCACCGATTTTGGAACCAAATCTGAACAGACCGCTCGGTCATGTTGATCTCCTGTGCGATTCGCTCACGGACTACAGCTGTAGGTGTGGGGTTCTTGTTGAATTCAGCTTCCAAGGTGATAAGCTGTTCCTGTGTAGCCCGCTGGCGCTTCTGATTCTTCTGCTGTTGGGTAAGGGTGCTCTTCCGAGGAGGCCGCCGGGAAGCGGCTGGGCCCGAGTTTGGAGGTGATGGAGAGGGGGTGATGGAAGACATATTGTCAGCCATTTCTGAAGGAAACGATGTAGCTGCTGTAGACCGTCTGATCAATTCTCTATTCCGTTCAGAAATCGGGGGTTTCACAAGTACCTTCGTAGTCTTGAGGTGCTTGAAGTAGTGATTGCATTTAAGCGGAAGTACTCGTGAAGGGGTGGAACTTTCGGGGTGAGACGTTGGATTGCGACAGTTGACCTGAACGTGTCGAATCAGTGTGCGAGTGTGGTTGGAATTAGACAATTCCTCGTGGTATTCGTACCGTGGAAGCGGTTATATTTATTTAGCCTTAGATGGGTACAGATAATTCGCGCAGGTCGGAGACGTCGAAAACTAAAGTCGCGATGACTGCGCGAAGTACAGAAAATAAAATAAAACAGTAAACAATAAGTTAATTTGTTGCAGCAGAGTGTCTAAATGCCGTCTACGGTATTGCGTGTCGCTGGAGGCAGTATCTCGAAGCTGTTGATGGAGTTTAGACGGTAATGTCGTAAATTCCGTTTGAAATATGAATGCACAAAAATCTCTATAAAGAAGGAATGACTGGAGTGAAATGATGAAGATGCCAAAAAGGAGCGTCTAGGACCGCCAAAAGAGTGAGGCAGGTATCCTGAAGAAGGCGAGCAAAAAGCCGGTAGTACGGGGAGTGGGAAGCGAAGATGGGAGTTCAACTAATAGCGAGAAAGGTTCAAGAGCAAAGGAAAGGAAGGAAAGGAAGGAAAGAAGAAGAAGAAGCAGCGAACGGGGGGGGATAAAACCAAACCGCCTCAAAGTGCCGCAGGTCATCAATCGCTGCTCATACATCCACCCTCCCCCCCTCCACTAGCAACCGCCACTACCCATTGTGCACCCCATGCCATCCCACAGACGCCTACCTCCACCTCACCGCAGACGATCTCACCCCTTCGCCCCATCCTCCTGCCCCGCATTCTTCCGATATCCGCAGACCAGCACCAGCATCTGTGTGCAAAGTGCTCCTCCTATACTCAAGCTGCATCCTTTTCTCTCACATCTCGCTCGAAAAGCTGGCTGCACCCTGGTAAAAACAAGACGGCACCAACCACAACCGTTCTCGTTTCTGGAAGAAGTAACCAGATCCCTGCAACACTGTGCATGCCCCTGTGTGCCTGGCTTGCCATCTTGAAGTAACCAACCGCACTGCTAACTGACGAAGACAGACGACTTTGCGACCGAAAGCGGCATGCACACACATTCCGTATAATTTTTTGATGTCTGGCCAGGTCCACCAGCCATCAGAGCGCCACGACCACTCCTAAAGCGTGTTTCGATATCCTATTTGTTCTTCTCCACGTCCAGCGAAACGTCCCGGGGATTTGGTCTTGTTTCACGCCTTTCAGATCGTTCTGGTGGCTCTCATTGGCTCAGCATAAATTATCCGACCGACCCAGATGAGTATGGAGGCCCTTATCGCCTTCGGGAGTACCTTACCTAGAAAAATTGGCTTTCTTTTGTCGTGCTAATGGTGGGGGTTTGGTTGTGACACTTCCCAGCCGATCGCGCAATGGTATTTTCTTGGTCCCTGGACTAGCTTAGCCATTCGGCTTTTTGCTTAGACTGCACGCCAACATGATATTCGGCATCTTGAACAAAATTTTAACGCTTCGGTAACTTCTGTTTCAACCTCAACTAGGTTGAGAAAGGGGGAACAGTGAATCTCATAGTCTTTCCTTCAACATAGTCGGAAAACGGATGAGAGGCTCAGTAGAACCCGAACGTGAGTGCACTGACGAGAATGCTTCTCATTACCTCGGCAGACTGGTTGTTTCTATCTCGCGTCCATAGGGAGGCATCACAATCCCTCTCGATAGACTCAATGAACGTTCCATCGTTGTTTCGGGGACAATGTGTCAACATGCAGATCCAGTGATACCTCAACTAGTAGCTGACACTCAATGCATACCCGATGGTGATACGGTGCTCGACGGAGCCTAGAAAAGGGGCTGGATCGCGAAAACCCGTGAACATCAACTGGCATCGCACCACACCAAAACTTGATATATGAATATCGATGATCGATGAGCATCAGAGAAACGATGGACAAACCCGGATAGACTCTTCTTCCTACCCTGCTTCAAAGACACCGACTGAGTTTAAAATAGAGTGTAGCTTGCAGATTCTGTGATCGTTTATATTGACCCACTCAATATCTGGAATCCCCATCCCCCGCGCTCTCTTTAGGCACTCGTTTCTCGATATGTGGCTTAAGTCTCTAACGGGCGGCCTGCATTCGTGATGTTAAAGCCGCTTGGACATCGTAACATCGCGCGGGCCAATCATGAAGCAAAGCGCCAGCGCAGGGCGGGTTCCTGAATTCGATGCGTCTGACGATCTGCAGGCTGATGCGCGTGCCTGAAACGTTTTGATGTGTGTACGTCACACAGCTAAACCCCCTAACCCTACGGTACTCTCCGCCAGCCCCGCTGCCGGATCCTCCATCCCCCGTCTCCCGTCTCGAGTTCAACCCGCTGCTACCGAGCTCTGTTAAAGCTCTACGAAATGTGTGGCTATGTGCAGGGACGGAGTTCCTTCCAGAAAACCATTTAAGCCATCACATCTAATCACTCATTCCTTGGTTTTTGACGCGCTGGAATAAAGAAATAAGCGCCCACCTTATCGGTGCGCGCGCAACATAAGACATCATTTCATGCATAGGTACTAGTTCCTGCGGAGACGGCGGCAGTGGCAAAGCTGGTGGTTTTTTTTCCTTTTTCTCCATTTCTCCGGTTGATGCATGCCCTACCCTACTACCTCGAACATGGGGTCGTGATTGGACTGTACAAGATGGACCTGAAACAGTAGGTAGTCGATGACGATGTCGGTCTTCTGGCTGGAGCATCCATCAGCTCAGCTTTCTGTTTTGCATTGGCGAATATGAACACGTACACACATATGCGTCCTTGTACTGGCTGACTCACGCGACCTGTCTCAGTATTCAGCCCTTTGGTGCTCGACACTCAGCAGTCGAGGCGGAGGTTTCATAAATCAGCGGGATATGTTTCTTTTGTCAAAACCAGGATTTTGCCTCTTGTTTATGTTTTCAAACGTTGCGAACAAAACTAACTATTGTACCGGTACCTGAATTTTTATCGCATCGCTAGCAGAATACCGACTATCCTCATATACCTCTTCCGATTACATGGGGTCAACCTCTTTACCTGCAACAACCGATCGTAAAGCGCATGCGTGTGGAGACATCGTGAATACCTAGCTTGCGTCGGACCCCACGGACCCGATGATATGGGGGGCTGAAGTATTTGTCTTTGAGGCATGTCAAGGCCGAGACCGACAATGTAGAAATCTATGCAATCAGCTGGCCAGGGGGCAGCAATTGGCGGCACGGGTGACAATGCGTGACTCTAGGAGGCCTGCGGACCTGCGGCAAACGGGATGTTTCGACGAACCTTCTTTTCTAGAGAATTCCAGGGAAGAAAGCTGAGCTGGAGGGTGTGTAGCACGATATCGGGCTGTATGCATCGTTTTGGGAGATCTCTGAAAAGAAGAAGCACAATGGTCGAAATTTCCCACCGAGATTACTGTCGAGTGAGCATAGAGGATTGGAATCCCTCTCGTATGACGGAATGGGCCGGGGGTATAAACGAGATTGAACGTTTCTCAAGAACCCACGGCTTGTGCAACAGAACCATGAATACAGCGGAGATCGGTCCCGATTGACACATGTCTATAAGTTCTACCCGGTTTATTAGGGGTTCATGAAAAATGCACCCGCGAAAAAGGAATAGGGCCCGCTTCTCCGTTTGCACGCCAGACATTCGCATTCGTTTTTCTCGTGGTCAGTCTCATCCGCGGCTGGAGGCTGGGCATAAGAAAATCAAACCCGGATTTTGCAAGAACCAATAGGATTACTTGCCATGGTCTTTCCTTCTCTGCGAAACAAGCAGGGCTAGCAGAGAAGTGGCAAAAGTGAACCTCGGCCGGCGAGCCACAGAGTGCCACAGCGAGTACGCAAACGTTTATCCATTACCTCGGAGTCACAAGGAACGGAGGAAAGTCAAACGGTACGGAGAAGCCTTATAATTAGTTCCTGTAATTTCTGGTCCTCCCGGCTGACCATCTGCAGCTGTAGCTGGAGTTGAAGATCCATGGAAAGAGGACGTAACAGGTTCAACCATGGACACGGGAGAAAAGGCAGACGTCAAATGCCCGGGCGGTTACCGCAACAAATGCTCGGATTCGTTTGCCAGTGAGGATACTTAGCCTCGATCAGGCGCTTTGTATCCGACAGCGGGTGAGACAGTCACTTTGATCGAATGATAGTTATCTTTGGACGATACATATGACATGAAGATGGTATACTTACTGGGGAATCGCCACTCATTCAAAACTTCACCCATTCAATTGAATCACTCGCTGTCCGGTTGAGACTGGAAGATAGTGGCCCAGACAATTAGCATTCAAAGCAATATAGGGCTCAGGGAGACCTGGTATTCAACTCTCTCAGGCCGGAAGCTCAAACGGGGTATATTCTTTTTCACATCCATATGGTAGCCGCTGCCGGCCAGGAATGCAAATATTGAAACAAGTACTGTAACGATAAGGAGAGAAAGCGGAACTTTCCCGCTAGTTAGCATCCAAGTTGTAAATACTATTCCTAGACCTTATGTCACTCTATTAAGTTCTCGAGTATTACTGTAGCGGGCGGTGAGGATGATACAGTCCATGGACGTGTCCTGTTTTTTTGTAGATACGCTACACGAGTGACATATTTTTGGGGTGGTATATATAAGCCGTGATAGATGTAGATATAGATACACCGGGGAAAGTACTGGGAGAAATGCTGTGATAGGGTAGGATTCGTGCAAGATACATACATAAGAGTACTTAGTAAACTTAGTAAACGAATTAAGGTGTATGAAAACAACTCTACTGTGAGATTTCCGTGTGGGCACTGAGATCTTTTGCTAACTTTGTACTAAGCTTGCAAATTTGAAGCAGCGGTGACATTTTTTCCCCTGATACTATCCCCAGTGATACCTATTTTCGAAGCTACATTTTCATTGTGACGGTGACCAACATATCTTATTTTGTGATACAAACACTCCCAGTGACAGGTGACGCTGTATCTTCACCGCCCGCTACAGTAATCCCAAAGATAGACGTGAAGAAGCTCAATGGGAATGCACATCCGCATAGAGCATGCACTAACGGCGAAGATATAAAAGTCAAGAGGTGGAGTGGTATGGACAGTGCACCCTAAATGGTCGCGGCCTTTTATAGACATACACCGTCTCACCACTAAAGTCGGTCGGACGTGGATGGCGCGCATACAAACAGTAGTTGATTCGCTGGAGTTCAATTATCTCCTGGCGGGCTTCGTCCAGTGGAGAGCAGTGGAGGCTTCGGAGGTCTAGTTCTAGTTGCACACCAAAGTCGGCATCAATTCATACAGGTGCACTGGTGCTCGGACCTACAAAAAATCATGGCCAAGCTTTCTAGGATACGGTTTCACTAACAGTCCACCGAGGTCTTTAAGCTCCCAAACAGTATTTGCAGCAGTGGGGACTAGTTCAACCATTTCAACTCCAGCTGGGACTGCAAGGGTGGTGGGGATACGTCCAATCAAGAAAGGGTGAGAATCTATGCCTGATCGAGGGAGAATTTTGTGGGTGCACGATGGTTCGGCGGGTCAGCAGCGGTCATGTACCATCACTCATAGAGTCCTGATTGTCCCTTGGTCTTATCAAAAGCTATCTCGAGATATCTCGTCCCGTAGTTTTCAAAGTCTGGCTAGCTCGGGATATCTCATCTTGCGGGTGGCACTATCCAATAGGCTCTCGCACAAATTCAACGAGTAAGGTGCAAATATTCGCTATGGTAATGATCAAATGCGAAGGTCTAAGGAAAAGCAAGTGGAAGTACAAAGAAAAGCAAGTGAAAGTTGGTAGATTGTATACGAGGCCGCATATGTTGCTTTTGTTTTCCTGGCTTTCAGCTCTGCTAGGTCCCCGGTATGATCTGTCTACCAGCCCCCACATACACTTTCTCTGCCAAACGCCAACACCACCTATATACATCCTCTCGTGCCAGAAAACCAACTATTATTCGACCGACAGAAGGGCTTCGCCCCCCATTCAAACAGTAAAATAATGCAGATTTAATCGTAAGGTCAAGCCCCTCACCTAATGTACAAGCAAAACAACAATCGACCTATAAACGCGGTCCTGTGTAATCCTCACACAACTCTTCTCAATCTCGACGCAAACTCCATTTTCAACCTTTCTTGCGCATACAGACCTTCCTAAATTCCTGCCATCATATCCGTTCTTGCTGGGAAATTATGCTCAAAGATCGGCTCTCCAGCGCCTCATATTCGCAAGCACCGATTGGCAGAAATGTCACCTGAGAAGTTGGTCGGACACACGATAAGGATTTGTAGGATCACGACAGATGGGATCGAGAATCCTGCCATCTAAGCCAACACATCCTCATCAAACACAGTGATCTTGTAGTTGTCCTTTCACAAGTCAGTGCAAATACCGAACCTGAAGACTGGGGTGAAGACTGGGGGATACTTACATCCGGATTCACTGATATAAGGTATTAATCAAACAGCTAGTGGGTGCTCGATTGAAGAAGCCCATTCTAATGCAAATTAATCTTCGATATTCCCGTAGTATCGTCCGTCCATCAGCTGTAATTGTTCTCAATCCAGTAACTTTCACTTTCAAGGGGAAATATATGAACCACTTCAAAGCTGGTCCAATTGCCGCTATAAGCCCTATTCACAACTCCTGAAATGACATTTGCCATCACGAGCACGGATTCCATGACGAAAGGCATTTTCCCGGCCTGACACTGTGTGAGATAGGCGGTGACGTACGGCTCATCAGTGACATGAATGCTTTCATTGCAAAAAAATATCATTCTTTCTAGGTTGAAGAGGGCTGTTTGATCCCGATACGACGTGGCCTGAATTTCTTTCTTGAACGCGTACAGGAGCCGTCGTGATGTAGGATCTTAAGGATCTGGAGAAGCTTCGCTACGGTAACAGACCCATTCTGGATGAAGCCACCCAAAGCGACCTCAGGGTGTGAAGCATCGTAGAAGTACACGTTACAGCCGAGAAAGCGGTCTATAGGTATCGTGAACTGTTCTGAGAAGCGTTATTTCTACGGAAAGGGAGAAATGCGGGGTCCTGTATACATCTGCAAGTGTCAGGTAGGGGCCATTGTGCCAGACTACCGAAATAGTACGTCACATACAAAAATGTATCTTTTGTTCCTGTGTCATGCCAGGTGCCAGAGCATGCTCTATCTGGCTTTGAGCGTCAAGGCGAATAGAAGATGTTGACGTCGGGGATGCAATCTACACGCACTGTAAAGAACCGTAGGGCTCGCTTAAACGGGAGATCGCCATCGCAGCGCTTGCTGTTAGCGGCAGCGTTCAGTGCCAAGCCAGTCATCACCGTCCACAGTGAAAACCCGTTCCTCGGTTGCCATCAGGAAAAACTGGGTTTGCTTCGGTCGCTAGAAGGCAACCAAAACCCAGAATACTTATCGTCGCAACGCGATTCTTGGCCAGAGCTTACTGGGATTGAGCGCATGCCGGCTGCGCACAAGCGTCAGGGCATCGGCTCTCAGGGGTTATTTGATACGCATAGCTAGAAGGACGAAACGGCTGAGGAAACCTCTCGGAGGGCGGCTTTGGGGTGAGAACGGGCAGGAAGCGAGCAGGACTACTGCGCCTGCCTGCTCAGGCTCGGACTGGACTCTGGACTCTGGGGACAGTCTGCTAACAAATTCTATACACAGGCTCTAAAACTGAACTTTGCTCGCTTCCACATCGGCTGAACAAAGACCTAAGGATCCAGGAGCTCACAACTGTAGCTCTGGCACAGTCGGGTTGCCGACTCGGTTGATGTCAGTATGGAAGCTGATGTACGGAGACCAGCCTGAAGCAGCTATACTGGCCATGTACCAGTGGACGGTGCGGCTGGCCATAACCGAGGCACTTTGATGGCAACTACGACTGTGGTGAGAGAACAGCCGAGGAATGCGTTGGAAAGATTCTAGAAGTCGAAAAAGAAACAGGAGGTCGGAGCGAGAGCGACAACTATCCTATAATCTCGCCAAACTCGACATGACGTATTGTCCGCCGTGTTGGACCTCGAAAGTTTCTAGTGCTTACGCAATGGTTAGAATAAACTTTTCAGGGAGTCATACGGACACCGATTCTCTCTACTCGAGCATGGATGTGGGAATCGGGAAGGTATCTAGAACGGTAATCAAACTACCTAGAGAGAAACCAGCTCGAGAAAACGAGAGCGATTGGTTGAAGTTATGGTTGAGTATGGGACTTTGTTCAACCAACAACCTATATACCATTCCATATTGCTGTCCTTGAGAGCGTACTCTACGCATGAGTTTTCCGGTTTACCTATACCCGAGTATTGATTCCGTCAAACAATTGTTTGTTTCAGTACAGTAGAGGACTTTCGGGGACTCGAGAATTCTTGGTCGGTACCTTTGGCAAAATGAACCACACTGTGTGAGAGTAATGGTCTTTCTATCTGTAAGGACATATGTCCTGAAAAGTCTAAATCTTGACCGGACTTCGGACATTGCGGACAGGCTGAAGCGAAGATGGCGCCGATAACGGCACCGAGGAGGTGACCGGATTGGTGAGGCTCCACGGGAGCAAATGAGGCCATATATATTTGAATACATTCATTGGCCTATGTATTGCAACCCTGCTTTCGTACGACGTACCTTCAGCTTAGGGGTAGGTGTTACGTCAAGGCGATCCAGTATACATATCTGCAAACGTTTACTCGAGTATAGCCGACGGTAGAAGGTGCGGATTCACACATACAGATCTGTACCACATAACGCGGTGTAATATAGGAATAGAATGTGTGCAAAGTACGGAACCTTATCGAGACAAAGCCCCTCGTTCTGTGGACAGATGGTATTGGGGTTTCTTCCAACTCAGGTGCAGTTATTGGAGACTTTCCAATTGATGGTTCAGTTCCTTCGGGGTTTCCGATGCTATCACAGAGTCTCACCCGCTATTCAGTACCTCTGCCTCTCGCTACTAAAATCTAATCACCATCATCCATATCACAAACCTCACCTTCACTCTTCTCATGCTCCAAATAACTAATCAGCCTTCCATCACACAAGTGCACCCCTCTTTCTCCTCATCACTCGTCGCCATCAAACTATGCGGGTTCTTATCAATTATATCCCTCACTAGGTTTCCCATCTTCGTATTACACTCACATGGCAAGACAGATATCATGCCACACTTGCTCCAGTCCAAAGCGCATAACTAACTTATACTGTAGTGGTAGCTACACGTCGAGTTACAGAGGGCCAATAAATATACTGCATCGCGGGTGCATGGATCAGGAGCGTTTCTGTTGCAAGGACACTTCCGGGGCTTTGGTTCTGGTTCTAGTTGCAGTTGCAGTTGCAGTTGCAGTTGCAGTTGCAATTCTAGTTCTAGTTCTAACTCTGGCTCTGGTTCTGGTTCGGGTAACGCCGGTAGGACGAGTCCGCCAATGTGGTGGTTTTTTGGCTTGCTCGAGGGCGGGGAGCACGGCTAGGCTCCATTGGAAGTGGCTGTTATAGCTGAGTCGGGTATATCTATTCTCAACCCTAACCGAGAAAAATGTTTCGCGAACCAGCTCCAGGATGTGAATTCGATATCAAAGGAGACCAATAGAGTAGGTGGGAATGCAGTAAGTACTGGTGAACAGTCGCTGGGAGTGCTGAAGCTGGAGAGCTTGTGGTCATGGACGGGAAGGAATGAGCTTTATATTAGCAGTACTGCTTAAAAATCTGCGCCTTACTTGATCCACAACCATGCGGACAAAGAGTTTCCAATTGCTTGGGTTGGTCTCACTCGTAAAAAACCGGCTATATTAACGCACTGTGATTTCGCTACCACCTCGGTCACCAGATCTCTATCCTGAGACATTTTGTGATGAATGGTTTCACATTATCACCACCCAGGGCGGTGTTGCTACTTTCTCTGCCCTCTTATCATTACTTTCCACTCCTATTCTATTCTCCATTGTGTTGAATAACTCACATATTAGTCTGCCAGTTTGCGGATGGGCTCCAGCTTGTGAGCTACTAAGTAGACAAAATCCAGCAAAGGAACTGGACGAACTCGCTAGCGAGTTGGGTCGTATCTTATCTTTGTATCTCATGGTCTACTTGATATATTTCAGGACTGATCATAAGTTTGCGAAAAGCGTACGAAAGAAGCTGGACTCTGTTGTAAGGCAGATCGCGTCTATTAGGTTGAGGTGGGGCTCGAAGATAGCCGTGAAGAGACCCTTTAGTTTCTGTATGGGACGGGCTGGTGGCGCACGTGGTGGTCTTGTACTGAAACACTAACAATGGATAATGATCCACCCATTTCTCTCATCATCGGCAACGCACTCGACAGTTCCCTTGCTTTACACATAAAAGTATGTATAGAACTAGGTACACAGCACAGCACTCAAACGTAGCTCCATTGCAAAAGAGCTGCCCACCACATAGTACAGACATAGACCATCACCGTCAGCATAAGCATCATGCAACATAATCCATCATCATCCCCCCACCTCCCAATCCTCACCATCACCAAAATGCAAGCAACCCAGAAGAGAAGAAAAAGCACGGACACGAAAACACCATCCCAAGCATGCTACAGAAAGGAAAGAAATAAGCCCTCAACATAAACAGTGAATCTCACAAACCCCACGAAAAAACTCTAAGTCCTCTTAACACTCAAATCTTCTTACCACAATCTCCTCCACGTCCCCACCTTCCCTATTGACCCTCCCCTCCTCTATATCCCCCGGTCTATCTAAAGTCTTCGGTATCTCCTCTTCTTTTGATTGCGGCTTCTTTGGTCTATTCCACCCTTGCTGCAACTCATCACTTGCCGCTTCCTCAAACCGTTGTCGCATCACCCTCGACTGTTCAAGCTCCCGGAAGTCGTCCACATCGGTCGGCCAGAACGCAACCCGTATTGAAATGAACAACACATCCAAGAAAAGGCATGCCGCGACCGAAAAGATGTACACAAGCCACCAACTAAGGTCGACCCCAAAATGTTGCAAAAAGGACTCTTTGACGTTATGAATAACATTATAAGCATAAACCTTGGAGAGGATGATGTTCCACAAGAACCAGCCACCAACCGACAACACAAAGCTTATCGCCGCTACAATGGATTTATTATGCATCTCAATCAGCTGTACCTTCGACGATATAACAGTAACACAGACAGAGTAGGTTAGACATCCCATGGCGAATACGCTCTGATCCACCATTATCCTTGTCGTATACAGCTGGAACATCAGGAAATATGCGAGCATAGATTGAGAAGCGCCCAGAAGCATCCAACCAAAGTATATCTTGAAGCCGAAGCCGCGGTTCAACTGGCCATAATTGTATAATTCCGGCACGGCGAGAAGCGTTGAAGCGACTAAGTCTTTCTCGAAGATACCGATAACGAGTACGGGCAGCGAAGTAAATAGTGTGTTGAACATACTCAGACTCCAAGGCTCGTAGAGACTGGATCCAGTGTATCCATTCCACTTCTGAAAACTTGCTTGCGTGAGGTAAAATAGAATTTCCTACACACCGATCAGTCCATGCACGCCTCGCCGAGATTAAGTGGACGACATACCTTCCAAAATGTACATAGGGTGTACTTGGTGGTACGGACGTAATTCCACCTCCCATGAACAAGCAAGAACTTCAGCAGGAATCTGAACTGCGCCATCGAATAATCTGAGGCTCTTGCGGCTTGATGTCCTTCCTTCCCTGTAATTCCGACTCCAACATGGGCCTCCTGAATCATTGCAATGTCATTCGCTCCATCTCCAATCGCCAAGGTAACTGATTTCTGAACCTTCGTTCGAATTGTCTTGACGAGATGTGCTTTCTGGCTCGGGCTTGCACGACAACAAATGACGGAGTCTGTCAGGACCGCGATCTCAAAGAATAGAGACTTTAGCACTTCGTTGCCTTCAACCATGACTAAAGTTCCGCCATCAATGACAACCACTCCATGCGCCACTTTCTGGTCGTAAATATCAGAAATTGCGGACTTAATTGTCTCAGTTATGGAAATATCATCCTGGTGCAATATGGTGACAGTTGAACAATCCTTGATGAGCCGGCATGAACGTCCAATGTTAATCGCGGTTTCTAATAATCAATTAGGTCAATCGTTGACATCATAACGAGTAAAGAACAAGACAAATTACACACCTCGTTTGTCTCCAGTTAACATCCAGAGTTTGATGCCCGCCCGCCGTAATTTGTCAATGGCTTCAGGTACGCCCTTCTGTAGCTTGTCTTCAATAGCAGTCGCTCCCGTTAGCTCAAGATCACGTTCAATAAGTTCTGCCGCCCTCTCAACCGCGGATGTCCTATCGACTAAGCTTGTTGTGGCTTCTGCGTAAATGTTCTTCCACACCCGATATTCTTGCTCTTCAATATACCGATGGCCATATAACAACGTTCTCAACCCTTCTGTAGCAAATTGATTGACATGTACAAAGCATCTTTCGAAAACCCTAGCATCATCTAACGCAAGATTTTCGTCCACAATATCCTCATCGACGTCGCGATCCAGGGGCATATTAGGATCACCAAACGCAATGGAATGTCTAGCCGCGTACTGCGCTGAAGGACGGGAATGCGTGGTTTCATCATCATGCGAAGTAGGGTCCACATTCCGCTCTTTGTGCCTAAGCCACTCATCAAGTTCATTTCGGACAGACTTTCGTCGGTTGAGATTTATGCTCGCACGGCTTGGGCCTCCTATACTAGGGCGCCCTCCGATACTTAGGCGGTGCATACTGTTGCGTCGAATGACTTCCTGTGCCTCTAGACTCTTTCTGATTGATGCCCGTCGCTCAACTTCACGGGCTTTGCTTTTAGCTAGCTCCCTTAACTGTAAGAGTTCGATCATGGTGGAATCTGCGCCTTTGGAAAAGATACAAATACGGCTGTTTGGAAGCCGAATGATGATTGACATTCTTTTCCGCTTGCTGGAAAATTCGATCACGTCCAAAATCTCGTAAACTTCAATGAGCGGCTCTCCATCGGTGCCATTTGGAAAGCTTTTGATGGTAATGGAATTGAACTGGCGTTCAATGGCGATGTATCCCAAGTCCTGTGCGGCCCTGACAAGTGCCACTTCGTCTGGAGACGCTGCTTGGTATTCGATGCTTCCATCTTCCTTATCCACTTCCGGTAAACACGTGTGGCACAGAGCAATTGACAGCAAAAAAAACCTTGCCTTCCGCGCGAAGAATGTATGAGGGTGGGTTCTTAAATATTCTAAAAGATCTAAAGTCGACAGTTGTGGCCTCCTAAGGACCGTAGACGATTTCCGCCTCAGCGAATCGGATGAATCTTCTCTGTGGAGAAGTCCATCGAGTGACGTTTTGTGGGGTGGCAACGGGGGCGGATATGCAACATCGCCCATTGACTTACGAGTATTTTGAGGCATATCGCCACTGGGATCACCATAACGGTAGTAGGCAGCAGACGACTTTTTATAACCTTCAGTAGACCTGATCTTCCCCTTGGCTTTTCGTCTCTTATGCTTCAGCTTAACTGCTCCCACTTCGTCGTTGGCAGCCTGTTGAATATCCAGATCGTGCAACCAAGCATGTCCACCGACACTGAGTTTACGAAATAGCATGGAGTTATCGGTCAAGGTTCCAGTCTTATCCGAAAATATGTAGCTGACTTGTCCACAGTCTTCGTTAATGGTAGATGTTCTGGCCTCAAAGGGGGTATTTGTTTCTTCGTGATACATGTCGATATCGTTTAGTAGAAACATCTGTGCAACCTTGATGATCTCTAACATGACATACAGCGAGAGGGGAATGAGTGTATTAAACCTATGCCTATGTTAGATCAACGACATGAAGGCAACCGGGGGTTATACATGATAACATAGGATGCGAAAACGTGAAAGAAAGCGACGGTGCTGTCTGTCAGAAACCATGACTTCTGCTCAGTGTCTTCCCGCCAGAACTGATAAGCCACACTATTGAAGACTGCGAGAGCAATGACGAAAATAACAATCATTATGACGATCTTGTTGACCATAGCCTGGAGTGCTGGAGCTTTGGTCCTTGGGTTTTTGTTGGCACTGATTAGTGTTAGCGAATTCGAGAACCAGAACCGATCATGAGGGGAGAGGCAATTACTTCATACGAATTTTACTCTCCTCGCCAGAAAATATTACCATGCCGACCATCGAGGGAGTGTTTCGTAGTATACTTCCCCTGTAGATTACTTGATTTCCCGTCAACGGTTTGGTGTCCTCGCCAATGTTCACCTTGCCTTCGAATTTGTACAAATCCGGGTTGGGATCCTCAACAACAAGTTCGGCCCGGAAAGCTGCCAGTTTCCCAGGAGTATCACACTGTTCTGCAATAATCGGTAGAGCCTGTTTGCTCTTAAGGTTTGTCTCACCATCCAAGGCCATGGTTTCTATGTAGGCAATGCCGTGTTCGCCTTGAGAGTGAATAATTAATAGATCCGCAGGAACCCAATCGTCTCGTTCAAGCCGTACTATATCACCGACTCGGATATCTTTCCAGCTTGTGGTTTTCCAGGGGAGAGGGTCAGTGGTAGATGCCGCCTCACGGGTTTCCGTTGTTTTAGGTGTAAAAACCTGGGCGTCTCGACCGTTTTCAATCTTGTCCAGTTTATACCGCCTGTAGTCATCATATCCTTCCTTGAACATTGACAAACTTATAAAGAAAATCAATGGAACAAAAGTCGTGAATGCTGTTCGGGATTAGTTTGACCAATCGTTGTGAATCACTCGGGTACGTACTTCCAGTGGTGCTCAATCCTAGAGGTGGAGGCTAAGTTAGGCAAGATACAGTGAGAGATATCTGACGTATGAGGACTCACCGGGTATCATTTGCAATATTGAAACACATAAAAAGTAGCTTCATCATGTCAGTTAGCTTGATAATGCATGGCATCAGCAACTTACAAGTTGGCGAGCTTCGAAAACTGTGCAAATAGCTGTCTGGGTAGGAAATTCCAGACAGTGTAGCGGCTGCTGCGTATCTTCATTAACTTGTCAGTAATCCGTGTCGCACAGTAGGCGGTTTTCTTACCGTATTATTTACATAGTGGTGTCCCGTTCTTTCATCAATCAGAAGATCCTTTCGCTCAGCATTCAGTGGTATCCTTCTACCGTCTTTACTGGGCGGGAGCTCATGAGCCCTCAAAATTGTCTTCTTTATCTCAACACAGAAGGATATGACTCCGTCTCGGAACGGGGTATAGTGTTTTTGTGCCCACAAACGAAAAGCGGCCCGGTGCTGGCTGTCATCCGTACCACCACTTGCAAGCTTTTTGAGAACTGGCGACGGTGTTTTTTCTAAACTCCTGAGTTCCATCCAATCGTTGGAGACAGTATGTGCAACCGGAGCGCCGTGGTCTGCCCCTCCGGACTGCGCTCCATCTTCAAACCGCTCATGTGTGTTGCGGGAGAAAAGTTGTCGGCGAAGACTGTAGCCTCTATTTCTCTTCTTTGGTGAGGTTGCAGATCCTGGGTTTGTCGCGGACTGTGCCTCATTGCGATGCCCCTGCGCAGATGAACTAGGTGCGGGCGCATCCAGACCTCCGGGTCGACCCACTTCGGTAGAAAATCTCACTCGCTGGAACGATTCTCGAGGCTGAAGAGGCGGCGACGTGACATCTGAGGACGATGCGCTGGGGTCTTCTGCGGCTGAAGCCATGCTATTGTCCAAGCCCCTCCGTAGCCCTTGAGAATCATGTTCACTGTTTTCCGACATCGAGATTTAGCAGGGACTGTTAGCAAGGAGTCAGTGCTATGTATTTGCTTTACCCGACAGGTTCCTGTACTCAATCATCTCTACCGGTACGTTGTCGCAGGTGGTGAGCTGGAGTTATCCCTTAGAGGATGGCGCCTAGCGAAGCAATATACACGAAGGCTAAACTCTGGCAACTTTTAGTACTGGGAGTGAAGTGGATTTAGGGTAAGTACGTGAATTGTAGATTGATTGTGATGAGACGAAGCGACGGACGAGGGCACGAGTGAGGAAGCCGTGGTAGGCGTGCGTAAGTGCCTGCAATACATATTTGGTACAAGGTACCTGCTGCCAGCTATCCCTGTTTCAACCCTCAGCTCATCGTGCAGCTGGCCTGTGGCACTCCAAGCTCACATCAACTTTGATGAAGTATATAGTACTTTACTATATAGTTGTCTCTCGCAGAATGCATACTCGTCAGAACCGGGCTATTAAACAAGCATCCGTATCATACCGCGGGGTTTTTATGCTCGGAGGATGCGGATTCTCACGGGCACTACAACTTATAGACTTCAGCGAATGCGCGTACCGGTATTTGCGCCCACCCCGCCGCCCGCAGGTGCTCAAGGGTAGCAACAAATCCTGAGAATTCAAGACAAGTTCGATCTGCAGTGGTTTTCAACTTGGCGCCAATTTTGGATAAATAAGCGCCTAAAAGTACCTGCTCAGGGGATACATGTTTCCAGCAGAGGGTTATCAAACTGCCTCTCTCACCATTCAACAACGCCTTCATGTCTGGTAGACAGGTAGGGAGTACTGAGTAAAGCGACACACTTCGCACTAAGGATGACAGAAAGCTAGCTTCACCTCGAAGCCTTGTTGTGGAGTAGTTAGGTGGGTTTCTTTGCTCAAGATAATTCATGCGCAAGTTTTGACGAACAAAATCCAGTTCCCTTAGATCCAACAGCCATTATTTGTGTAACCATTGGTGGGAAAGCTGGAAAAGCCGCATCCTGTGCTGCGGCCCCATTAAGTGCTGATGTCATGCGGGTCAATGAGGATCTTCGCATAGCCTTAAGGATCCACATCTCCAACTACACCTCACCACCGTCATACCACCACTTTACAACCACAATGTCTACCATCCCAGCGCAAGTTCCATAATCGCCGAGTCGTTCACAAATCCAACGCTGGCTCTGCCGACGCTGTCTGACTGAGCATCGAGTCGAGGAGGGCTTCTCGAATTAGCAGAAGATCTATCTCGATAAGGTCCGATGTACCACTCATTTCGACAAATCGCCCGACGGACGCGAGTTGTTGAGCTATTGGGGCCATTTCCACGCTAGGACGTTCATTACATCAAGAAGCTCTAGGGAGTGGGCCTTTGATTTCCTGGATTTAAGCGATGGGGCGGACTGAAGTGTTATAGTTCGGTCTCATCAACTATATGAGAACTGGTGAACTACTTAACACGGAGGGAATCTTTAGTTAATGAGTCGGTAGACATTATAGATATGCAGCTGCTGATGGAGTGGTAGGGCCCTGGTCTTGGAATGTCTCGCCAGTGGAAGGGCGCATTGTAGATACGGATTGCCGGGTTCGTGATCAATTAACATCGAGGTGAAGACTTGGAGAACGAGGGGTACTCGAATCCACTACCTTTTTAGGCTGTTGCTAGGTCAACCTACCCACCGAGATTCGAGTAGCCCTCTCGTTCAGTTCTTCAAGTCTCCAGGTAGTTAACAGCACATACACGCACAAATCTCCATCGCAATAATGCAGGGAAGTCCGGCGTGGGTTCCGCATTGATGATGTCACCAAAGCACTTTGGGATAGCGCGCGGGAGTTGTGACTGACTGTGGGCGCCAAGAAGGCTCGGAAAAGTGGCACAAAGGCCTTTTGTAAAAAATCTCTCCCGTACTCTGGGATACTCAGTTTATTCGATATGGTATGTGTAACCACGGTAGAAGCTCATCCGTACCGTCATCCGTATGAACTTGATCTGTTTTACTGGATTTCGCCCATTCAACGCTTGTGAAGTTAAAAGATAATCCGCTGATGTGATATATAAAGAGAGATGTTCGAACCGGAGGAGTAGCATTTTTGCTGAGTTGAGTAGAGTTCAAGGCGGAGTGTGAGTTTATAAGTACGCGTCCGCCTTCTTTGTCCGCAGTGCGTGCAGATCCATACAGACGCCAATAATCGCTGTGCTAGGTACCCTCTTGTCTACAGGCTGCGTTCTTTATTATGGCGAGTGAGTCTCGTTTCGGTGCCTTTTTCGCTGTAGGTGTTTGGGTATGAAAGCAAAAATTGGAAAAACATTAGGAACATAATTGAACTACATATAACGGCAGCGGTTGGGGCGTAGTTCTTGCGGTTTTCCACACTGCAGAGTGGAAACTTCAAAAAACTGGATGCGGTGCTCAATGAAACAAGATTAAACCAACAAACCCTCCGCTCCCTCCAGCATACAAGTAATTGCCATGTTACTTTATAGCACAACCAAAAGGAAGCTTGAAAAGTGAAAATAATGAAAAACTAAAACTGCATGTGGTGAGCCAACAGAGACAACTTGAAGCAAACCCTTCTTTTCGACGTCTCACCTGCGCCCGAACCTATAGGATACTTTCTTTCTTGGGCGCAAAAGTTCCCCCTGTATAACTTCTAACCCCTCAATCTTTCGCTTATAATTTCTTCGGGCTAGGCTTGAAGTTTTTCCGGGTGGCGATCTCGCTGCTACGTTCTAGCTCCCGCTTCAGAACCTAGTCGCTAATATCAAAGAGGATGCTCATGACCTTGCCTGTGAACAACACATCAAGCACAAACGGAAAGCACGCAAAGCTAAGAGTGACGATGGAAAGGTCCGTCTTCGTGGTTGATAGTGATATTGGTAAGGAAGTTGGTGGAGGGTAGACTGCTGAATGGTTAGAAGATCCTCCAACTAGTGTTCTCAAGCGGTCAGACCAACTAGCCGGTCATCTGGAGATTCGTAGACCGGTCAGATAAGAGATGTCAATTTCTGACATCGCCCTAGGCATAGGCCGGTAGTAGCTTTTTGTAGAAAATCTGCAAAGTCGGTAGTTATTTGAAGATATCTGTCTCGGCGTATATATGTTCGGGTATCTACAGATACCCAGCGGTATCCATAGAGCCAGGAGATAATTGTAGATATCTACTAATATTAATAGGGCTGGAAGATAACCGCAGATACCAAAGATAATCGGGGATGCCCGGCCTAAAATGCTATTATTTTTACCTATATAATAGAAGGTCTGTAGCGTTTCCTCTAGAATCGCTTCTCAGTCAACATTACCCCCGAGGACTCAATGTCCCATGTCATGGCCTCCGTGTATTTAGTGTTAAAGTGGAGGGAAAGAGGTTGGTGGTGCCTATGTTTCGTACACTGAGTTGTTGTTCGTGGGTTTATGTTGATGCAAAGACTCCAAAATTAGGTTAACACCTGTCACTTTGCGGGCGAGGCTTCTTCACCGTCTGGGAGCCGGACCACTGAGTGACACCAAGTACAGGAGCCTGTGAGGTCAATCGCGGGCCTTAATCAGCACAGCTAATAGCATCCAATCAGAAAATTTTTAAGCTGAAAGGCAGCACCAACACATGACTGAAGAAGTCTATAGTGACAACGCGAGGAAGCCACTTCCAAGTAGCTTTACTTAAGTATCTTTCAACACTTACCAAGGAGCTATATGAGGCGCGGAGGTTGTGAGCGGCCGAACAACTGCAGTGTAGTCTCGTGACAGCATACTGTGTAATGGATCAGAATCACATACGGACTAGAGTAATGTTCCGCACGGGCCTTCACCCCACACAATATCCACTCCTTTGTCCTTCCACATCTCCACATCCTCCATCTTTACAGTTCGTCACCCACGCCAACATTCTTCACTGTTCGTCAATTAAGACCATATTATTTCGCCGTTTGTCGACAAGAACCATACTATTTCGTTGTTCGTCGATCAGAACGATGAGTTCCCGACTAACTCCTTCAGAACTTCTATCAGATCGATCGCAGGATCCTATCTAATCACTGAGATTATGGAAAGGGCTGAAGCCTGTCGTCTTGGCCACTTTCATCCCATCCATATTGGGGACATGTTTAAGGGTGGTCGGTTGGTACAGGGTCGTTCGCGAGTTTGGTAATGGTTCGTTCTCTACGGTCTGGCTCGCATTTGATCAACAGTAAACCCACCCCTGGTTTCTATAAAGGCCGCCAAACATTTGATTCTTGTTTACTTGACGAGTAATATAATTCGTAAGCATGTCGCTCTGAAGTTCTGGCAGCCCGAGAGTCCGCAACGACCACAGAATTATATATCTTTGAGCACCTTGCAAGATGGCACCTACACACCCAGGGTCGAATAACGTTATCACCATGGATAATCTCAGACATACTGGACTCAATGGAGTACATCTTTGTCATTGTTTGAAGCTTTAGGAACTAGCATTGCAAGCATTGTTAGGGAGCTTCTATGTGACTAGCTGCTGAGATTAGAACACACCAAGTTATCCGATGTGGATTGCAAAGAGGATACTCAGGCACACTCTACTCGGACTATTTTTCATCAAAACGGTATTGTGCATAGAGATGTCCAACCGGGCAACCATTTATTCGTCTCCCAGTTGACTTCCCTCGATGCCGACAAATTACAGCAGGATTCCAACCAGGATGGGAATTTCAAGTCGGTTGAAGGCTTGACAGTAAGCTCGATAAATTGGCGCCACGGTGCCTTGTGGTTGCCAAACCACTTACTGATTATGTCGATATCGCGCCTGGACTTACTGTAAAGATTTCAGACATGGGTGCAGGTAGATTCTATCTCTTTCCACTATTGATCATATTTCACCAATGTCGAGTTAAATAACCAGGCATGTGGTGCAGTAGCGTTCTAGTCTTCTCAACCACCAACGCAACCAGTGACACCGAGAGGCTTGTGTGCTCTTGAGCTAATACTAAGTTTACCGTTTGATCAGAGCACCGATATCTGGAACTTTAGTTGTCTTATCCTTGAATTTGTTACTGGAACCTCACTTTTTGCCTCTCGAACTGGTCAGGCGTCGAGAATACTTCGAGGGAACCTCCATTTCTCTTTGATTTATCGGGGAAATATTTTCATTACGAAAAGCCAAGCGACATGTATGACAGAAGCCTCCTTTATTATCGCCCTGCTGCGTAAAATCCTGCAGTATGGCCTGGAGAAGCGTCCTTCATTGGCCGATCTCATCCAAGATTCACGGTTCAAAGTGGAGAATCCAGCATGATTGTATTCTTATCTACCTATATTAACTGCAAAGAAGTGATCAAAGTCTCTTTTTATTTGTGATGACACCTGACATTGTTTATTCAATCATTTCATACCAAGTTGTCCCGGAGCACGGCCACTGTTGGGACTTGTTCGGCCAAGCAGCCTACAAAATATATCATGCAGAGCAAAAGTACTGCGCACTAATTGGCAAGAATGAGCATGCAATAGAGGAGGAGCAAGGTATGGTACAGGAAGAGCGGGGGGACTCGCGATCTTGGGTGAAAAAGCGAGTGATGTAATGTAAAATTTCTCAAAAGCAGGGTAACGTAGAAATTAATTTAACTTCAGAGCTGCTCTCGTGCCCAAACTTTCACTTAGTTTAGAGCACTTCAAAGCATTCAGCAGCCAATAGACACGCAACTCAAGCAAGTAAAGAGTCACCATTGTTTCATACCTAGGTACTCAATGTAAATTTTCAACAAAAGCACACCAGGAGGTATTTAACCATAGGAAGGATCAAGGATCAAGTAGAAACTGGAAAACCCGTATTGTGCATGGGCGCTAAAGCCTTTTGTTTACCGCGGGATCCAAAAAAAATTGTGACCATATCTTGCACGGCGCCAATGGTGGAAATGCGTCCAAAACTGGCTCTCAAGACATTCAATTATGGATCCTATCCTACGTTACTTATGCAGAGGGTTAGCTGCTTGGTATTGTTCTGTGGTTTAAACCCTAGCCGCTCGTCGGCATTAGCAGAACCTAGCTGTTCCGCTGAGTGGTCTCAGTCAGACGAGCTGAGTGAAACGCTTCCCGCGATCTTCAGCAGTTCGATATTCTTAATCTACGGTTTTCCACGATAGAAGACTGTATTTTGCGTACTTTATCAGAGTGTAGGCCTCGTTCGCGGTTGGGAACCTCGGGATGAACTGTCGGCATGGTAGCCACAGCACAAGTCTCAAGATGTTTCCATCTAGCACTTAACATGATACCAATTTGAAAATAAAACACCAGATGTTAATATTCACAGTTGATGCTCATAGAAAGAAGAGAGAAGAAAGTGGTGGAAATATTATTTGCGACCTGATATGTTACTTGTACTTACTCAAATAGGCGCTTCACGAATGCCGGAATTCCCTCAATCGGGCCTGGGCTTGACATCAGTCCCCTCATCATCACTTGTTGCCACTAAAGAGACGTAAGGATACTGAGTGATTAAGAATACTATGATGAACATCTTTCTGCTCCGTTTCTTTTGCTGTTTGCTGACGGAATTATAACCCCCTTGCCTTTCCTGCCTTCCTTCCGTTCTTCTGCTGCTGTAGCAAGGAAGTATTCATCTCTCGATATTATTATTACTACCCATTGTCCTGGATCCATTGGCGGACTCCTCGCTCGACGCACCATAAATCTTAGCATTGTCACCCTGCAGCCTAGTCTCCGCCAATCATATCGCGTGCCCACTCACCTTCTTCGTCCCACCAAAGTCTCAGGTCTCGCGCTGTTTTTGGACCACCGCGCAGACACCTCCTCCTATGAACAACGTCCAGTGAAGGCGGCGAGTTAATCAACCCACCACTACGACTCCTCTTTCTCTAACAGTGCTTTATCTATTGCTCTCGACAGACAGGCAAACAGGCCTCTTAAGTGTGTTCGCTGTCACTTTTCAGTCTCATTTTCTCGCTTTCTTGGCTTGCCGGCGCCTCCCTACTATTTTGCCTCTCGCTTGTCATTCTCTCTGATCTCCTTGCTCTTGACTACATACTACCAACCAACCAACCCTACCGCCGACTCACAAAAACATCAACACCTCCGCCTCCACCTCCACCGCCATCGCCCAGCCCGGTCTCTTCATCCTCCTCCACCACCATCGCTACGACCACCTTGTCCTAGAAGTCTTGTACTCGAGCCACTGACGATCTTCCTGTACTCTCCGTCGGAACGAACTCGGACTCTGACCTTGCGTTATTTTGCAGTCGCTGTGTTGTTCATAAAGACACCTGCAGCTGGCTGATAGATATTTCCCGCGCTGCTCACTGGAGCAGAACACAACGTCACCGTAGCATCTTTCTTGGTATCAACTTTCAGCTGTGCTTATTTGCCCCCGACTTCAACCGCAGGCCGACCTTTGATTCATCTCTGTGGCTGAATCTAGTTTCAGGTATTTCTAGCACTGTGACAAAATCGCTATGCTGTGTTTCGGTGAGCTGATAAGTACTTTCAAGTTTATATTTCGATAGGCTGCCTCCCATTCACCCAGCCTTCCAATCATGCGGGAAGTCAATTTCAGTATCCCTTCTGTCAACAAGGCGTCCGTTGGAATCACGACGGCCCTTTATGATCGTCGGGCCTTAGATTGTACCTCTACTCTTCCGTTAATAAATTCCCTCAACCATCTCGCATACCTTACCACCTCTTCAGCTCGTATTCGGGATATTCTTACAATCGATGGAGGTATTGAAAGGCTGGTGGTTATCCTGAAGGAGGGGCGCAGCAAAGAATTGATGAGCATGTGGAAGTGGAACTTGGCATTTCAGTGTGTGGTGAACATCGGTGTACGAGGCTCAGAGAACGTGAGGACAAGGGTGGTGGAGGCGGATATGGTTCCTGTGATAGCGACGATACTGGACAATTACATCCAGGTCATGGACAGGGTCGCTAAGCGGAATGCAGCTGGTACAAGGGCTCGCGATAGTCGGTCGTTTGGGGTGCGCCGTCCAGCAGCTCCACCTGCCATCGAAATCCCTCCACCTCTACCCAATAGTCAGGTTGACTTCTCCCAACGAGGACACCCAGGACAGACTCATCGCTATCAACAACCTCATCACACGCGGAATCATGACAATCGACAAATTTTCCAGCCGTATGCTACTGCGCGCGACCCCAACGGATTGCAACATTTACCGACTATGGATCTAACATTGGCTGGCGAACTCACTGGCCTCCAGCCAGTTCGAGACGTAGACCGACTACCATCAATGTTGCAAGCTGGAGCAGCGTCTCAACCAACATCGCCAGCTACCCCAGGAGCCCCAGTTACTACTGGCGGGTCTTATCACGATAGAATTCCAGCACAAAGGACCGGTCGTTACCAAATCCGTCACCAACGATCGATGTCAGGGGAATCCGATGACGCAAACGCCGATGAATTGGGAAATCCTCCAGTACCAAACGAACCAATAGTCGATATCCAAAGCGGGGTGGATATGGAACGGGACTCTATGCTTGAGTCTGTAGATGAGCCCATGGATATAGCTCTTCCTCACGGAACTGAAACCCAGGATGTAGCTGAGACCTTTAATATCACCCATCGGTCTCCAATTGACGGCAGTATTATTAATCCAGGTGGTCCAGTTAACCCTATTGTAGGATTTTCCCCAAATCCACCCACGGTCAATCCGACACTTTCTATCACTGGATCCCTACAAATGCCATCTCGCTACACGGTGGACGGTTCACCATCAGTTGTACCTTCTTCAATGCCACGAGAGGAGGATGTTCTCATGTCCCTTCAACTCCTAGCTTACGTCTCAAAATACTGCAACCTTCGGACTTACTTTCAGAAGTCACATCTTGTACCCCGGCTTTCAATCGACAGGGAAATTCACCTGCTAGATGATGAACCTGGGCGCCGAACGTCCCAGTCGAATACAAAGAAAGAGGTGGAGGAATACTTGTTGCCAGATGACTTCAACATCTTCCCCTTGGTTGAGAAATTCACTGTTCGACACCACCCACCCGATATGCAGTACTGGGCTGGCGTAGTTATGAGGAATCTCTGTCGAAAGGATGATATGAACGGTGGAATCCGGCAGTGCGCATACTACGAGTGCGGGAAATGGGAGAAATATACTCGCCAGTTTGCAAAGTGCCGGCGATGCAGACGAACCAAGTACTGCAGCAAAGAGTGTCAGAAGAGTGCATGGGTTTATCATCGACATTGGTGTGTGGCTGCACAACCATAACACTAAGCTTTCATTTAGCGGGCGTGTCTCTTTTTGTTTATTTGCTTTTCTTGATTAAAGGCGCTTTACGGTGGGGGCTCTTTTTTTACTTATTTTTCTTCTCTTTTCACTATTGGGTGTGGTTTTTGCTGTAAATTCTTCCGTGGGTTCCCATGTTTTTGCTATTATAGCGGCCATCGGTTACGCCTCTCCAACGGCTGCAAAGTTTTGATGCACAGGTCGAGGGACAATTTTCTTTATATGCATGGAGCAGTGTGAAAGAAGGACAAAAAGTCCCTAGTTTCTGGTGACTTGACACTACTTGTTATTGCGTGTCTATCAGCATATCATTGGTTTATCTTTTGTCGCGTATATCATTTGCTCACCAGGTTAGCTTGTCATGCTTTCATGCTTTTTGATTATTAGGTGTTGGCTTTTTGCTTTAGTCCCCCAAAAAGTTGCATGAGAAGCCACTTTTCATCGCCAGAAGCCCATCCTGTCCTGCCTCACCGTTACTGCTTCCTCATACTTCGGCCCTTATTGATGTCGAGGTTTTGTACTTCTGCTTATCCCTTTCATATGTTATATAATTCAGTGGCTTCTTGGCGTGGGATTGGGGATTCTCTTCATGGTGGGATTATTTGGCTCGACTCGAGAATATATAAGTGGGCGCGAGAGGAGGAGCAGCCGTCTGGAAGTCCAGCATTCCGACCTCCTGTCGTTCTGTTTATGCATGCGGATTGCATGGGCTTAATCGATTTTTGTAGCTGTTGTCAGTGTATGGAAGGAATAGTTGTGAATACCAACTTTTTGCAGTTATAGATTTGTAAGACTTATGTGGCTCTATGAGGATTGCTGGCCAATCCAGACCTGGCCGCGTGAACCGGCCCCCTTCTACCAGTTCCAATTCCTATTTCATAAACACAAAACAGTAATCAGCACTCTCGACCCACCTCTCCGACAAATTCCTCCATATCTTCATCGATATCAACAGACATGATGCATTTGACTAAGGTCAGCAATGAGCTTTGGTATGATAAACCTTCGGAGAAGTGCAGATCGTATGGGATGACATCATAATTCACTCCCACAAAACCTCGCTACTTTCAAGTGAACTAGACTTATTCTATTCAGCTAGGCAAACAGATCGAAGCAAAGCCCTAAAATGCAAATCCCACGTTGTCGGAGATGTCCGTGTCCGATCCAACATTCCACGCATTCAACTTCATGATCTTCAGACCTTGCGGGTCGTAGAGCTTCCCGCAGTAACGCTACGTGTTGTCACCCCTCATCGACACCTTCGAGAAGGATTGTCAGGGCTCAAGAAGAAGAGTAGGAGAGAAGTCGAGCGAAACATGTCATTAGAGACCAGAATTACTAAAGGAATCAATGGTCGACTATACCAGTATCGATGTGGGGGTATGGACTTCGGAACCTTACAGCCCTTCTTATCCAACGAAACCAGGGATTTTTACTGCTATCGTCTATGGCAGAGAAATCTCTGATCTACCCAGCCAACGATTTGTCATCGTCTGATGACCTATATGATCTAGATAGTGTAAGCAAATTAGATAGATAGTATGCAACTGAATACTGATATACTTAATACTCTACTACGAGACATCCTTGAATGATGCCAGGATGTTGTACGATGTGCAGTTAAATAAGTGACACAGACAACCCGCTATTTCCTCTAGTGATGAGATATTTCGGGGCCCCGCCCTAAGACTTGGGCCTGGGACCAACGAGACTTTAGTTGCCATAAGACGAGGTGTCCCGGGACATTTTCTGAGGCCCGGGGGCAACTCGGGACTCTATAAGTGATGACTCGTAACCGGGTTTTTCGACCTAGATAGAGCATCTGACCGAGATCATTTACTCATGTTGTCTTTGCACCGGAACCCATTGCTGGGGCCTTTAAGGCCCCGATACTTTCATTATATCTTTCCTGTGCAAAGTTTGTAGGGCGTGCGCATCTTCCGGATCTTTCAGCCTTAGTTTCGCTGCGCCTAGCCAGCAGAAACGCTCTCCTCACATAAGCGGTTTTCGGAGTCCGATTACTTGACTGACTTTCATCGGGCACCGAGCGGGGTCCAGCTGGATGAGCCAACGGTTGAGCATCTCTTGTAATGCTAAACCTCACATTTAGATCGCTAAGCGATCGCAGGATCTGTGTAGCAATATTTTAGCTGGAGAAGTCTGCAAAGCAGGGTAGAATTATTCACTGTACTAGTAGCTGGTCCTATAGCTTCTAGAGATAGATCTTGCTTGCTGGAACATACTACCAGATGATGAAGGGGTCTCATATTTACGAAGCTTCCAAAGGAATTGCTGATTGAAACCAGTTCGTCCAGGCTGGGTATGATAAGCGGGAAAATCTCTGGTGTATTGGTGGAATGTGTTATTGAATGAAGCTGAGATGTGTAGGTACTGGGTCTTGCTTATATGTAGAATGGGCTCTGACTTTGAACGGTGGTGAAGGACACGACTCATTTATACTGGTTGTGGTGGTGGGGCGGGGTGGTTGATGGGCAGGGTGGAGAAGAAAAGTGGAAGTGGAGCTTATTAGAGATGTTTCGCGGCATGTCTTGAGCTTAGATCTACCACACCCGCAGAGCCGCATTATATCCGAACACCGCCTCTGAGCTGGTCGATGATGAAGAATACAAGATATGGGGCCGGTGAGGCGAATGACAGCAAAGTGGGAGTGGTAGAGAATTATTTTCTTGCAGCGATTGATAGATTGTGATTCAGATCCGCCAAGATGAGGGTTGAAACGCACCTGCATGTTCAACCCAAAAAATCTCGGTGTCACAAAAACTCGCGAAGGTTCAACCCAGATGCGCCCAACACCCGTTTTCTCTAAATTCTTAAACAAATTCCATACTAATCGCTCTCGCCGCCTGGTAGCCTACCACGTCAAGCGATCTTTCGGAGAAATGACGTCCCCACTCGAAGGTCTCCTTGCCGTCAACAAACCGACTGGCCTCTCCTCCGCCGAAGCGTTGCGTCGGCTACAACAGATCTTTAAACCCTCCGCAATCTTTGCCGACACCTTGCAGGCAGAGAAAGAAAGGCGCGAGAGAGAGAGCCACAAGCAGAGGGTCCGGAGAAGGAACCCGAATGCAGTAAGGAACGAGGTTAAGATCGGACATGGCGGTACTCTTGACCCAATGGCGAGTGGTGTGTTGATTGCCGGCATTGGAGGGGGGACAAAATACCTGCAGCAGTTTTTGAACTGCACCAAAACCTACGAGGCGACTGCGATGTTTGGCGCTGATACCGACACGTATGATGCTATGGGAAAGGTTGTAAAGTGGGCCTCGTGGGAGGGTATCAATGGGGAGAAGGTCGAGAAAGCGCTGGAACAGTTTAAGGGCGATATCATGCAGGTTCCGCCGATGTGAGATTGCTCTTCCTTCTCCCCCTTTTTTTTGCTGTCAGTGAGATACTAATGGGCGTGTTTAGTTATTCGGCGCTGCATATGAATGGGAAGCGACTATATGAGTATGCAAGAGAAGGGAAGCCGCTGCCAGACACGATACAGGCGAGACCCGTGAGCACGGTTAGCCTGGAGTTGATGGATTTTACATTTGACCATGCGTATGAATTCCCGGAGGAGGAGGCGCCGGCGGAGGAGAAGATTGCGCTTGAGGAATTTGAGAAGAAATCTGCAGAGGTGAAGAAAGAGGAGGTGGGAGCTGTTGGGGGGAAGAGAGCGCGTGACCTGCCAACAGCTGCGGGGGAAGAGGAGAATATGGCCAAGAAGCAAAAGAGTAATCCTGAAATCAAGTCCGACCCCGAGATTAAGTCCGACTCCGAGATCAAGTCCGACCCTGACACTACCGTCGACGTTTCTCTTACCGACGCTGCTGAAACTGCGGCGGCTACAGAAATTGCTCCAGCGTCCCCCTCCACAGGAAGACCGGAAGGAAAACCCTTCATTGTAACCCTCCGTATGACCGTCACCTCCGGCTTCTACGTCCGCTCACTCATTCACGACCTCGGACAAGCTCTCGGCTCGGCAGCACATATGGTGAAGCTGGTGCGTACACGTCAATCGGACTACGAGGTTGGAAGGGAAAATGTTTTGGAGTGGGAAGATCTAATGGAGAATCCAGAGGAGATTTGGGGACCGAAGGTCGAGGGCTTGCTGAGGAAATGGGCCGAGGAGAAGTCGCAGGCGAAGTAGAGTGGGTTAAAAAGGTTGGTTGGGAACGGCGTTTGCGGATTCTTGTATTATATTTGCATAAAATTGATGATAGTGATCATAGCTTGATCTTATGTTCATTTGATATAGTTCTTAAGCTCAACGAATACACGGTGACGTTAGACGCAGCTTCGCGAAGTAGTTATCAAACTGGTCAGTATTAAAGAGGTAGGAGTTTTCTGCTTTTACGTTTAGGCAGTGTTCCCAAGCGGTCAGATCGACCGCTTGGTTATCTATAGATTCGTAGACCGGTTAGGCTCGGTCGCCTCTGAGAAAGCCGCCCTTGGCATAGACCGACCCGGTCAATGCTTGAAAAAGCCTGGGTATCTATGGATATCTATAGATATCTACCTGGGCATAGACATCTGCAGACATCTACAGATTCCTGGCGCTTAGGAGGCAAGTGGTGGATAACCGCAGATACCTGCGGCGTAGAGTGCATATAGTAGATATCCATGACTATCTACCGGTATCTATGAAGAAAGAGTGGAAATACAACAGTTCATAAGTCCCAAGATTTCCGTGCTGAGTGGCAATAAATCTTCAACAACCTTTCATCAGTGCAGCGGTGAAAGAAGAGGGCGAACAGGCAGGAGAAGTGTGGGAGAAGGATACCTTGTGGGCTTTACTTTCTCTCTGCGTTTATGACTTTAGGTGCAATTGAACGAATTTCTTATTGTATCACGTGTCCTCTGTAAATATCTATAGTCCGGCTAGATGATTCACAGATTTGTAGACCGGTCAGATCACGATTTTCAAAGCCGCCCTTGGCATAGACCGGCCCGGTTGAGGGTCATATCTGACCGGACTGACCGCTTGGGAATACTGCGTTTAGGTGGCCTGTTTTTCCTTGTCGATTCGTTCGTCGTCTTTGGGGACGGATATCAGCTAAGCCAATGCAGAATCTCGTGTTGAGCGAGCTTAGTGAAGGAATTAAACACTTTATCCCATGGCTAAAAGAAAGTGGATGATGCATCCACCGGCCTACCCGTGCTCTCATGTCCATCACTCGGCATGCTCTCCCTGGGCGGAGGATGCTTTATTTTCGATAGAGGATAGGGGTCACGACTTTGCTTGTTTCCTTTGTTGGACTCGAGAAGTGGCAGAGGATGGAGGAAAATGTATGTCATGGCCGCAAGCGGCCGAATACAACATGATTACAAACAAACTCCGGACAGTCAACTTTTGACCGTCACTTACCGGCCGTCACCCATGACTGTCCGAACTTAGGTCCATTCGAGACATCTACACATAGTTTATTTTATAATTCTCCAGACAAACTTATAACAAGCAGATCTACCTATTTAAAGACACACCGACAAAATGACATACCACAGGATCTCTCAAGTTCCATTTCAGATATACAAACCCAAACAAGCACTCTGTACCCCAAAGCTAAATCGCTCTATCATACACACTTCCAGCACCTAAGCATGACAGACCTATCTTCTCACTCGGTTCTTCAAGTGGGCCTTGCCTCGCCAGTTCGCTGTAAAGCCCATAGGCGTCTGCGGGCCGAGTGATATGCTAAGCATTTACACAATGGATCACTACGGCTAGGGGAATGGTACGTAAACCAAGTATCGGAGCCATAGTTTCATTACTAGCTAGCAATTGACAGTGTCATATGCTACTCTAACTCTCCAGATAGTAGGTATCCATAAACCCGTCAGCATCAAATGTCTCAAAACTTTGAAAAGTCAGTTTCAGCATAGTCTGCATAAAATAAGAATGGACAGTAAATGGAGCAGAGGGCAATGTTCGGCTATGATGGTACTAAATGAACCAGTTAGGGTTATCTCCAGGCGGCATCAAGCATCTTTTTATATATTCGGCCTTCGAGAGTACGTACCAGTCTCCATCCCACCGGATTCTATTATTGACCTCCAGCATGCAGGCCATGGTGAATACACTTTTCCCCAGCCTGCACTTTCAAGATATGCAAGCGACGAGAAAATATAGGAACGAGAGCACATCATCATTATCACCGTGTGTCGACAGGGTGTGTAGGTTGATGTGTTTCTTCAGTTGATAGATTAGAGAACGAAAGGGACGGGGAGAAAATAGTGATTATGATCAGACAGGGTAAAGCGGAAGTTCTGTTCCCTCTTGATGTGGTTTTACTTCTTCATTGCTGTTTTGCGTTGTGCTTTCCTCCGAGTCGCTGGGAATCCAGGAGCCTCCACAGCCATGTTATCGAATACGTGCTTGTTGCAAAAGTATCAGACGGCGGTAGGTTTAAATTTGCCCCTGCGGTGGCTTGTGCTGTGCTAATGGAGAAACAAGCATAAGGAACAAGGTTCTTAGCTTTGACGACATGAACTGTATGTACATGTCTCTTGATGGAGTTGACAATAAGTCGACGCCATCAATATAGTGCAATTGACTTCCAAAAGCACAAATGAAGCCGGTCCCAAAGTTGGAGAAAGGGGTTTAACTACCTATCTGATCTCTACGTACTTTATAGCTAAATCCCGGGGAGAATTCATGCCGATTGTTGCCTAGAAGCTACATCATGCTGGAGATTGTTCTTAGAAGTCCAAAATGGCACAGGTGCGGACAGTCGCTGTATAGAAAAGTTTAACGTTATGCGAAAAATCATTGGGCAGATCCGCATATTATATCGAGTGTCATACTATGATTGATTTTTTGAGCACAGCTTCAAACTCCTTCAATAAACCAAGCCCATCACCTTCGACTTGTCAAATCCAGCCCCTCAACACTAAGCTTGAAAACATCACTCCTAGCATCACTCCATCAGCTCAGCTCTCGGCGGCGCCAAAATGCGGGGATGAGAACAACTTACCTAGCATAATGCCCGCCCATCGCAGTATCGAGGTCGAGTTTGCCCCTCATAACAGCCCCCTCAACGTTTTCAATCCTTGCCTTCAGCAAGCCAGCGCTTCCCCACAGCGGGCCGGCAAGTATATTCCCCAAGGGATCAAATATCACACTTCCGCCATTACTTAGCACCTCACCGCCCTCCCCAACTACAATCTCATCACCGTCATCCTCCATCATCTCACGCTGCGCTAGCGTGGCGCCGGGGACATAAGAGGGGAGAGACTCGGTGGTTACGTATTGGTTGCAGCCTACGACGAAGCACCTACCTTCTAGCGCAATGTGTTGGAGGGTAGCGATCCAGGATTCGCGGGAGTCTGCCGTCGGGGCAAGGTAGATAGTTACGCCCTGGCTGTAAAGCGAGGTCCGGAGGAGCGGCATGCTACAGTTCCCATCAGCGCTGTCGGAAAATGAGGAGACGGTAGGTGTACTAGTTTTCCCAGCAGATTGCTGCTCCGAGGACAACTTTCTCTCCGCCGATCTCTACATCTATGGCCTTGAGAGTTTTCTGAGACCCAACCCCCCAGACGACTCTTTCCGTGCCAGTCTACATGGATTCCCATCAGTATTCCCGCAGAAGAGCAAAACGGAGCAACTCACCGGCATGACCTTTCGCCGCTTCCCCACGAGGCCGCGTCTCGGATCCACAAACACCACAGCACACCACAGGGAACCGCCCGTCTTCTCGACCACGCCCACCACCAAAAAGACACCCGTCTCCCTAGCTACTGCTTCAAGTCGCTGCCTCGTGCCATCTCCAGCAGTATCATAGATCCCCAATCCCTCGGGGCTCACATCCCCTAGATCCACCGCCTGCTGCCAGTATGCGTAATACTCATCCCTCCCAGCGTCAGTTCTCACCCCGACGCTGGCTCCAAACGTAGAAGTCCTCGGGTATCCGCCAAGGAACGCTTCTGGGAAGACGAGAAGATTGACACCTTCTGACGCAGACTTCCGTGTAAGGTTTTCAATGAGCTGGATGGTCCGTGAAGTGGTTTTTTGGGTAGGGTACTGGGCTACCGCTACGGTAAGTGGCATCTTGTTGCTTCTCTCTATGTAGGCGATTTGGTGGATGGAAACATCGGTATATGTATGCGGGGTGCGGGGAATGAATTACAGATTCTTAGTACAACGCATGGAATGCCCACCTTAGGCGGCGAGCTCAGAACCGACAGTTCCCGGGTGATAGCGAGGTTGGGAATTAGCGGTAACCACCTGGACAACTCCTAATAATAGCACCACCGCGGACTCAAAAAGTTCGATTGGAAAACAACTGTACTTATTTCGAAAACTAGAAAGTTGAGAAAGTAAAAAAAGAAATCCCTTCATTCATAAGCAGAACATCAATCATGACCTATTCCAATCTCCATTCAACCACCGTGTTTTCATCCGTAAAAATAATCCCATCTATGAGTACAAATCGTCATCCTCCGCAGCCTGGCCAAACCCGGCATTACCAGGACCCTGCCCAGCTTCAACCTCTGCAGCGGTGGGGAAACGGAAGATATTCATTCCACCAGCCTGCTTCATACTCTGCGCGAAGGCCTCATAACGCCTGACCTCAACATCGGACACAGATTTTCTGGCGGTCTGCATAGCCTCCTCGAAGTGTGCTCTCGTAAGTTCTGGCACCGGGTCCTCATATTCAGCTTCCATCGCGGTATCATCGCCAGCCTCTCGCTCCTTCTGAGCCTCGATCTCCGCGGCAATAGCCTGCTTAATAGCAATCTTGGTGGCACGTTGAGTGACAAAGCCGAGATCGGCACCGGAGAAGCCGTGAGTCCTTGAAGCGATGTAGTTAAGGTCCACATCGCCGGCAACGGGGGTATTCCTAAGTTGAGCCTTGAGGATAGAAGCTCTGGAGGTTTCATCGGGAAGAGGAACGTAGACCAATGTGTCCAAACGGCCTGGCCGGCAAAGGGCAGCGTCCAACTACGATTCGGTCAGTACACAACAGAATAAGTTTGCAGTACAAAACTCACCTGTTCGGGTCGATTGGTAGCACCAATGACGAAGACGTTCTTCTTGGCTCCCATACCATCCAATTCAGTCAAAAGCTGGTTGACAACACGATCACTAGCTCCACCGGCATCTCCGACAGATCCACCACGGCTCTTGGCAATGGAATCCAACTCATCCAAGAAGACCACGCAAGGTGCTGCTGCACGGGCCTTGTCGAAAATGTCACGGATGTTGCTCTCAGACTCTCCAAACCACATGGACAGCAATTCAGGTCCCTTAATTGAGATGAAGTTGGCGGCGCACTCGTTGGCAACAGCCTTGGCAAGCAAAGTCTTACCAGTTCCGGGGGGACCATAGAAAAGAACACCGCGAGATGGCGACATACCGAACTTGAGGAACTTTTCGGGGTGCTCGACGGGGTACTGGACAGACTCGATAAGCTCGCGCTTGACCCCGTCGAGACCACCAATATCATCCCAGCGAACATTGGGAACCTCCACCACGGCAACCTCGCGGAGGGCAGAGGGGTTGCTGGTACCGAGGGCAAATCGGAAATTTTCCATGGTGACACCTAGGGCATCCAAGACCTCGGCATCAATAGTATCCTCGTCAAGATCAATAAGATCCATCTTCTCGCGAATCTGCTGCATGGCAGCTTCCGAGCAAAGGGCAGCAACATCTGAACCGACATAACCGTGAGTCTCTGCAGCAATTGCTTCGAGGTCGACACCTTCCGCTAATTTCATATTCTTGGTGTGAATCTGGAGAATCTCGAGGCGACCAGTTGGGTCGGGGATACCAATATCAACCTCACGATCGAAACGGCCGAATCGGCGGAGTGCGGGATCGATGGAATTGGGCCTGTTGGTGGCAGCCATAACGACGATGTTGCTGCGTGCTTTCATGCCATCCATCAAAGTCAAAAGCTGGGATACGACTCTTCGCTCGACTTCTCCATTGGTTTTGTCTCTCTTTGGTGCGATGGAATCGATTTCATCAATGAAGATGATCGCAGGCGAATTCTTTTCAGCTTCCTCAAAAGCCTTTCGCAGGTTGGATTCAGACTCTCCGGCCATCTTACTCATAATTTCAGGTCCGTTAATGAGGAAGAAAAAAGCACCTGTCTCGTTGGCAACGGCACGGGCCATCAAAGTCTTACCGGTACCGGGAGGACCGTACTATAAATTCAGTTAGACATGTAGTAATCGATGCTAGGGGCTTACAGAGACCTACCAAGAGAATACCCCTCGGAGGCTTAATACCAATGCTCTTGAAGAGCTGGGGATGTCTAAGAGGAAGTTCGACCAATTCTCGGATCTGTGCCATCTGTTTCCTACAACCTCCAATATCGTCGTATCCAACTTCATTCAAGCTCCCTTCCTCATCCTCACGGTTGAGTGGCTCGCCCTCGCAATGGATAACGGTATCCTGGGCCACAATTCCGTAGTCTGGAGGATCAAGCTCGACAACTTTGAATTCCACCTGTCTCATACCACCGCGCACTGTGAACAAATCGCCCATCCGTACTGGGCGGTAGGCCTCAAGGAAGTACGGCTTGAGGTAAACATCGAAGAGAGAACCAGTGAGGCCCTCAACGGTATCTGCAATTGGAAGAACAGCGATTCGTTTGGCCTGGGGAAAGGGTCAGTAACGTGTTAGATTGTTAGGTTTTAAAAGCTGACAAACGTACGTATTTGATATCTGGACAAGGATGGACTGTGATAACGTCGCCACTGTAAAACGTGTTAGTGCCTGTATAGTGAGTGATCACCACCGCAAAAAGCCGCTTACAGTCTAACTCGCAGGTTATTTCGGACTGTTCGGTTGATTCTCGCACTGCCATCATCAAGGTCGTCGTCTGCGAGGACAATCAAGACGGTATCCTTTCTCTTTTTGCCCTTGACGAGCACGGTATCACCACGGAAGAGCTGTAGAGTCTCCATGGTGTTATTAGACAAGGCAATAATACCTACATATGTAGATCAGTCACAAGTACTCCTACAATCCATCGCTTCAGGAATACGCACTGTTGTCATCGTTCACAGAGTCGGTAACGGTCAAGCTGTTGGGCTTTTTCTTCTTCTTCAGGATAGCAGTGGCGGTATCATCGACCTGCGCAGTTGTTAGTAACCGGGTCAAACACGCTTCAGAAGCTTGTGGAGTTGGTAAAACAGCATACTTCTTTGGGTGCGGCACCAGAAGAATCGCTACAAGAAGAGTGTTGGTTAGTAGATAGTTCACATCGTTTAGAGGTTTCAATGTAACGATAGTGGGGCAAGAATACTTACGTCAAGTTGACCTTCTTCTTCTCTTCGTGGTGTTCAGACATGACTGTGGGGGGGGATCGTAAAATTCGTGAACTCAGGAGAAGGAGGATAGCGGTTGGTGGATGAAGTTGGGAAGATGGAAGATGGAGATGGGGGAGGTTGTTGAGGATGGAGATGAATGAGGTTGAGTTGAGGGAGAAAGAGAGGTGTTTCCGCAGTTGCTTCAGACAAGAGACCCACGCCAAGACAAGGTAGGCGGGTAGCTACTTAGTAAGAGCTCTTCAAAGAATGCCAAAGAAGACCAGCGACATACATCCTCTGAGGCATTGGACCTTTCCCTCAAACAACATTGGAATGCACAGCCTTGTGGCGCGGATGAGTCTAGAAGTGCTCACGATACTGCATGCTGATGGGCTGGCGGAGTCAAGGGTAGGTGGTAGTTGAGAGATTCGGTGGGTTTCTAGAATTGAATTGTTCGCAAAGCTGTGTGCCAGACATGATGAATGCTCTACTTTTCACGCAAAAAGCCATCATTGGTACCTGCTTTTAGTGTTGTCGATGCTGCAAAGATGGAAAGAACACATAAAGCTGTATGAGCTCTCCCGAGATTGTAACCCCGTAACCCCGCTACCTTATCTACCTGGGTTAGGGCTCATTGCCTTAGCTTGGCAGAAATATTTTTAAGGTTGTCGGCCGTGGTTCGCGAGTAACTCACGCAAAGGACACTCGAACCTCAGTCGCTAATTTATATGTTCCGTTATGACGGACGTTTTCCGCCTGCTTACACGGTCAGCTACCTTCACCAAAGGCTCCCAAAAACCGTCGACTCCCGCAGTCTCCGCTGCGCCAGCAGCTCCAGCGCAACCCACCCTTTCGAAGTCGCAAAAGAAACGGAAGCGCAAGGTCGCTGCTTTGACCTCTACCATCGATGCTAGCACCACAGACCCAACCACCCCCGCAATTATAACTATCGCAGGTGTGACGAACGCTCCGATTTCTGTGCCAAAGGAACTTGATTTCTTTAGATTGGGACATAAAAAGGGCGCCGAGGCAACAAGCGGGCACGTAAAGAAACGAAGAAGACACAATGACAACGAGAGCGATTTCTCTGGTGATGACGCTGCCTCGGACTCTGAAGAAGAAAACGTGGAGATGGGAGGCGAGGAAACAGTAACTTTTCCAACAACAGATGAGATCAAATCCATCCTGCGCACCCATAAGCTGAAATTCACAATCCTCGCTACACCAACTCCCGAACCGACAGCGCCAGTGAAGAAAAAGAAGAAAAGTTCGAAGAAACAGGCGGAGGCGGAGGCGGAGGAACCAAAGAAGAAATTAAAGAGACTGGAACTAGTCATCCCACCTTTGACGGACTTTTCTCAGCTCCAATCTGGGGCGTATGGATATGTTTTATCAAAGCGTGTATACGCTAACATCTTGGCGCAAGGATATTCCACCCCTACGGAGGTCCAAATGGGAGCACTGCCTGTTCTCATGAAGCAGGATCTTAGAATTGAAGGTGTACCGACAGGTGCACCAATAGATCTTTTGACATGCGCGCCTACTGGTAGTGGAAAGACACTGGCCTATGTTGTCCCCCTTGTCAACCGATTACTATGCTCTCGCAAAGACGGCGCAACAAAAGGCATCAAAGCAGTAATTCTGGCCCCTACGAAAGAGCTTGTGGGCCAGATCGTCAATGAAGTCAAAAAGCTGGTCAAAGGGACGGGTATCAGGGTCTCTCCATTCAAGAAGGGCCATCGTCCAGTATCTTCCGCCGACATACTACCAAACGATAGCAAAGAACCATGTATAAAATCTGACATCATTGTGTCTACTCCATTATTACTCAAGCACGCAATTGAATCAGCTGGAGAGACTGCAATGACCGGAGTTCAAGGTCTGATCTTGGACGAAGCGGATGTACTTCTCGACGAGTTGTTCCGCGAGCAAACTATGGGAATTTGGGAATCTCTCCGTGACCGATCTTTAGGTCGCCTCCGCACCTCGCTCTGGAGTGCTACCATGCCCTCTTCAACCGAAACCCTCGCAACGACCACCCTCCTCGCAACACCCACTCCGCCACACGTCATTCGCCTCGTCGTTGGCATTAAAGATACCTCACTTCCAACCATTTCTCAGACGCTTCTTTACACTGCCACTGAACAGGGCAAACTCTTAGCTCTTCGTCAGCTTTTCACGACAGGTCTCCGCCCGCCAATCCTTATCTTCATGCAATCTATTCCTCGTGCACAAGCCCTCTTCAATGAGATACTCTATGATCTCCCCACTCCTGGACGGATCGCAGTGCTACACTCTGAGCTCACAGACACCGCGCGAGAGGAAACTATGACACGGTTTCGCTTGGGTGAAGTCTGGATCCTAATCACGACTGATCTCCTTTCTCGAGGAATGGATTTCCGTGGTGTGCGCATGGTGATTAACTACGACATTCCAACATCTGTCGCAGCATATATCCACCGAGTTGGCCGTACCGGTCGTGCCGGGAGCGAAGGCGGCGAGGCAGTGACGTATTATACCAAAGAGGATATTATGTATGTCAAAGGGGTTGCAAATGTTATTGCGGCTTCTACTTCCGGCAAGGAGAGCTCAGTACAGAAGTGGTTACTTAATTCCTTACCGAAAACGAGCAAGCGGGACAAAAAGAAGTTGAAGTTGCACGGCGTTGAGGCAAGACAGAATAAGAATTCGAAGCATAGGATTTCAACAAAGAGTGGGCCTCAGCGGCAGCTTGAGGACAGGAGGCGTGGGGCTAAGGAGGCAAGTAAGAGGCGGAAGGAAGAAGGCAATCGGGAAGATGATGAAAGTGCGGACGACGATGAAGGAGGTGTGGATGTGACATGGGACAGTGAAGAGTTCAAAGGGTTTGATTGAGGGTTGTAAATATATTAAGAGAGCTGTGTGTACGAACAAAAGGACGGCGAATATGATTGTAGATTCATTAATTCCGTGCAATATGAGTCTCCATATACACACCACGAGCCTTCCTCCTACGCTACTGTGCTGTGATCAAGAATCCCTGCTACTCATCTCCGAAAACAGTCGCTGATTTGCCGGGGACACAAACAAGCTTCCAGAAGTTTGCCCCTCCTTGACATTCAAAAACTCTGCACACCAGAAACTAGAAACACAGTTTAATTGGATGGTTACAATGAGCTGGCAAGGCACCCGCCCGCCATCAGCTGCTTCGAAACAAAGATATGTCAGCCGTACCGACATAGTATGCATCTCAGCTTCAAACCAACCTTTCTTTGTCCCCAATCTATAAATCTCTTTGTGTATTGAAGGGTGGACACCGAAGTCGCTCTTCACCACCGACACCCGTCTCTCCCATCGAAACAACAGCTGAGGTTGTGATTGTGCTGCTCAGTTTCTTGCAATATGACGGGTCGATTCAAGTTCAAATCCTTCTGGAGAACGTTCAAGCGTGGAAAACTCGGGTTAGGTTTATCAAGGATGCGGTGGGGCTCAAACTCCAACATGACTCAATTGAACAACCCCGCCAAAACGACATCATCACAAAAATCCACCAACGACGCCGCTGCACCCGCACCCGCTGCATCTGCACCCGCCGAGGCACCCCCCACCATGTCTTCTTCTGCCGAGAATGTGCCCCAAAATGATTCAACAATTGTGAACCCACCCCTAGTACAGGAGTCACAACCAGTGGTAGTAGAGCCAGTACCGCTGGAAGCTACAAATACTACTACACCTGCTGAGAATACAGCTACTTCAACAACTACACCCGAATTGACTGCCGAGTTGGATTTAAGACCCGTACCGCCATCACCAAACCTCACTACAAAATCCCCCGCACCTTCAGTTGTCTCAAACGTTGACCCCCCCACCTCATCGATGCCTCCTCCGCCGTCCACCGAGAAAGCGCTCACTCCCAAGGAGCTCAAAGAGAAAAAGAAAGCCGAAAAGCTCGCCCGGCGACAACAAAGCAAAGCCGCTGCTCCCGTCCCCTCTGCACCAAAGCAGCAACAGCAACAACAGCCAAAGGGCCAGCAGCAACATCCAAAGGGTGGAAAGAAGGTGTCTCAAGATGGCCCAGTATCTACCATCCGCCTCGGCGCTAGCGGACCCGGAACAGCTGCGAAAGCATCCCCAGCGGTGGTAAAGGAGGCTGAAGTCGTTGCTGAGCAGCCGAGGGCTGCAGGCCTTGTCGGATTGTTGAAGGACCTCGAGAGCGAGCAGAACGAGAAGAAAAAAAAACCTGTATTTGGAATTGATAACGCGCACCCTGACGTACATCCGGCTATCTTGACTCTCGGCATGCAAATTAACAAGCACGTTATCGTTGGCTCGAGTGCACGGTGCATGGGCTTCCTCCTGGCCATCAAGAGAGTACCGCTCACCCGCTGCCACAGTCCGCTTCAGATTGCTGATATATGTATGGATAGGTTATTGAAGACTATGAGACACCCGAAGACTCCTCCCTCAACCGCCACCTCCCCGGCGCCTACCTCTCACACCAAATCAACTACCTCATCTCTGCACGCCCTATGGCGACAGCAATGGGCAACACCATCCGCTGGCTCAAAACTGAGATCTCCAACATATCCCCCGACATCACTGATGAAGTCGCCAAAAAGCAGCTGGTCGACAAGATCGAAAACTTCATCCACGAAAAACTTACCGCTGCGGACGAAATGATTACCAACACGGCATGTGAGCAGTATATTGAGGACGACGACGTGATTGTGACCTTCTCGAAGTCACAGGTTGTTGAGAAGACGCTATTGGAGGCAAAGAGACGCGGCAGAAAGTTTAGAGTTATCGTCGTAGACAGCCGGCCTCTCGAGGAAGGAAAGAATCTCCTCAAGGCCCTCTGTGAGGCTGGAATCGAGTGCTCGTATATCCATCTTTACGCTCTCGACTACATGATGCAGGACGCTACAAAGGTGTTTTTGGGCGCCCACGCGATCATGGCGAATGGAGCGCTGTATTCAAGATCTGGAACTGCAGTCACGGCAATGGCGGCACAGAGCGTTGGTGTCCCTGTGTTGGTGTTGTGTGAGACTATCAAGTTCTCGGATAAAATCAATATCGACGGCATTGTGAATAATGAACTAGGTGAGTGAGCGAACGTGTCCCCGCTGAGCTTTGTTAGACACTAACATACTGCAGGAGCGCCGGAACTCCTCGTCAACATGGGCCGCGGTCAACCTGGATATCTTAACGGATGGAAAGATGTTCCGAACACTACCGTCGTCAGCTTCTTGTACGATGTTACCCCAGCCGAATGTCTCACCGTCGTAATATGCGAGCACGGATGCGTTACACCAGAAGGCGTGTTGGGCGTGCTCAGGGTTAGTGGGATGGAGCGGTAGTATGTACGAAACTGGTTTCTTGTTTGTCCGGGCCAAAAGTTAGTTTTACTTTATTGCAAACTGGTATATATACACGGGAAGAGTTTTCGAGTCTTACTTTTCATGGCATGGAATACTGGCGTCATGTATCTCGGTAGAGAGGAGCATTTACCTACGCTGTGAATAGCATTACTGCATGTCATTTCATTTTTGTTTGGGGGTTCGGCGCTATATTTGTACTCTTTGAGGCTTTTCATAGAAATCTCTGTATAGTCTCTGTATAGTTTGGGGTTTTATTGAGTTTTTTACTGAAGCATTCGTGGCCCCGATGATGGCAACAAAAAAGTTGGGTCTTGAGGGAGGAGGTTGAGTGAGCGCTTGTGATGTAGTCATGTCAAGTACTTAAGGGGTTCCAAATTCACTGCTCGTCGCAAATCTATCTATGAGAGTTGAGTCCATATCATATGCTTCCTAGAGATGATGCCGGGCCATGAAGCTAGATACACTGGGTGCCTTTATCAATTGAACGCCAATACAAAATGCAGTCAGAACATTCAGAACATCAAGAACTATCACAACTGGACTGCTCGCGGAACGGAATTTAGTTTTGAGTTGCGGTGGCACGTCAGGCGGTGTATCCAGTACAACATTCAAACATATAGATGTGCTGGGCAGGATGAGAATTCTACAGCTGCGGGACGAGATATCTCGGGACGATTTTTGAGAAGTCATGGGATATCTGGGACTCCGTGAGTGTTGGCATATGACTGGTGATATCTTGGTTTACTGGGAGTTAGGGTTTGGGTTGCGGCACCGGGTAATAATTCGCTAACCCAATGTAGCAGAATCACAACAAATGACAACGGCGAGCAGCCGCAAAGTACACAACCGCCCGCCAAAAAACAATCATCCAGCACGAGCTTGCATACGCCTCCCTAGCCTCCTCCTGTCACCAATTTCTTGCCTTGCCCCTTTCCTTCCCTTCCGAAGCTCGTAATCCTATCCTCCCAGGCTTTGGAAATGGCTACCGACCCGTCTCGCCATCTCCACAATTTTACAGTTGATCACCGCCCGCAGCTCAAGACATCAGCATCCAGTGCTTCATTGCGGTCCAGGGAAGGCAGCGCTCCACCACAAGTCAAAATGCCTGCAGCTGTGGATTCTGCCCCTGGCGGGAATGTTCGTGTGGTTGTCAGAGTCCGTGCTTTTCTCCCTAGAGGTAGGATTTCAAGAGATAAACTGTCGGTCAGAGCTAGCAGCAGTTGATTTACGATCCTGCAGAGTATCATAAGGATGCACCGAACCTCATCGAGATGAATTCCGAGACCCAAGAAACTCACCTCAATCCCCCTCCCGAGTCGGCGCAGAACCGATCCCGCAACAAGGTCCACGAGAGGAAGACTTTCACCTTCGACAATTCGTTCTGGAGTATCGACCGAGACGATCCAAACTACGCAGATCAGGAAGACGTCTATAATGCATTGGGACAAGAGTTCTTGGATCACAATTTCCAAGGTTACCATACTTGTATCTTCGCCTACGGCCAGACTGGATCGGGCAAGAGTTATTCGATGATGGGTACCCCCGAACATCCGGGTCTTATCCCTCGCACTTGTCGAGACTTGTTCCAGCGAATAGAGGCTAACAACTCACCAAACGTCACTTACACTGTCCGAGTCTCGTACTTTGAAGTCTATAATGAACATGTCCGAGATTTACTCGTTGCCCGGCGGGATCCACCTTATTATCTCAAAGTTCGCGAATCACCGACCGATGGTCCGTACATCAAGGATCTGACCGAGGTTCCCGTACGAGGCATTCAGGAGGTTCTCAACTGGATGAAGCAGGGTGATAAGAGCAGGACGGTGGCGAGCACCAACATGAATGACACCAGTAGCAGATCACACGCCGTGTTTACACTGGTATTGAAGCAGATTGAGTGTACTGATGGGGATGAAACCACTGAACGACTCGCTCGTATTCGGTATGTTGTCGCCAGCCTTGTTTACCTGTCGAATTAAAGGCAAGTGTTAACTCAAGAAATAGGTTGGTTGACCTTGCCGGGTCTGAGCGCGCTAATTCTACTGGAGCCACCGGCGCCCGACTGAGAGAAGGATCGAATATCAATAAATCACTGACAACATTGGGACGTGTCATTGCCGCCCTGGCTAGCGATAACACTCCCAAGCGTCTCGGAAGTAGCAGAAAGAAGGATGTAATCCCATATCGAGACTCAATCCTCACCTGGCTCCTCAAGGATTCTCTGGGAGGCAACAGTAAAACCGCCATGATAGCCTGTATTTCACCAACCGACTATGAAGAAACCCTCTCCACCCTGCGCTACGCAGACCAGGCGAAGCGTATCCGCACCAGCGCGAGAATCAACCAGGATCAAGTCTCGCAAGCGGAGCGTGATGAACAGATCAAAGCTATGCAGGAGACTATTAGAACGCTGCAGATGAGCGTGTCTGCTGCTAACATGTCCCAGAAGCAGCAAGAAAGCCAGGCCGAACAATTGGAGTTGTACCAACAGGAAGTGCACAAAATGCAACGCAAAATGGAGGAGGCTAGAGAGGTGGCGGAATGCAAGATCAAAGCATTGCAAACCCAAAACGAAGCGCTTAAACTACATCTTAGGCTTGCTATCGAGAGTCTCAAGAACCCCATTCCGGCCGTGGTCACGCCTAAGAATGATGAATACGACGACAGTGAGGAGGAATCGGAGGACGATGACGAGGAGGATGACGAAGAACATGATGAGATGGAAACCAGACTTAGCGAGCTACTGAGCGACCTCGGAATGTTCAAACGCAAGGTTGTCGACGACAAGGGCAGGTTTTTGCAGGGGGTGCAAATTCATGTCAACGAAGGGGATGCGGTGGTATATTGAAAAAGCAGGGAAAAGTTTGAAGTGTCCTGATACCTATCGACTTGTGTGCATTGGGCTTATCTGTTTTGAGTTATTGGATGCAAGCGTCTTTGAAGGATTATTATGAGATACGATACCATGCATGCGGTTTTTGAGAGGGTTTTGCATTTGATTCGGGGGTAATGTTATATGCGAGGTTGGAGTCATCGGGGGCAGTGGGGTTATTAGCGCTGTTTACATTGGATTCTCGGAAAAATGAAAGATGGGGTTGGGTGATTGGATAGTTGGATCGCAAATTTTGCGTTTGCTTTGTGAAGGTGTCGCAATCGGCGGTCTGCAGATCTCTATCCTTGGAGCTGAAGAGACAACACGGCTAGGTTCTTTGTTCCCTCAGCCTTCCCAGCTTTCTATATCCGATCCAGATTTGCGTGACATCATGCCACCCCGCTCTCGATTGCTCTCTACTAGCTCGAACGCCTTGTACGCTACAAACTAAGGGCCTGAGAGTCCGAGAAAGTCGCTGGCAAGGAAGCTTTCCTAATCAGAGAAACATCCACTGCAGGCCTGACAGTTTGTGGTGGTATCCTTGCCAACGAGCATAAGGCCGTGACATGGCACGACTGAAACAGTCATCCTTTTGGTGTTGTTGACGGTTCGCAAGGACGCAATGGTTTGGGCATAGCTCGGGCTCGATTTACGTGTTGTTTTGGGTGGTTGTCAGGGTGATACACGGAATGACTCGATTATCAATTAATCTGATAAAACCCAGTCGCTGCTAGGCTGCTTACGGGCAGGGGCGCTGAGCCTGTGCATCCGATTGGCGTGATGGGCGATGCAGGGGGAAGATTGTGTGCATCAGCCATCGCAAACAACAGGGATTCGCGTTCTTCCTCCGCCGACGCGTTCGTAGGATTGATGCCAGCCAAAAGTCCGACGCTATAAAGTCCGACCTTTTCTTCCCGCTCTACACGTCTCTTCTCTCCCACCATCACCCTCCACACCCTCAATTCCTCAAGACCCCGCTTTACCACACGCTAAATCTTCTTGCTTTCACAAGATCTTCTTTCTGCTTGTCGCTTCTTTAGACCAGTCAATACTTTTACGGGAAAACCCATCCACGCTTTGCTACCATGTCTGCCACTCCCATGACCCCCTCCAAGAAGGTATGTCGCGTCCATTACATCAATGTATCGTCTTCAGTTGCTGATTTCGTGTTCAATCCAGGCTGCCAGCGCTTTCTCAAGCCTCCAGCTTGATGACATTGCCACAATCAAGGCCAACTTGCACACGAGAATCGAGCAGACCAAGACCGAACCCATACCGAAGCCTACCGAGAAGCTTGTCAATTTGCCCACAAGCATTCAGGAAACCGAGCAGGATGAGCCTCTGTTGATGGAGAACAAGCAACGCTTCGTTCTTTTCCCCATCAAGTATCATGAGGTATTTACTTCCGTCCCGCCCTGTCACGTGTTCACGCGTTAATTGGTTGGCACATAGATCTGGCAAATGTACAAGAAGGCTGAGGCATCATTCTGGACCGCTGAGGAGATCGATCTATCAAAGGATCTGCACGACTGGCACAACAGATTGAACAACGACGAACGCTACTTCATCTCACATGTTCTCGCGTTCTTTGCCGCGTCCGATGGTATCGTCAACGAGAACCTTGTCCAGCGATTCAGCAATGAGGTCCAGGCTCCCGAGGCCCGCTGTTTCTACGGTTTCCAGATCATGATGGAGAATATCCACGCCGAGACCTACTCGCTGCTTATCGACACCTACATCAAGGACTCCAAGCAGCGTGCATACCTCTTCGATGCCATAGAGACTATTCCCTGCATCAAGAAGAAGGCCGACTGGGCTATCAAGTGGATCGAAGATACCGAGTCCACCTTTGCCCAGCGCCTTGTTGCTTTCGCAGCCGTCGAAGGAATTTTCTTCAGCGGATCCTTCGCGTCCATCTTCTGGCTCAAGAAGCGTGGTCTGATGCCTGGTCTCTCGTTCTCCAACGAACTCATCTCGCGTGACGAGGGTCTCCACACTGACTTTGCATGCCTCCTCTTCTCTCACCTCAAGAACCGCCCCAGCAAGAAGGCCGTGCTCGACATTATCGCCGAGGCCGTCTCGATCGAGTGCGAGTTCTTGACCGAAGCACTCCCCGTCGCACTGTTGGGCATGAACGCGAAGTTGATGGTGCAATACATTGAGTTCGTTGCCGACCGTCTGTTGCTCTCGCTCGGAAACTCAAAGCACTACAACTCCACCAACCCCTTCGACTTTATGGAGTCTATTTCCCTTGCCGGAAAGACAAACTTCTTTGAGAAGCGTGTCGGCGATTACCAGAAGGCTGGTGTCATGGCCTCCGCGACCAAGAAGGAGCCTGCCGCGGAAGGGTCCCCGGCTGAGACTGAGAATGATGGCGGCCTCATCTTCGATGAGGAGTTTTAGATGCCTTCCACCTTTTCTTTGCTGTTGTAACACTATGGGTCTCATTTCATTGTTTTTGGGTTGGTTGGCGGGCACGGGGGGTGTAACAATCGCTTGGAGGCTTTTGGGTATCTTATCTGGCTTTTTTTCACTTTGACATCGGTTTTTACTCGCCACTTTGCGCGATACCAACTCGCGCTTTTGCTTTCGTCATTTGTTAGGAGTTTTGCTGCTGTATTCTTAGTTGTACTTGTATATAGATTCTTTGGCACAAGCGGGGGGTTTTGGGATGGATGAGGATATGACTGAGGGCTTATGTATGTTTACTGCGTGCGCGCGTGTGGGCCTAATGAATTGGGAACGGGTTATTGGAGATTACTCTTGTGCCTTGGTGAGGTGATGGGAATTGTGTGGGATTCTGAACAACCAAACTTGACTGTACAAACACTGAACCGATGGATATATTGCTGTCCATCTCTGTTGAGTGCTGTAGTGACCACCAGCGCTCACTCGTACTAGCAGGCTGCGTGCCTCCAGCACGACCATGGTCAGACAGCCGGTATCCCAGCACAGACCGAGACGGGTACCGCATAGTTACAACACCTAACGCTCCTGTTGATGGTGTACTACTCAAGAGTAACACCGTTGCAGGTAATGTTTCTATTCCAGAAGAAGGTAACTGTCTAATCAGCAGCACCCGGAATCATAAACCCTGTGAGGGAAGAAGGACGCAAAACATCCGGTGCGATGCCAATTAGATCGACTCGAAACTGTAACGATATTCCTCCTACCAAGAGTCCCGCAGATTCCATAATTATGGGTGAAAAGGTGGTATATATAGTGCGGTAAAGTGGTCAAAATACCATTTCAACGATGTTGTGCATGGAATTGGGTAACTTCATGCACACCAACACCCAATTTCAGTAGTTATACACCACATCAATTTAGCACTACAACATCACAACATCATGGTATGACTTCATGTGGTGGTCAACATTATTTGACATCATGTACCAACCAGCAGAATTCAGTGTTTATGCACCAAATTCCACAAGTTCATGCACAACATTGTCAGCTATATATGGCATCATGCTACAATATTGTTAAATTCACAATGCCATGCATGGAATTGGCAGAATTGGATGTTGGTGCACATGAATTTACCCAATTCCGTTAATTCCATGTACAACGTCATGAAATGGTATTTTGACCACTTTACACCGCCATAGGTATATCACATCCCATCTTACTTACGTCTTAAACGCTAGAATGTGACCAGATTCCAGAACGGTGGAGTTAGATTGAAAGGCGGACGGGGTGTTCACAGTATACGTGATTGCGTTCATACCTCGCCCTTGATTCTATGACGAGCCAACCAATGAAAGATGAAGATGGAGAAGAAACGACTGCAACACTAAGAAAACGCAGACACAAAGCTTCTTAAATGAAAATAAATAAATAGTGGACACTCACACTCGATACACCCGGTTATGAAACCTCCCCGAACCGCAAGGCATACATGGTTTGGACTTTCCCGGAGTCGATGGAGATGGTATAGCGGGAATGTTGAACATAGTGTAGCTACAGTGGATCCATGACTGACATGCTCACAGATATTCCGACAAGCCCGAACAATCTTGGTTGTGTTGATGGAGAACGTAGAATCCCCCATCTAGGTTCGTCCCATGGAGCTCAGTGAAAACGCAAGCTTCCAACCCGCTGCCGGCCCCGGATGCAAGGTTGTTAGCCTTTAGCAGTTCATCGAATTCCGTCTACTCGTCCTCATTCAAAACATTGTCGACATGTAGCTAGAAATTCTCTGTATGCTTGACGGAACAGATGTAACCACCATCTCCCCTGCTATAAGCGATGATACGGTCCAGCACCGAACCTTTTATATTCAAAGGCGAATATATCCTCTGTAATCATTTTTTTGGAGATGCAAGGTACTGCTGGATCCTTTGCGAGCTTCCCTGATCGGAACCTTTGTATCTATCATACGGCTTGAGCTGCGACTTGAATTGAGCAGTGTTCCACATTTGTATGACCTGGAAATCGATATTGGTCGTGGCGGCTCCAACTTGGGGAGCAACAACTCAAGCCGTTTGACTTGAAGCCTTCGTTGAATGCAACTGGCCGAGAAGGAGAGACGGGGAAGTATATACATGGTAGACTGGTGGTCGGGAAGAATTCTCATTGCGTGCTTAGAGCTGAGGATCTTGTTGGATGGCGTGGACCTGGAATATGATCGATTTGAAACTTATTGAAGATATTCATGCTTTTCTTAGTGCCTTCGTTCGCTACTTATAGCCTGGTATGAGCAATCTAAGCGGATAGCTCTCTGCAGTCCAAACCTCTGATGGTAGTAGCGACAGTGAATGGATTGTTGTACGCCCTCTCCATGCCTCCAAACATCGCCGCCTACCCTTCAAACCCTCTACAAAATCCACGTGCTCCTTCTCGTTAGTCGTAAGGTATCTTCCGTGACGTGAACAGCTTGTGGCAACCTTCCCTCCCAACCCTCGCGAGAGCCATCTAGTTACCGTCATCAGCCAGCCCTTCATGCAATTGCAAGAGGAAAGGACGCCAACTCACAATATGCAAAATACACATACTCCAGCAAGACAGGCAGCCAGATCAGCAGCGCCAGAATTTGTCCATACCCAAACGTATTCTCCACGTAGTCATCCCCAGCCACTTCCCGAGACCGACGGCGCGACCAAGAAATAGTAGCCGTCGAAACCCACGTCAGGGCAAGACCGAATGTCGCGACTACCCAGGTGCTGCGTTCCTGCCAGACATCCTTTTGGATTGGTAGAGCCGGTAATGTTTGCTTGACCCGTTTGCGCTGTCTCCACGTTAATGCAATGGTACGTGCCCCATCGAGGATAGCGAATATTCCGACATCCACCGACGGATTGTTGCCTAAATCAAGCTCCAGAGATGACCAATTCCTCCTGCATTTTGTACGTTTGACGTAGAGCCAGTTACACAGAAAAGTCATAACCCCCACTACCTCAATCATACCACAAATTATAGTCGGAATTGCAGAGAGCCCGGACAATTCGGTGCCCATATCTTTACACAGTCTATACCAAGAAGCATAGGAAGTGTGAGATACGCTATAGTAAATCAAATTTAGAAGCGGTACTAGTGACACAAGACTGGCTCTTAATCGTCTCCGCCGGAGTTGCCTATGAGAAAAGGATAGTACCACATATAGCCCGCCCAAATTAAGGCTAGATACACTTAGCAGCATATCGCGCTCGTATGTCGTAATTCGCATGCCGGTATATGCGAGAGACGCGATGGTGATTGAAAGTGCAAAGAATGTTGCCGCGTCGAGAAACGTATCCATGATTTTCTTTATCGTGGCCTCGTGTATCCTTAATGCGGATGCCAGAAGAAAGGTGCCGCGAGGACTGTTGTTCACCGGTTTCTCTGTTTGAGAATAATGGAGAGACCCATGTTTGAAGAGGTTGTAAAGATAAGAACTGGCATGTGCGAGATAGCACAATGTTACAAAAGCAAGTTCAAAATAATAGGTAGTAACCATCTTTTAGAAGCATTTGTCAGTCAAATTCTGGACTTATTCCGCGGATTGGGGGTAACTTACACCTACACCGCTGATATCAGGGTTCCCTGAAGACCCAGTTACCATTGTGCAGAAGCTACGCTTGCATTTTTCCACAACTATCTTCAGCCTAGCAGGCCCATAAAAGCCGTCAACAGTCCAAAGATGGTCTCGAGCCTCGGTACACGGAATTAGGGTGCTGTTGTATACATCCGCGGGAAGAACATCCCGCCAGTTGAACATAGGCAGAAACTCTGGTAACTTGTCGGCGGCGTTGATTGCTGCTTCTTTGAGCCATTGGCAGTTTTGTTCAAGGCCGTGATATACAGTGTTCAAAACAGACTCGGGAATTCTGGCGGTGTCCACGCACTCGCCCATTGTTGTGTAGTGCGTTGCGAGAGACCGATGTTGATATGAGGGATTCACATGAAACAGACTTATTAGTTTTTAAGCTCTCCAACTTTGCACTGCCCTCAATCCATTTTTTCACAACGAATAGTTACACAGCAGCCGTGCGCAGGCGTACTTCGTTCGGCAGGCTGAGCAAATAACGTTTACACATGTCTAGAATCTTCACTGGAGGTCGTGCAGCGAGGTCGTGTATCAATCGACCGATCCCCTTGACTCATACATGTTAATAAACTGCCTAGTATTCCAACCGCAGCGAACTGGCTGACTTATCTTGATGATGAACTTCGCTACGCAAAGTTCAGTTTCGGACTGGCCACTTGTCCTCAAGCCCAGATCTCGGCGGAGTATACAGCTGAGCTGTTTGAGAATAAGGCTGATGTTGATTGGTTGTATCAACGGTTGGTGCAGTTGCTTGTGGGATACAGAAAAAGAAAGAAAGGGATTAGGCAGTCAAGGAGGAAATCGGGGGTTTATGTATCTCCGATTTGGGCCCCGGAAAGGCTATCTAGCTTTGAGGTTATACCCTTGGGGTCTGTACAAAAGGGTTCAACCAGAACCCCAGATCAACTCTGGCAATAACTCGGGAACTGTTTACGGCTGGAAAGACTCAGGAAAGACACAAGGTGCAGATATCACATTGCAGTCCTGGGGTAGACTCGAGGTGCTTGGTTCTTGCACGGATTTAACGTTGGCTGGTCGCCAAAGGTTGTGCCTTAGGTTTGCGGGCTTGCAGGGCGCTCTCTGCCACTGCCTCCAGACCCCGCTTTCCTCCAAGAGCCAAGCAGTCATCCACTTCTTACCAGCGTTCGAGACCATCTTCTCTCTCTGCCCCCACATGAGAACGCCAACCTAAAATCGAGAATATGATAAGGCTGAGCGATTGTGATGCCAAATCCTGATAGGTTTCAACAAACATCGCGAACTCATGAACAATCACTCTCTTATATAACTTATCACACACCTTGGCGCTGAGTTGCACTGCCCGTGTCTTTTGCTCTGCATCACCGCCGTATATACCCGACAACAAATGGAAAGGCGGTGCCGGGCCCATTGGTGTTCTATTGGACTGGACAGACTGAGAAACCTGAAGAGGAGTACAATCGGTGTGGTCGTGAGGTTATGGGCCTGTAGTTTCTGTTGAATATTAACGACTATTCGGGCTCAACGCCGTATTCCCTTGTTGCCGGTAGACGTGAACGAAAATAGAGGGTAATATTCAACAGGTACATAAAGGAGGTAGGCTCCGCACGATCCCTCACTCTCCGGAGCATCTGCAGCATATCCTCTAGTGCATTCTCCTCTCCGTCTTAGCCACCGCTATATTATAGGAATTATTGGTAAACGGGGGAAGTACACTGATAGGTCCTCGAGAGGTCTTCCCACACAAGCTCCTGGAGTTCCTCGGGAGCGTTTGTACCGCTTAGTATCAGGCATGGATATCTTCCGGCTCAGTTGCACTTGATCCTCCCCAGCACAAATCCCAACTCTCACCGAACATGTTTTACCGCCGATGTCTAGGTGTATATTGTCTAACAATGCAGCCGGCTACCCACCATTAGCGCCCACAGACAAACCCGAGTGGAACTCGAGTCCGCGGATCCTGTACCCCATAAAACGCACATAAAAACTCCAGGTATCAAACAGCCACTCCACACGCCAAAAAGCACCACATCTATCCCACCCTCTACTTCCCACCACCCCCACTACCACCCTGCAAACTCGCCTCCATCGCATCCAAGCGTCTACTCATCGCCTCGATCTTGTCGTAGATCTCGGAACTGACGCTGGCGAACTTGCTTTGCAGACTGTCAAGTAGGTCGTCCACCACTGCCGTGAGTTCCGTGCTCTCCTATCGCACGCATTAGCTCTGGCGGCGGGCGGGGGAGAAGGGACTAACCACAGTTTCTGCCTGTGGCGCTGTGGCTGTAGATTGAACGTTCTTGGTGGGTTCGCTCGTCATTTGTGTTTGCTACTTGTATAGTGTTTTTGGGCAGATGGAAGGAGACAAAGGAAACGCGATGATGTTAAACGGATGGATTTATGGAATGCGAAATGATGTTGCCTATTGATGACGAGCTAGAGATGGCGAGTTGTGGGGTTTAGCGTGGCTTGGCAAATGGCTTATTTTTGGTTACACACATGAACACTTATGAGGTAGCAAAGTTCAAGAATCAAGATCATCTCCAACAAACAGCGTCAATTGTGTTGCGCAATAGCATACTGAACTAGAGTACTCATACAAATCATTACCCACGGTAAAGAGCTTAGACCAATAGTACAAAGAAACCCCGCATCTTAACTCGCAATGGAAACAACATCAACGTAACAATTCTTTTACAACTCGTCCTTAGAGCCTGGCTTCTCAGCATAGAATTGGATCAGGATATTCGTCTTAGAAGACAGTTCATCCATCTTCTTAGAAGCCAGACCACCCTTCTTCAAGATTCCCCGCAGTCTTGTGAGTTCTTTCTCAATGTACTTTTCGTTCTTAGCCAGCTTTCCCAGAGCTTTGACGTAGTAGGCAGCATAGGTATCCTTGCTATCCTCGGCAAGCTTAAGGACCTTCTCCGTAATAGTCTTCAAAGAGTCAGAGTCGCCCTTAACAAGTTTCTGAATCTCTTCGTCGAACGCAGCGATACGCCCAGCTGCCTCAGTGAGGCCACCGCCGACAGCGCGGTTGGTTCCGGTTTTCTCATTCAGGAAGCTGATGATAGCAGCCTCAGTACGGCCACCCTCGTAAGGGATGGGATCGGTAGATCCTTTGGGGAAGAACTTGAGGGTCGGGTAGCCGCTAACACCAAACCTTTGAGCCACAGCTTTTCCAGTGGCAGCATCAGCATCGACATTGGCGATGGTGACATCAATCTCGTCGGCAAAGCCGTGCGCGACAGTCTCGTATACGGGAGCAAGAGCTTTGCAGTGTCCACACCAAGGCTGCAAGTATCACAATTTAGCTTTGAGCTGATAGAACTAGTAGCAAGGCGAACGAACAGCATAGAATTCAACAAGGACATTCTTGTCTCCGTTGACAACAGCATCGAAATTGGAGTCGGTCAAGACAACAACGCTGCTGGGGGGTTCCTTCTTGGCCTTAACCTTGACTTTGGCTTGCTTTGCGATGAAGGCTTGTAGCGAATCGATATCTCTCTTCGAGTCGTAGTCTATAGGAGTGGCAGATTTGCCATCAAAGTACTTCAGTGTTGGGAAACCCTGGACCCCGAAACGCTGGCCAAGAGATTTGTGGTCTAGACCGTTCACAATCAATATACACAGCTATAAAGGCATTATGGAACAGTCCATACCGTCGGCGTTGACTGCAGCAATGGTAATCTTATCCTTCTGAGATGCGTAGGAATCGGCGAGCTGTTCCCATATTGGTGCGAGTTTCTTGCAATCTGTCGACAACTGTCAGAATAGTGATCGATGCACCTAAATTGTTGTGAAACTTACGGCCACACCAAGGCTACGGGAAAGTCAGTTATTGAAGCTAAATAGCACACATGTGACAGAAGAGGACGAACAGCAAAGAACTCAACCAAGGCGGGCTTTCCGCTCTTTAACACAATCTCATCGAAGTTCTTAGGTGTAAGGTCAATGACGTTGCTGCTTGCTGAAGCAACAGCCAGACAAGCAAAGGAAAAAAGTGTTCCAAATCCCTTCATGTTGGAGAATAATGTGTCGGTGAAGGAGTTTTGGTGTTGTCGCGTTATTTAAACACGACGAAGACCGAGTTCAAGACAGATTGCGTCGCCCCTGTCACTTGAACGGGGCTGATAAAGCACCAATGGTTCCACACTCTTCCGGGATCGTCAGACGCCGCTGGTAGTTAGCGTGCACCGCCACAGCCGAAGCGCCACTCCGAAAGCGCTGCCCAACTCCACCTCAATTTTTCCTTCCGCTTCAACCTCACCAACGTCTTCCATCCACAGGTCCCTCCAACCGCACAACCACCTAATTCAAAATGGTCAAGCTTCAAGAAGTTGAGGACGAGCACTTTTCGGAGGAGCAGCAAGGGCCTAAGGTCGAGGACGATGGCGACTACGTTGATACCGACTCTGAGATCTCCTCCGACGAGGATTCCGACGATGATGACGACACATTCGAGGAGACTGTCTACGAGCGATTGATTGCGTTGAAGGATATGATCCCACCAAAGCACCGGGCCAGGGTTTCAGGTGCATTTAACAAAACCTACAGCTTCATCTCCTCTGGTTTGCAGCTTGGAGGAAAGACCCTGTGGATTCTTTCTACGAGCGCAATCATGCTTGGTGTACCGTACGCCCTTGCCGTCGGTGAGGAGCAGCAGATGGTCGAGATGGAGAAGGAGATGAAGGTTTGTTTCTCCGCTTACAGTTTCGGATGTCCGGTTACTGATAAGAAATCCACCTACAGGCGCAGCAGATTGCTAGCAGTGTAAGTCCTTAATACAAGCTACAGCATATTCTGCTGGATATTTATCAGATACTGACATTCGACACAGGGTCTCACTTCCGCCAGTGCCCAGAACATACTCGAGCAACCAGCAGCCCAAAAGCAAATCTAGGCTGAAAAGCTAAGAACGATTTCACCTCGTGTATTATCACTCACCGGCTACTTCACTTGGTATACCGCTCCTTTCTCCTTTACCTCTGTACATTTTTCTCCTGCGTTTTTGGGATTGGATGCTTTTTCGGGCACGGGTTGTATGATGCATGAAACATAGAAGGAATACGGAGGATATTGGATTATGTCTACTCTCTCTTCTCTCCGGGGTTGGAAAAATGGGGTTATGGGTGGTTCTGTGTGTGTAATAACGAATAAGGATAACTGCCATTCCAGTCGTGAAGACCCATTAATTGCTTTTGTACAAACCGAATCTGCTATTCTTCGTCTTCAACTACCGTCTAGTACCAGCTCTCTTGTTCTTTCCCGGTCTCTTCTTGCCCTTCGGTCCTGCTCCAAACGAACTCTTATTTTTCTTGGACGAGAAATCCCCAAGATCACCACTGGATTGCGCGTCGTTGCTCTTTGAATTCCTCTTCTTTCCACCGAACCCATATTTACTATCCCTCTTCTGCCTCTTTGCCCTTGACTTGTCGTCAGAGCTTCGGTCACTCTTGCTGCGGCGAGGTTTGTCTTTCGTCTGTTCGTCTAGTGCGATATCGAACATATCATCTTCTTGGGTAGTCTCTGCATCCGCACCAGCTCTCTCTGTAATCAACTGGTTAGCGCTGGTGGTAACAAAAATGGCTTTGGGGAAAGCATACTCCTCTTCAGAAGCTGGATCTTCTCCATTGCTTGCTTCTTCTCTTTTCCTCTTTCCTGCAGTTTAGCCACCTGCACTTGCTTTCCAAACTTCTTCAGATCTCGCAGTTTGCGGGCATCTTGGGACCTCTTTCTCCGCTCCGCCTCCTCCAAGAGCTTGTCCTTGATCTTGCCCATATGCTCATCGTCTTTCATCATCTCTGCAAAGTAGTCGGATGGCCTCTCGAAAGGTATCTTCTCTTGCTTGAGGAGTGTGCGACCTAGTTTGGCCGCCTCTAGGGCTTGCTTGTAGAATGCGAGTTCGCGGTTGAGGTCGTCATCGATGTCAGGGATCTCTACGGGCTCGGTCGTGGTGAGGGATTGGTGTTCGCTGAAAGGCAGCTTCGCGATGGGTATCGCAATGCGATTACGAAGGCTGATAAGCGCTGCGTGGTTGTCGATGGTGAGTTTTTGGTAGGGGATAACATCTTCCGTTGCGAGATCGCCATCGGACTCGATGTCCGACAAAGCAACATCCTCCTCCTCCTCCCCCTCCTCGTCCTCGTCCTCCTCTTCCTCGTCTTCACCCTGTTCTTCCTCCTCGTCTTCCTCCTCGTCCTCTTCCTCCTCTTCCTCTTCCTCGACGGCCGGCGCTTTCTTGGAGGGCATAGCTGCTCTGTTCGCGCTCTTTGTGGTTTGATCCTTGACTTCGTCGCCGTTTATACTCGTGTCAAAAAGGTCAGGGGCATTGTCGCTGTCTTCATCTTCCCACTCGTCGCCCCCCGAGGCCTTCCTCGACCGCTCTTTCTCAGTCTTGCGGGCGACTTTTAGACGCTTCTGCTTGAGGGGGTCTTTTCCGAGTTGTCGTGCGAGGGCGGTTTTCTGTTAACATGTTAGCAAAAGCGCAATAGTGGAATTTGTGAGTAGGGAGCAAACCAGTTTGGTTCTTCCCATTATTGTGGTTGTTTGTAGGAGCGCGAGGGAAAGATGTGGTGATACCTGTGAAGGGAATATCAACTTTTTTGCGACGCTAAACTTACCACCGAAACTGCAATGGCTTGGCAATACCAAAATTCCAGTTGACCACTGTTGTGCCTACAACCTCCACTACTACGAAAGTTCAATTGCCAACCATGTCCGCCCCAGCTCTCCGGCGGTCACTTATTTTCGCCCTACCCCGAATAGTACCCACCAAGCCCATCCCCAGCTTCGCAATTGCCTCACGACGATGGGCTTCCGACGCTCCGGACAATGGGACCTCCGATAAGCCACCGAATAGCACAGGAGCCATGGGCCACATTGCCGACATCCTCCGCACGACCTCCCCACGCTCTCCGCGCACTCGGTCGGCGCTTCCCACCTCACCTCTTTCCCCACGAGAATCGGCCGCAGCCATGGTAGGGGTAGCCACCGATTTCGACCCCTCGTCGTCAGGATTCGATTTATTCTCCCTCGCCTCTGCGCCAGTCCAGGAGGATGACTACCACTTCCACATCTTCTCAACCAAGCACAATACACACATCACATTTACGAAACCGGACAAGGGTGCTATTGTTTCTAAGTCGGCGGGAAACCTCGGGTTCAAGAAGAGTCAGCGTGGGACGTATGATGCCGCGTATCAGCTCGCCGCTTATGTATTTAAGGCGATTGAGGACAAGAACATCCGGCCAAGGGGCGTGGAAGTCGTGCTGAGGGGTTTTGGCCAGGGTAGAGAGGCGGCTGTTAAGGCGCTGCTGGGACAGGAAGGAAAGTTTTTGAGACCGGTGGTGAGGAGGGTTACGGATAGTACAAGGCTAAAGTTTGGTGGTACAAGAAGCAAAAAGCCAAGGAGATTAGGCTAGAAGGGTGCTTGTGGTTGGTGATGGAGGTGTGAACTGTACTATATCGTTGGGAACCAGTAGGTGCGTCTTTGAAGTCAGACCTAGACAGCCTCTTCGCTGGGAAACCGCAGGTCCATTGTGACCACAGAGAACTGATGTAATTGTAAAGTTCGAATGTAGAGTATCCGTACGAACTGTGACGGGAAGTCGGGAACTCATGTCATGCGTCATGCTCTGTCACTCTTGTATATTTCATTATCTTATCTCATCCATCTTGCCCGTTTTCTTGCTAACCTCACCCGTCACTGAGCTTCACCACCGTCAACTACCGGAAAACAATGTCCGACTCCCTTCCCCCCGGCCTAACGCCCGGCTACACTCATCATGTTGCCCTTCAGATCCAGCAGCAGCTAGCCACCCCATCTCCCAACTTATACCTCGCTCGCAATATCATTCAAATCGCGCGCAGCCAGCCGGGTCCTAAGAGCTTCATCATAAACTGCAAAGCGTTTGGACGGTACCCCGATGAATTCCTCTCTGACCTCTTTACGACCGTAAAGCACCGCGAGCGCTATGATGAGGAGAACGGAAGAACCAGCGATCTTGGGGGTGGAAATTTCGGCGCGCCGGAAAAGAGCAACGGAGGCGACGGGGGTAATTTCCCCGGAGGTCTACTGGTATCGAAGAATCAGGAGAGCAAAGAGCCCGAGAAGCGTGAAAGCAGGCTCGGGCTGGATAGGCTCGCGAAAAGGATTAAGCTAGACCTTGCGGTGGAAGCGGAGGAGGAAGAAGCTACAGTATCTACTACAGAGCGGAAGGGAACGGCGAGTGGAAATGAACGTGTCGAGTTCAAGAAGCCCGCGTTGCCGATCGGGAGGCATATCCGTGAGCGACGAATCGAGACGCCGTCACACGGCGGAGGTCTTTCAAGGATCGCGATGGAGAAACTGCATGCGCATCGGGTGAGAAGAGGCGGTGGCGGCGACAATTGGAGAGACGAGAGAAGTGGGGATGGTGATCGCCGCGACTCCCGGGATGAGAGAGGATATAGGGGCGGGGAGAGAAGAGATGATCGATACCAACCTTCAAACCTGCGTCGGAATGATCCTACGCCCGCACGACCTAACGACCCACGCTTTGCCAATGCAAGGCAGTCTACGGCTCGATCGTCGCGATATGGTGCGGCGACACCACGTATGCCATCGACGTTTGATAGAGATCCCGAAGATGGACCTACGATGACGGAAGAAGACGACACCGCTTTGGATAGAGATTGGTATGCTTCGGACGAGCTTGGGCATGCATTTGGCGACGAAACGCATAATCCCTTTGGTACCGATAATAGCTGGGCGGATCAACAGCGAGAACAAGCAATGCTCGACAAGAAGCGAAACAAGCGCATGTCGGCGCGAGCACAACAAAAGATGAAAGATGTGGACGCTTGGGAAACCAACCGAATGCTCACGTCTGGAGTTGCCCAGCGCAAGGACTACGACGACGATTTTGATGATGAGGAGGAGGTTCGGGTGCATTTGATGGTGCATGATCTCAAGCCGCCATTCTTGGACGGTAAGAGGGTTTTTACAAAGCAGTTGGATCCCGTACCAGCAGTTAAGGATCCGCAGAGTGATATGGCGGTCTTCAGTAGGAAGGGTAGTGCATTGGTACGTGAAAAGAGGATGCAAAGGGAACGGCAGAAACAAGCTCAGGAGGCAACGAACGCAACCGGTACAGCTCTGGGTAATATCATGGGTTTGAAGGACGAAGACACGGATAGCGCCGCACCGAGTGCGCAGCCCTACGTCGAGGAAAAGAGCGGGTCCAAATTTGCTGAGCATATGAAGGAGCAAAAGGGAAACGAAGGAGCAAGTGACTTCAGTCGAACCCGATCACTGAAAGAGCAGAGAGAGTATCTTCCAGCCTTTGCTGTTAGAGAGGATTTGTTGAGAGTAATCCGGGACAACCAAGTAATTATTGTCATTGGAGAGACAGGTTCGGGAAAAACAACGCAGTTGACACAATTTTTATACGAGGATGGATATGGGAGAAGTGGCAGGATTGGGTGCACACAACCTCGAAGAGTTGCAGCTATGAGTGTGGCAAAGCGTGTTAGTGAAGAGATGGAGGTGAAGTTGGGTGGTACTGTAGGCTATGCAATCCGATTTGAAGATTGCACGAGTGATGAGACAATAATTAAATGTAAGTTCTGTCTGCTCTCCTCCAAATTTAGCTGCTCACAAATTTTCAGATATGACTGATGGTGTTCTTCTCCGTGAATCGCTTGTGGATCCGAATCTTGACAAATATTCTTGTATCATCATGGACGAAGCCCACGAACGTGCCTTGAATACAGATGTCCTCCTGGGTCTGCTGAAGAAAATCCTAGCTCGCCGCCGAGACCTGAAGCTCATCGTCACTTCTGCCACCATGAATGCTGAACGGTTCTCCCGCTTCTACGGCGGAGCCCCAGAATATACAATTCCCGGTCGAACATTTCCCGTAGACGTCCTCTGGTCAAAATCACCCTGCGAAGACTACGTCGACTCCGCAGTAAAACAGGTCTTGACCATTCATCTGGGCCAAGGCACAGGCGATATCCTAGTTTTCATGACGGGTCAGGAGGACATTGAGATAACCTGCGAAGTAATCGCGGAGCGGTTAAAGCAGCTCAACAACCCTCCTAAACTTAACATTCTTCCCATCTACTCACAAATGCCTGCGGACTTACAAGCCAAGATTTTCGAGAAGGGAGAAGGAGGTGCGAGGAAGGTCATTGTAGCGACAAATATTGCGGAGACGAGTTTGACGGTTGATGGTATTATGTACGTGGTGGACGCTGGGTTCTCAAAGTTGAAAGTGTATAATCCGAGGATGGGAATGGATGCGCTCCAAATTACGCCAATATCACAAGCCAACGCGTCGCAGAGATCCGGAAGAGCTGGTCGTACGGGACCCGGAAAGGCGTATAGGTTGTATACCGAGCAGGCATTCCGGAACGAGCTATACGTCCAGACTATTCCTGAGATCCAACGGACAAACCTCGCTAATACGGTCTTGCTCCTGAAGAGTTTGGGCGTGAAGGATTTGATGGAATTCGATTTCATGGACCCGCCCCCACAAGATACGATTGCTACGTCACTGTTCGATCTCTGGGCTTTGGGAGCATTGGACAACGTTGGCGAACTTACAAAACTGGGCAAGACGATGGCGAATTTTCCGATGGAACCATCGCTGTCGAAACTAATCATCACAGCGGTGGAGAATGGCTGCAGCGAGGAAATGCTCACCATCGTCTCCATGCTTTCGGTACCCAACGTTTTCTCGCGCCCGAAAGAACGACAGGAAGAATCGGACCAGGCTCGCGAGAAGTTTTTTGTCCCCGAATCGGATCATTTGACGCTGCTACATGTCTACTCCCAGTGGAAATCAAATGGGTATCAGGATCGGTGGTGTGTGCAGCACTTTTTGATGCCCAAGTCGCTGCGGAGAGCAAGGGAGATTCGACAGCAATTAGCTGATATCATGAAGTTCCAGAAAATGGAACTGAACTCGTGTGGTATGGATTGGGACATTATCCGGAAGTGTATCTGCGCGGGATACTATCACCAGGCTGCGAAGGTGAAGGGCATTGGGGAGTATATCAACCTTAGGACGAGTGTCACCGTACAGCTTCATCCCACTTCGAGCTTGTACGGGTTAGGATACTTGCCTGATTATGTCGGTAAGTACTTTTTTATCCTTCTCACCTTCCGAGCTTCTCACTAACATGAACTTTATAGTTTACCATGAGCTCATCCTCACAAGTAAAGAGTACATGTCTACCGTCACCTCTGTCGACCCCCAATGGCTCGCAGAACTGGGTGGTGTCTTCTACTCGGTCAAGGAGAAGGGATACTCAGCGCGCGATCGCCGCACCACCGAGAACGAAATAAACAAGCGTATGGAGATCGAGGCAAAGATGGCGGAAGATAAAGCGCGGGCGGAGGAGGCAGCAAGGAATGCTGATGCCGCAGCGTTAGCACAACAGTCGTTGGTGAGGAAACCGACGAACGTGGCGCAGAAGAGGATGGCGACCAACAGTGTCGTCAAGAGGCCCAATACCCCAAGTACTATGCGAAGACGGGGCTTTTGATTATGTGCTACAACAACTATTTTTTCATTTTTGTGTACAATAGGTTGACGGATTCATTACCCCAGATTGGAGCCGAAGTTGATAGAGGTTCGTCGGGGGTTAGGGGAGTTTTTATGATATGCAGCGAGATGACGTCGGTATACTTTGCAGATATACATGAGCCACTACCATGGAATTCCCTCAAGTGCGTTCTTTAAGCAATCGTATCCTGGATCTACTCGTTTCTCCGTCCTTTCATTCTGCTATCTCGCTTCTCCAATCTCTGTCACATTCATTTCAAACCCCAAGTGTATACCAAAATCCGAAACAACACCTTCCCACGTCTCTTTGTCCATACAATGAGCGACGCATCAAAGCGCGTAGTCCACTTCAGCACGGCCTCACTACAAAACTCGGACTCGGAGACTGCCTCCATCTCTGTACGTTCCACTACCACCAACAAAGCACATCATGGACCCAGCTAACCACATACGCTCATGCATTGAGGAGGACCCACCTCCAACCCACGACAACGACAGTTATATCCAAGTGCGCTTCGATCCCCACGTTAATTCCGCGCGCCGTCGGAAATCGTCGATCCACGATGGAAACATTGGGGGTTCGCAGAAGGCCGGCAGCGCATTCCTGCACAAAATTTTGGGCAACTGGGAGAGTGTGAATGAAGTTGTTGATTATGAACAGGCAGACGAGGAGGACCGGGGGTATCTGAAGAAAATGACAAGAAACCAGCTACATGATATGGTCCTGGGGCTTAGGGAAATGGGGAGGAAATATTGTGAGTGAGAGTCTGTGATATACGAGGGTGGGCAATGGCTAATAACTAGGGGAAGCAAATGTTCAGATTCGTATGAAGGTGAAGGATGTATTTATCCTTACCAAGCCCTGGGACCAGAACTTGGTCGTGCAGACCCGCCAGCTTACGAAATGGCTGCTGGAGAATGGATACAATGTGTACGTGTATGTTCCTTTCCCTTCATCCTTCTGTCCCTGGCCCTGCTAATGCATGATAGGTATGTCGAGGACTCGTTTGACGGGAAGCCGCAGTTTGATGCGCAAGCGTTGATAAAAGAGCTGGATGTTACAACGGGGGAGCCGGGGAAGCTAGGGTATTGGACGCCGGAGATGTGTACAGTCAAGCCTGGAAGGTTCGATTTCGTAATCACGGTACCTTCTCTCCCCGGGTATCTCGCAGGATGCGGTGCTGATACGCACAGTTGGGCGGAGATGGAACGGTTCTCTACGCCAGCTGGTTATTCCAAAATGTCGTCCCTCCCGTCTTCTCATTCGCTCTCGGCTCTCTCGGCTTCTTGACGAAATTCGACTTTACAAACTATGCGGAAACACTGAGCCGGATGTTTGGGGACGACGGAGTCACTGTCGGTCTGCGGCTTCGATTCGAAGGTACAATAATGCAGTCTATCCCTTGCGATAACAGCAAAGATCGCGACCTCCGACAGGAACTACTACAGCCCGAGCGACGGAATACACACCGCCCCTCTCACCGGGGGACCAAAGTGGTTCTGAACGAGATCGTAGTTGATCGCGGGCCGAACCCGACAATGGCCACTACAGAGCTTTACGCAAACGACGAGTTTTTAACCTCGGTCGCCGCAGACGGTATTTGTGTTGCCACACCGACCGGGTCGACGGCGTATTCCCTCGCCGCAGGTGGGGGATTGTGTCATCCCGCGCTGCCGGGGATGTTGGTATATATTCTGTCCTCCCGTGAGCCCTCGGGGCTTGCTAATCCCCTATGTAGGTGACAGTAATCTGCGCACACTCTCTCACCTTTCGTCCAATAATCCTCCCGGACAGCATGGTACTCCGTATTGGCGTGCCCTACGATGCGCGCACAACGTCATGGGTGAGTTTTGATGGACGTGACCGCGCGGAGCTGCACCAGGGGGACTATGTGACGATTGTTGCGTCGCAGTATCCGCTCCCCGCTGTGCAGTACCGTATGGATAATCAGGACTGGTTTGATTCGATTAAGCGCACTATGAATTGGGGTGATCGGATAGCGCAGAAGGGGATTTCGTAGAACGATAAACGGGGAATAGAGACAGTATACATACATAAGGTCATATTTCGCCGTTGCATCATCGTGTTATTGGTCGTTCAACCTACCCAAGCTTTTCTACTGATTCAAGTCAGCAGCTAGTTGATCCATCCTAGGAAATTATGGCATAGGTCATGGGGGCTTGAGAACTAGAATTTGTAGTAGATACCTTATAGCAGGCTGGATAAAACTTGTAAGCGTATTTATTAAAAAGATTTATTCCAATGTTACTCTTACAATCATTTAAAAAAGACTTATGCCCAACAAAACCTTTCTATGAGAATGATATAAATTCTGAATAGCATAGCCAAAAATATCCTTTCGGTAGGTCTGTATGTTTTATCGACTCGTCTATAAAGTAGGTATGGAACGAGGCAATGGGACATGATCTTTCGCAGTGAAGTTGTGTCTTCATATAGCACCTCACAATGTCCCTTCATACGACTGCAGATTTCCTCCAAAAGCCCCGGTGGATAAAATCTGGATTTCAGGCTCTGTCCACATCGCCGTCCAAAAACCAAATTTCATCTACGGGTTCAAGGGTCGTTGGACGGGTGTTTTTGGCGGACTTTTAGCCTATATTTGCATGAAAGTGGAAAAGAATGGGACGTGGGTTAGGGTTACAAAGCTAACGTATATCACTCCGTCACGTTCAGTTTTGCGCTCGAAACCCAATGTCTATTTCGAGCTCGCGAGCGACGAGAAAATCTGGGAACGAGAGCATATTAACCTGTCCTAATCTCATAAAGCGTGATAGGTACAAGGAAACAAAGCTCAAGACAAGATTGCAGTGAAGGGATTCTCAAACTATCCCTCGTTCTCAAGGAAAAACAATGAGCAGCTATAGTATACAAAAAATCACAAAAATAATTTCCCTTATAATTTCAACAGTTCAAAGAAACCAAATTTAACAGGAACCGATGCCACCAGGAATACAAAACTGACAAACATAATGCAATATCCGCACGTCTCCATAACTTATCTAGATCCACCTGGCCGTCCTCCACGCTGCGACATATGTGTAAACATCGTCTTGAACCCCTGTTTTGACGACCAAATTAGTGGGATGTAGCTAGCATTGGAGTGCAGTAAAACCTACATTGCAGAGAGTGACAACATCTGGATAGCTCGTGTCTCTGAGCTGGTATGCACCGGGGATAACCTTAACATGCTATTACGCAAAGTCAGCACTAGACGCACCAATCTGGATAGGATATAGCGCATACCCAACAGCCTAGCGATGCTCTAATTCCTGCTTTAAACAGCAACAAGAAGTACCCGGGCTTTTTGGCATCCAACGCAAAAGCATAACTCGATCGCTTTGGATTCGCCTCACAATACTTCTCGAGCCATTTCTCAGCATCTTCCCGTGAGCCCTGTTGGAACTTGGGATTGTTGCATAGCTCATCGATCTTTCGCGCCATAGATTTGACATGGTTTACGATCAACTCATCAAGATCACTGTAGGAGTACTTTCCGCCAACTCGAAGCGTCCTTCCAACTGTAAACTCGTTTATCTTGTCCAATTCCAGAACGTCGATGTGTTGGTAGATACCATCGCCCACTTTCCAGGTGACGGCGATGTGATCTGGGCCATTCGATGAAGGTCTGATAACTGCGTCTCCTCGAGATCTCCCACCCAGGAATTCCTCCGCTTGCCGACTGTTGAACGCTTTAAACAAGGGGTGCTTAATAACCCTGGCTGTTCGTGTCTGCTCTTGGTTTGTGACTGCCAGCCGCGCCTTGTCTTTCTCCTCCCTCTCGTCGTCCCATTCTTCTTGCGGAGCGTCCAAGATCGGACGACGAGGTTGTCGGATCTTGTCCTCCCTGAGTGATAGCTCGGCATAGAAAGTTTTCCTGCTTAAACTCTCAATTCTGGCTTGCACTGTCTGTCCGACATGATAGTAGTGAGACGGCCTTGCGTTGACAGCTTCCATCGGCATTTCATCCGCAGAGACGTTACCCTCAACACCACAGTCCAACCGCGCAGAGACATAGCGATCAGTGACCCGTCGGATTTTGACCGCCACGACCATATGTTCATCAAGAGACTCCTTGGTTTCTCCTGTCAACATCGTGAAAACCTCATCTATACCTAACCGTCGGAAAGGGGAACGTAATTCTTCGTATGGATTCTGCAGTTCCGCCCGGATCGTTTCCAATGTGGCTCGTTTCCTCTGGTTGAAGTTACGTTCCAGCTCCTCGGCATATTCTTCCAGAATCAACTCATTGAGCTTATCCACATTACCCTTCATCAATCGGTTGATAACACCACCCTTTCCGGCCTGAGAGGTGATTTGGACAACGTCTTCTTCGTCGAAGTCGAGAGCATCTGCAGCCATCTTCCGCCCTAACTCATACGCTTCAGGGTGCACTCTGGTGTTATCAAGATACTCTGCATCTCGGTCTTTCGTGTGCGCAATAATTAAGAAACTCGCACAGTTCTCGAAAACTTTTGGACCAAAAATCTGAGGAAAGCCCTTCTCGGGGTCTCCCATCAGTTGATCTCGAGTTGCTATTTTTCCGCCCTGTAAGATTGGTTAGTTTAGTTTACCGCACAGCGGCGACACACTCACATTTGCACTCATCATTTTCAAGACATGGGCCGCTTTTCGAGGACCAAGACCACACACGTAAGGCAACAGGTTTGCTATGTACGGCTTGCTGGCGGCGTCATTAAGGTAAACACCACATAGATTGACCATATCAACCATAGCCATATCCAGGGTTTTCATCAGCTTCTCCTCACTCAAGAGATTCTGAGCCGGGTGGAATGAAATGGACACAATATCCTTGCCTAATGCAGCATACTCGAGTACAGGGCTCTGCACGTATCTGGCCAAGGCGCAACAGTACTTGGTCAGAGGCGCAAGGTCAGGATGTTCATGTTTTGCGCGTTCGCTGTGCTGGTATAACCGTGCGACTTCATCATTGATAAATAAAACTTCGATGGGGGATCTCTCCTCCTTCTCCTCGCCCTGAACGGTAATCTCCTTGTCTTCGATCAGCTTCTTTAGGTCTTCGAAAAGGCGATTAGTCTGAACACTGAAGCCAGAAACACCGATGACATCTGGTCGTCGTTCCCTGAGAGCTTCCGCAACTTTCTCCCGGTTTGCCTCATCTCTGAGGTCGTCCACTTTGATCGAGTTGTGAAACCTTCCGTCTTCGTCAAGAAATATACCAACAATTGCATCCCGGCCCCATTCACCGTGTCCATTGGAGAAGGTGAAAACACGGGGAAGTTCGCCCAGTGCTAGTGCCTTAGGCTTGTATGGTGCTTGGTCTAACCGCTAAAATCTAATTAGTCCTGTCTATCTTAGAATTTACTACGGAACGGTCCTACCTTGGAGTAAATCGAATTGATAGCCAAAGCAATCTCATCCTCGCATGCTGTCCTCAGTTCATCCTGCAAACTCTTCCGGAACAACGACTCAAACTTTTGCATCGCCATATCGATCACCTCCCTACGTTCTCTATTCCAAGCGTCGGCAACCTCGCTATAATTGTCTGACACGATAAACTCATATAGATCCCTGATAAGCCTACCAGAATCTTGCAACTCGTAGATGATTTCGACCAAGCCGTCACTTTCCGCCTTGAGCATCTTCAAATATCTGGCGGGGTTTCCTGCAATGGCGGGTAGTGACTGATCCTTAAGATATTTGAATTCGTAGTATTGGTGATGTTCGTCGATCTGTTTCACACCTTTCTCGGTGACATTGACATGGATAACAGCTTGCGTGAACCATCGTAACCGCAAAGCGTATCTCATTCTCGGGTTTGTGAATATCTCCTCGGCCAACATCTTCTTGGCCGCGGAAAGAGCCTGGTCACCAGTAGCAAAATCTGGATAGTCTATGAAGTCATCTGCCATTTCATAGGGAAGTCGGTCTGGGTCATCGGCAAACTCGCGCTTCTTTCCGACTTGAACGTTAAGAGAAAACTGATCTGAACTGATACCGAAGGCCTTGACAAGACCGTAGACCGCCCCTTGACGGATGCGCTCGAACATTGTCTTCCCAGCGCCTGGTCGTCGATGGCCAGCACGAGAACCATCGGCAGCCGCCAGATCTTTGATCAGGGTGTGGTACTGGAAATGTACGTAGTCGAGAAGATCTTGCATGTGATCAGTCATAGTTGATAACCTTAGACGCTCCTCTACCATTGGATCCTCTTCAACGCCCATTTTCGTTTTCAGTGATTCATATAGCCTTTTAAAGTTATTCCGCTTCTCCAAAAATGCCTTGAATTTGAGGTCCAACTCCAAAATCATCCACAAATCTTTCTCGTAAAGCAATCTCTCAGAATGCAGATCATATTGCAGGTCGCCCTCCTGATAGTTCCTTCTGGGAATCTTCACGGCGTGGATAAGGTAATCCCTGCGCTGATGGTAAACGAACGGCACCTCATAGTTGTCGATGACGAAAAACCGAAGGACATTCCTAATGGCATCGGTGAAGGGTTCCTCGAGATCTTGATCCAATCGTTTTTTAGCAAGTAGAGTATTTGCAATCCAATTACCTTCCTCAATCAATTCCTCAGGTGTAATCTCGAGGTCTTCGAAGGGCTTTCGCGCGAGTTGGAATCTTTCCGGCTCATCCCTGAACCGAATGACGTTATCCTCGTCTGTGAGGAGTCGCTCCTGAAGTTCGGAAGGTTCAAATACGTCCTTGAGCTGCAGCTCGTGCGTCCGTTCCTCCATCTCGGCAGTGTCCGTTTCCAACACTAGAGCGTCTTCGTAGTCTGCCAGACCGAAGATGTCGTCCATATCACCCATTGCTCCAGCCCTGAGTCCCAGGGTTTCGGTGTCAACCTGACGTCCGCCACCCCTTCTACGAGTAATAAGCTCGTCGCCGCTTCCCATTCGGCGATCTTCATCATCCGAGGAGTCGTTCTCGATAAAACCGTCGAATTCGTCGGCACGACGGTTGTTGCCGCCATACATGTCGCGCTCGTCATCGTCAAGGTCTCCAGGAGCGTCTAGCTCTTCATCCGAGAAAATGTCGTTCAATCCTCGGGACTCTTGTCGCCCGCGCCCTTCCTCGCGTCCACGCTTAAGACGCTTGAACTTGCTCTGAATACGAATGCGTAAGCACTGCAAAACTACCAAGCGACACCGGCGCAGGCAGAAAGATATGTACCTACCTTAGTGTCTCTCATGCCTTCTCCAGTATTCTCCAACATAAGATCCAAGTCTTCCTCGTCTAGTACCTCGTCCTCTTCCTCGTCCCGATGACTCCGTCTGCGCTTTTTTCTCCGCTTCACCTTCACCATCGTACCGTCCTCCAGCTCCTCATCTTCCTCCTCCTCATCGTCAACTATGAAGCCTTCACGGATCTATACCCAGTGTCAGTAGAGCACGCCAGTTGCGATAGGTCATGGGCATTCGTACTCTAGCCGCCTCTTCGTCGTCATCGTCGTCTTCCTCTTCGCTGCTGTCCTCGAAATCCTCCGCGATCTTCTGCTTCCCATTCGCCGTTTTCCGTCGCTCCTTTCCAGTCTCTTCGTCAAACTCCTCGTCTTCCACGTCGAGAGAAGCTTCGCGCTCAACGTAGTCCATGGCGATATTCGTAGTGGTGCTGGTGCTGGTGGTTCGTGGCAATGGTCGTGATAGAAAGGAAGGAAGGAGCGGTGGCGAACAAAGTCGGAATGTGATGAGACTTTATAGGCAGCAGCCCTGGCAGTCACGGGTCAATCCGTTCAGTCAGGTTAACTAAAACAAGGCGGAACAGGTGGTGAAATCAGGGGAGGGTGAGCTCAAGAGAGCACGCAGATATTCAAAGCTTGACTTCTGATGCGTCAAGGCTTGGCGTTAATTCTATTACCCGCCCCACAAAGCTGTTTGAGTGCTATCCTGTGACGGAATGCTAAGTTTGCTTCACGGATCCAGGAATTAAAATCTATTGAGTCAAATAAACCCTAGAAACACTTTTTACGCGTGTTAAAAAAGAATAAAGTATACAGAGTCACATTTACACTTCTTTACTTATATAGGCCGTGTTGTAAATTGGACTGGCGGCTGCCAGACACGTTGTCTTGCTCTGCATTAAGTAGATATATTCTCTATCTCTTAGTATTCTCCAAGTACGGAGCTGCTCCTTCTCTCCCGGTTAACCGATGCTTTCGTTCACCCAATAGTGGTGCCACCAGGCAACAATAGAGTTACTTGGCAGTGCAACTTGCCGCCATATATTCAAAACATAGCTTTCGCCTAAGGTTCAGGCTCACCAACGACCTTATAGCCCCTCCTAACCAGCAGCGCCTTGACAAGTTCCTCCAGCTTCTCAACCTGGACGGTTCCGTCTTCTTCAACAAGTTCAAGGTCCTCCTCAACGTCTTCATAGCCAAGAATCGCATCCCACTTCCCGTGTTCATCCTCGGCGCGATCAGCTGCTACAGTGACAATCGCCGAATCCTTCCTAATATCAATTTGGTTCTGAAATCTTTTTTCTACAAGCCTCAGTCTTTGTAAAGCCTCCGCCCGTTTCTTCCTAAGAGCTGCAGTGTAAAGCGAGTCCGAGCTCCAAGAGGCGGGAGATACAGACTCAAGGGAGGTGTGGTCGTCGTCATCGTCCTTGACACTATTCAATAACTGTTCTGGATTCGCACACTCCTCTGCCGGTCTAACGGTAACATTACGTTCGTTAGAAAAAGGTGCCTTCGCTAAAGGCGCTTGGTTCGGCACTTCAGCCCGGAAGGGAGCATGTTTCACTACTGGCTCAGATTTCTCCCGCCGCGGTGTGGTTTTGCTTGCCACGGAGACTTGTGTCGAATTAGACCGCTTCGAGAAATAGTCACTGCCCTTCAAGTTCAAATACCTCGTTTGTGAAGGGGGAGACGGTGGTAGCGGTAGTAAACTGACATCATTTTCGTCGTAGAAATCACCCCCCTCTACTGGGCTGACACTTCTTGAAGGTGGCAGCGGCGGTGGAGGCGGTGTTTCTCTCTCTTGTGTACGCATATGGCGGCAGCGATAGCGCTGTAAGGACCAAGATGTCTCCTCCGATGAGCTTCCATAGTCCGCATTGTCTTCTACATCTAGAAACCCACTGTCGATGCGCGTTGTGCCGGGAGTCTCATCCTCTTCATCGGAGTTGAGTGGAGCAGTCCCCAAAGATGCCGGAACTGGTTGTGCCAGCATAGACCCAACACTGATAGATATCTCTTCCAGCAACGATGTAGCAACTGAGTCGGGTCGTGTCTCTCGTAAAGCATCGTCAATGTCCCGCAAAGTCGGTACTAATGGTGGTTTCGAGCGTCTATGATCAAACTGCACGCTGAGAGAGTCTCTGTAGTCATTCTCTTCAGACGCGCCCTTTCCAACGATTTCCACAAACACCTCCAAAACCTCCCTTGTCGCCTCCAGATCTTTTTCGCAAAACCCTGCCAAGTCCAACTCTACCAGCCGCCTTGTCGTAGTTCGACTCAATCTCAACTCCTCATCATGCACAATACTCCCTACCAATAGCTTTAGATTCTTCAGCCTTACTCCAAAACCCCCGTTTGTATTTGTTCGATTCACAAACGGTACCCGTTTGCGTCTTCGAGCTTGGCGAGGAAGGGCTTCGTAGAGTATGATCAGTAGATTTGGCGTCGCGTCGAGGATGTTACGGAGAGAAGGGAGGGAAGCTGAGGCAAGAAGCGTATTCAGTGACTGCAGGAGAAGCAAATCTTCAACGGGTTGGCCGAGGAAGCTAGAGGACGTTATCTCTGTTGGTGATGATGACCTGGTTGATAGCGCCATCGAGGTGTGAAATGAAATTCCGATGACGGCACGACATGGGTAGTCTTAGAGTCCGAGATGGTACAACCAGGGTTGTATTGACGCTACTCATTTGACTGATTCCAAACCTCAAACTACTCGGATGAATGCAATGTAATTTCCGAGTCACGTTTCTTGATCCGTCGGAGTCCTTCCATGCCAACAGAATAGGATTCTCATGACAACCAGTTCGAGACTCAGTTTGGAAACTCGACGTTCTCAATTTCTAAGGTTGTTAGGACCGCTGTAATGGCGTCTAAACCGCCTCAAGAGTCGGTCCACAATGTTTTTGCCAGTACAGCTTGCTCAATAATTCGGCTCGGAAACGACCACCTTCCTCCCGATCCGGGTCTTATCTTCCTCAACGAGATGACTGACGCTCCCCAGCTGCTGAAGGCCTTTTACCACACGAAACCAAAATCCACCATGGAACGATAAAACGCCTTCACAAAATGACTTGGTCTGTCTTAACATCATTCGTCTGCACGAACCCGCTGACTCGTTTGAAGGCTTATGTAGAAATGGCTAAAGATATTCAGCACGCCGGGAGTAATGTTCAATTTGACCAATCCAGGCTTTCCACGGCCTAATCCCCACCTGGGCAGCTTTTCGAACCTTCATCTTACCAGTCTGTAGATATCTCCGGGCATTTCCAAATATCTTCGGCTATCTTCTGGGTATCTGCAGGTACCCCCCAGCTTTATAGTGTTTGAAAATATCCATATCAATCCAGATATCGAGACTTAATTAGTTGAAACAACAACCACAATTTCTCCAAGATTGCCATATCCTTTCCCCACATCCCTAACTTAGAAACAAATTTAATGGAATCGATCGGTGGATTTTACGTGTTAGTGATGGAGCAGGAATGGATTTTCAAATTCACTGATATCTTGGTGAAAGGTAGTGTCACGAATGCTGTTCTTACGCCACCGCCTCCTCCGACACCTCTAGTTCTGAGGTTTTGCTTTTGTTTTGCTATGGGGTCTGTTTGCGTCCATCTGTACCACTAACGGGCAAGGGCGCTTGCCCCATTCTACTATGGAGTCTATTCGTTTGGAGCCGGCTGCATTCAATTTTTGTCGGGAGGTCTGCACCCAGATTCTTGCACGATGTGCTGTCGATTATAACCCCACAATGCTGTGCACCTTGAACATTCCTGCATTCACCCATAGCTCCCAGCCCACTACTATCGCCGTCATCGCCATATTTGAAAGCCTCCTTTTTTGCCACACAATATGCCTGAACCCGGCCCCAGAGCCGCAACTACCCGCCAAGGCTCGGGAACATCCCTGTCAATTTAAGGTTAACCTTGTCTGCACGGACCCTCACCTAATGGTGGTACAAACGTTTTTTATTTTTTCGGGGATTGGGTTCCGAGGTCTCATCGCTCCATCACTCGGATCGAAGCAACTAGAAGAAAAAATAGTTCAGAGTTCACAGTAAACGCAAACCCACTTTCGCCGCTCCCTACTACTAAACCCTTAGGTTTGATATGATGCCATAGTGGCCAGGAGAAAGCTCAGATGAAACGGACGACAGACGCCGTTAGTCTTGGTCACTTGATGGATTCGGTATCACAAGCTCCAGAGCGGGGTGGAAGGAGGAACAGGCGGGGTAGGTAAGAGTGCCTGCAGATGAGCAGAGTGCACGGTGAAGAATAACTGCATATTTCGCGAGGAGGATTCTCACGGCAATACAGCAAACGGATATGTGCAGTATGTTTTTGCAGGTATGGTATGGTATGGTATGTAGTACAAATGATGCATCTTCAACAGGTTCAAAGAGCAGAGATCGCAATCCAATACAAGCCCCCTACCCCCGGACAGATATATATACCAAGTACAGGTGTGGCAGTCAAGAGGTTTCGCTCGCCAATCACGCTCGTATCAACACAAAGCCAAAGAACGAAGACACCACGCACGAAGGCAAGAAGACGAAAAGGAAAATCCCAATAAATAATGAACACAAGCACTGCCCACTGAACACCAGTACTCACCAAATCAGTTCAGAGTGTTTAAAAAGAAAGAGCAGAATATCCTTAAAATCAATCCTGACCATAAGCAAAAGAAGAGCGGAATCGTACAGATGGAGGAAAAAACTCGGCTGTGAACATGACAATTGGGAGAAGGAAAAGGAGGAGGAAATTACAAGAGGAAACGAACAAAACAAACCATGCCGCCTGCCCATCGCCACAATGCAAACATTCTGATGCCAAACTCCTCAAAGCCCGAAGCCCCTCTTTCATTCCCCATCCATCACCTGGTCACAACTGTGAATACTAGTCAATAACAGGCCGGTCATCCACAAAACCTGTCTTCAGAATAAACACTGAAGACAAAACGCAGATTGCACAATGAAGCACTCAATATGAACGAACACAAATAAATGCAGACAAGAACACCGTATTCCGCCGCCACTCCTCCCAAAAGAAACAATCACGGAATCAAAGAAATCAAAAAGGGTCAACCCCCCTAGACGGCAGACGTAAAGGAAGGAAAAGAGACCAACTTTTGTTCACACGCTACCATATCCCAAACCATCCACCATATTGCGCCATCATGGAAAACAAAACGAAAAATAAACAAGAAGCAAAATTCGTCAACAGAACTTAACAATGGCGTCAGAAACCCAACAACCATATGGGAGATCTGGGACGTATTCGGTACCACCGTGTGCTGCCTAAACCTTCTTCTTCTTCTTAGCCTTCGGTTTGAGCATTCCATTTGCCATTCCGGCCTTCTTTGCAGCTGCAGCCGCTTGACGCCCTCGTCTGGTGCCCGCTTCGTCCTCTGATATACACTGTTCTGGAGGTATCCCAGCGTCTTTGCAACGCTGGCATGGTCGCTGACGATCGCATCCTTTCTTTGATTTGCGACACCGTTGACATCTCGGTCGCGGTTCTTCAATTGGTAACTGATCACCAAAAGAGGTGAACAGTTGCGGCTGGTCCAGAGAAAATGGTGCGCCAGGTCCGTGCTGCATAGTGTTTGACCGGGACTTATTCCCTCCTGAAGATGCCACAGATGGTTTCCGGCTCGAAGGGGGTGATGCTGGAGATATTGGGTAGTGCGGTTCTGATTGAGGCTTTACAAGAGGCCGAGGCTTCGATGGAAGGGACATGGGTTGTCGTTTGATGACCTTCGCAATTCCCTTCGACAATGGCTGCTTTGGCTTGAAATTCATAATAGGGGCTGCGGACATCTTCCGCTCACGACGCATCTTGAGGGGCACATCGTCCAAATCATCTTCGTAATCCGCGTCGCCGTGATCGCTCTCTTCTTTGGCGATGTATGTCTCGTCCCCTTCATCCGATAAATTGTCTTCCTCGTAATCCGACGGAGCCCGAGCAGGTCGTATGGCCGTTAAGTGCGACGTGTGTTGGGATTGATGCGAGTGGTGGGATGGGTGAGGGACTGAAAAGGATTGGTCCGGAGGCTGGTTTTCATCATCACTGGGTTCCGTAGTGTCAAAGCTGGGCAAAATTTCGTCCAGGCTCTTGAACTTTTGGCCTTTGGGATAAAGGATAGGACTGTCGGGAAGATTATCCTGGCTAGATGAGGGAAGAGGATCTGGAAGCTCGGTCGTATCACTGCGACCGTCGTCGCCGTATTCCCCGCAATCAGATATAAACCCGTCTCTGCAATCATCCACAGTAGAGGTAGTGTTGGAACCCGCATTAACATTTCCCAATCGCATTAATTGGATAGCAACATCTTCATCGGATATGCAAGATGTTACGGTCGGTGCAGGAGTGGGGACAGCAGCTGAATGTCCAAACTGCGTTTGTATGCCATTTGAACGATACATGGAATAATCTCCTGCATTGGATGGAGGTGTAGGGTGCGAAAAGCTAAAATTGCGATGCGAATAGGGTGTAGCAAGTTGAGGGATTGGGCGCGAAGGACTGAGAGATGACACAGAGCCATTCTGCTTCGGCAAAGCGGGTGGTGGAAAAAGAGGCAATTCCTAGGCACTTCATGTTAGACTTGTGCTTTGTAAACAGCATACTGATTCAAACGAACATCCGAAGAGAATTTAGGCCTTTTCCTCCTCGATCCTTCAACGATGTTTTCGACACTGATGTCGGCACTTGCAACCGATGCCGCCTTTGTCCTCGGCTCCTCCTCGTCATCTGGCAATAAGGATTGGTGCGGCAATGAATACCATTGACCATCCTGCCACACGTCATGCTCTGTCTCAGGATCTTGATACAGCGCCGAACGCTTCAACGACCTCGGGCGACCATGGGTTGTCTGCATCGCTGTCGCACTAGTGCTGCGTCGTCCACGGCTCTGTGGCGAAACGCTTCTACTCGTAGGGTACGCTGAAGACCTGGACGTTCCGTTGGATATGCCTTGCGATCTTCGCAGATCGTAAGAGTGACGGTGCGCTAAGTTGGCCGGTAAACTATCATCAATGCGCACAAAGACCATCATCCCATCTGCGAAGTTCTCATGGCTTGGAATGAAAGACACGCCTTCGGAATCTTCTAACGATATTCCTAGATCAAAATGTCGTGACAGGCCAAACAAATGTTTGACAGTATCCATGATCGAATCGGTGGTATCGTGTGGCCTAATGTAGAAGGTTTTGGGCTCGCACTGCGCATCGCGCAGTCGGAAACTGACCGCCTTGCAATCGCCATTTGGCGAAAGCGATTTTGGCGTCATCGCAGAACCGTTGATATGAGGGGTTGAAACGGTTGCCGAGGGCGGATAGAAGGATTTGCCCCGTACTGGTGCGGGGGTATCATTCGTTGTCAAAAGTGATGATAGATCCATCGCAATAAGGTCCACGCAGTGATATCAATCGTTCGTCGTAGTTGATCAAGGTGTAGCAGAGAACACTGTGAGGGGTCTTTGGTTGACAAGCCTGCCGAAAATGCCTCACTAACTTTTAGAGATGGTTCGGAGCGTCGCAAGATCGATAGGACGGGAACTTGAAATGGCTATCTATCATTATAGGAAATATTTAGCCAGCTGACCATTTGCCATATCATCATGTTCACAGAATCCACTTTAAATCAATAAAGGTAGCAAGCTACTATGAGCGAAGGGCAATGTAAAAGACAGGAGTCAGTGCGACTCCATCATCACCACCATTCATAAGGATGATTTGCTCCTGAACGACAGCTCCCACATTGTAGCAGTCATGCAAAGTTGACAAGATAGTTTGGGATATGCGCACTATGCGGTGACCGTGTATGTAAAGAAAGGAGACAGACAAACCTTCAGCAATGCGCACAAGCCACGCAGTGACTATTTGATCGGTGGATGTATTGGAATGTCAGATCAACAGAAAGCCACTACGTCTGATATCAAGTCAGTCCTCAAGGGTCAAAGGCGACAAGGTGGGAGTCTGACGATTAGGTTGGAGACGAACAGCTATAGGTCCAAGCCGGGGAGGTATGAGAGCAGTCGCAAACAGTTTCGCCACGGTGGGGACGACGGTGGGGAATAGGTCGCGACTTGTGGGAGCCCTCAGTGGGAGTTAATGGCGGTATCGTGGTGGAACCCTGGAGAGTGGTGGTGGTGGTAGTGGCTATCGGCAAGCGACAAGGGACGAAGAAACGGTCGGAAGGAAGAGGAATACGAAATACTCTAGTGAAGGGAAGGGAGTAAAGGGAGTAAAGATGGAATAGGAGACTGGGGAAAGGGCGATGGGGGAGCTGGACGGAGGGAGTTTGGTGTGTGTCGGTTGTTGAGGAGTTGAAGGTGTGAGTTGATTTGACTGAATTGATTGACAGCACCACCGTTTACTATATGTACAGTAGCAGCAGTTCACGGCCTATTATTTACCGCTTCAAAGACCAAACACAACGTCGGGCGCTCATATCGCGGAAAGGCCTGTATTTGTATATTTATGTTTCATATCTAAGAGTAAATAGTGAGAGTGAGCAAGTGCTCTCTATACCGTAAGACGAGAGTGATGTAGCTGATATTTGCAGCTAATCTTGCTTGTGCCGTCTGGTCTGGCGCACGGTCTTCAAATTTCTACAGCACGCACTTCTCTCTCTACAGGTAGATAGTAGATATCAACTTTTACAGAATACAGTACGGTTTAAAAAAAGCCTATCAGAAGCTCAGCGTCCGTCGGTTCGCCAACTTTGTCAGCGAATAGACAGAACGGTAATGAGCGCTCTTTAAAACCTTTGTTTCTGTTCACGATAAGTTCCCAATGCCGGAACAGCCTACATCACGTACATTTCCTGTCCTAAGAAGCAGTCCCATCACATCAGTAGGTGGAAAGTGTAGTCTGAAAAAGATGGTAAGTACACCCGTAGAAATGCCAATCGGTGCACCATATCCAGAACCCGCATGCAAACCACTGATTGGTTGGCCACAAATCCAGTCGCTAGGACTTCTGGACAACGAATTGCGGATGCTAAGCGGGTGTCTGGGTTTAGCACGATAAACCAGGGATGTGAGCATCGACCGGCGATGGTGGTGGACAGCGCCAACTTATGTACTCCGGGAAGTATACGGGAAGAAAGAATCGGAATCAAGCGTGAGCCGAGTGGTGCTTATCCTGCGAGCGCTGTGTGATGTAAGAAACCCGTGGAAACACCCGGCCAGAGTCGATGCTATAACGAAGGCAACGTTGTCTACCAAGCAAGTACTCGCAGCGGGCAGGCTGGTCTAAACACTACTCTCGAGTGCGCAGAGAAAAGTAGTATCACTAAAGGAATTGATCGTTGCTTCTTCAAGCGGCGACAATGCCGAGCCACGACCTCCATCGGTAAAGCGATGACGATGCTCCGGTGCATATAGTAGGCATTCCCATATCAAGCAGAGGGCTTAGCATCTAGGCACAAGATTGAATAAGCTGCCGGGTGTTTAGATGCAGGTTATGCGGAACCGCTGAACCGCTGAATAGGAAACGAAACAACGGTTGGCGCATCGGAGCACCAGCAGGCGCTCGGAGAACCAAGCGGAGGAAGCTTCTTAGAATCGTCGCAAAAGCGACATGATGGGTATAAAGCATGGCGAAGGAGGTTGAAAAGGTCGGCAAGTTGCAATTCAAGTCACTAACTTTCATACAAAAGACAGAGCTACCAACTTCCGATAATGAGCACGTGCTTTCGTGTTTCCCGGTAACGCGTTCGTGATAACAGCTGAAGGACGACATAGAAGACCAATAAAGACCAAATATACCTAGAGGGTTGCTCGAATGCGTTTCTGAAGAAGATAAACCTCATAGAATGCCATGGTTGGGCCGGTATCGACAGCTCCGTCAGAATTCCCATGAATCTGTTCTCTGGAGAAGACGCGACGTCGTCGTGCCCAGACATCTTCGATCATGCAACAACCCTTGTCCGATGTTACTATGGCAACCAAGAAGCGCGAAACCGAAAGGTTCTAAACAAACTCACTCCCATCCATTTCTCTTTCATCAACAACATCCAATCCACAGCGGCTTGAACTTCAACAATTCGAGATCTGTCTACATAAACAGAGAGACAGTACCTCTCTCGTCTCTTCCGCCTCCTTTTGAACTACATTTACCTAATCTATTCACCTTATTTGGCCTCTTCCTCATCGTCCCTCTCTTCATTAATTGTGGTGACCGCATTGAATACTACGATTGTTCAGATAGAAACCTGCAGCATTCAACTCTTGCGTTGATCCTTCTCTCGAACCTATAATCCGATTTTGATCATAATGGATGTGAAGGTATGTGCTCGCATTGTATTTATTTACTATTCGGTGAATTGTGGATTATTTGCTCTCCTCAGAAATGACAATCCACTCTCCCAATGCCTTTAGATTATGATTATGCTTCTTGCACAGATTACTGACATCTTTGGCTAGCCGGTCCGTCCCACTCGCTCTACGCGTGCCCGCCAGGATGAAAACCATGCTGTGCTCCAGGCAAAGTCGAACAATGGCGTTGTCGTTAAGAGTGAAAATCCCGTCGGAGGTCTCAAGGCCGCTGCTCGGCGCATGGTATTTGCGGATGTGAGCAACAAGGTCGCAACTTCAAAGACCACCGCTGGCAAAGAGGCAAAAGGGGGCGTTATTATCGTTCAAGAAAATGTGTCGCAAAAGACTAGGGCCATATCGAAGCCCGCACAACGAGCCTCTGGTACTAAAAATGCTTCCGTCACCACCCAGCAAGCCATTCCCTCCCAGAAGGCCGGACCTCGGAGGATGCCGCGAAGAACCACCGTATATGAAGACAAGAAGCCCAGCCCCAGGCGACAAAGCCCCAAGAAGGCCAGTCCCAAGGTTTCTCGTGATGCAATATCCAAGCGGGATTCCCAGCTAGCAGCCATTCGCCAGAATGGGTTGCGCAATCAAGCTCCACCACGGCCACTTAGTCGTGTTAAGCACCAGGATATTAAAGAAGACGAGCCAGTATACTCGGATCAACAGCCTCATCTCTTCGATGGGGATTATGTTGACTACGAGGACGAAAATGGTGCCGAGGTCGATGACGACGATGACGATGCAACTGATGGAGAGGATGATGAACCTAGACTTGACGAGAAGGCACGCTTCAATGCCGATGTCGAGGCTGTTTCGGACTATGAGGTTGATATATCCGACGACGACGAGTCCGATTACGCTACAGCGCGGTCTCGCGCAGGGGACAATACCACTGGGGTTACCACTCAAGTATTGGTTCCAAGATGGACCAGCAAGGCTCGGAAGGAGATTTCAAAGCTCAATGAGGAATATGCGACTCTGCAGGATGAGGATGAAGAGGCTGATATCTCTATGGTCGCTGAGTACGGTGATGAGATCTTTGAGTACATGCGTGAACTAGAGGTAAAGAATTCTACTTCAGACGGATTTTGCTTGGCACTAACATCCACTCCAGAAGAAGTTGATTCCAAATGCACAATACATGGACTTCCAATCTGAAATCCAGTGGTCTATGCGTGCTATCCTCATGGATTGGCTTGTTCAAGTACACACCCGCTTCAACCTATTGCCAGAAACGATGTTTCTTTGCACCAACTACATCGACCGGTTTCTCTCATCCAAAGTTGTTTCGTTGGGAAAGCTTCAGTTGGTAGGAGCCACAGCCCTATTTGTCGCCGCCAAGTATGAGGAAATCAATTGTCCTTCGGTCCACGAAATCGTTTACATGGTTGACAACGGCTATACTGCCGAGGAGATCCTTAAAGCCGAGAGATTCATGTTATCAATGCTTAACTTTGAGCTTGGTTGGCCCGGCCCTATGAGTTTTCTGAGACGAGTCAGCAAAGCCGATGATTACGATCTCGAGACACGCACTCTTGCAAAGTACTTTCTGGAAGTTACTATTATGGATGAGAGATTTGTCGGCAGCCCACCGAGCTTTTTGGCTGCTGGTGCACACTGCCTTGCGAGGCATATGTTGAAAAAGGGCGAATGGGTAAAATACTCCGATGCAATTATAGTTTTTCCAACCACTAACTTGTCGCAGACTCCCGCTCACACTTTTTATTCTGGTTATACCGCGTCCCAGTTGGAGCCCTTAGTTCAGACATTAGTCGAATGTTGCGAGAACCCAAAGAGCCATCACAATGCAGTGTACAAAAAGTACGCCGATCGGCGATTCAAACGAGCAAGTTTATACGTCGCCAACTGGATGACTACCGAGGGATCTTCGAGCGTCGATTCGTAACTGGACAAAGTCCTGCCACACCAAGCGTCGCCTTCCCCTTGGTAGTGGATGTTTCAAGGCACGTGGCATTCCAATGCAATGTCTTATCACGGAATGGCAATACGCCATCCACCACAACAACTTTTCCTTTGTTCTTAGTTTCGGTTCGTTTTTGTTTCCTATTGGGATTTTCCTGGAGTCTTCTATCTTCCATTTTGGCTTCCATTTTGCATGCTCTTGGAACGGTTGATACCCTTCTGTTTGGATTTCGACGCTGGGTTCCTGCAGCACTATTGGGTGGCAGTCTCCCTCCTTCTCGATATGCACTCTTTATGTCCCTCCTTTACTGTTTCTTTATCGTCGGGGCGGGAAGGGGAAGGCGACAGAAGATGTTGTGTGCAAAAACAAAAAAAGATCTGGGCGGGATGTGGTTGGTTATACCATTGATTGTGGTGGTAGGTTGGTGGGTGCGATTCCGGCGTTGCACACCAGAGAAATGATATGGATACTTCTCCTTCTTGGTGATGAATAGGTTTATGCTCTACTTTACCCAGCCTCCTGTTCCTCTCCTATTTTTGAAGGAGGGCGGATCGGTGTTTTTCCTTTGTTTTATACGTTTCCTTGCGTCTTTTTGGCTTTTGGGAGGGTTTTGCTTTGTTTATACCTCGTTCGCTGATTCCTATGTGAATTGCTCCTGCTTTTTATTTGGCTATCAACGTTTTGGTAAGTACTTTCTGTAGAGTAGATGTATGTAGCCAGCAGGAGGTTTACTTTTTTTATTATTATGACGCCACGAATGGGAATACGGAATGTACACTTATTAATCACAAGTACTTTGCATTGTACAAAGTATTTAACTTAACAAAAGTATCTTTGTATTTGGTGGGATCGGGACGCATTTCTACCCTCGGCACCATGTTGATACATATGGACACATTTTTGAACCCGCAGTTCACAAATGGCCATAAGTGCCCACAACTTGGTATTCCTAGCAGCTACCGCAGAGAACAGCCACCGCAGAGAACAACCACCACAGAGAACAACTACTATAGAGAACAGAAGCTCAATTGGTCTTTTGCCTCGTCTCCTTGGAGATATTCGGAGAACCTGAGAGGGAGAGGGCGCTGAGGACGGGCTTCATTTTCTCTGTCCCCAACCCTCGCAGAATGGACCGACCCATGTATCTCACTAAGCCCAGCACCGCTCCCAGGCGCCCGGATACCTCAAGACCCAAGACAAACAAGGACAAAGCAAACTCGAATCTCACGGATAGTGAGAAGCGTTTGTAATCCTTCTTGAGGGTTTTTAGTGTCGCACATCATCCTCGACATAATGAAGGGGGTTTGATAGCATGACCGACATTGCCGACGGAGGAGACGGCAATGGTATGGAAGGACTGCCACGGATAGTCGCCAATCTGTCCCGAGGGACAGCAAGCACCTTCGACAACCCTTAAAGCTAGGAGATGACGATCCTTCTCGAACGAATCGCATATGGTCGAAAATCAAAGACTGGACACACCCTAAATGGAGAAGGTAGCAACATTGGGTAACTATCCGTGGCGTGAAAGAAACCGAAACGCCCCAAGACTTTAAAGTGGTTATATTAATACATACAGTCTGGAATGGAGGAAGAGTCCTCACACGGACGAGCCTTGGTCCTTCCCATAGGCTTCCTAGGGAAAACATGTTAATAGCAAGACAAATATCTAGGCGGAATACGTACAAAGCTTCCGCAGAACGTACAATAGCATTGCGCGTTGCGTGAACAATATCCTAGCGTTCCTCGACTTTGCCATGGGTTGTGTCAGTACATACGATGAGAACGTTGACTGAGCGGGAAGAGTTGGTCAAAGTACGTACAGCTGTCCTAGAATAACAACAATCGAGTATGCAAAGGGGGTCCAAACACTGAGACATCGGTCTCATCTGTATGCTAAAGAAGTCGGCCACGAATCACATCCATGGTGGCGACCAGCGCTTGCCCGGCCGTCGAACGGTCTACAGATTTGCAGATTGGTCCATCATATGCGATTCCGGCCTGGTATCAGCAAACCTAGGCTAATTCAAGCCTTATTTTCACCTATCTGCCATGCCACAGGTCGGCCCCGGTCAGGCCAGATCTTGTTGGGCTGACCGCTTTAAAACACTGATAATGATAGGTTTAACACCCAACGAGTATCATGCCACTGAAATCCAAAGAGGCAGCAATAGACAGCTACTCGGACCATGTCAGCACGATCAATCATGGAATATAGGGGTAGTATGTTGTATTTTACATCGATATCTTCCGGAGGACTGATGGAGGGTATGTGTTCCTCTAGATGTCGTACGGTGTTTGACCTAAAGTTATTTCATCTGGAACAAGGCTACACGGGTATCAACCTCACTCCGTGCAACCTTAAGTAGAATTTAAGGTTGGAAGTCGCACAAGTGCCCGACCCGCTCGCTTTCACCACTCCTTCCCAATATCACAAACAGAGCTGCTCTGGGCCCGCCTTTCGAGGTGTCAAATAGAATCTCAATGCCCATTGCTGTAAAGAGATATATGCGGTAACGACAAGCGCTTTCGCCAATCCTTGCGCGTGTGTATACGCGCGCCCGTTTCCTCAGAAGCTTTCCAGTTTTGGTCCCTTTCCCAACATTACTGGGATAAGCATGAGCCTAACCGTGATAGGAATTTACACTGATTATCGAATAATACATATGCCCTTTTCACCCACTCGTACTTATGCCTAATGAGCCTATCTCGGGGAAGGATCGTGGAATATCGGACTTGAAGACGTATGCTTCTCCACTTTGGCGGATGACCCCGCCTTTATCTAGGCAGAACGGAAAAGGTGGAAACTGGGCTCTACGCTAGGGAAAAAATTGGAGGTTTTATTTAGCATCGTGATGCTTCTGACTCGAATGGTCGGTCAGCTGGATCATGGAACGTGCAGTAGCCTGATGAGAGAAAAATTGCGCGTGAGGGGGGGTAGGATGGGCGAAGCAGCTGAGGATCGTTGCGGTTGTTTGTTGTTGTTTGCAATACGATATCGGTGTGTAGATACAGTGTTTGTTTTGACGTGTGTACTGGCTTGATTAGGAAATACCGTGGGCGGCATGCCGGGTGTACTACCACCACCAGTGGATAAAAGGAAAGGCGGTTAGAGCGCACTTCACTTCATGCTGTTGCTTCTGCGGGCGGGGGCAGGTGCGACGTTCGTATAAATAATCCAATCGGTGGCCGATACGGAGGAGCCTTCCATTGAAACGAGAGTGGGCTGTCACCCCAGCTCTTGCGGCACTAGTGCATGCGGAATAGCCGTTTCAAAGTCATGACAGAGAATGGCGATGTCTAGACTTGCGGTTCCTCGCAGCGTAGGGCGGGGATGTTTTCGTTGTTTTGTGAGTGAGCATTTTGTGTAAAAACCCTAACCCTTGAAACGGATGCCTTCTGCCACTCTAAAGCTATTGGAATGAGTGAACTTACTTGCATGTTACCTCGCCCGCAGGTTTCGGCGGTTGTAAATTGAGACATGCAAAGGAAGACTTCAGGAGGAATGTGGTTGCGAAAGTTCACATGAGGGTTAGGGTTAATACTCTATTGTTTTCATTCCATGCCTGCACAGGCAATTCTTCTGCAGAAAACCCTCGTGGAATGTTCAGTTTAGATCCTCCATTTTCGCCAGTAACTACTCTTGCGCCTGGAGACAATCTCTTCTGTTTTAGCCTCCTGCGGGACATCGCCATCCCCTTCCCCCGTATCTTCAGGTTTCTTATCAATCCCTACCGGCGTGACGGCCCTCGGATCGCTCGATTCCGGTGCCCGAATGCAGTAAAGAAACTCTCGAGACGATTGAGTTGAAAGAGTACCTAGGCATCTCGGACCGCGGCACTGGTGCTTCCCTAGTCGTTTGAGATGGAATGCTCATTCACTCTTGATGCTGGGAGCTGGCATACTATATACCCAGAGTTTAACTCAGGGACCACCAACGCAAGGTTCCGATCATATCTGCGGACCTACGTCATCGGAACTCTGACGGCCAATCCCAACCGCAGCTAAAAGTAACATATGTTGGGTGAACGACAGCGCAGCAGCAACCAACCGGTCATCATCAAGCGCCCTAGCACGAACACGATGGGCCCCCGGTCAACATGAAACGGCTACCGTCCTCAGCCAAGTAGAGTTTAACAATCCTTTTACCTATTATTGCATCAAAATCCGGGGAAAAAGGAAAAGGTCCAGGCACAGCATGCGTTGAAACCCGTGTTGATCGTTCCGCGAACCTATGTCTTTTTTTACGATCTCCCACTCCTTTCCTTTCCTACCATGAACAAAACGCCATATCAATAATGTGGGCAGACGAAGAAATCGCGCTGATAATAGTGCTCGCAAACCTCATCAGCGCCGTCTGGAGCTACTTCTCGATCGTCTGTTCGGTGGATCCGAATAGTTCTGGGTACAACTTTATGCACCAAGAGCTGGCTTGGGTAACCCATTTCTCCCGCTCACAAAACTTCTCATTTGAATTACTGATGTTGTGTCTAGTACGCTCTCTGGTATTCATGCCAAACCTACGCCTTCCTCGTCTCACTCACAAATATCGGATTGGTAGTGTATATTGTTTTGCGGGTTAAGGGTGGCTTCCTGGAGAAGATTAAGGTTGCGCGGACGAGGACTATGAGAGTTGTGATGAGGCTGGTGGGCGTAGGCTTGGTGATGGGAATGGCGGTGCTGTGCTTCATACCTTTCAAAATGACTATGATCAACGTGGAGAGGTTGGATAGGAGCGTGGGAGTGAATTGTGAGTTGGCATGCTGATGTTTGGAGTTGGTAAAATGCTGACGAAGTGCGAAAGTGTGATATCTATGGATTCGCTGAGGACATCGCCGGGTATTTTCAGTCATTTGCAGCATGTTTTCTACGGAGTTTATTTTGCCTCTTATGGCAGTCGGCGTTGGTAGGAGTTGGGGTTAGACGTGGTTCATTCAACATGCGGGTTTCATAGGGCGTTGTACTTACCTCCTAATAAGAACCGGCAGTTTCATCACTATGGCGACCCTGGGGCGAGCTTGCGAGCGAGGAGAAATCTGGGAACGAGATAATTGTTGTACATACATGGTGTCTGCTGCAGATGCACTATAATAATCTTCACCGGCGGTCATGCGGTCTTTCTTAATACAGCTGCTTTAGACTAACTCTCGAATCTTCTTACTAACTGCTTCCTGACTCTGCAACGTCAAAACCGCCGCTCTCTGCGCCCTTTCCACCACCTCCTCAATCTCACCATCACCTCCTTTTACCATACTCCCAACAAGCACCCCCAAAAACGTATCTCCAGCTCCGTTAACACTTATAATTTCCCCCTCCATCTCCTCCGCCTCAAAGTGTCGGATGTAGATCCCACCCACCTCCTCTCCCTCCCTCGCTCTCCGCACCAATATTCCGCGCTCCGTCCTCGTCTTTAACAGCTTATCCCCCGGCGCCAAAAGACGGACTACTAAACACCCCTTTTCGCCAAGCTTGATAAAGAGATTGGGAATGTACGGGATCAGGTTTATTGCTTTTTGCAGTATGCCGGAAGTGATTAGGTCCATGCCAGACGAGCGGGAGAGAGCCTCAAGGGAATCACGGAAGCGAGACTCGATAAGGAGGGAATCAATGATTTTCCACCACGGGAGGTCGGTTGAAAATAACTCGGCGGCCTCGGCGGCCAAAAACATTGCGTCCAGCTCGTGGGTATTGGGTGCAGCGGCAAAGGCGGCCGCGGAGGGGTAGCAGGTGATATGTTTTGGCGTGTTGAAAAAGACGGTGGATTTTGCAGATGAGGTTGGTTCGAAGATAACTGTTCCCATTCGTTTCCGTCAGCCATGTAACGATCCAGTGTTTCTAAATGGCCGTGACGGGCCACTTAGGAACTCCAATGTAATTGATCAAACGGAGTGGGTAGTGGGGAGAGGTGGGACCTTTGATATTGCTCTTTCTACAGTGTCTCAACACCGCTGTGATAGTTTTTGGAGAGAGGTTTCCGTCGATAACAACCCACCCTGCACCACTGCGAGTGATGGCGTCTGTTATCGTCGATGCAGCCATGTTCTCGATCACCGTCATATCCGCGCTTGCCGTGAACAGACCGCCTTTAGCATCGTTTATGGCTACATAGCGTGCTGTATGATGGGCAGAAGATATTGAGAGGCCAGAAGTATCCATTCCTCGCTTCTGGATCTGCTCAAGCACCCAGCGGCCTGATATGTCATCGCCCACGGAAGATACCAAACGTGTTTTGGCACCAGAGAGGTGCATGGCGTAGGCTACGTTATTCGCCACTCCGCCTAAAGACTCTGAAATGCGGGAGGGGTTGGAAGTGTGGAGAGTTGGTGCTATGTCGGAGGTACGTGGGGTGTAGTCGCAGCATAAGTCTACAGCCACGCCTCCAATCACTAGAACTTCTGGGTTCTCTGTTACGTTGATGTTTCCTTCCTCAGGCTCAATAACTGTCTCTGCCTTCTTCGTAGCTGTAGTGACAGTAGGGATATGAGGCATTGCAATGCTAGAATGGGAGGTTCTATATATACAGTATGAGTTAGGAAGTATACTCCAGTAAGTCCTAGAAACCATAAGAATGACCGGACCCTTCAAGCTTAGCTAGCTCCACGGCAACCTTGGCTCCCATCACGGCATTGTTGATAATTAGTCCGCGGTTGGCTTTAATGCTTCTTCCCTGTGTGCGTTTTAAGATGTCGTTGAGGATAAATGGCGTGACGTCTTTTCCGCTTGATACTCCCTCTGCCGCCGCAATAGACGCTTTGATGATGTCCTGAATCTCTTCATTCGGGATTTCAAACTCCTTCGGTATTGGATTCGCAAAAAGCTGACCGGAGGTGAGGCCGAATGAATGGCTTGCGTCTACAACACCTATCAGTGCCCTATATACTTACCAACGACAGCAGGGCTACTTACAGATGATAGCAGCAGCCTCCTTCGCATCCGCTATGACACTAGGACTCTTGATCCCACATCCCCGGCTGTAAAAAGCGGGGTATTCGACTGGCAACTTCGAATTTCGGTTCCCAAACGTGCCCACATATACCCCTTCGGTCTCCAGATACTCCAAGGTCCTCTCCAGGTCCAGAAACGCCTTAGAACCCGCACAAATCACGGCAATGTTGGTTCTCCCCAGCTCCGTCAGGTCCGCGGATACGTCCATGGTCCTCTCAACACCTCGATGTACCCCACCCAATCCTCCGGTAGCAAAGACTCTGATCCCCGCCATGTGCGCGAGGACGCTTGTTCCTGCAATTGTAGTACCGCCGACGAAGGCGCGCGAAGGATCGTTAAAAGACTGCAATGTTAACCTGCGTTCTGTCTTTCAGGCAGAGAGGACCCACAACACCAGTAGCATATGCTAGATCTCTCCTAGAAATCTTCATCGCCTCCTTCTTCCCCGCGCTGTCCGTCATCTGTTCCAGCTCCGACTTGTTGAGACCAATGGTGGCCTTTCCGTTGAGGAGACAGATTGTCGCTGGAACTGCGCCATTGTCGCGGATTGTCTTTTCGATCGCTTGGGCGAGTTCTAGGTTTTGGGGGTGGGGGAATCCTGTAATTCAGTTACTTAGCATTGAAGTGTGCAGAGGTAGGGGTGGGTGTGAACCGTGGGTGTAGATGGCCGACTCCAGAGCTACGACTGGTTTTCCCCCGGAGATTGCGGCTTGAACTTCATCTGAGATCTTGAGGAACTGCTTTAGCCGCTGCGTTCCAATAGTTGCATAGGTTCGTCTAGGGAGTGTATGACAGAGTCGTAATGGTCGTGAGAGGTGGGATTTCATTGTGAATGTGGGTTGCTAGGGTGGGGGATGAAGTAGACATGGCAGTGAGAGGTAAATGCTAAGAATAGAGTTTCATGGGTTCAGCAACACAATATAATTATGATCGTTGATCACTCGCATACATGATTCACCATGATTCATCGTATCAACATCAAGCCTCTCGCTCCGCTGGTGAAATGGTCTACCGTTTAGGTGCATTATCTAGTGCCTGCATGTGGAATCAAGATCATTGACTTTTGAGAATACACGGGGAATCACGGCCTTCCATATAAGAAACAAATTGCTGGAAACGCAGCGCGAGCAAAAAAAAAAGAAGAAAAAAGGGATACACAAAAAGGTAAGCCGTCCCAGTCCTAAAACTACACCGAGTCATGCCTCTTCTCCCAATCATTACTTCCCAATCCTCGTGTCAATCTTACTGACTACCCATGAAAACAAAAAGAGCGTTGACAGTGCTGTGAAAATCACAAACGGCTTTCTATAGGCAGCCATCTTTGGGAGGTGGTAGGTTACGATCAATTCCTTGTGTTGCTGCTCGTCAACAACATTAGTGAGGGAAAGCTTGAGAGCAGTCCGGCCGATAGTGTCCATGAAAGTCTTGTGGAGATAGCGTTCCTCCTTGATGATAGGGATAGGTACAGAGTATTTAACATCACTACAATCATGTTAGGCCAGCTTCCTGTTGATTGTGAGGACGGGGAGCCTACGTTGCGCCCTCGGGCAAAATGACAGTAACTGAAACCTCTCCAAATACAACAGGCTCCTTAGGTCCCTCCAAAAACGGAACCCTGAGCACAAAGTCTTCACCATTCGGCTTGCCTCGTACAAACTCCCTAAGATCATGGTTCCATCCGAGAGTGAAGGAACAGTTCCAGCCACCAAATATGGGAAACCTCGGCTTGAGCTCAAGGTGCGCCTCACGAGTATTACTTCTGAAGCGTGAGGTAGAGATGTTTCCAATTTCGTCGGTATAGTATGGGTTTAATGCGCCAACCTTCAAGTTGTAAGTTAAAGATTTGATCGCAGCTGTAGGAGGGTTATAGTAACTGGTCGTCGCCCATGTAACGCGCGAGAAGTTGTCCTTGAGTTTAGCACCAATATTGGTCATCGAGTACTTCTCCTCAAAGGCGATATTGCCGCCCCAATGCGAGACCTCAATCTCGCGCGTGAACTTATCCACACCGATGACAGGACTAGTGTACTCGTATCGGATTGAGATAGTCTCGCCGCCCTTCTGCGATGGTTTGACAGACTCATAGGGTCCGTAAGTGAAGGTAGAGCCTAGTTTCACAGGGTCCGAAGTACCGTCGGCTTTGGGAGAAAGCTTAGTGAATTCCGGCGTTTCATTGTTGGGAAGCTTGATCTTGGTCTTCTGCTTCTCCGTAACGTATGCGCTGGGGGCGTATTTCGTTCCGGTCCATTTGAGGAATTGCTTGTCGCTCTGCGTAATCTCGGCTGGAACAGGCCGCACGACGCCGGTGATTCCAATTGCAAGCTGCAGGGTGATTTGCTTTCCGTGCTCGAGAGGTTCTGAAAGGAGGACACGGTAGTATTGTGTAGGGCTGTCCACATTGCGTCAGATGCTTCGGTGTATAATTCATATTTTCGACATACCTCTCCGGATTGAATTCCACTTTCGATACCTCGAACCTTCCGAGAGGTCCTTTTTTGTCCGTTGCTTCCACGTAGCTCACTCGATCCACCACATCTTTATCAAAAGGAACAAAGTACTCGCTTTGCTTCTTGCCAGAAATATTCTCGGCTATTACCGCAATGATCTCTTTCGAGTATGGTTTAGTAAGGTCTATTGTTCGCAGGAGGTTGGTGTTTTTGAAGACTGGGGGAGGAGTGAAACTGGCGGGCAGGACAAGCTTCGATTCGATCTCAGATGAGGCATAGGAGACTGCGACAAACAATGAAGATAGCAGCAGGGCTCCGCGAGCGATAAAGGAGTGCATTTTCGCGGCCAGTAGCTTTGGCCAACGCAATTAGTAGTTTTGAGGATGGAACAAATTGAGCCGGCTGCCCAGCTGCTCTCGTTGTTAGCGTTGCAGAGCGTGGAACGGAAGGTTACGTGGTGCTAAGCAGGACCAAGAGTACGCCTAACAGCCGCAGCGAGGTTTCCACCATTCACTCTGTGTCACCGACTCAGACTCAAGACCAAGTTGTTGGGATGTGATGCATCGACGGCGTCACAGGGTCTGAGTCGAGCTGCTCCTCACTACCAGAGTGAAGAGTGTCTAAGTCTGAGCATTGCCGCTGAATCCCCAGAAATGAAACTGAGCAATGATTTCTGCTTCTTTGTCTTCTTCATAAGTCCTTTCTGAATATCTCGGCTGCGATTAACTGATTAAACTTGTGAACCCTAACCCATCGATGGGTTCAGTACGCTAGTCGCCAGGCTCCACCCCAACCATAGGGTGGACGACAAGGTAGCTCTCGCTTTTCGCAGGTTCCAACCACCTGTCACTAGCCAACCAACTACATTACCTCTCTCTTAACCACTCGACCAGCTCAGCATCTTGGACAACGCCATCATCCCCGCCTTCATAAATACCTAACGGCTGGCGTGCTGTCGTACTCTCGCCAGATCTCTCAACTTGCCTCTTTTGCCGCCTTCGGAGGAGGAGCACCATGACCAGCTCCAAGAGAAACGTTGGTCCTCGCTCGACTCTAACCACCACCACTCCTCCTACAGGTGCTCCCTTGCCTGCTGTTTCGACAATACACGCCGCGGGCGAATCCACACAATCTCGCCCTTCTACTCCAGCTCGGAAGACGAGTACCACGTCTCTCGCCTCCGCTGCGGCACGGTCGACTTCTACGACAGCTTCACAGTTGAGCAGGCAGGGTCGAAGTACGACATCAAACGATGCTGATGTATGTGAGACATGGGATTGTTAACTTCGGTGTGTAACTCAGCTGATCGCCTCTTTAGGACTATGGCAAGCGAACGTCATGGTTTGGTAAAAAGGGTACCTGGCCACGATCCGGTCAGAAGTCCGCACCAGTTATTCAAGTTGCTCAGGAGCATGTTGCTAGGGAATCCTCGAACTCTTCAGCAGTTGAAGAATCGACAGCTACAATTACTCTCGCAGTACCTGACAAGCTTCCGTCCGACAAGAAGTCTCATACAGGGCTGAACGAGGAGTATGCACAACATAGCGCTTCGACAACTACATTTCCTAAACCTTCGCTAATGAATTTTGTACCTCCCATGGCTGCTCTACCGCAAGAGACTCCTACCCCAGAGTCGAGATCAGAGTCGCCGGCACCAGAGCCAGAGCCAGAATCGGAATCAGAGTCAGAGTCAGAACCAGAACCTGCGCCTGTAGATCCTCCGAAAGGCGATATTCCTGCTCCTGCTCAATCAAGTCCTTCGACTGGGCAGGGACTAAGTTCCTGGATTCCTCTATCTGGGTGGTGGTATGGTACACAAGCAGCGCCTGCTACTCCAGAACCTGTGGATACAAAGGAACCTACAAAGGAACCCATAAAGGAGCATACAGAGGAACCCATAGAGGAGGAGCCTGTAGCAGAGGAGCCTGTGGCAGAGGTACCTTTAATAGAGGAGCCCGTGAAAGAACCGGAGACACAACCGCCGCCGCCGCCGCCAGAGGAACCGAAACAAGAGAATAAAGTGAGCTCGGTTTCAGGGATTGACGGCTCAGCAGATTCGATAAAGTCGGTGCGCCCTCGGTCGTGGTTCGGTTTCTGGGGAGGCGATCTTGAAGCAACACCAATAACTACACTGGATGTGAAGATTGCGGACGAGACATTACTAGAGGTACCGAAATCGCAACCTCGCGCACCAACACCTCCACCATCAATTGCTGAACCGGCATCGACACCTGTACCAATTGCGAATGTGTTACTACAGCCCGAACCAGCAACAGCTTCAGTCACGCCCCCCAACAGGGGATATGCATGGGCTTTTTGGTCTTCGGCAAAACCAGCAGGTGTGAACACTACCACGTCTACCGAAGGGGAGCTTGCTGTAGCTGGTGCTCCATCAGAATCCAACCCACAAAAGGCCAAAGTAAAGCAGCCTGAAATGCCGTCAACCCCCAGTAAATCATCATCTGCTGTCTCGTTACTCCAAGAGGACCCTCGGCCAGAGACTCCCAGGCCATCCAAGTCAAAGTCAACCACCTCGAAAATAGCCCCCGCGAAACCAGCAGCACCGCCCAAAGCCGAGACCAATAGAACAGTTTCTCCTGCTTTGCTACCATCCAATGCATCAATTGTGGCAGCGGCTGAAACCAGTGCGGCGAAGGTAGCAGCAGCCGAAACTAGTGCAGCGAAGAAGAAGTTGCAGAAGATGATGCTACCGCAGAACCATCTTTTACCAGCGTTTGAGACATGTTACCGTCGTCCTGACCAACCATCTATGTTGCAACAATTCACTAAGATTTTTAGACACACACCTCTGTCTAAAGATAATTTATACATAGCAAAACAAACCCCACGAATAAAGAAGGCAGTGGCCATAGGAGTGCATGGCTTCTTTCCCATGAGGCTTGTTCGCACCGTCTTAGGCGAGCCAACAGGAACATCTATTCGATTTGCCAATCACGCCGCTAGTTCAATTAAGCGATGGGCTGAGAAGAATGGTGTGGAGGTGGAGGTAGAAAAGATCGCCCTTGAAGGTGAAGGAAAAGTGGCAGACCGTGTAGAAATGCTCTGGAAGCTGTTACAAAATTGGATGGATCATGTTCGCTCAGCAGACTTCGTACTTATGGCCGCTCACTCGCAAGGTGTAGTTGTGGGCATGCAACTATTGGCTCGACTTATAGAAGAAGGATATGTGGACAATGCTAGGATTGGATTCACGGCTATGGCAGGAATAAATCTGGGGCCTTTCGGTCACCTTCCAACAACTCTTCTGACTGGTTCCGCCAGAGAGCTATTTGAATTTCAGAAACAGGAGAGCACAGTATCCAAGAAGTACATTCAGGCTCTCAGAACAGTGTTGGCTCACAACGTACGAATCCTTTACGTCGGTAGTATCGACGATCAGCTAGTTCCCCTAGAGTCTTCTACCATGACAAATATCTCGCATCCTTACATTTATCGAGCTGTCTTCGTCGATGGAAGGGTTCACGCGCCAGACTTCCTCAGTCATCTCGTGGGTTTCGCCATGAAGTTGAGGAACCTTGGCGTTTCTGACCACGGATTAATTCGTGAGTTAAGTTCACCACTAGCAGGAAGTCTGTATGGTGGAGAGGGCCACTCAAGGATTTACAATGACGGCGCTGTATATGAGTGAGTCCTATTGCCACAACCGGAACCTGAACCCAAGCTAACATCTTGCTATAGTCTTGGTGTTCGCCATGCCTTAGAGACGACAGATTGTCCAGGGGTTCCTTTAAGAGTTGCATCATTTGAGATACCAACCAATAGCAATCCCTATTTCCTGCCTTGGAGCCTAAGGGGTATGCTAGAAGAAACGATTGTCCGGACTCAACTCGCCGCCGAATGTGAACACCTCCTAGAACAGTTTGAGAATTGGAAACCGACATCAAAGACATTGAAGGACGTCAAATTCCGGCTTGAGGGAATCAGGAGTAAATTATAGAGTTTTTGCATATCCGGGGTTTCTTTTCATTCTTGCTTTTCGTTTTGGAAGCGGCGTGAGGTGTCCTTTTAGAATATTATTTCGGGATGACTGAGATTGGTGAGTTGGTTACTGTATCGCTTTACACGGTTTGGATCGAGCTGCATGCACGTTTCCTCCTTAGCCTGCGCGCTACCGACAACATTTAACGATCCTTTGGGTTGGTTTTCTTTGTTTTACTTGTTTTATCTCGGAGCTTGAGGCGCGGTAACTTGCTTTACGGTTGATATTTCTTCCCTTCAGATCTGAAGGTAGGATATTGTTTTTGGGCTGCGGGCTTGTACAGTACCTGGACGGAGTAGGATTGACAATAGGAGAAAGCAAAGCATCGCACCTCCTGATTGATTATATAAATAAATGGGTTAGATACAGAAGTTAGAACAGCCATTTACCTGATCCTAGTTTCGTTCATGTCGAGACACTATTTCTCTAACCCCTAGGGCATCTCGGTGGAAATCGATGAGAGTGACTCAAGGTGCCATCTTCTCCACCTCTCATCTCCCACCGCTAAACTGATGGATCATCTACCAGCAGAACTGGCAGCTGCCTTCCCTAACGCCTCTAAGTGCCGCCTCGCCCTCGTAATGCCCTCCTTCCTCCCTTCTTCACACTCACTAACTAGCCCCAGGCCTTTCAAATAATCCGCTCCAAACCCGCAACATTGTCAACCCGCGAGTATATCCAGCTCCTACGTAACCATGTCGCTTCTGGTCCGCGAGAGGTGAAAGATCTTCACCTCGACGCAGTAGGGTTCTGGCGTGCCCGTGCTGAGGAGGAGGAGCGGACTCGTCTCGTGCTTGAAGGGAAAGTAAAGCAGCTGGAATCCGCTGCCGCTACTGCTGAAATTGGGACGAAGAAGAAACGGAAGGTTGCAGTGGTGGCAAAAGAAAGGGATGAGGCCAACACAGTGGAATGGGAAAAGGTGCGCGAGCAAAGCGGGGTAGCTGGAGGAGAGGTGTTGAAGTGTCTTAGAACACTCTTCTTCGTGAGCGAGCCGCAGCTTGTGGCCGCAGCAATGGCGTGTGTTTCCGCAGCAGTAACCAGGGAGCTTGGGAACGAGGAAACTGGTGGGAACACGCCGCTCTGCAGCCTCGTCACCGTGGTCCTTACGACGCAGCTCTCGCGGCTCGAAGAGATTCCGCCGTCGGTGGGGCGCACCGAGGGTGTTCTTGCAGTGATTCAGCTGCTGTTGGCGGTGTTGAAGCGTATCCAGATCACATCCTCATCCGTGCTTTTCGGGAAATGCGTGGCTGATCTGAGAATGGGGTTAATGAGAGGGCTTGTCCACTTCTTCGAGGGTATGGCGTATGAGAAGGAAGTGGAGGTGCAGATATTGTCTGGATTCTATCATGGCTTCTTTGCGGTGTTGAGGGTGAGTGTGTTGGCGAGCGAGATGGGGCTGGAGGAGACGTTGGCTGCTGAGGAGGCGGGGTGGTATTTTCTGGGGATTTTGGAGGGTACTTGGGGGCTTTATAGGCGGTGTTGTATGGAGGGGAGGTTTGGAAAGATTGGACGGGAGGGGCTGGAGAGGGCTTTGATGGAGAGGGGTTTCGGAATGGGAAAGCGGGTGAATGGCGGTGAAGGAGGTGTGTTAGGTATGGAGCTGGTGGAGAGTGCGTTCGTTGAGAGTGTACTTGGAATTGTCGGGGTGGACTTGTTGTTTGGTGATGGTTTGGTGACTTAGTGATATATGGATAGATTGTAGAAGAATTCGCGGTTCAAGCGATGCTAAAGGAACATATTAAAAGGACGGTTATATACATTGGGAATTCCATGCTGTAGCAGCCTTGAATCTCGTAGTCAATGTCATTAGACGATACTCTGCCCCGGCAGTAAAGCTGTCCAATTGGAGGAGTAGCAATGTGGCAGGAAAAACGGGGACAGACTGGAGACGGTAACATCTGTTCTTATGGGGTTTTCCATAGTCGCCGGTGGAGCTTTCTATCACTTATGGTGAGGACCGTATTGGCGTTTGAGGAGATACTATAAGTATCAGTATCGACGTCGAAACAGACACTACCCTAACCCTAGGCACATGTAACCGTAACTTCCCGGTGCTCACGCGACCCAGATCATTCTGAACCACATACAACCCAATAACAGTACCGATAATGGCCTCCTCCGCATCTGCATCGACAAGACCTCCATGGCAAGCTTCGTTCCTATCCGATCTCCAAACCCGAGACCGCCGCGAGAAAGCTCTCGATGACATCATCTCCGCGTGTATGCTCATAGCTCCTGCTCTATCCCACCACCCCTCTCCATCCTGCCTTCCTTCGCATTAACTAGCACCACTAACCTTTCTTTCTGGTGCAGACGGTGCTCTCGCCGAAAGACTCTACCAAGCACAGTCCTCCACCGCCCAAGTTCCACCATCTCCCTCTGTGGGTTCCGCCCCTCTGGCGATATCAACCGGCAGCGGCACCCTCAATGCGCGTTCCGGAACCCCCGCGAATGACGAGCTCTCGCGACTACGTTCCGATTTCGCGCTCGCACAGCAACAACAATCATCACTCACAGCCCAAGTCAAGACCCTCACCTCCTCCAACGACACGCTGAAATCGCAGCTCGCAACGGCGACCACACGACTCGAGGCAACCGAGAAGGAAAGACTACGGCTGGAGCGGCGGTGCAAAGATCTGACCGACGAGGCGAGAATCAAGGATCGGCAGTTTCAAAATGTTCAGGATGAGATGTTGGCGCAGGAGATGGAGCTGAATATGGTTTTGCAGCGAGAGCAAGAGTGTAAGAAGGAGAATCAGATGCTGGTGGATCGATGGTTGGCGCTAAAGGGGAAAGAGGTCGAGGAGATGAATAGAGCCAGTCAGTGGGAATAGAGGTGCTCCAGAGCCCGCGATATGTTCCTGAGTACGCGTGTACTCGTAATGCTGACGCACCGATTATCGCTCGACATTTTGGCCATCGCCTTTTCCTATCATCCTGGTCGGTGCCATATCTAAGGCTGCTGATTGTTTATTTCCTAAAAGAAGTGTATGCCGGTACAGCAGCACAAGTACCTCTTCAATGCTCAACCAGGGAGTTACAGCCTCGCCCACAAAAACTTTGAGAGGTTAGGGTTTATTCAGCGATAATCACCAGCAATGTTATTCTAAAGTTGAGCGGATGCTAGGAAGGGGAAAGGGGGTGAAATGATATGCTGTCTTCGGAGTCGCTTTCGTTTTCGGGGGTCCCGAGCTCGCTCAACACCAACATTACTTCAGACTTGAGTACTATATTATTGCAGTACTATACATCACCTTACTTGGACCTATTTATAAATCACACAAATACTTCATTCGATATATTTCGTTTGCAATCCATTCGAGATCGTTCCGCTACCCTACCATCACTTCTTTTGAGCTCGGTATCTTTGTGATATTTTATACCACTCGACCCTCCTTGGTCACAGTCAGCAACCTGATTGAAAACAAAGCCGGAGCCGCACGGCGAGCTGTCTTTTCACAGTGGGTCTTCTTTTCGACAGACAGACGCCATATGCCACACATGACATCCGGAATTGACATTGGCCACATACCCACTGCCACGCGGCTCCACAGGAGTTATCATCAACAAGCATTTCCACCCACCGCCGGCACCAATGACGGAAGCACTACCCGTATCCAGCGTTATCATAGATCACCCGCTCTGGGGACCAAGGACAAGCTTCTTCTGAAGTTAACATTCGCTGGGGAGCAAGTGGGGGAAGCAGTCAGAGTATTTTAAGGCAGATGGCAAGAAGCGACATGGAAGGCGTGAATCTGAAAGAGTAGGTTGTTTGAAAAGGGTGGGCTGAGACTGTCTCAAGACGAGATGAAAATACTTGAAGCATAGTGAACCTTAAGCCTGCGAAACGTACCAGCGCCGCAGGGGTTGTTGAGATATTGCCCAGCCGCTTTGCGGGCTCCTATGCAGTACCAGTCGCAAAAAAAACCGGCCTGGGTGCATACAGCTGCCCGATATCGAAAGCAGACCCACAATATGATACTTTGACAAGCAGTCCTGCCATCCCGTTAACTCCCGCCAATGTCCCCGCCGCCGCCTTGCCGGAAAAACTGAGTTATCGTTAGTAGTGTCAAGGTACATCTGAAACCGCCTGTAGGGATCCGGCCGCGACAGTTCCAACGACGGGTGCGGGCTATCCTCGATCCCAGGAGTTTGATATACACTACACCCAAAACGCCTCCATATCCTTCGACCAGTAGTGTGCGCGCAATATCGGTGTAGAGTGCACCTCCTCACCCGAGCGGCCACAACGTCCATGTCGCTGGTGGAGAGTTGAATGTTATTTATGAGGAAACTGAGGTACTAGTATTGTCGACCATTGTCGATGCTCAAAAAGGCGGTGCGGTATTAGAGGTTGGCTCGTTATTAGAGTTGTGTTGCCGAATTAAGCTTAATAGTTGTAGTGGCGGAGGTAGTGGTGATGAAGATGCTGGTGACGAGTATCTATGGGTTTTAACCAAAGAGAAACTAAGCGGATAACAGTGCAAGTAGAAATGGTGTGGATGTAAGTTTTCTAGAGCCTCTTTACAACTTCTTTCCACACCTAAAGCAGCCATAGATTCTGCCCAATTCGTTTTCTGTGAGCTGAAGAGAAGGCACATGTTCGCATCGAGTGGCGGGACGACATTCCTATCCAACAAATTCTCATTCGATTTCTCCGCAGTTGCATGCTTTTTGCGCTGGAGTACTTCGTTCCGGCATGTGCTTTGAAAGTATCGGCTGGGTTCATTGGCTGTACCAGGGCCGTGGGAAGCTTGATAATGAAGCTGCAGCAGCGCTTATCATGCAAAGGTTAGGGTTCATGCAGAGGTATCACACTTGCTGACAATGGTGGATCTTCAGCAGTATCATATTCAGTGCCATCTATTTAGGGATATATGTATGGTGCTGACATTCGACGGCAGCCCCAGCTAGGCCTCCCTCTCAGTAGCCTGGCTTATCTTACTGTACTCCACTTGGGTGCATCCTGTCGAGCACAGCCAGGTGTCACCCAAAGTTTATAGGCGACTGACCTCCCATTCAGCCGCAGCAATTCAGCTCTTCAGCCCTACCTACATAAACTTATAGCAACCCCCAGATAACCGACGTTATTGCAAAGAGAAGCTTTTCTACCTGCATCTCCGAATCTGAAGCAATGTCAAGTGTTGGTTCCCTCCACCCCATATTCTGCCCCACCGTCGAGCTAGCTAACCTTCCCATCCTCAGCCCTACGGCTCATCCTCAATTCCTCTACTACCGCAGACCGGCGAAACTCCGCTTGCCCTCCAACACTTCCTCAACGAGATCTCAAATTTCACGACGCAACTGCAGACCTTTTCCGCACAAATCAACGACGTCTCGAGTCTTCACGATGCGGCACTACGCTCGACAGAATCCGCAACCGGATACACCTCCGGCGCCTCGGCACGGCTCGAGGCCGCAGTCGCGGAGTGTTCCGCGCAGGCGAAGGCATTGAAGGACTTTTTGAAGGCGCTGGAGGTCGATGTAATGCTGACCGGGCGAGATGGGGATTATGCCGAGTCAAGGACGAAGGTGGGACAGTTTGAAAAGGCGAAACGGGATCTTCAGGCTGCGGTTAGGGATTTTGAAAACGTAACCTCGCCCGCTTTTAATACCTTATTTTTTTGGATGTCATGCTGATGATCGGGGGGTGAATAGACGGAACGAGTCTACCGCAAACGCTATAACGAGCTCCTCGCGCGCCAGTACCGCATCGTCAACCCCTCCGCGACCGCAGAAGAAATCGAGCACGCCGTTTCCTCGGGCGAGACGCAAGTCTTCTCGCAAGCACTTCTGAACAGCAATCGCTCCGCGTCTGCCAAGAGTGTCGCCACCGCAGTCCGGGAGCGACAGCAGGATATCGCCCGGATCGAAAAGACTCTGGAAGAGTTAGTGCTGCTGTTCGAGCAGATGGAAGAGCAAGTGATGCTCTCGGAGCCATTGACCGAAAAGATCGACGAGGCGGTTCTGCACGTGAATGACGATGTGGAGAAGGCGGTTGAGAATCTGGATAAAGGTGTTGATTCGGCTAGGGGCGCGAGGAGGAAGAAGTGGTGGTGTTTACTTATCGGTATAGTGATTTTGATGGTTATACTTATTATCATTATTATTGTGGTTACTATGAGGAACCCGCCGAATAAGAAGCCAGCACCGAAGAGGAAGTTGTTGATGTAGGTGAGGAAAACCGGGGGAGGGGAGAGATGAAATTTTGTACGAATGGAATGTGGAATGTGTGATGAGCATAAATAATATTTATGGAAATGATTCAATTGTGCATTGCATTAGATCCGGTGAATTGACGGTTCATCTAGATTATGCCACTACTTTGTCTCAGCCCATGCGAGTAATTAGTGGTGATTTAGGTGCTGTTGGTCTGTATCTACGAGGCGAATCTATGGATATCAATCCATTTCTATCCAGCGGCATTCCCATCCATCCCAGTTCCCCATCTAACAAAACTCCGCCAACCCCCCCTTTGCCCAAGTCTATTCACATCATCAGCATCTCCCCAATCAAGCAACAGAAAAAACTTACCCAACTCCCCAACACCCCCACCACAACCCCCAACCCCACCCCCATACTGACAATGGCATACACATACGCCTGCTTCACCCGTAGTCCCCTCAGCTCAGTGACAAACGTCGAAACGGTACTGAGACACCCACAGAACCCGTCGGCCACACCCTTCATAACCCCACAACCCACCCCAACATATCGTGCCCGTCCCACCCCCATCCCCGCCAACACCGCCGTTGCCAGGATATTGCAGCAGAACGTACCCACCGGGAACTGGGGCGCACGGGGGTTCAGAACCCGCGAGATCCAGAAGCGCGCGCACACCCCCACCGGCGCGAACACGCACGCAAAGAGGGCGCCGTCGCGCCAGTGCGGGAGGAAGACGGACATGACCACGGCGCCGACCCAGGCGCTGAGAGACAGCGGGAGTATGAACCAGCCCCAGCCCCAGCCCCAGCCCACCACGGCTCTGGCCGTGCGCGGAAGACGGAGCTTCTCGCGCGGGAGCAAGCTGGCAATGTGTGCGCCGGCCTGTAGTCCGCCCAGCGAGAGCGCGAACGTGGCGATGACGTACGCCAACAGTGCCATGACATTGCTCCCGGCGGACGCCCAGTCGTGCGTGGGGGAGACATTGGCAAGGAGCCGGAAGGCGTCGTACTCGAAGGAGGAGAAGGACGTGAGGGATCCGCAGAAGCCCGTGGTCAGGCCTACGTACAGCGTCCTGGTGTTTTCCAAGAGCGGCCGTGCCTGGTCGGACACGAGGATCCCCATCACCACGCACCCCGCAAAGTTTGCCCATACGACGCCGCCGATAGAGGAGGCTGGGTATGCGGTGAGTGCATTTAGGCCCAACCGCGCGAGCGTGCCAAAGATACTGAAGATGACGAGGTGTGCATGGATGTGTGTGAAGTTTGGTGGGGGGGAGGTCGGGGGCTTG
>Ga0307512_10000014_pt1 | contig 165658 bp, 177 predicted proteins | sample 14_EM_MG_FD_200267 | JGI IMG/M metagenome (GOLD analysis project Ga0307512, IMG submission 200267) | Populus trichocarpa ectomycorrhiza microbial communities from riparian zone in the Pacific Northwest, United States - 14_EM | ecosystem: Host-associated > Plants > Roots > Unclassified... | reverse complement strand
GGCGGGCGAGGAGCTGAGCCTATGACAGCAGCATGACTCACGATATAATTTGTCCTTACGAAAGAAAAAAAAGAAGGGGACGGAGTTTTTCGGGTTTTCTTTTTTTCCTGCAATCTTTGCTATTAGTTTATGCTTGTGTGTTTTGTTTTGCTTCTGAATTTTTTGCGCAATATGCATTGGGGTTATTGGGAATCATCATCATAGTCCGTCTATTATTACTAGTGTTTTTTTGTATCCACGTTTTTGATCAGAGCATCTTTTGGGGGTTCTAGGTACGGCGCACGGAATTGGATGGAGGAACATATTAAGTTGGGAGAGGGGGGAGGGGGTGGTCGGTGCTATCATCATCGTCATCTTCACCATCATAATCATCATTCGCTGGATTGGAAAGGAGAAAGGGCATTGGATTGGATTGGATTATCTGGCTGGACAGCTGCTGCTGCTGTATGCGTTGGAATAGTGGCCCTCGGCATTGATGGGACGGAAGTTAGTTACGGATGGGATTGGAGCATTGGAACGAACCTTTCGGGAGGCACGGATGGAAAAGGAAGCATGGAAGGATTCTAGATCCCGCGCCGGCACAGCAGACGGATGGATGGGAATAAAGAGAGGAGCAGTAGCAGCGATCTAAGGTTCTTTTTTATGATACGTTCATCTATGGGCATTCTTACTAACTAACCTTTATTCTTCACTTTCAACAATCATAATTTCTACTATCCTATTACTTCCCTTCTAGTTATATATATATCTTTGGGTTGTAGTCGGTTCTTGTCCTTAATTGGAGGCGGGAGTTTTTGCGGTGGGAGGGAGGGGGAATTGCTTAATTGTGGGTTCTTGATTGCTTCATTTTCTCCTCCATTGTCTGGATTGAGCTTCTGGGAGATCGAGAGTCTATCTAGCTTTTGCTCTTGGTATCATGCGGTTTTCTTGTACGCCCTTTGTCCTCTGTGATATAGTAATAATAGCCTATTCTATAGCACTATCTATGGGAATAGCGGCAGCAACAAGATCGATGATGGACGTTGCTGTGCAAACGTGTACCCCCCCCTCGGACATAAACGAAGGATGCAGTTCGGGCTGGCTGAAAGGATAAGAAAGAAGCAAAAGAAAGAGCACGAGCGGGTTCTACATATGAGGTAAAGCTGCAGGCCATTGGATACAAAGAGCTGAATTGAAGTTTCTTTGTTCAATGAGCCCACAGTATCTCCTTCATCATGATCGGTACCAGAAATGTGATGGGATCTTGTGCCTCTTCCTGCGAGACAAATTGAATGATGGGAATTGAACGACTGGCCACTGGCACTCCATTGTTGTTTTTTTGACTTTGTTCGCTTGTATATCGATACCAGCTGATGGCTACGGAATTTTTATCATGCTCCACAGATCAGAAGACGTACACACCCTGCGGTGAAATATCCCCGGCGGGTGGTATAGCGATGGGATGACATATCGATTACCCACCCGCGGGCCGGGGCTGGATCCTCAACCTGCAAAAAGCACCGTCACATACATACCACACCTCCGCCTTACTATCTCCCCCAAAAGAAAAATCTCACAATCTGTTTATGCCCCGGCAGATGGAATTAAGTTTCTCCAAAAGCAAATGTTGCGAGGCAAAAAAACAAAAGGAACTCGAAAAAGTATAGGTACCCCATACACACCTATCACACCGCACCGTGTACAGTACAGTACATCTAACTATGCTGCCTCTGCATAACCTGGGGGAGAATGGAGGGGAGTTCGACTTCCAACACCACCACGGCCCCCGGCGGTATCCCAACCCATTGTTTAACCTCACTACGGCTCAAGATGGCATGCCCAACAAGACAGGAACAGGGCAGCAAGCAACCCCCCGTTTCGAGAAGGCACGGCTACAGAGATAAACTAAAGACTCTGGGTAAACGTGTCAGTACATAGTGCAGCAAGTGTATGTACCAGCAAGCAGCAAGCAGCGAGACAGGTGATCATACATACATGCTCTCCCCAAACAGTTACAGTACATCAACACAACAGCGTAAATCGGGCAAGTAGTAGCTATCGTCGGCAAGCGCATGCTCAACCCTCTCCTTCACTCCAGATCGCCCTGCATAACCATATCAACGTTCATCATCAACATTCATCACCACCGTCCCCACTGCAGCCCGAAACCAAACCAGTCCGTCTGCCCCCGCGAAGCAATAGCGGAATCTCAAACCTCCCCCCCAAAAAAAGAAACAACGGGGCGAAGTGAACAAGGAACAAGGAATTGGGAGCGGAGAGTATCCCCGCCCCGCCCATATTTAACCGACGACTCTACCTCGCTCTCCGCCCCGGTACCAACGCTAACGCAGCCAACCCGTGCTGCTGCCATGTCACGATCAATCCCAGGAAATTGTCGATACCGATACAGTACAGGCCGTCCCAGGCGTTACTCCCCCTCCCCCTCCCCCGAAAAAGGTACTGAAGGAGAAGCATAAAAAACAACGAAACCTAGGTGCAGGTGGGAAACTGATTTCAAAACCCAGGTATGAAGTACGAATACCACATTGGAAAATCTACAAGGATGTGATCCCTGACGCGAACGAAAAGGAACGAAACGGATAACCTACCTATCCTTGTCCCAAATCCGGCTCCATCGCAGCAGATGGACGATGTGCTGCGTGAGAAGCCTGCGATGAAAGACGGAAAATATTACAACAGATGTGCGCATGAAACAACAAAAAAGCCTTCTTTGCTGCAAAACACATCACAAACAATTTCACCCCCGGCCGTACCGGCCGCGCTCTCACCGAAATCTGTGAAGTAAGCAGACCATGCGTGGTGTGCGGCCCCGCTGGTTCGTCTCAGCACAGCCAGTTTCTTAGTTAGATGAGTTGCATCACACACAAAGTTCGTCTTGTCTTTGCGTGCGTCCTGGTAAAAAAGATCGATAGATGGATGGCCATAAAACTCCCTTAGATTTCCCTAGATAGAACGCAGCTTAGCGTTGCTGCTTCCTGCTGCAGCTGCAAAAAAAAAAGCCCTTCACGGTTGCAGAAGCCTCTTTTGACAGATGCTTTGCGCCACCACTCTGCATCATCCATGCGTGGCGTATGTATAGTTACTAGGTACATATGTATGTTGCAGAGTGCGCGGACCCCTTCTTTCGTACTGCAAGAAACAATAGGTAACCTGTCTCTAGCCTTCTTTGTGTCGGTGAAGGCTCTCATCATCACCCCTAGGGAAGTGCATGAAAAAGGAAAACACAACCTGCGATGGCTTCTGATGATACTTACTGTTTTGCTGTTCCAATTGCTTTCGGGGCTATCCTAATACCAAAAAACTAAAAAAAAACCTAGGCGTGGCTGTCGTAGCGTACGCCAGGTATTATGTTAAAACAAATATAGCCAATCCAGTCTACAAACAAAAGATTTGTGTTCTCAAAACAACATTCCTCTAGCCCTTTCCTTGCCTGTGATGTTTCCACGCATACCCCCGGTTCACGCTTGGAACTACAACAGTGAACACGTCAATCCGCCAGCGCAATGTTTTGCCGTAGGGTAGTAGCCTCTCAACCCGCGTTCACTTCCATATACCTAGTGGGATAAGTTCCTAGCCCAATTGTTGGACTGTGCAGGAGAAGGCACGATGCCACAAAAATGGGTAGATCTCAAGTCAAAGATCAATAAACCTTGCAAATTTTCTTGTGCATGTAGATATATAGATGTAGGAAAAACATGTTAACATCTGATGAGGGAACAGAAAAGAAATTCATACCGACAACATCTGTAGCGCAAATAGATACAGCTTACTGCACACACTTGCAGCATACGCGGTTTGATTTCGAATTACGAGTCGAACATATCAAGCACGGCCTATTATCGATATCCTATCAGCTAAGTTCTGTTGCAGGAACACATAGTGTACAATGTTATTGCAGATGATCAAATTACGGCCAATATCAAGACCGAAATCGAATGTGGGGTGTCCAGTTGATGATTTGTCCCTCTTTGGAAAACAACCAAACAAATGGAACACTAGACCGACGAGGTATCAAATCTGCAAGGAAGGAAGGATAAACGCACCCCATGACTAGCGTCTCCAACCAGATAGGAATACTTTGCTAGAGCTCCTCGATTGACCATCAACCTGGGGGGCTTCCACTTGCTCAAGCGCACAGCTATCTCCTCCTCGCTCACATCCATGTTGAGCTCGTTTGTTTCGGCATCAATCGTTACAATGTCTCCATCCTGTAGATCCGTGTACCGCACCCCGTACCCGCTGTCAGCAAATGAATGAGAGATCTACCGTGCATCTTGGGAGGGGTAGCTGGTGCGTTGTCCCGTAGCCTTCGGCTGTTAAGACAGAAATAGGGACGACTGCTGACAGACCTGGAGTACAGAAATGGGGCCTCCACATTGGGCCTCTGGCACTATGTGACCTACAGCAGAACATTTTAGTTATGGCGAATCTGCATCAAAGAACGCCGAATCTAACCAACTATGAAACCATGACTCGCTGCACAGAAATTCGGATTAGCCCTACACCGAAAGCTTTACAGCACCGATACATACCTCCACTGTATCGACCATCAGTTATCAGGGCCACGTTGCGCAGCCCAGCCCCCATAATTGCACCACTGGACTTCAACTGCTCGGGCTTTGGTGAAAGTTTCTAGTTAGCGGTCTGCATTGATCTGGTCGGCATCAACACGGGAACAAGTTGGTTATTTCAGGCTCTCCAGACAGTTTCGAACACGACTGCGGGCAGGACCTAATGCTGCTGCTGCAAGAGCAAGCATTGCGGTATTCTTCCTCGAACCGGGTACTATATGAGCACATCCGGGCGTCCACGAGGCTCCAACCAATGCAACATCCACAAAAGACACCATCTACAAGCTCCAGCTCTCCCTTCCATGAACCCACAGCTTGAGATGCCTCGATTATAAGACACGTTGGCATGTTGAAACTGACAGTTTGCAAGCATAGATGCTTGGCACAAAGCATGATAATTCAAACGCATAGCTCTGGAACCCGTCCCAGAGCCGGTCACAAACTAGGGCTCAATGGACACTGGGACTCCATGTGTCATGGTGCAGCAGCTTTGGATTCTGACCCGATCTGTTGAGTTGTTGACCAAAAGAGACAATCCGATCGAAGTCGACAAGATTGAAACGGAATTGGTATTTAAGGCGAAAAGTCATGCATATAGTGGTACAGGCATGTATTCCCCGCAATGATGCAATGATGCAATAATGCAATGTGCGAGGCCTGGAGCCGTCAGATGAATGGTCGCACCTGTCACTGACGTATGTCGGGACGTCATGGAAAGAAGGAAGCCCATATGTCCCATGATAAACCTCTAAGCTCCCATGCCTGCATCCAGTAAATTGAATATTATTTCTGATAGTTGTTCCGTTTCGGAGCATAGGTTGTCACTCGCAGTCGTCGTTCGAAACCGCCAGTCGAGGAGAGCACAAACGCCAAAACCAAAATGTTCCAAATGAGTGTACTCAATGCAAAAAGAAAGAACAAGAGAGATGACTCACCATCCCAGGCCCACCCTTCGGCCCCTCGTATCGGACGCAGAGCACAGTATTCTCCTCCGGGTCAATCTTGCCGTCGTGCAACTTGGCAACCAGATCTTCCTCTTTGTGGAATACCATCGCTTTGCCAGTGAACCTTCGACCTTCTTTGCCCGTAATCTTTGCAACTGCCCCGCCTGGAGCCAGGTTTCCCCTCAGAATTCGAATATGCCCAGACTCCTTGATTGGATCACTGAGTGGACGAATCATATGCTGTCCAGGGTCCAAACTTGGTGCATCCTGTACATTTTCCCTCAACGTCTTACCCGTAACGGTGGGAATATCGCCATTTATTAGACCGGCATGAATGAGGAATTTTAGAACACTCGGAAATCCACCGATGTCGGCCAGGTCGGCCACCATGTACTTGCCAGACGGTTTTAAGTCTGCCAGTACCGGCACTTTGTTCGATACCCGTTGGATGTCGTCAAGAGTAAACTCTATGTCCGCCGAGTGCGCGATGGCGAGGTAATGCAATACTGAGTTGGTCGACCCGCACATAACCATCGTACTTACTAACGCATTCTCTAGGGACGCCTTGGTGATTAAATCTCTGGGCTTGATGTCCTTCTCCATGCAAATTTTAATCGCTTCGGCAGCTCTAGTACATTCTCTGAGCTTTGCAGGCGATTCGGCGGTAGTTGTACTCGATCCAGGCAACGTGAGGCCCATGGCTTCGATGCCCGTGGCCATAGTATTTGCTGTGTACATTCCGCCGCATCCCCCGGGTCCAGGGCATGCGTTCTTTACCACATCTTCGAGGTCGTTTTCAGATATCTTGCCGTACATAAATGCACCGTGGGCTTCAAAACACGTGGAGATGTTGACAGGTCCGACCCGTTCGGAATGGCCACCCTTTATTGAACCTCCATACACCATGAGCGATGGTCGGTTGTGTCGTGCCATCGCAATGACGCCTAAAAGTGGGGTAAGCCACAGCGTTGTGCAAAGCGCAAACGAGGGGATATACAGCCTGGCATATTCTTGTCGCATCCGGCGATAGAAATATTGGCATCCTATTGGCTGTGAGCTGTGGGATGAGGCTCATTAATGTCGTAGGATCACGTACATGGTGTTGAGCACAAGTGGTTCTGGAGAAAGGGAAGAAGTGTTAGCAGAGTAGCTACAGGCGAATGGTGCGGGGTGTGTAGGTACGTTTCAATGGAGTCAGCTATGATATCCCGACTTTGCAACGAGAATCTCATCCCTAATCAACCCCACCCTCTCGAATTAGTGCTAAGCCCGTTGCTGACTGTAGACTAATGCAGTCGTTCTTTGGTTGCGAGGGTCGGGTGTACCTTGGTTGCCCATGGTTATCGCATCAGAGACCTTCTAATGTCAGTTGCTGCGTTCGAGATGCAGCTTTTGCATGGCAAACGGGAAGCAGAATTGTGTGGGGCATATACGTACCCCAATAGTATTGAACTGCCATCCTATGAAGCCCTGGTTCTCAAGGGCCTGTTTCACCGTGCGGCCCAGTTCGAGCACTGGAAGTCCAATCAGATCCGACCAAGTTGCGGGGATTTGTTCAGGGAAAACGGAAAGGGGGAAACAAACAGTGCATGCTATTTAATTCCGAGGCATTAGCGGTGTACCCTACTCTTAATTCCAGACCACCAGCAGATTACAGATAGAGGAAGCAGAATCATATGAATTGAAACAATTTGGCATGGGCCAACAACAGTATCAGCATCAGCATGGTGAGAAAAGAACAGGACAGGCAGCTTCGATTACAACTACAAACAGGAGAAGAAGGAAATAATGGGACTGTACTTGCAGGGGTTTCCTTCAAACCACATTGTCGCAACTCCTGTGCGGGAAGAATCTGGATCAGCCAACATGTTGTACAACATAATCAACGCGCTTCAGGTTCCTCGAAGCCGTTGAACTTAAAACATTCGAGTCATACCAACTTGGGGAACATTCTGCATCTGCTCTTCATTTTCAATCCCAGCGGCATACAACATTGCTTGAGCTCCAGGGAAATCATGGCCGTTGGTAAGACTGGAGGAGAATCTGTTGAGAACCAGTTTGCCGTTTTTCATGGTGCCATATGGGATACTGGGGAATTCAAGAAGACGAGAAGGCTCTTTTTCGTTGTGTTTGTTGACCATTTTGCTTTCGATATTGCTTTGCGTGAGTTTTGTTTTGTGCTGTCGGTTGAAGTCGTGGTGCGTGGTGGGTGATGTATGTCGGCAGCTACAAGTATGGACTCTAATTTAGATGCAACCCGAGAAAGATGGTGCCAGAATCGGCAGAGGCAGAGTTCTTCGATCGAGGTCGTTGTGTGGTGTTTGGGTTGCGGGCCTTCAAACGACCGAGCAACAGCTGCTTTTCACTGATTCGGTGGGCAAGAACGCGGGCACAGAGTTTGGGTCGAGATGTGACGAGGAAGAGGAGAAGGTGAAGGCGAAGGAAAGGTGGAGAAAACAGAGGTCGTAGAACCTGTATGTACTCTATCTATGCTCACTCAACATGGCCAACATTCACAAGTAGAGTACCCCGCCCTTCGCCCCACTTATCAGGGGGCCATGGGCACAGACGACGCCGTTCTATATCGGGCTTCGGCTCCTCACATTTAATCGCTGCTGCTGATCAGTAGCCAGAGGAGAGCGGGTTTAAACTCAGGACTCTCCTCTCCTCTAAGGAAGAGTCTTTCTTTCTAACGCCGATTCTCTGCAGTTCACACAGCACGGCACTTCGCTGCAGCGTTGTGGGGGTTATGTACAACACGAGCAGTAACAACTATACAACTTCAAGTTGTCCACTCAATCAGCGAAGCAGACAAACAAAATCCCCATTTTCCCTCCTCGCTGGCTCGCTCTCTTCCGGCCTGACATGACAGTTTTCTTTCTACATACTAGGTAGGTAAGCATGCAGCGCTGCTGCAGTGCATCTTTCGGTACGCTATGTACCATTTAGCCATTTAGCCACCAAGTGTCAAAGCTTTCGATTCTCTCCACCAACACTATAATAGCAACAAAAATGTATGATTATTTGAATATTTCTTTTGCGATGAGCAGTCTGTTCGTAAAGCGATGCGCTTTTGCGTTTGAGGAACATTCCCAGACCCTTCGGGTGCATCTCTGAGTGTTTCGAGTTGCGGCTCTGCCTTCTAGCCCTACCAAGTACCACGTTTCGGGGTCCTGGCGATTGGTTGGAGAACAGATCCCGCCAACGGCCCGTTCAGCATCCTTACACGCACACAGCCACCAACTTCCAAGTCGTAAAGTCTCGACCATCGCAGATATTCTCGGTGCTCGGCCAATCTGTGCAAGCGATCGCCGAGAGTAGGCAGAGTATAGGTGCTCTTGAGTCGTGAGGTCTACGGCTAGAGTATATGATAGGCATGATAGGTACTGCGCGTTTTCCCTGTAACCTACTTATTCATCTTGCACACTTGTCACACAGCTGCCCAGATTACAGCCAGCTCACGAAAGCGACAACTTCCAATTGACCCAATCGAATCCCGCGTTCGACCCCGTGCGCTATACCCGAGATCATCTTCGTCACCCGCTGCAGTAATAAATGCCAGGCAAATCCCCATTGTCGGTGCCTCACGAGCATTCCTCCTCTTCCACGATTCTGCCTTCGTTTGCCGGTTCCATACCAACAGTGACCACGTCGTTGACATCCGCTCAAAGTCAATTTCGCTCGTTGTTCTGGTACGAAGAGTTTGGACGAAAAGAGATGGTGATTGCCGCTGTATGTGGGGCTGCGACGCTTGCATGTGTCTGCTGTGGAACCTTCGGGGCGAGGCAGAGACGGTTGTTTGGTCGAAAACGAGGCTTGGGAGGTCGAGAAGGAGAACAAGACGAGGTTGTTGGAGGCAGCGGTGGTGATTCTAGCTCCGCAAGAGCATCCATGAGCTCAGGTGCGTCCGTTTCCGTATTCACCAGTCATCCGTCTGCAATTACGCGGCTCACCTTATCTCGCCCTGTCCTTTCCCGCTCTTGGCCGTGACATAAATTGGTTCCCGCAAGATTTGCTATCTCTCGCCCGCATTTGCTATTCTACCCATTGCCATTGAGTGAAAAATGCTGATGGCCTCTCAAGATGCAGTCTCCGCCGATGCTTCACTGCTCAGAAAGCATTCACACATCATCTCCGTCGTTACTGACTCATACACATATCCGGGTATTCGCGTCTTTTACCGTGCACATCCCAAGGCCTCCCTTCTACCACCGAAGCTTCCACTAGTCGTTTTCATACACGGTAGTGCTACTCTGCTTTATCCTTCCGGTTAGGATTGCTGACGCCGTGTTAGGTCTCGGGGGTCAGATTCAGCAGTTCCAGTATGTGATCGACTATCTGGTGAGCCTTCTCAACGAGTATTAACCGGACCCCGGGCTTATTCCTGTCTTAGGTGCATTTCTCACATGTCCTTGCGATTGATTTGCCGGGGTGCGGCGGATCGGATTTTGCGCCGAAAGATTGGGACGCCTATTCTACGCCCGCTCTCTGCTCGCTCGTTGCAAAAGTTGTCAACCAATACCGGGGTGAAGATCAAGAGGTTGTCTTAATTGGACATTCGATGGGCTGCGCATTGGCTGCTACGCTGGTTACGAAGGGTGGACTCTTGGAGCACAAAGCCGCCGGTCTGATTGCGATTTGCCCGAAAGCAACCCTCTCAGAGAAGGAACAAAAGGCTGCAGCTGCTGCGGTGAAGCTCCCGGAGTTTGTCTTCAACATATTCCGTGTCTACGATCGCCGGGGAGGACTGTACTCGAAATCGGTTAGTCGGTTCGTAGGAACTAATGCCCCCGAGGATATCCGAAAGATGCAACTACGGTTCAATGAACAGTCAAAGACACCAGTCTGGCGAAGGATGGTCAATGGAATCCAACTACCAACGCGGGAACAGTGGATGGCGATCAAACTACCAATTCTGTTGCTGGGTGCTACTGAGGACAAAGTCACAGTAGTGCAAGAGGTTGATATGATTCATTCGTGGTTCGACCCAACTAATAAAGCCAAAGCCAAAGCCAAAGCCAGTTCTGTATCAAGCCAGGACTCCGATAACACCAACACCGCCAATTCACATTCTACGGTGGTGAAGAAATGCATCATTCCGAGTGCAGGACACGGCGTTATGTATGAGTCTCCAAATGTACTCTGCGGATTGCTCGGCGAATTTTTGTCAAAGCATGTGGATGAAGTTCTGTCTCTTGGATGGCAGCTCTCATATCTGAAGGAGGATAAGTGGCTCCTCAAAAACCTGGAGAAGTGGAACCGAATCCAACCAGTATCACCAAGAATCGTCAAGAAGACCAATACTGGGCCGGCAAAGGTAACGCCTTTCAGGGCCATGAAGACGTTGAGGCAGAACGATGCCAATGGTCATAACCCGATAGAATTTTGCAAGAGGTGGACAGACGTACGTGATATTATCGACATCTCACATGAAACTCCTCCTTATGATCCATCGACATTTGGTGGTGGCCTCAAATATCACAAGTGTGAGTCGACGCTTCCACATGTTCGGTATGAATTACGAATCTGACACTTGACTAGACCCTACTGTCTCGAAAATGCCTCCTACCCTTGACGAGGTCGCTGGTTTCATCAAGCTTGTCGACTCTATCCAGGAAGCACGGGGATATGACGAGAGTAGCGTTATTGCCTGCCACTGTCATTACGGCTTCAATAGGACAGGGTTCTTTATCTGCACATATCTTATTGAAAAGCTCGGCTTCAGTGTGAAGGAGGCTATCGAATCATTCAAAGAGGCTCGGCCTCCAGGGATTCGCCATCCCCACTTCGTTAATGAGCTTTTCGAAAGATATTGTCTTGGTTTGATGAAAGCACCGACGTTCTAAGTAACCCGGCTTCGGACTATTGTTTTTGCAAGATTCCATTCTTGAGAACGTTCAGTATTTCCTAATGTCCGGGTTTGCTTTTCAGGTGCGTTTTTTTATATCGATATCCTTGTTATGTTGCATTTGGAGTTGTGCTTATGGATTTTGGATTGTTGCTTGTGTTATTGCTATTGCATATTCTATGGTTCAGTCTGTCGATTTGTTTCGTACGGCGATTTGTACGGTGGTAAAGGAGTCTATATAGTCTGTGTTTCTGGCGCTCTGCATCATAGAAGCTGGAGTTAATACCTAGTTGTAATATATTGCATTCATGGAGCTGAATCACAAGTTCTCACTATACTTGGCCTTGACATGGATTGTGACTTGGAAAATTAGGGCAAATAACCTTGTGTTGCCAAGCTCCCACGGAAACCAATACGGCGCCGCAACTTGTCAGGTCTTACACCCAACGACAATCGATCGACGCACCGCAACAGCAGCAACCCACGGCAAATTCCCATTTCAACGACAATACCACCAAACAACCACCAAAATGCCCGGAGTCTCTGTTCGCGACGTTGATGCCCAAAAGTTCATCGAGGCTTATGCCGCTTTCTTGAAGCGTCAGGGAAAGCTTCCCGTTCCCGGTATGCGGCCAATGATTCTGCGACTAGGAATCGGAGACAATTGGAGCTAACAGTGACATCTCAGGATGGGTTGACACCGTCAAGACTGGCCACTCCAAGGAGCTCCCCCCCCAGAGCATGGACTGGTTCTATGTCCGTGCCGCTGCCGTCGCTCGTCACGTCTACCTCCGCAAGTCCGTCGGTGTCGGTCGTCTCCGCAAGGCCCACGGTGGACAGAAGAACCGTGGTTCCTGCCCCAGCCACCACGTCGACGCCTCTGGATCCGTCGACCGCAAGGTCATGCAGGCTCTGGAGAAGATCGGTGTTCTCGAGGAGGGACTCAAGGGTGGACGCAGAATATCCCAGCAAGGTATGAATTAGGACTATTATCTGTTGAGAAGGATTGCAGTTGGTTAACAGGTGCAATAGGTCAGCGTGACTTGGACCGTATCGCCCAGACCACCGTTGAGGAGGAGGAGGAAGAAGAAGAGGATGATGAGTAGAGTGAGTTCCACCCGAACCCCCAGAGTTGATTCTACACTACTAGTTGGTTGTATGGTTTGTGCACCACTATAAACATCGCCTCGAGCCCCCTCTAGCCGCTGGGAATATGAGCGGTGCTCGACGAGGGGTGTATCTCGCGGTCGTCGGATTTGGCTAATTATAGCGGTGTTTCTCCTTGGCAGGTTTACTACTTCAAATCTAAAAACCTCTTCCACTTTCAACTTTTTTTCTTTTCTAATTTTATTACACATTCCCGTCAAGGATATCATATGAGAACACGAGGCATGATTGTGTAGTAAAATGAAAAAGTATGGGAACTTGGATAAAATGTGGCCTCTTGCGGCAACGGCGTTATAACTTGATATCAAATTGGCGTTGGCAATTACTTTGGGATGTTGTCTGCCTTGATCGTGATGGTGATTTTGAATGTATTGCGTACCTCCTATATGTGCCTCCATTATAGCCCTGCCCTGCCCTGCCTGCCCATGAAATGTATTCTGCCCGAGAACCAGTTGTAGCTGAGTTGATTTTAGTTTGCCATCCGGTGGGTGATGTGAAAACGTAAGTCTACCTCGGAGTAGTTTCAGGCAACGGCCTGCCTCAACGATGAAACGATGTGTCTACTAGGATGGTAGCGAAAGCTAAAATAAGCATTATGATGTCTAGTGTCTAATGTTCCAAGGAGAGGGTCACATATTCTCACCCACAGCCCCCATTCCTTACCTCTGCGAAATTGCTTATACGGTGTATCGATAGCTACCATATGCCTCTTCAAAGTTGCCATACCCTCCAATTCGGGTGTTCAAATGCAATCCCCACCGGCCCACATGTGTGTATTAGCAACCTCGAGATTACCCCCACAGCCAGCCAAACACGCCCACATTACAGCCCCGTATATCCCCCTTCCCCCGTACTATGTATATGCATATGTATATTTCCCCAAACTCCGACAACCTCTCAAACCCAAATCCCCCCCCGCCGGGGTGGAGGGGTCTACTCCTCCATCCCCTCCCCGTCCTCCTCTTCCACGGGAACATTAACAATAAAGTTCTTCTCTCCATCCAACTTCCACGCCACAACCGCCCCATCCGTTAAACCCGCATCAGCAACCGTCGTCCTCGCTCTCTCCTGGCCGGAAATGACATGCCACCTCTGACCATCGATCGTAGCGCCGAGCACGATGTCGCCGGATTCTTCTGGGAGGGTGATGGAAAGGTTTGTTACGTTCTCGTAGAGGAGCATGAAGAGTTCGTTTTTGAGCGTTGAGAGAGTCGTGGTCGGGAGAGCGTAGACCAGCGTTGTGAGTTTGTGGGATTTCAGGAAGAGGGTGTAGGCTGAGGGGGAGGGAGAGGTCTAAAGGTGTTAGTGAGGGGAAAGGGGGGAAGGGGGAGGACGGACCATGGTTGTTGTGTGGAGACTTCCCAAGTTTGAGATTGTGGGGAGGGGGGAGGTGAGGTTGGGTTAGAGTTCGTGCCAAGACGACGGGAAGGCGGGAGGGAACGAGTGGGACGAAAAGAACTTAAGATAGGGTGGAGGTACGGTCATAGTCTACCTGCCTACTTAGGTAGGTATGGTGATCCATATGGCTTGGTTTATGCTGCAGCGTAGAGCATACAGGAAAATGGTGGGGGTGAGTAAATAACACGCGTTGTCAGCCGGTGATGTTTGCAGGTTTCCCAAGCCTTTTCGCAGGATTATTTTTGTTGTTTGGAAGTCACTGTAACTACTAAAGTCAACGTGAATTCGAGAACCAAATGCTACTCAATGCCCCCCAGACTGGTCCATGTCCTCCGGAATTACTTTCTCCATGTGCCCAACCAAGTAGTCCAGATCTATCTCGGAGGAGCTCATACCAGCAACCATGAAACCTCTTGTTTCGGCGCAGACCCCATCAACGAAGCAAAGCCACCCCCAGACCACTTCCGGTCGATACCAGGATTGCGTTACGTAGCAGGATCTTCCAAATCAATTATCTAATCACAATCTTTCCCCGGGACCCATATTCTCATCCCGTGATCTACCCATTTTGTGTGAAAACCGGTGCCTTCTACATTCGTGAACGCCGCGAGTATGTAGCTATCTCAAACTTTGCTACTTGCTCTCTCCTATACTAGACGTGTTGCAAATTAGAGCCCGGTATTCTCGATATCATAAGATTTTGACTCTATAAGCTCAATTTAGCACTCAGAGGTTCCCGGTATATCTATCTTTGGCGGAGAGAGGAGGGATCACTATCACTGCTTTTAGCTTTGCTGGATGAGGCAAAACCCATCGAGGAGGATTTGCGTTGAGTAATCTCGACAAAGTATGATAGAATTTGAATGTTGGCGGCAATTGAACTGCTTTAAAGACCGACTTCGGAGGACAAAATGCAGCAGCGAGGCTCCCACCCTTATTCTATGCTATGGGATACCCACATACAACCTCTACGGAATCAAATCTACCTGTCCGCGAGCAGGTATCTAACCAAGTGTTCCCAAAACCAGGGTTTTTGAACTCGAGGTGGATACGAGTGATGGCCAATGACCGCTCCACAAATTCCAAAGGCACAGAAGTAGTAAAAAGGCCATTAATATCACTACTCATACACTCAACGGCCATGCCGCATCTAACATCTACCTATTCCATCAAACACAAATCAACGCCATCGCGCAAAGCAATCCCTACATTCATAAAGAACAGACCAAACTCCACATACCCGCTGAATGCAACTACAAATACTCTATCACACATCAACCAACCTCGGAATGTCATCATCCTTATGTTCTTCTTCCTGGCCGCTATCTTCCGCCTCTTCACTCTCCTTTGCCGACCCCCACAACTCAATCAAAAGCCACAAAGCCGCACACGCCACAAAGCCCTCCATCATCAGCTCGAGCCCTAAGCTCTTGCCCAGCCCCACTAACCAAAAGGTACCGTGGGGTGGGCTTCGATCCTATTGGATCCCTCCTCGCTCTAGCTCCAGGACGGCCCTGAGCGCCGCCAACCCTCCCGAATGACTCTCGATTGTCCTTCCTCGGCCGCGGTCGTTCAGATCTCCCCGGTTTCTCTTCCCGCCCCTCTGCGCAACTTCGCACTTCTTCGCTTGAACGGTAGAGACGCACATATTCTCGATATCAAGGGTGCCGGGAGGCCGGGTATCGTGATTCGCTTTCTCCGATGATAATAGTCCAGCGGGGACACCCCACCAGCTGCCCATTACGCCGTGCTGGTTGCGGGTTTGGAGCGCAGAGTTTGCGGAGCGTTTGATGAAGTCTTTGTAGCGGGAGCAGGAGATGCGGTGGGTGCGCGTCGTGGCGGCCGAAAGGGCTATGCCGTGGGGGAATGGATGGCAGAAGGTGGTGAGGTGGTGCATGAAGATGCCTGTGATGCCAAATTAGTGACGTGTACGAGGGGAAGAGAGGAAGGGTGCATACCTTTGAATGTCTGCCCGTTTTGACCTGTATAATGTCAGCGACGTATATGCTAGGAGTAGGAGGGTACACCTACTGCAATAACCTCCAGGGTCACATTTCTCCGTTAATACACCATCAAATACCAATTCCCCTCTTGACCCCTCAGACATAAGTACGGCATCGACCAGCTGCAAGCCTTCAATTATGTACTCATCGTTCTCAGTCGCATCTGCAAGCCCGCGCAATGCACTGAGGAGGACTCCTTGGTTGTATGTATACACCATCTCATCGCGTTTATCACACTTGCTACCACCATTTTTCAAATTTGAGACATGAAAGCCATCTGTGTACAGGCCACTATTGTCTGTCATATTCGACGCTTTAAGCCACTCATGAGCGCGGATTGCGTTCCACAGATACGTCTCATTCCGGGCCGGACTGGGGTGGTGGTGATACATCGCCATGCTCGCGGATATGTAGAGTTCGTTTGTGATCGCATTTTTGTACGGTTCCAGCCACTGCCCGCGTGTTAAGACATAGACATTCTAGAGAGTGGGTTCGGGACCACATACCGGAGACCACACCATCCCGCCGTCACACAACGTCTCATCCCAGCCCTGGTGGGCAATCTGATAAAAGTCGAACGCCCGTTGGGCAAACGTCCCCTTCCACTCGCTACCCGTCCAAGATCCTGGCGGGAGTACCGTAGCTCTGTGATCAATCGTTTTCACGGCCTCGAGCCAATTCAGGACTACTAAACATAGAACAGTTATTAGCCAGCTCTCCCCCACAGGGGTGCCGCAAAACCCTACCCCACAGAATGTCGTCGTAAGCCTGCCGCTTAAGGCTCTCGCTGTGTTGGCCATAATAAAACGCAACCAACTCTCCAAAGTACCGATTCGACAGCTCCAGATCCGTCGTCGTAAGCGTGGATGTCGTAGCCGCCAATAGCGTTCCCAGGACCGCCGAGGTCCAATCGATAGCCCGTGGCCAGGCACCCGTCTGGAAATCAAAGAACTGGGTCTGCATTGTTTCTGCGGCGGACTTGAAGTTGGCGTAAACATCATTGTCACTAACAGCGGGAGTTCGTAGTGGTACTTGTTGTGTCTGTGGCAGCGCAGCCGCCAGGGGAAGGAAGAAAGTGAGGAGGCACAATAGACGAGCCATGATGAGCAAGTGCGGTTGAGGATTGAGGCCGGCCTCAGATCATCATGAGGGACAGTGGTGGGTTTTGTGAGAGTTCAAGCCATCTGTGCGGGGGTGATCACTTGGACAATTGGTGTTCCAAATGGAGTAGAGACTCGGCACCACTTCTCGCCCCTGCTGATCGGGAGGTCATGATTCTGGGGTAAGAAAAATGTGTTACATCAGCCGCACGCTGCCTGCCGCCTGCACCCTGAGCTTGAGCTGAAGCTAGCGAAGGGACGAGCTGAGAGGGTGACAGGGCGGTGGAAGGGGGCGGGTGATCACTGGTAGGACATCCTGCTTCTGCTCGAGGCGAAGAGAGGCCCTCCTCCTCCGCTTGCACCGTACATGGTCAGCCAGATCTCGAGATCGTGTTAGAGTTGCACCGTTGCATCATCGACCAGACCCTGCATCGTCTACCAAGCAGGGTGTTCCTACCACAAAACAGCCTGCACCTCCCCAACCCTGCAACCCCGCACTCCGCGAGTCCGAAATAAGCGGTTAAATGCTGCTAGTTGGACGAATCACGAGGCCACCTCCTTCAAACACCAACACCTGCATTTCCTAGTAGAGTACGCGTACATGATGCAGCGCTACAACAGGTATATAATTAAGCTCAATAGTACAGAGGCCAAACAACCGCAAGTTCATCGAAACCAGAATTCACCGGATAACAAACGCCCGTCAGCAATTACCCCTCCAATCCCATTCCCAGCCCTACCAGCCAACCACTCAATCGTAATCCTCCGCCGTGTTGTACTGAGAGTCATCAAAGACGCTGTCATCAGGATACTCAATCGACCACCGATTATTCTCCTCGGGGCTGAGAAACCCGTTTTGCTTGGGCTGGACCGTGTCTTCACTCCCGGCGTCGCTGGATTCAGCCTCCACATCTATTGTTGGCACCTCCCCGAAGTTCGAGTTGTCGTCATCGTTGTACCGAGGCTCAATTTCGTCCAACTCAGATTCGCCGTCTTCTGCATCGCCATCTTGAAGCTCGTCCAGAAGATCGGTCCTCAGCATGGATGAATGCACTGAACCATCCGAGTCATCGTCAAAATCGACCTTTCTTTGCCCGTAGACTTCCTCGCCCCAATCACCAACTCCAGTCAATCCTTCAAGGCCACCCCTCCATGGCCGACATCTCTTTACCACACCTCCGCACCTCAAACAGGTCCAACCCTCGCCTTCTTCTAGCTCAATCTTGCCCGCCAAACAAACATAACAATAAACATGCCCACACTCTACCGCCTCGTATGGATTCGTGACATCAGTTGCTCTTCCACCTCCTAGCGATGCACCGGCGCTCTCCGCATCTGTCTCTTTGTAGCATATGGCGCAAGTTCTTTCAGGTAGGAAAGCAAGTTCTCCTACTGTCTCTCCCACAGCACCACCTTCCGATCGCATGCGGCGCAGGAAACGCGCCCACCATCGCTGCCAGCGTCCAATCCGGAGGAGGGGGAGAATGAAAAGGAGAAACTCTGTAAAGGCGTGCCATACGAGTTGGCGATTTAGGTATTCGAAGGAAACTTCCCGGGTGACGATGCGATTGGGGGTAACGAGTCTCATGCGGAGAATACGGTCAAGTAAAGTTCGATAGTGGCCAGTCACAAGGAATGCGGCAAAAGAAATTAGAGTGAGAGCAGAGTGTACCGATCCTACGGTATCAAGCAGTCGAGAGAGTTTTGTGGTAAATAATGTTGACTGCCATCAAATCGAAATCAGCAAACGGGAACATGATAGTAAAAAAAACGAAAACATGGGAAATTACGTCTTCATGAGTCGATCGTGATAGTAGAAAGAGGTTCAATCTCTGGTGAAGATATCTTCCACCGACAGTAAATAACCCATACAGCGATTTTTGCCTTTTAGACGGCGGCAAATCCATCGGCCCCTTGTTCCGCGCATCGGTGTATCTCAAGTTCTGTAAAGCAGCACCATAGGAAGTGTTATGGTCCCATATCGTAAGTTTAAACAGCGCGGCTCTTAATAATAACAGTAGTTCCGGCTCGAATGTTTCCTTGATCGATGGCTACAAATCCCGACCGTCACATGTCAGCGCCGCCGCCCACTCCTATTCCCACAACATCGCGTAAACATACTCGGAAGTACTTCAATCCATTCCACAACTGTCCTTTCAGGAGGCCAAGCAACTCCTCATCCAGTAGCTCGGTATCGAGCTGGCCGACTCTGAACGCTGGGCGCGATGCAAGATGTGATGAGCCTGCGAAGAAGCTTTTGACCCGAGAGAAGCCGGTGGCTTCGCGCGCGCGTTGTTCTTGTAGTCGGATTATTCGGTCTTGTGCACGATTATTGGCGAGGGCCCAGTCTATAGAGGAGGATGGAGGCACTGTTAATCGGGTGGTAGCTATGGAAGCCATTGTTGAAGGATCATTGGTGGTGGGAGGGTTCGGTGATGAGGGTCAAGACAGTGTGGTTGGCTAGGTACATAAGCCGAGGTCTGCGGCTCGCTGTCATAGCTTTGCACTCGATGATCTCAGAGAAGCTGAATCCGCATTTTAGGTACCGTATTCTGAACTCTACTTGCACAGGATCGAAGGGTGCTGATTTCACATCTACTATCGGTATTTGTCCATTCTTTTACTGAGGTGTTGTGGTAGGCATTTGGCTTCAAGAATGTCCGAATGCAGTTGAATCGAGCGGAAGAAAACGCACTGCCATAACGGAGAGGATTGAGAAACGAGAGAAATGGCGAGCAAAATGTCTGTCTGTCATTCGCTTCTGAAGAATCAAGCACTCTTCCTCACTCGTTCAGCCAAGACAAGTAAGTGCAATCGGGATCGGCTTGAGCCAACATTTTTCTGAGACAAGAGTGTGATGGTTTCGCTCCGCTTCGCATCGGCAGGGGCTCCGCAACTCCTGTTTCAAGATCTGAGGGCGGGGTTGTTCCCTTTCGCTTCTTGTACATATTATTCGTCTAGGTTTTTCAGATAATTGCTCAACCATCGCCGTGTTTGAGGGTCATCACTGCAACACTCAATCGGTTTCACCCCCCGTTCGCCCGCCCTTCCGCCCACACCCATCCCTCACGCCTCAGGTCACGGGGCAATTATTCTTCGTTGTTGTCATTATCATTGGCTTGAGAGTTTGTCTGCCTGTCCGTGCGGTGTTGACATACAACGATCCCAACCATAATCATCTCTAGTGCTCCCGTCTCAACGCCACTTTTGTGCCCGCCTCGAAAACTTTCCACTATAACGCCCAAACCCCACTCACAACTCGATATATCCATCGGCTTGAATTAGAATCATACGACAGAAACCACAGAGATGAGCGGGGGAACCATCCCTCTGAACTACCAGTTCCTGCTTGAGGTCCTTCACGCCGCAAGCTCGCAATCTCAGGAACTGGTGCAGCAAGCGTCGGCTCAGCTCAAGGAATGGGAGAAGCAGTCAGGATATTGGATACTTCTGCAGGTTTGTGCCATCCATGATGTGTGCGTCTGTGCTGTAAGAGTCATTTGCTTACACTCCCAATACTAGGATGCCTTTCTTGACCTCTCACTACCTGTCGAGCTACGTTGGATTGCAATCATTACACTGAAGCAGGGTGTTGACAAGTACTGGCGAAAGACAGCAACCAAGTATGATTCAAAATGGGAGTATCCATATTGGGGGAGAGGTGCTGACAAGCCTGCAGTGCTATAAGGAAAGAGGAGAAACAGCACATCCGATCCCGGTTGCTCTCTAGCTCCATCGACGAGGCCCAACCTCAGCTAGCCGTCCAAAATGCCGTCATCGTCGGGAAAGTAGCTCGACTGGAGTATCCCCTCGAATGGCCCAAGGTGTTTACCGACATCACGACCATCATCCGTCAAGCTTCGAACGCTACCGGCAACGGCCAAATCGACGAACAGGCCACGCTACGTCTGACAAGATCTCTGTCAATACTGCTGCACGTGGTGAAGGAGCTAGCTACCGGACGGTTAAGCAGAACCAAATCGAACCTCCAGTCGGTTACTCCGGAGATTCTCAAGGTTCTGGGAGACGTTTACGTTCGGCATGTACAAGTCTGGCAGGGTCTTTTGAGCCAACAACCAGTACCTGCTGAAAGGACCCAGCAGATGATGGTCATATCCCTCTCCGCGCTTAAGATCATGCGGCGGCTTATTGTTGCTGGATATGAGTTCCCAAACCGAGCACAGGAGGTTAACCAGGCATGGTCATTACTACGGGACCATATATGGAGTTTCTTTAATGCGGAGAGAGACATCGTTGCGAGTCCCGAGATCAACATGTTGCTGAAGAAGCACGTGGTAAACATCGGGAAGATATTTCTGGATGTCATTAACCATCACCAAGCGGCGTTTGCATTGCTACCGGGCACTTTGGAGTTGTTGGGAAGGTATTGGGACGTGGTCGTGACACATGGAGAAGCTCTAGCACTACAGAGCAAGGACACGGTACAGGGAATCAATAGTACTGGTGCTGGTACTGGGCATGCGGGGGCTGCCGAAGATGAGACCGAAAAGGAACGACGGCAGTTCCGGGAGAAGGTGGCATTGCAGGGAATGCTTCTTTTTAGGGGATGTTTGAAGATGATCTATAACCCTACAACAACGTTTAAATGTAAGTTGACAACTCGTGTATGTTCTTTGGACCCGGCTGACGATTCGGGACTAGACCGCCATAAAGTGGAAAAAGAAGAGATCAAGAATGCAACGGCGCTGTTCAAGGATCAACTCTTCACGCCACAGACAGTAACGCATTGCATGGAAATCCTTGTTACAAAGTACTTCATCCTCAGACCGTCAGATCTTGATGGATGGAATGAAGATCCAGAAGGCTGGAACGAGCAATGGGAGAATGCGGTCGAGAGTTACGAATTTCTAATCAGGCCCTGTGCAGAGAAGCTGTTTAACGATCTCGTGGTCAACTACAAGGAAGTATTGGCACAACCGCTGATGAGCGTTTTCAATTCAATAGGATCGATTGCAAAGGATGATATACTTATCAAGGATGCCATATACACTGCCATTGGTCTCGCGGCCGCTGTGCTGCATCATAATCTCAACTTTGATCGCTTCATTCATGAAACTTTGGTGAACGAAGTCCAGGTATCCCAACCAGGATACAACATTATACGAAGAAGAGTTGCTATAATGATTGGGCAGTGGGTGTCGGTTAGAATTGCTATAGAATCACGCCCGACATTATATAAAATCATGCAACATCTCTTGAACCGTGAGGACCCTCTGAATGACATTGTCGTCCGCCTAACCGCGGCACACAATATGAAGCGATGTATCGATGAATGGGATTTCAGAATCGAGGCATTCTTACCTTACGTGGATGATATATTCCACAAGTTAATGGCACTAATAAACGAAGCGGAACAGACTGAGACAAGGATGGGATTGCTGGATGTGATCGGTGTGATTGTCGACCGGCTTGAACACAGGGTCGCCCCTTATGCCGAACAGATAGTGCAGATACTGCCGCCGCTGTGGGAGCAAACTGGAGACGAGCATTTATTTAAGCAGGCAATACTTTCAATATTAACTAAGCTGGTCTGCGCCATGAAAGACAAGAGTGTGCAGTACCATCATCTGGTCATTCCTTTGATACGATACTCTGTCGAACCAGGATCGGTTAGTAGTAGTTGTCTCTAGCCCTCGCGGTCGTGCGCCTTGCTAACATTCGTGAACAGGGTATGCAGGTTTATCTTCTTGATGATGCTCTGGAGCTTTGGGAAGCCACAGTCAGATCCACTCCTAGCCCAGCGTCTCAAGACCTGCTCGATCTATTCCCTTACTTGATTGGGTGCCTCGAGCTTGCATCGGTTACTCTGCGGAAGGTTCTCGAGATTGTCGACAGTTACGTGCTACTTGCGCCACGGGTGATTATTGAAACATATCGCGTCCAGTTATTCGCCGGTTTTGCGGCCCTCCTTGGGACAGTTAAACCGGAGGCGACAGGCATCATCACACGCATCGTCGAAGTTCTGATACGAGCCGCCAAACAGATCGGTGGGGATTCTGCGTTGAATGTGGTCGGTGTAGAGCTTGTCAATAGCGAGTTTTTAATCAAGATATTTGCGACTTTGAGGGAAAGCTATGAAGCGAATCAAACAACTGGTCCCAACAGGAGGCATCCGCCAACTGCCATTATGGTGACAGATTGCTTCTCCCTCGTGGCGAGAATTGTGCTAGCAAACACAGCATGGTTTTTAGATGTCGTTCGACTCATTGCCGAAAGGAATGGCCAGTCTTTGGAAGAGTGTATGGAATGGCTGCTGGATGAATGGTTCGGACATGTATTCACCTCTCTCAAGCTTTATAGTAATGAATGGGAGGAGGAGAGGTTAACACAATTGGGACTGCAGTTTGTGAACATGGGACATCCGAGTCAGCGCAAGTTGAATTGCTTCGCTCTGACAATGCTCCTCGAGACAAACCAGAGATGGATCTTGGAGCGGCTACAAGATCTTATGACAGTCTGGACGGATGTTGTCACCGAATTGCGGGATGAGGATGGGGCTAACGAGTAAGTTCCACTGCATGTCATGACTTTATTGGTCTAAACGAAACTGATAATGGAATGTCTCCAGCACCCTTGTCTATTGGAGGCCTACAGACGAGGAAGAATCAACAGAGCCCGAAACCCCAGAACGAACCAGAAGGAACGAGGTATTGAAACACCCCCGACAAGCGGATTTGAATTTCTGACCTTTTTGCGTGGTAGTTGACAGCATCGGATCCCATCCATTCTATCGACGCCTCACAACTCATCAAACACCATCTAGAGAAAGTGCAGAGTGAAAATGGGGGACCAGATGCTTTCAGGGAGACCTGGGTGGCTAACGTTGACCAAGATGTTCTCAGTGAGTTTGCAAAACTAGGGTTAGTGTAGAATGAATGCGGCGCATAGACTATCAACTCTCAATGTAGTATATAGCTACCTCAGAGCAATAGAGGCAGTGGAAGGGGGCGAGGTGTGATTGAAAAAAAGTTCATTCGCATTTGCGTCTACTTGGGCGGAGTTCTTCATCTTTGTTTAGATAGAGGGGAGGATGGAGGACATAGTGCGAGGAAGGTTTAATCTCTTAGCAGCCCAGCACTTCTCAGATATCAATCAATACTCCGTAATTAATGTGAAAAGTGTCCCGAGATTGGAAATATGGCCGTCTTTTCAGCGACGAAGCCTATTTCTAGCTAACTTTTTGGATCTATATCATGCACAAAGTGGGCACCAAGAATTGCATAACATTAACCGCTTCCTTCTTTCCACCACTGATTGCTGCGGGGAATGCAGACGTGTACAGAACCCGTCTTGCAGGTGAAAATGGGCGCGTAATCTTTATGGTGCGAAATCAAGGACTGGGGAACGTCACAATAGCAAGACCTTTTGTTCACGGGGGTTAACTATTGACTCTCAGGAGCTTTCTACTTAACTTCTCTACCTATGAGTATGAACTAGACATTCCCATCTCATCGGGTTCAACGGATGTAGCATCGCTTATCCGGAAGTATCCTCAACGAATGCAACGCTTTGCCCCTCCCATATCATATGTTTGGACGTTCCTTCTTGATCCCTCGGCCGCTCAGGGTGCTGACGAGCGCTTGGGTTCCCCAGTCTAGTCTCCTGGTGATGATAGCGTGGCTGCTGCACGCATACCGAGGATGAGGCGTGCAAGTACATTATGAGGGTAGTATCCTAGGAACCCGAACAGAATCGATTGGGCGTGTGGTGACATTGAGACATCGAAGTAATTTGGCTGGCGTGTGCATATCCAGTTGCGAAAAAACCCTAGAACATGCTTCGGATTCAAGAAATGTGCTTCAATCCATCACTGACAACTCTGACCATGAGATATAATACCACAATATTCGAGAAAGCTTTTGGGGACGTCGGAACTGTTTGGACTGCGCGTGGCCTATCGATCCACCATGAACTCTTGTCAAGCATAAATATAGGGAAAATCCTTGGATCCTATATCTGGAGTATGCAGGGATTCAATGAAGTGTAATCGTTTCGCTTGGTGACCAAGGGCTGAACTAGGTCTGTTGGGTGTTGACTTGTTGACCGGTAGGAGTCGAGAAACTCACTCCACATACTGCAAGCTGTTGAGTCCCCAGGTGGCTCTCTGCAATGTCTTTACTTTAAGCCATGGGTGGTTAGTGTTCCGAGCCGGCCGTGTCAGGAAGTCGCCTGTTGAGCATAGTCCGGCGGCTGTTCTGCTCGGGGGTCTTCACTTCTGGATCTAATCGCGTTCTCCACGATCCTAGGACCTTCCAGAACGCGGCTCTTCGGAAACAAGCCGCGCAGAAGTCACCACAAAATCGCGAGTAGGAGATTATCTGCAGGCTGATCAGATAGAGGTCTGTGGATCTGCAGTCTGGCCTTTCGAAAGCTGCCCTTGGCATAGACTGCTGGTGTCGGCTTTGGTAGATTTGCGATGATTCTGGCCAACGATCTTATCCAACGTGTTGTCGTTAGCGCAGTCGTCTGCCGCCGCAAACTAGGCTGGGCGGAGCCACCTTACAAGGCTCGTAACTTCCTTCTCATCATTTACGGCAAATCTGGACAGTTCTGGATTGGCCGCTTCGGAACACTGATGGTGTATTTCGTCAAAGTGCGCGATCTTCACGCAGGGATACAGCAGTCGAAATTAATTCTGCCTTGCAGTTTGGCGACTCTCCTTGTAGTGAAAATAATTGTAAATCCAAGTATCCGGTTTCTAGTTAGAGTTAAGTTTAGAGAAATGCTAAACTCGGACACGGGCCAACGTGAGAACGTAGCGTACTCAACTTCAGCTACGTGCTAGTAACTTCCGATAGCTCAGCTTTTGAAGATCGCAGCTGCGTTAAACCGCTTCTATCGTGCTGAATTTGTTCTCTCTCTTGTACCTATCTTCACTCTCCCGTGCAGATCCTGCCGACTGTCCGCAGCCACAGCCTTGCTGTTGTTCCAACCTCCGAATGGCAAAGATAGAGTTATTGACGTCGAGCACCAGCGGACGCCTAATATACGAGCCTATCCATCTGTTCTAAAGGCCTGACCGGATTGTCGTTGGTAGCTCATGCTGTGACTCTGAACGTTGTGAATAGGTGCCAATCCGGGTGCAGGCACCACGTTTTGGTAAGGAGTCGAGGGGGATTGAGGTTCATAGTAGTCTTGTCCCTTCGGCCTGTTAGTGTACTTCGTACTCCCGGTTATGTGTAAGCCTGATCGGAGTTCGCATGTGTTGGAAGGTCCGGTACTTTCTGGTGGAGGGTGAAAGATTGGACGATCCTTGTCCTGGTTACCAGACGCTGACGGTAAAGAGATGGAGTCACGCAGCAACAGAAGAGCTCCGCGTCGTGAGCAAAAGATGTAGTTCAATTACTATTCTGGGACGTTCAAATATAATTTGGCTCGCGTCATTCCCACGTGGAAAGCGCCACAACCCTCCACCATTGGCTGGTTGACGCCAACCAAATATCAAACCTTACAAACTCGGAGTTCTCTCCTTGGGCTCTTTCTTATTCGATGATATGTTGATACTTATATTATACAGTTAACTTCAGATCGGCGACAAACTCACAAATTTAGAGTCGGTACTTTATAGGGGCCTTGATTTGTTGAGAAACGGCATTCAGTAGTGGAATTGGGAGACACGATTGGCCTGAGAGCGATGCTTTTGTCATAGGGTTCTGAGCGGGTTCTGAGTCTACGGCTCGTCACTTATGAGCCGCAGCAGAGACGCCAGCCACAGCGGTCGAGGGTTTGCTACGGTAGTTTTCTCCGGCGATGAGATTAGAAGACTTGCAATAAATCGGTTTTGTAGGGTCGGGGAACCTCTGAGTGTATAGCCGTTTCGATTGCAATGTAGGAGCCTTACCTGAGCCTGTACTACAACTTTACACCACATTGGAACCAATTCACCCACGCTTCTTCGATCATTTCTGCTTTCTATTTCTCCTCCCCGTTCCCTCTCCCCTCTCCGACTGCCAAGCTCAATTACTCACTGCACTACACAAAGCCCCTTCTCCCTCCTCTTCCCCTCGCCACCTCCCGATAACCTCTGATACCCACGGTTATTTGAGGATGCTTGGAAATATCTAGAGTGTTTATTTCTAGTAATGTACTATATATAAGTCGAGCTTGATGGGATCTCGAGAATGTCCCCGAAGCAGAGGTTTGATCTCGTGCTCATGTTGCTCCCAAACATGATACTGAATCTCACCAGTGCCCGCGTTCGCACTTTGAACTTGGGCAGGTTCATCGCTGTGTGCGAGACTTCTGCAGGATGAACACTACCATTCATGAAGCCGAGCCTCCAAAATTGAGGTTGGGCCGGCTGGATCTGTGGCCGGCCTCATATATATAAAAGCCCGCAGGCTTTTGCAGCGTAAGCTTTAAATGGCGGGCCAGCCTGCAGATATCGAGCGGCCTACCGGGCGGACCGCTTAGGAATACTGGGATGAAGTTATTGTACTGGGAGCTCAAGAGGCTGAACAGGCCAAGCACAGTAAGTGATTCTTCTTGTTGTTTGGATTTCCTTTCATTCCATTCCATCTGCCAGTGCCCTGACATGATCTCAGAAATGAAGGACAAGAAATGTGCGACGCCTAGTCGTGCAGTTCAAGTGATCCCAGAGCCCCCTTTGGAGAAATCTCACCGCTATCGTATCGTCGCATCCAATAAGAGTCTAATTGAGATTCGCCAGTACAAGCAATACTTGGTAAGTTCCTACTTTCATCTGCATGTCCATGGTTGAGCTGCGCAATATCCGGCAATGCGAATTGATGCCGCAGCTAGCATCATGCGACGTTTCTTCAACATGCCGATGTTCTTCCATTTGTCGATGGTTCCTTTCATCTAAGGTCCGGCTCAACACATTTGAAATCCGAACTCGACGCAGCAGGCCGCGCGCCCGCAATGTTGACGTATGCCAACAGTAGGCAACCAGCCCGGAGGCGGAGGGGGTATTAGGTCCTGTCATACTCTAGTAAGAGTGCATACAGTATGAATAAACAACAACAACAACAGTAGGCAACCCTCTCTAGCACAGCGGTGCGCGGGAAAACACTTCCGCACCTGGCGGGAATTAATAGACTTTGATGCGATGTCTTAATATATTATTTGTATATTAGCATTCTCAATCTTTTTAGCTTTGAAAGCATTTATGATAATTTTGTGGCCCTAACATGCTCTATGTCAAAACTTGATGTTCGGTTGATGTCGAGGGGAAGATCAGAATAACTGCTGTTTCTACATTGGAGATGTTGTTGCTTTGCCTACAGATCTCTGATCCTCATGGAATGACCATATGGGGTTTCTTTTAGTGAGACTACTGGTATTTATGAGCCGTTAGATAGGGAATGTGGCTTATGTTAGCGGTGGGAAAGTTGAGGCTCTTTGAGAACCTTCGTTCCGGATGAGGGGTAACTACTCTCTTCCTCTCGCTCTTCGCCACGATTTTTATACCAACTGGAATACCTTGTTATTTCTCCCTTTGAATCTCAGCCGGAGCTTCCTTTGTACCTCAGTGCTTTCCCAAGTACCTGTATGTAGCGTCCCGTACCTCACGCCGCCTACTTCCTTCTCCCGTTATCGCCTATCATATACTTTTCAGTACGAAGTTTCGGACCATCACTACCTCCAGTTCGGACGTCCTTGTTCTCCAAAATGACATCTATACGGTATAATTTCCACCAACCCCTTCTTCATCATCCGTCACTAGGATATATACATGAGCCTCATTTCACATACCTAGGCGCCAGAAAGCCCTGGAGCTGGGGTTGGGAAGCGATGCCAAGGGAAACCGAAATAAGGGGCCCATTGTCACCTGCCGTTACGTTACATCTGGCCTTCCGACTACCGAGTAGCACTCGCCATTTTTTCCTTTCCTTCGTTTCCTCCAGACTTTCTGCAGGTGGCTTTTTTACTTTTCACGCTACACCCATCCAATCCCAAACCACCACCCTACGACAGATTCAGCTACGTGTTGGAAATGCTTCTTGTCACGCGCTGTTGACACCCATACGTTGTTTGCACCCTCAACGCCCAGACGAAGCTTTGGCCTGAGGAAGCTCCACCGCTACCGCAGACCATGTCGGATATCGATTTCGAGCCCTCGTTACCAAATCGCCGACTAAGCATTAGAAACTCCCGCCTCAGCGCTTCGCATGTACCCCTATCCCTCGGTTGCAACAGCCGGCGCAGGCGCTCCTCGTCGGGGGGAGGGCTGTCGCCATTGAGGAATAAGAGGACTGCCGATCTTGACGGAGATGAACAGGAATGGGAATCGGAAGCGGAATCGTCCAACGCTGGTGGGTCGCTACTGAGTGTAGACTCATCTAGACGGAGGGCGCCTTCGCCGTCATATCTTTACACGCATCATAACGCAGGTTATCATCACCGGAGAGGCCGGTCGACCGATGGGTCCGGGAAGTACATTGAATACTTGGAGAAACAGGTCGCAGATCTTACGGGCCAGCTGCAGAATTACACGTCTGCAACTGAGAGCACCAGCCATGCCGCGAAGATGCGGAAGCTCGCCGCAGAGAATCGGGCAATGAGGCAAGACATCGCCGAGTGGGAAACTCAGTTTGAGGATAGGGTTGAGGGAGAGGTCGCCGAAAGACGGGTACTAGATGAGTCGCTACGAGAGACTGTCAATGAACTGGAGAATAGGTTGGAAGATGCAGAGTGTCAGTTGAGGCTTGCGAATGCCGAGGTGAAGGGCCTAAGGAAGAGATGCGATCAATTGAAGGGAATTGAGGAGGAAAATCACCGTTTGGAGTTCAGGATTGAGGCCTTGACGGAGCTGCTGGCGGATTCGACGAAGACGATTCAGCGATGCTCCTCGGCAGAATACTCCCGACCATCCAGCGTTATACATCCGAGGCGACACACCAGCATCGGAGGATCTGCGCCAACGTCGGCAGCTATGAGCAGACGGGCCAGCAGGGAGAGTGGCTCGTTCCGCGGTATGGAAGATTATGGAATTACAGATCCTGTCGACATGATCTTCGCCGTCGAGCAGAAGTTAGATGGCCGGACGTCCCCATCCGTCAGCTCCCAGGCATCGTCAAACTACTCCTCTCGACGACGATTATCCTTCGCTGCCGGTATGCACCCACCACAATCCCCGGTTCCTGGCCAAATGTCGCCGACTCTCAGGGCGCGAAGGATGCGAAAGTTTGCGGCGGGTTCTACGGCTCCAAAAACCCTCATCCTACCTTCCGCGTCTGTTGTAATCTCGGCTCCCACGAGTCTTCCTGGATCGCCAACAAGACCAAAGTCCGTTAATTCGGACCTGGGTGTTGGTGAATCCCACCGCGATCGTTCAAACTTTGACACCATGCGCAGCGTCTCATACCCAAACACCCACCGTAACTCACTCTTCGCCGAACTTGCACGTGTTGAAAGTGAGAGCGAAGAATCTGATGCCGAGAATGACAACGACAATGACGATACAACACCGCCTACCGACAGCCCACAGAAAGAGGATACCACAACGCTAGCTTCAACAGCATCTAGCTCACTGGAAATGAAACCGACTGTAGCAGGAGCATTCCCGGAAGACGCTCCAGAACCCCCCACCTTCGACTTCGACCTAGTCTCGGACGCAACCTCGAACACAACTCCACTCCTCGTCAAAGTCTTCGATACCGTGGGCGGACTATCAAGCCCTACCCGCACCTTCTTCATGGCGAAACGAAAAGCGATCGATATAGTAGGCAACGTTGTCGGCCGGGGTGTCGACCGTGTTTCACAACGCCGCACCCAAGTCCTCACCAAACGATCCCGCCGAAGCGTCGGCGGCGGCATCTTCTCCGACCCTCCGCCACCGTCCCTTCGCAACCGCAAAGTCCGCGCTTCTCCACAAGCAATATGTGCGGAATGTGGCGCCCGGAAAGCAGAGGCAGAAGAATCACTACCAGTGAGGAATACACTGTCCCGCGAAGGGTCGGCCTGGAAACGCTCCACTGCAGTTGGAGGACTCCGGAAACGATCTGGGAGCATGGTGCAGCCCGTTAGTGAGAGCATAGATGTGCTGTGGCTTTGGGTCCGCTTCATTATCGCTGTGGTTGTTACATTGGGACTCGCAGTGAAGGATGGGCCTCCGCAGTCCGTCGTCACGCTGGGTGATGAGGAAGGGATCGACCATGTTAGGGAGGAGGAGAGGGCTCGGGCTCTGAAGAGGTTGGAGGGGAAACGATAGAAATAATACCGCTGGTGAATTTTGGTTTGCAGTCTCATACCTTTTGGTTTTTCTAATGTATCTACTTTTGACTCGTTCCTTCACGCGCTATTTGTTGGAGTTTTTTGTATTGCCTTTTGTTCTCGCATACATTTTTAGATTGCATTTTCGTTTTTATTTATTGCATCTTTGCGTGTCCGCTCTTTAGTTTCTTGTCGCCGCCGTATTCGATTGTGTGTACATGATGCACTAATAACCTTGTACAGACCCAGCAACAATGTGGATAGGGTGGTGGAGCTTTACGATACATACAAACATCTAGATAACTGAATTAAGTAATGATAGAAGTATTCGATATATGCAATAGTGAACTTCATAACTTGAGTGAGTAACACCGGGCGACCATGAAAACCCTAATCTGCACCACTCGACCAACTGGTGCTGTGTCCGCCGTGAAGTCTGCTTTCACTCGCTGGGCTGGATTGTACCACTACTCTCTCACAGCTCAAGACGGTTTCTGGACCCTCGGCGGAGCTCCCAGTTGACTCCACATGACGATTCGTGTTTCAAAAGTAATACATACATACATACATCACCTGGCTTCTTCTACACACCATCATGCACCAGATACAACCTATAAATACCCTTTTAAATTTCAATAGATATACTCCGATACACCATGAACCGAACAGTGGAAGAAACAAAACTAGCACGCACAGAACAAGAGAGGAAGAAGGCCCGATGCATCCATAGACAGCAATCTCCATACGCGACAACGGGAAGGAAGGAAAGAACCACCCATCACAACCAACTTCGAATAGAATAAAAATAAGTGCCACCCAATCGCAAGGCAAAAAGTGGACAGTGTGTTCAACGTCGACGTCGAAAACGGCGAATGGAAATTTGGATGATACCAACCCGCGGTCCTCCATGATACGCATTCTAACCTTTCCAGTGTATTGGTGGACACCTTAATATTGGTTACATTATGGTATTGACGGACTAGCGGGTTGGTGGAGACTGCTCTTTCTGCACGTGGAGCATGAGTGTGGTCCGACTGAGTCCAAGTCACCATCACTGGACATGGTCAGATGTTCTCCAGATCCGGGACAGAGGAGTAACGCTTACCATTTATTGTTAAGACTCCGTTTTAAAGTGTATTCTTCCAGAACTCCGCCATCAAAAGACAAAACCAAAAGCTAGAAGGCAAAAACCAGATGATATAATTTTACCGGCACAAACCGAAAACCCAAAAACAGAGAAACAAAAACAAACAAAACCGCAATGAATGATGTTTCAATAAAGCAAGCACGCAAGGAAAAAAGAGAGAGCGCGTACACCGTCCACCGAGAAAAACACCATATTTCGTAAACCAATCCTAACCCACTATGAAAACAAAAAGTCCCAGAAAAGCCCAAATCCTTGAATCCCAAGCTGCCGCCGCATTCGCCAGTGTAAAACAGAAGTACGAAAATAATAGCCTCGCAAAGAATACACAGAAACAAGATGACACACATAAACCCATAGGTATCATAACAAATCCACCTTCCGTCACCGCTTCCCCATCATTCCTATGCACTATAGCCTCCAGCCCAAGGACCCTGTATCCTCATAGGGATGGGACTCGTATCCCACTGCACTTCAAACGGCGGCACATTCGGCTGCTGAAACCATGCTTGGGGAGGGAGTCCATGTCCATGCCCATGTCCATGCCCATGCACCTGGCTCACTGGCGTACTACTCTGAAGCTGCCCGATATTTCCACCCAACTGCCACGGCCCTATGCCCATGCCCGGGTAATTCTGCTGCGACTGGTCATGGTTATGGCTGTGGTTATGATTTGAATTTGATGGCGAATGCCCCTGAACTGGCATCTGCTCACCCATCATGGGATTCCCAGTATTCCAAAGAAGTGGGCTAATGGAGTCCGATGAGAAGCTGCGGCGTTGCTCGCCGTTGGGGCCGAACATGTGATGATGGTGGTGCAACGGGAGACCCGCCATCGGCCAGGTATCGAAAGGATATCGAGGAAGTCCGTTCATGACAGCTCCATTGACCACCGATCCACTAATGGCAGAACCGTTCCCTTGTGCGCTCATATATGGCGAATTAACGGGTACTCCACCAGCACCGCTTCTTGCTGCTACTGAGTGGGGTGGATTGGGCGCGAACACCGGCCCTCCAGCAAAGGACGGCGTAGAGCTCGATCTCCCAGGCAGTCCAAAGTTGTTTGCAGCACTGCCAAACACCTCCTCCATCTTTCTCATATGCTGCTGCAAGATCATATCGGCGTGCTGAGGCGCAAAAGCTGGAACTCCACCTCTCGGCCCCAGAGGACCCATCGCCATCGGTCGCATACCACCAAAGCCATACCGGGGGAATGGTCCCATGTGTCCGCTGGGTACTTGCGGGTATATGTTTGGAGGGGCGATAAATTCGGAGCGCCTATCGGTGGTAGTGGTAGAAGATCTAGAAAGTGGCGGCGACACAGAACCAGCGTGGTATTCCCCTTCATCTTCCTCTAGGTCATCATGTTTCCAGGTATAAGCCTCCGGGCCTTGTCCAAATCCACATTTCTTTTCTCCTCGAGGGGGATTCGGTTCGTACTCGCTGGAAGCAGAAGACTGAGAGCCGTGCCATCTGTCATCTTGAGCTTGCGAGGGATCACCATTGTCTCCACTACGAAAATACCCCGCATCCTCATATCGTGACGCTGAGTATTTCGATGATCGGGGTGAACCGTGATCCCCAACGCTACCAGGTAAAGACGGAAAGGGCGCTTGGGGCATGCGTTGTCCTGAAGACTCAGCGGTATAAGATCTCTTGTTTCGGAAACGGACAGATTTGTGTCCCGTTCCGTCACTGCCCAAAAGTGGTGTGGAAGAAACGACACTTTGGGCGGTATCCATCATGGATGTATCACAAGCGGGTGCGGACTTCAGATCTGAATAGGCACCCTGAATATCTGCAGGCTCTCCTTCGTCGTCATTTCCATGCGCCGACTCCCCTCGATCATGAGAGGTTCCAACATCACTTTGCGCATAAGTTGGCAATGTTGGCGAGTCCCGGGCACTTGCCTGAGGCCCTAGTGGCACTGATGGAGGCATTGGTGGCGGCTGTGAATCTGTAAAGGTGAATAACGGATGTTCAGCGGCATAGTCTCGTCCCACTTGCTGGCCATGGAAATATTGACAGTCATCCTTAGTTCGAGGGTCGGTCTCCTTCGTGCTAGTATCTTTGGCAGGAAGTTCAACACCCCGCTTCGTTGGAGTGAGGTTATCGCGGCGGACAGAAACCAATGAAGGAGATTCAACGACACCACCAGACAACCATCTCCAACCCAGCCCTGGATGCCTATTACTCGGTTCACCGTCTTTGAGATTCGACGATTCGATGAATGGCTGTGATCCGCTAACATTGGCCTCCTGGGCGTCTTCTGGAGGAATAGGGGCTAAGCAATGGTAAGCTCCTGGATATGTCTCGGGCGCTGTAAAAAACGAACCATTATCTGTCCCCTCCTCCTTGTATTTCCCTTGACCCATCACCAGAGGAGAAAACAAATCGTCGAATAACCACGAATCACCGGATCCCCCCTTGATTTGGGCCTTTTCAACATCCTTCTCAAGGAATTCTTTTAAGCCGTCTTCCAAAGACACTTTTACGGTGCGTGTTTTTGGTTGGCTATCTTCCCATATTAAAGGAATGGACGGCCCTGGACTATCTCGTTGTCGAGGTTTAGGGGGTTTAATGATTGGGATGGCTTTTGTTGGCGGTACGATCTCGTTTGCCACTGATGGATCATCTTCGTCTTGCACAGACTCCACGGTGGCCTTTCGGCTCTTTGATGGTGGTGGTGGTGGTTCGCAGTTTTCTTTATCTTCGTTGTAATTCTGCAACTCACGGTCCACCTGTTCCTGTAACTGTTGATGGAGCTGAAGGTTTCCCAATTCCCGATTGATTCGTTCCAGTTCAGCAGCAGGATTAAAAGAATCAGTTGTCGGAATCTCCAATGTAACTAGCTTGTCCGCCGATAATGCCAAGCCTAAGGAATCTATGGATCCACGAACGGTGTCGTCGTCATGTATTAATGAAGGGTATGGTGGAAGGGTAAAGTTTTCCCACCCTTCCGCAGTACACAATACTTCCAACACAAATTCGTCACTTTTCCATTGTCCTGCTTCCCACCGATCTTGCATGGATGCGTCCCCCGCGTCGGCGTCGGTAGTGAAAGAGAAGTGCACTTTCTCTTCCAAAGCAGAGTTATACCAATGCCTAATCTTCATGGCGGCTTCCACATGTTCCTCCCTCGGGCGACATATGAAGAAGTTCGCGATAGTATCGAGAGCCAGAAGATGGTTCCTCACTGAGAAGGAGAGAAGCCTAAGCAAAGCATCGAATGAACGGCCAGGATGAGGTACTGCAAGCTCTGCAATCGATAAGCGAGCATCCAAATTGTCAAAAGTAAGCTTCATCGTCAACGTCCGACCAGAGACTTCCTCAAGGGCTGGATCAATTGGCAAGGGTATCTCGGTCGAACCAGATGTTGGCTGTTTCAATTTCATCTCTTTTACTTCCCGCCGGGCCTCACTGAGGTCCATCACAAGGCTTTCTATTTGTTTGCTGTAGCTCTGGTGTAGACCTTGAACCAGGTCGCGATCATGGCCGTTATTCCTCCGAGCATCCCTTAACTCCTCCATATGTTGTAGCTCCATCTTTTTCATAATTTCCGTGTGCGTAGAGTTGAGCCCAGCCATTTCTGAGCGATGGAATTCCGCCAGTGAGGCCAACGACGAGCGATGGTTTGCTTTGAGGCGAGACAAGTCCTATACAAAACAACATGATTTTAGCATTTTGCGTCGACAGTGAGTAGGTATATACTAACATTCGCCTCCTCCTCAAACGCTTGCTTTTCAATCATGGCTTTAAGCTCCAACAACTCCTTACTTAAACTGCCTACTTGCGCGGCGAGCTCCTCTGCTTTCCACCACTCGTTCCACACTCCTCTACCACTTTCCCCGGCCGACTGCGCTGAATTCTCGTCTTCTTCGTATGTAGAGTCTGCTTTCGAGGAAGACACAGTAGATGCAGGGGTATAAATAACGTTTCCGGTGTTGTTGTTGTCGGTGACGGTAGTCTCTTTTGTTTGCCCAGATTCGTCAAGATCGTCGCGGGCACCCTCCATAACGGCAACAGGCGTAACCGGGAAGTGCTCCTGATCTTCGTCGTCGTTGTTGTTGTCGTTATTGTCGTCGATGCTAGAGAGTTCGTCTGGGGGGGGGGGGGGGGGGGGGGGAGAGATAGAGGCAAAGGCGGCTGGGTGTGCTTGTATGCTTGACGACGTGGACATCTGCTTGTATGTTTGGGTGTGCAGATTTCTCCTTGAGTGCGCGTTGGTTGGTTGGAACAGAAAGGTTGGTGCACAGGACAGTTCTTCTATTCGCCGGGGACTCCGCTTTACCGACAGCAGGCGACAGCGACCGAAGAGAAAGCGATCTGACAGATCGAAAGGTACTTGATAGATTTGATGGTCGCGATGTCTCCAACAATACCCGACGACCTCATACGAGTGGGGTAAGTTATTGAGCACAAACTAGGAGGCTCAACGATGTACTTTCGGGAGCCTTCTAGTTTATTATTGATTTTAGGTGTGCTGTAAGTAAGAACTAGAAAATCAGGACCGAATGCAGGAGAAGGGAGGAGGAGAGGAGGGGAGAAGGTTGGGAACCAGTCGACCGACCTAGCCGCCACGACAGCTCTATGTACTCTCTCATGCAATCAGACCAAGAAACATAACTGCAGATAATAAGCAGCAGTCTCATAAGCTCATAAACGGAATCGCCTTGTCCTCCGAGAAAGCAAAGAAGTATCAATGTTTCAAAAACCAAAACAAACTTCTGTCACGCTGAAGGTTGATGAGTAGAGAGCTCTACCGGTAGTATTACCCACCCACCACCCGAAGTACTAGTGCGGGTAGTTCAATATATCTACAGTCATGAATTCGGGCATCTAAGGCAGTGACAGCAGGGATAAGAAGGTTGCGGAGATAAAATCGTGTAGTAGATCCAAAGCCTCTGTCCGAAGACAACCCCCACTATTCAAACAGTATCTATCTCACAACGTCATATCTTACCTCTGTTGCAATTAGAGTGCTTTTGCCGGGAAAATACTGGTAAGTACCAGTATGCCGCTACGAGTATATATACGAAACACAGCACACACTGCCATATTTTATGCCTCAAAAAGCATAGAGTAGGTACGGAAAAACCCACTTATCTATGTCAATTTATTACATCGCCACATTGCTAGCAATAATTGAATTTAGGGCACCCGAGGAGTTACTAGTCTACGGCACAGTGCCAGATATCTTTGGAGAGCGGCTCGTCTCGAAGATTTCCTAGATGGGATAAGATAATTCAACAAAATTAACAAGACTTTCAAGTATTGGATGAACACAGGATATACAAAGCACACTAAGTAATTCGGCGGTTTTGGTGTCTGGGTTCATGAACCGGAGCCCTCGCTGGCACTTTTCCCATGTTATATATCTCTGTGACACTGTTAACTTATTCCAGTTATTGACAGCCCGCCCGTGGGCATATTAATAGTGTTTGTAAGATCCAGCTTAGCCTGAGATCTCACCAAGCACACACCTTTGAGTGGAGATGCGTCTCGTTTCAATTAATCAAACAATTGAGATTCTCTCTTCACTTCGCTCTTTCTCCCCACAGTAAAATCCGACGGACAGCAAGGATCGGTGGACCCTGACGGTGCCGATGCGGGGAAGCTGTTCCGGGGTGAGTCAGACTAGCGAATGTGATGTGATAGCAGAGGGCAGTGTAAGTCTGTGTTTGGATAAAATAGTTTGAACCGACTCGGTGGGGAATTAGCGACTGCCGCGGTACTGTCCGGTAGTCAGTTTGAGGAAGGACTATGGAATCAGGTATCACGAGGAGTAAAGGTTGATGTGGTACAGGCCGTTGGAGTATCAAAAGTTTCTAGAATGCATCATATCTACTCCCGCGCTCTCTTGCGTTTGCCGGAGCTACGGTCTGTAAATGCGGGGGATTCGCTTTGCGCAGATGAGCATGTGAATGTGCCAATTGTTATTGGGTGGAAGTCCTACTGGGTTGATATCTTTTGTGATAGCAAGATAGGGCCGCATTAGAGAGTCGTGGAGTTGTTTCTATTTCCAACGCTGAAGTTGTGGTACCAAACTGCCCCACTACCGCAAATGGAGAAGGCCAGCCAAGCTTGGTGCAAACAACCGAAACCCATAAAACATTCGACATTCTTGAATTTTCTATGACTCTGTTAACTGTGATTTGCTGAGGTGAGCATTTGGCACCGTGCGACCTTTGGTCAAAAAACTATGGTTCATACATACTTTCCTGCAGTATCTTCAACTCGACTGGTCTGGATTCCACACGGTCTTCCACGTTGTTTGAATTATCGCCTTCAGGAGTCTGGACCTCCGTGCAGTTTTTGTGATGTATAGTGGCGCCGAATAAGTGAGGGAACTCACAAACTACAATTCCGTCAAATTGACCTGCATTCAACAGCAATCCCGATAGCGGTGCAGCAAATAACCTATTTAATTTCTTTGACGTCTTTTTCGCGCTATATCTGCTATTCAATTCAAAATTCCAGATTGCCTCGATAAAATTGTGGCGCTCCAAAACTTGGTAGTTGCATGCGTTCCCTCACTTATTCGGCGCCACTGTACAAGAGCCAGGCAGAGAAGATGGAGTGGACATCTTCACTGCGGCTTTGTGAGTATCTTAGCCAGATTCCATAATATGAGGGCATGCTATTATCGAGTATCCTCCTGATGGGAAATCCACGTTATAACGAGTCCCATGTACAAGGGGAGTAGTTATCTTCGGTGTCATTATCTCGGTACCCTTTGAATCGAAGTGCGTCATGGTTGGTAAAGACTACCATAAGAGCGGCATACGTTAGAACTCAAAGATAAAGTTCTCTAGGTAAGTCTAAAGATTGTATAAGGCTTGTGATTGATTCTGGGCAGCAGCTCTTTCGTTGGGTTATGAATGGAATATTAGGGTTAGGGATATTGCTAGACTTTCTCTGGTAGCGAAGATAAAAGCTAATCGCTTCAATGCTTCAGTGACATACAACCCCGATGATGGAGAGCCAAGTGGAATGTGGACTCCTTCCGGATGTTGCAGTCCAGAACTTCGAGCTGCTTGAGATGCCTGCTAGCGAAATGAGATGCTGTTAGTCTTACATGACGGAATGCTTTGGATATGACATGCCGACATTATCAATAACTTCGGAGGGCCTTGACTTTCTCCGGGAAATAGCCTTGCCAGCCACTATGATGTGAATAGAGCATCAGCGATCAAACTCAGAAGCCAATAAGTTCGGAAGAAGCTTTATAAGCGCATGTTGATATAGCGCATACTTACCGTCACCAATTATCACCATCGCAACCGAAGATTTCAAGCTGCATATTGGACCAGGTAAAAACTACCACCATAACTATCCCATGACATTTACATTGTAAACCAAGACGCCATTTGAGCAGGAAATAATTGCTTGAGTAACAATTTGAATACCCCAGAAACAGCCAGCCAGTCAGTGCCTTGAGTGCGTATGTACTTAATTGACTAGAGTAGACCCATATCTCTTTAAACCATCTACTACTGATTATTACTCCTGTACTAACAAATCTCCGTTATGGTTGTGAGTGATCACCGGTGAAAGGCCTTGGCATGGTGGAAAGTGACTGCTCCTCGCTTAAACATTCAGGGCACACACTCCTCGTTCTTGGACCCAACTAATCGAACACTAGTAAAGTAGACGAACTTTCGACGACGACGACGACGACCGACGCCCACTCACGCCCTAATTTCCCAGGTTTCCATTAACGACAATAACTCAAGATGTCTAAGAGAGGGTACGCCGCAATTCTACCTCCCACACGATTTCGATATTGGGGCCAAACGAGGCGGAAAACGAACCAAGAGAAGCTGATGGATTCGTTATAGACGTGGTGGTGCCGCTGGCAACAAGCTTAAGATGACCCTTGGTCTGCCTGTGTACGTTTTACTCTACCTACGACATTCTATCGGCCTATCTACGCTTCAGTTTGTGACGGATGGAAGATCGATTGGAGGAATCTGAGACTGATTTGGATATTTCTCGAATAGCGGTGCAGTCATGAACTGCTGCGACAACTCTGGCGCCCGTAACCTCTACATCATCTCCGTCGCCGGTATCGGAGCCCGCCTCAACCGTCTGCCCGCTGCAGGTGTTGGCGACATGGTCATGGCCACCGTCAAGAAGGGAAAGCCCGAGTTGCGAAAGAAGGTTATGCCCGCCGTTGTGGTACGACAGAGCAAGCCTTGGAAGCGACCCGACGGTGCTTATCTCTACTTCGAGGATAATGCCGGTGTTGTACGTATATCCTGCTTGTGTTTCGGGAAGGATCGGTGTCCACGGGCGGATATTTTGGGGTAGATGGAGGGGTACGGGCATGTGGTTAATGGGAATTCTATGCATAGATCGTCAACCCCAAGGGTGAAATGAAAGGATCTGCCATCACTGGCCCCGTCGGAAAGGAGGCTGCTGATTTGTGGCCGGTATGTGCACCTTACGAGTCTGCGTGGACGGACTAGCTAACAGAATGAATAGCGTATCGCCTCCAACTCTGGCGTGGTGATGTAAACAGGCTTCTTCATACGAAAATTAAATGGCGATGTCTTCTTTCTTTCTTCCGCATTTCTGTTTGTTAGGGCGCGAACAAAAATTCAAGGGCTTTGGGTTCAAATCATGCATAGAGTCAAATACTGTCGTGTGACGTTTGACGGGAGCCTGAGGCGCGGTGTTTACACGGAACTGAGGGACGACCGTACCTGCGGGAAAGTGTATTCGAAATATAGAATGCTTTACCCGTACATATATGTGTGACATGACACTGTTACGATGTTCTTAAAGTGAAGCGAATAGTCAGTCGCGAGTCAGTTCAATGACAGGAGGACAAGCTGCGAGTTGCATTCAAACCAGTGTTGGAGGAAACAATAGCCTATCCAAGCCTTCCCACTGCATAATTTATCCCTGTTTCGACTCCATCCCTATTCGCCTGATCAGCAATTATTCCTGGAAAGCGATTCATCTCATCCGCCATCTCCTTCCACGTCCCATTCCCCTCCCCTATCCTTACATATGGTCTTCAATCTTCAGCACCCGCAAACCCGACCCGTCGCATTCCATCCTATCCCTCAGAGCTCTTGGGCTCTGCCTCCTCCTCCAATATGACCGTTAAGGGGTTACTGACCACCGTGTTTGTTGACCTCCTCCTCCCTGCACTGGGTATGTTTGCAGCTTACGGTAGTTACTCTATGAACCCTTGTTAACCTAGTGCCAGTTATTCTCAATATTTACCTCTACTTCTACCCTATTCTTTATACCTGTGCTTTCTCCCGTCCCTCCGCCGACACCCCCGCTCCCTTCCGCCTCCTCACCCTCGCGGATCCTCAAATAGAAGGCGACACCACGCTTCGGAGGTATGAGCGGCCCCGGCGGTCCACGGCGGAGCTCGAGTCACTCTCGCTAGTCGAGCGGCTGCTAGTCGAGGCCCGAGACGCCCATCTTTCCCTCAAGAAGCATGCGAAGATGCTGGACCTCTGGGGAAACGACCTATACTTGTCCCACGTGTACAAAACCGTCAAACGACTTACCTACCCCACCCATGTCACTGTCCTTGGAGATATGCTGGGCTCTCAATGGATCTCAGACGACGAATTCCAACGCCGCAGTAACAGGTATTGGCGGATCTTTGACGATGCGGTACCAGTGAGTGAGGAAGATGTTGAGCAGGGTACAGCCGATGATGAGACGTGGAAACATAAGCTTATCATGATGCCGGGAAACCACGATGTCGGATACGCGGGCGATATCTCGAGGCCAAGGTTACGACGGTACGAGAAGGCGTTTGGGCCGTATAATTACAAGCTCGCATTCCACCCGCCTGCCAATGCCTCCTTCACTCTTAAGGAGCCGCCGGAGCTCAGGATCGCAGTCTTGAATTCGCTTACCCTCGACACACCGATCTGGGACGAGAGTCTTGCTGAAGATTCATACTCCTTTGTCGACTCGTTGGTCAAGAACCGGAGCCTGCATGCAACGCAGGCGACAGTCTTGCTCACCCACCTCCCGTTCCATAAGCAACATGGCATCTGTGTCGATGGCCCCGAGATCATCCACTTTCCCCCACAACATGGCGGCGGGATTAGGAGCCAGAACTTTGTTACCGAGTCGGTCAGTGATCTTTTGAAAGGGCGGATATTTGGAGTCCCGGGCGGAAACGCAAAGACTAGGGGTCTTGTGATGACGGGGCACGATCACGAAGGGTGTCAGACGGTACATATTTGGGATAAAGACGGAGAGGAAACACGGTGGAATGTTGTCAAGTATCAGGAGTGGGTTGGGTCCGGGAAGGAAAAGATGGTGGAGTCAATAAGGGAGATCACGGTGAGGAGTATGATGGGCGAGTTTGGAGGTAATGCAGGATTGCTGAGTGCTTGGTTTGATTGGGAGAATAACGGTATGTTCCGCCTATTCGAAAGAAACGGCAACAGTGAAAGCCCGAACAAGGCTAACGAAAGAAATAGAATGGAAATTCGACTACAGCTCCTGTGTCCTCGGGGTCCAGCATGTTTGGTGGACCGTCCACGTTGTCAATGTTATTGCAGCCATATGGGCGGCTGTGTTGGCGTTGTGGTACACGATAGATTTTCTACTCCCAGCAAAGAAGACAGTACCAGCGGAGAAGACAGTTCCGGTGGAGCAGACAGCACCGGCAAAGAAGATAGCTGTGGCGAAGAAGAGGAAGAAGACAGTGTCAGCGGAGAAGAAGAAGCAGTAGTTGCATCGTTCTCATTTTGCGATTTTTGGTTATGCCTATTTGGACGTGGGATACCTTTGACAAAGCTTGGTCTGTCAGACTAGCAATGGCTTATGATCAAAAGTGGGAGTTTTTTTATGGAGTTTTTTGTCTCATTATGCATATATGTGTATGGCGTGAGGAGTAGAGGGAAGGAGAGTCGTTGTATAGGGTTATCATTTGTTTCTTCCTGTATTGGGATGTGTATGTTATAGAGTTGTAGATGTCCTGCATATTATAGTCACGACAGGATGAGAAGAGAAACTCGATGTCATCATATCAAATTAATCTTGAGGAATACTCCTCCCTTGTGAAATTAAATAAGTAAATTCCAACAAAAAAATGATTCAAGAGCCGGGACATCAGCTGGGTATTGTACTTTACAGACCATCCTTTGTGTATATATCCACCATACCAAAACCGTTGGTCCTCGCCCATCTTAAGACTTTAAAACGAATATACCAAATCCAAAATGATCCCATAAAAAAAAACGTGTAACTATGCTCCATCCATCATGCAAAATCCCGATACCACAACTCAAACGCCAGTGACACGACAAACATAAAGATACCCCCAAAAGAACTTTCCAAAGACACCCTTAACTTTCTCTTTACATGATAATACACGACCGTCCTCCACCTTCGTCCTTTGCTGCCTTCTGTTCCTTCTGCTTCCTCTTCGCCTCTCTGACATTGATATGTGCGCTTCTCCCAGCCCTACTGGGACGCCGCATAACTAAATTTCCGTTCCTCCTCATGATAACGCTGTTCCTCGGCGATACGGCTCTAGGAGTTGACGGGATTGGTGGAGGAGAGAGTTGTTGCTGTTGCTGTTGCTGAGGTTGGCCCGGAGGGGCATAAGACTCCCGTAACGCCACGCGGCGGATAGACTGGTTACGTCTGGGACTGGGACGCCTTGTAGGCGGAGCCATAACAGGTGCAGTAAGATGCTGCCGGGACCTGGGAGGAGATGATGATCGTGGAGGCGGGTTGTGGGACTGAGGTGCATAATGCTCGACTGGGATTTGTGGAACTGGAGGAATAACTGTGGCAAGGGCGGCAGAAGCATCACTTGTAGAACTTCTCCGTACTGATAACTCATGGCCTACAGGAACTGCAAGAAACTGCTGGCTGCCATTAAGGAAGCTAGTATTATGGAAACCAGTATTAGGAACTGCTCCGACGGCTGGAGAAACGGGTGCAGAACGTGAAGCCCCAATGTTATTTGTGGTGAGTCTGAAGATGCTTCCACGTCTCATGACACTGCCAATGGTGCTTCTTGTCCGGTCGAGCGTTGTAGGTGTATCCGCCCCCGGTGGTTCAACTGGCGGCGCCGGAAGGTGAACCTCCGGGTGTCTCGGTGGACCTTGAAGACTCCACAACAACTGAGCTGGGAGCGGTGTTGGATTGTTATTCCTTGGGGTGTAAGGTGGAGGCGGAGGTTCCCATCTTTCAGCGCCTCCTTGTGGCCCAGGGCGGGGCCTGTTGGGAATTGGTGGCTGGCCATCTGGTCCAACGGCACGAGCATATCTGCTGCTGTCTGCGGTTCGCGGGACGCTACGGGCTGCCGTAGCGGCCCGTGAAAGAGCTGTTCTTGAGCGAGGGGCGCCCTGGACGTAAGGATCGTCAAATACATCGACACTGTCATCTTGATCTTCGCCACCAGATACTGGGCTGACTGGTCTGAGCCGGCTTGCGGCAGTCTCTGTCGCGGTGGAAGGCGCCGTGGCATATCTCCTTGTGGTGGAAAGAGTGTGCTCGCCGACAACGATGTTGCTGAGTTCTCCGGGTCCAATCGGGAATGTACTCTGGCGACTCGCGGCATTCCTCCTGAGAGCCACAGTTCGTCGTCGAGCAATGTCGACTTCCACCTCAAGTGCCCTGTGCTCCTCTTCTAGTGTCTCGACTGGACCTTGTATGCCATCACCAATTTCGGTAGACACCACCGTCTTAGAGCCAACTCTTGGTCCCCGAGCGAAATCATAAATAGTCACTCTGCCGCCACCAATCGCGAAAAACTCTTCCTCACCGCATTCTCCCAACGTATCGTCGACACCGCCACCTGCAACAACTACCAACCTCTCATGTCCGTCTTCGCTCATGACGAATTTGACCCCAGATAGCCCACTAACCTGACCAATCTCCCGTCCTCGGATGAAAACATTTCGGATTTTGTCGCAGAGCAACTGCCATTGAGGGACTACGATAGATCGTATTTGGCCCCGTTCTCGGGCCCCATTCTTGCTGGCATTGCTGTTGCTCCTCTCGGGGGTGCTAGCCACACTTCCACAGCTGTCGCCACTATAGTCGGCAGGAAGATCCAACTTCCCCGGAATGCCATATACCCATACTCTTTCCCCTCCAAACCCGGCAGCCACCAGACTTCCATCCTTAGTAGACGCAGGCAGGGTTGATGGTGGCGTTGCTACACCTAGATTCTCATCACTCGGTCCCGCAAAATACGTATGACCATTCCGCAGATCATCCACTCTCACCGCTCGAAAAGTGTCGTATGTGCGATCGTAGGTAAAGGTCCAAGTTGCACCCTCTTCATCCTCCTCACCCGGTAGCAAACTCGCATGTGAACTATCCCTAGAACTTCGTGGAAATAAAACCTGAGTAGTCCAGAGTTGTGCCAGTCCCTCCACCGGCATGTCCGTCGAAAAGTGCTGCGCCGAAACAATGACCGTTGTTGGGCTCTTTGGGTTCAGTGTTGTCCCAAGCAAGATAACACCGTCGGGCGAAAACGCCAGAGAATCCACGGTATCACAATTCACCGCTCTCCTGTCTGTCGGTCCTGCATTTGGGTGTAACGAATACACCTCGATCCCTCCATCGTATGCTGCGCCCAAAACTTCAGCACCAGGGGACAGGGCAATAGTCCGGGGCTCATTATCCAACGCAAAGCTCCGAAGGATTTTCGCTTTGGGTCCAGTGAGGTCGTACAAGGTTACGTTATGGTTGGAACTGAGCACTGCAAGGATGCTGCCATCATCCAGGATCGCAGCTGAAACAGGTCGCTTGGATATTTTGAGCTCGCGGCCAACCTTGATATCTTTTTGCGAGAGATTTAAGACGAAAATCCGGCTGGAAAGGAGAGCAAGCAGATATGTTCCCTTCGGCGAGAACTCGAACCGAAATGCTTCGCCCCCGGGAAATGCCGCGGCTGACGATGAAGCTGAACATATCAGTTGGATTTCTGTAACATTTGGGCGTAGAACTGTTTCAAAGAGCTCCCGACGACCTTCCTCGTTAAAGAGGCGGATTAGCGTAGGGAGAGTTTCGTCATCGTCGCCGTCTTCGGGTATATTCGTGATGCCACATCGTGCAAGCTGGTGCGCGTATAACCGAGCATTTCGCGAGGCCTGGTGCCACTGCGAGTTGATCAGGGTGAGGGAGTCGAAGGTGTTTGGATCTGCTGTGTAGAGGATCCTGTAGCTCGTCAGTCAAGTAGCCTTTGAAGCTCCGACGAGGTGATCGCATGCGCACTCTTGTATTATCTCTCTCGGCAAAAGGTCAAAAGCTGAAGGAGGCCGCGCTTTCCCCTTTCCCTTGCGGTCAAGCACTGGATTTTCGATATCGTCATCGGAAATCGGCTCCCTTTCTTTGTCCTTCGGTTCCTTTGTGGGGGTAGGGTGAAGTGTAGCAACTGGTTTCCTTCTGATCGGGGAGGTTGGCATGTTGCTTTCGGGCCGAGCACTCTCGTTGACTGAAGAGGGGTGAACCCTCTAGAAGTCAGGAAGTAATAGTTGGTGAAATACTCTAAAGGTGAATGAACGGATGGGCGAATGAACGAATGAACGGTTGATATGCAGGTAATGGGAGTGAGTAGCGAGGTACGTATGAGGGGCTAGGCGATGCTGACAGCAGGAATCTGTATTATCGATCGACTTTGGCTGCTATTATTGGAGCGATTGGCCACATGTATTGCAGGTACGTAACGCAAGTTGCACGGGAGAACGGGAGAACGGGGGGCAGAATAGGAGACTCCACTTTGCGGTATATGTATACACTAAAATACCAATCTATTTTCCTCTGCCGTTGCACTCCCTGCATAGTCTTAGGCCGGCATACATACTACATTCACTGTAAGCCCGACGGATCAGCACAAGTTCAACTGGATCATGCCCTATCACCATTGACCATCATATCACATCTCAAATGGAGAGCAGACGTCTATACACTTCACTATTATTTATTCTTCCGTTGTACGACAAGAATGAGCAAGACAGCAACACCGAGAGCACCTAGCGAAACAGAAACAGCCATCTTAAAACCGTGACAAACACAAAGTCTCCAAGAATAGCAGTAGAAAACCTGTACAAGAAACAGAAAACACCATACACCGCCTTGACGGAATTTTGAGAGCACTCCAGCACTATCTAGTTACACAAAAGAAAACGCCTGGAATATTGCAGAAGGCAGAACAGCTGGCTCATCTAACTCGTACGAATCAAGGAAACGGACAACAAAAGAAATTGGTGTAACTATTTGCTCATCCGCGACTGAAAAAAAGAAGGAAAAAAAACAAGCCTAAAGACTTAAGAAATTAGAATTAAGACTGAGACAAAAGCTTTCACAAACATAGAAATAAGGGGATATCAGAACATGTCGGAAGGGTGAGTGAATTGACTCAAGACAAAAACAAGTCAAAGGAGAGCTAGGGTATCTAGAAGCCCAAGGAGGAAATAACAGACAGAAGAGTTGGATGTGCCGATTTGCTGTACTATGCACTGGTTAGCTGAGAGAGGTGAGGAATCAAACTAGAAATCAAAGCCTTCCAAACGCCAACAGCCATCATATACACTTTAAAATCTCTGGCATAGTTATCAGAAAACTGAAGGAATCCTTCCCAGATACGAGCCCACTCGTCGCTAAAGTCCTTCAAGTCTTTAGTTGTCGGCTTTTCCGCCAGCGTAGAATCTTGACCGGACCAGTGACCCCATGCATGCCAACGGCGGGAATATTCGTTGGTTTTAAGTTTGAAATTGATATCGCCCTCATGATGAAACACCTGATGGAAGTTGGACTTAAGACACGCCCATACAGCAGTTTCGACTCCCTCAATGCCTATGGCAGCTCGAGGATCCGGTACGCCCTCAATTGTGACCTTCGGGCACCAAAAGTGAGCCAGAAGCGGGATAAAATGCGCTACCAGATCACCTTCAATCCTGAGAAGAAGCAAACCGAGAGAAGCACGAGCCTCCTCGTCCGATTCAGGCTTTATGAAAATATTTTCGAGGGTAGTTGTAGGGTTATTCTGCGAGAACCGTTCTCTCGGGTTGCCAGTAGGCGGGTGGCCATCTCGTCCAAATCTTCCGTAATGTACATCTGGGCCAGCATGGCGAGAGGCATACAGACCCATCTTATAACTATCAGCTGCTGGGGCTTTGGCATAGTATGGCGTATCCATAGGCTTGGTCTCCTGGTCTTTGGCTTCTGTGACCGAAAGCCAGATACCAGGGTGACGATAGCTGTGGCCTCCCTGAAGTTCACTTTCTAGGTATGACATGATTCCATCCGCAGTGAAGGGTGTGCCTGTGAAAGAAACAGCCTTGATTTCTGAGACAGTGTTAGAGAAGAGCAGGATAAGGATCTTCGATAAGGCAACCCACGATAAACCAATGCCTGAACGCACAAATTTCTGTCGTTCGAAAGGATTGCAGTATTAATCCCCTTTGACTCTTTGATGTATCTAAAGTATATTGTTAGCAAACTCACCAGCAAAAGGACTGGTCCAAACTTACCGGCAACAGTCCAAGATGGCAGCATCACCCTTTATTGCCGTTGAGTCCAGGACCTCTTCTTTCGTCTGCCCCCAAAGACCGGGCTCCCTCTTGGCCATCTTTTCGAAACACCAATTATTCGCTCTCCTAGCCAGCATTCCAACCGTCACACCAGTACCGGAATCAATGGAGGAAGTGCTCTTCTTTAGTCCATCCAGCTCCATAATGGTGGCCCAAGGGATCATGACAACATTTCCCCAACGATGGTAGGCTTCCACCAGGTTATTTACCAAATAAAGATGGGACAAGATGAAATTTGTGTCAACCACCAATACCCATTCGACAACCGATTCAACCCTATACGATAGGTCCTGGGGTGTCTGCAACTCGGTGTCAGTAGTGTAACAATAGGGTGGAAGCGGAAAGACTACATCTTCGGGTTGTGCCTGGAATACACCGGTGCGAGTTCCTTCGACCACCTCAACAATCCTGGAGGTAACGCTGGGATCGTCTAGATCTTGCATTACAATATCACCGTCGTTGTCTTTGAGTACCGCCGAAACAAATGCAGGACTATAGAATGTTAGCATGATATCGTCTTCTTTGAGCGGGGGTAGATCCAGATCCATACTTGCGTGTTTCAATTGGTGTATTCTCACCCATAAGAACATCCGCTCCATCGTCAGGGCGGAGCTCCGAAGTCATAGCTGGGAGCTGGGTATTCAAGGTGAGATGGGGAAGTCCATTGGCGTTACCGTTGGTAGGACCGTTGACTCTATTGAAACGGGCAGACCAGTGGGGATGTATATGGCCCATTTCCTTCGACATAGGAGGAGCAGGAATGTTTGGGTTGGCCCAACGAGATGCTTCGAGTCCTCTCGATAAGCCCAGGTCAGTGATAGAATCTTTTCTGACACGTCTGACAGGATGCTCATGGTTGAATGTAGTGCCATTTCTGAAGGTTCGATCCCCTTCAACAGCACTCCGAGGAGCGGGTTCGTTGGCCCAGCGGGATGTGGATAGATCACCAAGGTTGCTCCACCAAGGGCTGCCGTTTTTCTGTAATTCGGACATGTTGAAGTTCAGAAAAGAGAGGGAAGGAACGAAAAATTAACGGGAACAACTGGATGGTGACGTATTGAGGTTGACTTTGAAGGATTTGTTGTATTAGCAAAGTGAAAGAAAAAGCAAGTATTTGAGTGTGAGTGTCAGATGGTTTGGAAAGTCGATGAAGAGCAAGAGCAGTAGGGTGCAAGAAGCAGAACAGCGAAACAGAAGCAAATAGCTCAGGAAGGGAAGGGAATACTACTTGCTTTTACTTTGGGTCCTAACTCAACTTGTGGTGTCCCTTGTGTCTTCTCAAACCTGAAAGCGGTAGGTATGCACCCAGGCCAGCACTGTTATTGCTTGCTTGCTTGTGAACAAACACTGACCGACCATCTATCCATCCACCCACTGGTGGCAAAATGCTTCATACCTTCCGTTGAGATACAAGTAGCCTAATTTGCTCCGTAAAGTATGAACAATAATAGTTCTTCTTTCCTGCTATTCAATGTGTGATTAACGTCCCAATCCCATGGATCTATCCCTCGAGTGATTCGAAGCAAAAAGATGAGTGAGGTGCGTATATTTCAACTTTAACTACAGTTCCGGGTAACAAACGAGGCTAGTCCAAGTCCAGCGCACCGCAACGCCAACGCCAAACGCCGATTCCCCCACCTCCTTCTCATTATATCCCCAATAACGAAAACAAACCCAATAGCATCTCTTCCTACCTCTATAACCTCCCGACAACTCAAAAAGCTATGGCGGACATGGAAATCGATGAAGTTCCGCCCGCGGAGGAGCACGACACCGCGCCGGCAGCTGAACACAAAGGCAGCAACCCACCAAAGACCACCAGCGGCGCGTTTGCTGTGCGCTCAATCGAGGGGTGGATCGTGCTCGTCACAAACGTACACGAGGAGGCGAGTGAGGAGGACCTGCAGGAGCGGTTCGCAGAGTACGGCGATATCCAGAATATGCACTTGAATCTAGATCGAAGAACCGGTTACGTTAAGGTATTTGAACTTCTGTCGATAGCTTTCGAATAGATTTCCGAGCTAATACTGGGGTATGAATGGTAGGGCTACGCATTGATAGAATACTCGACCCTCCCTGAAGCGCGCGAAGCTATCGCTCAAACAAACAACACCAAACTTCTCGATCAGACTATCCAGTGTGATTTCGCGTTTGTGCGGCCGCCTCCAGGACAGGGTGGTAGACGTGGCGAGAACAGAGGTCGGGGAGGACGGGGTGGAGGTGGTGCTGGAAGACCGAGGAGTCGTTCGCCTGGTGCTGCCGACAGAGTGGAAAGGAGTGCTGGGGAAGAACCAGTAACGGACGCACCAAAGCTGGAGGATAGGATTACTTCGTGATTGCGACACGGCAGTCGGGGCGGAAAAGGCGGGGATAATCAGCATTACTTGATCTACTGCAGAGTACTGTTGCTAGAATCTAGGGCGGCAGAAGTATGTGGGTGATGGATAGAACTGAGAGGCCCATGTTCTAGTTGGGGAGACTCTAGGTGGACGTGTATAAAATTTCGTGCCATAATGAACTACGGTTCATTTTCGGGTGGCAGGTTACAAATCTAGGGCGGTGGACAGTTCGAAAAGTCGTTGAAGCCATTGGAAGCTCTACACTCTTGCCACTACTTGCAAATATTGAATTGGTGGCATCTGAAACTCGGCACAATAGGAACTCATGATTATTCACAAACTCGTTCAATTCGTTTGCTAAACTACAATACTATATAGAGTACTTCAATCCATCATCCTCCGATTTTAACTCACCCGTTCCCCACGCTATCCTAATAATCATTCTCTTCCCTACATAACCACCCCAAGAATCAGCAATCCACCCGCCTTCCGGGTTACAAGTTCGGGCTAACGTACTGCGCTTGGACACCGGAGTGCTTGCCAGGGGTGTTATCCTCCAGTGCGATGCACTCAATCTCGACATTGACGCCTTTTGGCAATTCTCTTACCGCAACACAGCTCCGTGCCGGTTTGTGTCCCGAAAAGTACTTCTCGTAAACCGAGTTCATGCGCGCAAAGTTGGCCATGTTGGAGAGGAAAACGTTGACCTTGACGACCTTGTTGAAGGATGATGCGGAAGCCTTGAGGACAGCCGCGAGATTGGCAAACACTGCTTCTGTCTCCTCTTCAATGGTCCCTGTGATGACGTTTCCGTCTTTGTCCGCTGGGATCTGGCCAGAGACGAAGACGAGGCCATTGGCCTTTATGGCCTGGGACTATATAGATCGGGAGAGTCAGATCTCAATCACCACGAAGGTATCAGTAGGGGACACATACGTAGGGTCCTGCAGCTGTAGATTGCGACTGTCAGTTACTATCACCGCTCTTCGAGTAATGGGGCAGGCTTACGAGGGCAGGCATCGTGGGTGCGAACCTACTCAGATGCTCAATAATTAGCGCGTCAATTGCAAACAGACAGAAGTACGAGCGCAATGGTAAGAGTAAGGCGTACGGGCTTGGGAATAGAGCTCATATTAAATTTATGTATCGACAGTATGAAATATTTGTAGTTGGTGGATGAGTGTTTATAATGAGAAATGGTGGGGAGGAGGCGGCGACATACCGATGATGCCATTATTAGTATTTATACGGCGGGTGGCTTTGGCGGGGAATAGGTTGATGTCTAACTTGCGGAGCCAGATGGCGGGGACGATGATGCAAAAGGTTTGGCTTGTGGCGGGGATCGTTGATTTATCCCGCCAGGATCGGATGTCAATGCACATAATCTAATAAGCCTACTAATTCACATTCAACATCTCAAAAGATCTTCAAAAATATATATATATGATATCCCTGGGCTTTCGCTTTAGCGGTACTAAATAAATACTTGTCCGTCTAATCATAGATGATCACTCAAGTGAGAGTCTTGTAGCACAGAGATGGTTGTAGTTTGATCGAATTCACCCTGCAAAGATAACCGTTCCCATTACAAATGAAGACTGTGAATAATTACATCTTTTCGCCCGGATTCCCCGCCTGGCTTGTCAATCTTCTCTCTTCCCTCACTAGCTTCCGTTCACGGTACGGAATATCCAATATCCGCACCCAGAAATCCCACGGAGGGATTCATGACAAATCCAGACATAGTGCGGATATCATTCAGCCTGGTAGCTAATAACGTCTAGGATGCATTCGGAAACAAGCTAGACTTAGAGTAGTCTGTGGTTCCACGGTGGCGGATTGGGGTGGCCATATAGCTAACTCTTTCTGTAAAGACATCGCGTGAGAGTAGTTCAATCTCTAGATAAAATTGCAGATCCGACGCAAAAAAATCAAGCCTCGATGCTCACACCACTCAATAATAGATACAGCATCATGCTGTAAGCTAGCTAGTGATTTCCACGAGCCGAGCACGTTCAGACTGTCGGAAGGCCGTATAAGCCTTAAAATGTATAAGGTAACAAATTAGTACGAATTCGATGCCAGATAGTCAACAGTGAGAAAAGAAAGCTCCATCATAAAATGCGCACCATTGTGGTGGTGGTGGTGGTGGTGGTGGCGGCGATGGTCCATCGAAATCGCGCTCTATAGCAACACACCTGGACTGAAAGGGAGATGATGTCAAACAGTTTGTTGAGCTGATCACTGAGTATCTCTTATGGAAACTGATGGCCTTCGAAGAACTCCTCTTGGGTGACTTTGCTGGAAAACTGTGGGCGATCTCTATATAACCAATTCCTGCAAAGTGACCCAACTAGACGGTGTCTACATATAAAATCTTTTAGGTGGGTGGCGGTCATTGCATGATGCAAATGGCAGGTGGTAGGATTAGTTGTAGAACTCCAAGTAAACTCAATAAACCATCCAATTGTCGAAGGTTAACACATGGCGAAGAGAGATTAATTGAAGCACTGGTGTAGCATACGGTACATAATTCCAGCCTGTCAATCCTATACACCTAAAAAATGTCATAACGCCTTCGGAAGACATGCCAACGAAGCTCATCAAGGCCACGAAGGCCCAGAACTCAACAGATCCGTCATCTCCATTCGAATACTAGGGAGTGTAACAATTCTGTTTACCTCGACGTTCCGCCTTCGGATCTTGTAAACTGGATATTAGACCTTTGATAGTGGTGGAAAAGAGCGCACATAATGTGCAGGACATTCATAGCCACCTGGATCTGTTTCATAGTCAGTGCCATGCCATATATTCGGCCCCACAAAGGGAGATACTCTTGTCCAAGTACAGCTGATGATACTCTTCAGCATCCCACCACTTCCCAGCCGGCACCACCCGTGTAGTGATCTGCCCGCTCTTCCACCATTGTTTCTGAACCGCGTCAATGATACTTCTCGCCTTTGCCTCCTGCTCAGGCCCATGCGTAAAAATCCCAGAGCGGTATTGAGTCCCAGTGTCAGGTCCCTGGCGGTCCTTCGTTGTCGGATCGTGCATTTTGAAGAAAAACTCGAGGATGGTGTCGTAGGAAAGCTTCGAAGGATCATAGAACAGCTCTACAGCTTCAGCATCTGCAGTTAATGCCGTTAGTATCCTCGTACATGATGAACGAGCGTGGAGAACAACGTCCGGTTTGTCCGCTGCACACAGAGCGGTAGCTGGGACTGGTAGTATCTCCACCGATATATCCCACTCGTGCGTCAATAAGCCCTTTGTCATCGCCAAAGTTTTTACGATAGAGATGCTCAACACCCCAGAAGCAGCTGTCGCAGCAAGGGATCAGCCATTGTGAACTAGTGGGGCACCGTAGTTATTTAGGGAACGGATTTGAGCAGTTACCCAGCAGCAACCTTGCATTGTGTTAGCATCAAAACGAGGCGAGGTGAGGTGAGGTGCATCATATAGGAAGCATACTGTGGCTTTCTCTACTACTGGCGGAAGGCTCATTCCTATGCCGATTGGAGCAACGCTGGAGCTTGAGAAGGGCCTGATGAAACGATTTAGAAACGAAGGAACCATTGCTACGAAGAGGTGGAGGGGCTAAGACTTTGAGGATTATCGGTCCTGTATTTGTTTGGTAAGAGTATGTAGATCCTTGAGGTGAAAAGGTGCTAGATGCGCTTCTTTGCTCAAGTGGTTCTTTTGTTGTGGACTGGCTGTGGACGGATTGCGTCATCATCTAAACCCAATCTGGATGTGACGTTGGACAAGCATGTAGATGCCACGCCTCTACACGAAATGAATGGACATGTCACAGTTTTCCAATTTCTGAACGAACCTCTTCTGATTTCCATCTAGTTCACGCAGGCATAGAAACACAGACGACACGCATGCGGTGCAAGAAGTTCTACCGTCTTGATCTTAGGCAAGGCCACTTTTTAGGAGACTTGCACAAAGAGATTAACGTGTGGGTAGGTGGTTTTGACTCTAAAATCCGCATGACATATTGCATTCAATCTCTGTGAAAAGTAGGAGTCGACATAAATATCCCTCTACAGATCATAATACCATTCACAGTTTTCTTCCCATGCCTCCTCCAATGTAATACCAATAATCAAGGAATACTGTACAAGGACCATTCATATTAAAGTCGCAAAAAACACGGACAAGTAAAGAAAGGAAAACAATTACAGCACAACACCTAATCCCCGTTCTCACATTCTTACATAACTCATCGTAATATATGCCAGGCCACCCTTCCCCACTTGAGCGATTTACTCAAAATTGTCACTCCGATCAACCCAAACATCCTCCAATTCGGCAAAGTTCTGGAAATGCAGAGGACGATGCAAATCTGCGTAGTATCCTAGTGGCGTATCAATCTTGACATGATACGACTTCTTCTCGGCTTCCGTGCTGAAGCTTGCACCCAGGAAAGAGTAGTTCCACACATTAGTCTCAGGTACTAAGAAGAATCCCATGATCTTGTCCGAAAGTAGAAGCTGACACTTCTCTCCCATATTCGTTTGGAAACCGGGGGGCATATCGTTGCCCATGTCCTTATTCTGCGCACCCCATTCGTAGCCTGCCGGAGTAAGGCTGTACGCGGCCAAGGAGACGGATCCTGCTTTGAAGGACACGGTCATAGTGACGGTTTTCTTGTCCCACTCGGGATGTGCGGCCATGAGCCTGGCATGCTGTGTGGTATCGAAAGCATTGAGGTGAGGGGCCTCATTGGGCTGAGCCCAAGTGTGAATCCATCCAAGTGGCTCAAGACCGTTCTCTTTGGTGAGATACTCGTGTTGCGGCAGCTTATGAGGAAGTTGTACGGTGTTAGGGCTACCGATTTGTGGGATCATGGTGATGCATCGTATTTCTTTGACTTGGTCGTTGTCTGGTGGCGATGAGCCGTACAAGAACCCGGCGACCTGCATGCGAAGGTCGGAGATCATAATGAATCGCTTGAGGATATTCTTCGGCATGATATACGTGTACTGCCCATTATCGGTAATATCGTCCGAGGAGATGTAGATATTGTTTGCACGGGTTCTCAGATTGTTTGCCGCAATGGCTCGATTCCTCCATTCAGTCTTGGAAGCAAAGGCTTGCTGTTCATAATTCGTCATTGTCGTAACAATTATCTCGTCTCCGTGCACATTAGTTGTTTTGGTCGTAACCGCTGTCAACTGCGCCTGCTCTTGCTGCTGGCTCTCGATCTCGGCAGCTTGCTGGCGTTGCATAGATGGTGCACTGATCTCCATACCCAGAATAATGTCTCTAACTTCACTGCTGGTCAAACTGGACACGTTGACGTTATTCTTTTTCCCGTAATCATTAAGAATGAGATCTCGCAACTGTGTCTCAACCTTCACCCAGTCGTCGTCGGAAAGCGATGGCCAGATGTGATGTTCTTGGGTGATAACAGTCTTGTCTGGCCGAAGAAGCAACTTGGTCTTGTCCTGATTAACATGCAACGCACGAAGAATCAAGATCAACCGGGAAAACGCTGTATAAGAGGAGACCGACTTTGTCCAGTCGTCATAAAGATTGAACAACACCATCTGCGGCTCGGTGGCTCGAAGAATCATGTCACCGAGCTTTTCAATTTTCATCGCAGCCTGGAAAGGCAATTGTAACTCAGACGCTCGGATAGAAATGTTGGGGAAGTCAAGAAGATGGACCTCCAGAGGATCAAGAAGACCCTTTCGGGTAACGATGAGCTGCTTCGGTTGTTCCTCGACGGGTAGTGAACGAATCAACGCAGCCACTTCTTCTGCCGTCTTCCACTTCGCCAGTTGTCCAAGACGCTTCTGACCGGCCCACACCGATGTGTGGATGATCTTCAAGAACAGCTGACCAGATCGAGGGTTCAATATGAAAATAGCCCCGTTAATTGGCTTTGTGGTCAGGTTTCCTTCGAAGGTTTTGTGCACTGTCACTCGGTATGTGTTCGTGTCGTCAATGAAAAGTTGAATCTGGTTGCTGAACAGCTCAGAGTAATTCTGAGAGTTTAAGAATTCTTGGTTGCTTTCCGATGCATAGAGCTGCAGACCCTTTCTGATACGCTCGCGGAGGACATACAAGGCTGGATTGGCCTTCATGATCTTGGCCATGGCTTGTTGGATAAGTTGCTTCAAACCAGGGAACCACTGTCCATAGGCGTCGTAGAGGTTATAAGCTAAATCGATAGCAATCATAACACCAGTAGGCGAGGGATAAATAGAGAGCGAGTCCGTCGTATAATCGAGGAATTTAGCGCGCACATATCGACTCACGTCATGACTGTCGTAATCGCCATAGCGCAGCTGAACATCAACCCAGAACTTATTGGTTGAGTTCTGCTCGATAACATCCTTGGTATCGTGGAGCAAACTGGGTCTGGTCACATTCCACTTGTAGGCGGCGAACAAGAGAATATCGGCACAGGAGCTGTTCATCTTGTATGACTTTCGGGGATGGATCTGCTCCTTCTGGACAGTCTCGATACCTAAGCTCTCGAGTTCCTGATCATATACTTGACACAAGTCCATGACAACTGACTCGTGAATCTTTTGCCACAAGTGAGCTCGGAAGATTTGAATCAAAGAGATTTTCAACGTAGGGATCTTTCCGTGAAGGAAGATACCGGTGAGATCCAGTTGCACTTGGAAACCAACGTACACATTAGCTCTGTTGATGGTAGGACTCCACCACAGAGTAAATCGACGATTAGGGATTTGATTGAGACCAGAGCGCTGAGCATTGGTCAACTTCTTGAACTTCATACTCTCCTCGAAACCGGAAGCTTTCTCCCAGAACAAGCCCTCCCAAGATGGGAATGCAGTTGCCTTGAAGAGTGTATGCTCGAGAATAGTCTCAACACCACCAAGGGCCTGGATGACATCCGTTCGGTAGGCGTTCAGGTTCCACAGTTTACCGTCGTGCCGTTGGGAAGTCCACCAAAAAGGATTAGATTTCTACAAAACGTTAGCGGCATGAAAGAGCATAGGTTCATAAAGAGATGCACATACCATCATCGAGTAGATCTTGAACTCTGTACGCACTCGCCATCCCTTGTCAAACGCCAAAGTACTGCGATCCTTCTGGAACAACGTATTTATTCTAGGAATACCACGATCCCAAGAGTCTTCCAGATCTTCCAGCGTTAGTCGACGGTTTTGTTGGTTGGCTTCCTGCCTCTTTTGGGCGTACTCGGACCAAACGCGTGCGGAATCGATGAACTCTGACTCCCAAGGCTGAATATATCTAAAAATGTTGGGGATAAGGACATCCTCGTCATGCGTCATGCCGCTTCGGAAATGAGTGATGCCGGTGTCTGTTTGCTTGCTCCATCTCCTGTCGCTGGTGGGAATCAAAATATGACTTCCCGAGATCATACCCAATCCACCTAATTCCTTGGGTGTATAGAAAACTGCAGGTGGAAAACGGGAAGGCATTTTGGAGTTCAATCCGATCTTGACTCTTGTCTGGATCTTGGTCTCGCACTTCACGATGGTATCGAGGAGTGGTTCAGTCGAAATGGCAGCTTCACGGTAATAGGTGAAGAGCGCGATGAGAGCCGAGTTCCATTTGTTTGCAATCTTGGTGAAGGTAGTACTACCAGAGCTCATCAAAATCTGTCGGATTCTGTTATTGAACTTCTGGATATCCTCCTCCGTAACCTTGAGGAATGCATGGGCCGTCCGTTCTTTCGAACTATTGTCCACTAAGGACCAAACGGAATCTTTGACAGGGAATTCTTCATTTTGATTGCGGCACTTTGGCAAGATTCTGACCTCAAATCCGCACATGGAAAAGAGCAAGTTGGGGTTGTCTCGGCTGTACACACTGGCGAAAGTCTCGTCCCATTCGATAGTTGTGACGGAGCGAGGCAGTCTGTTCTTCAGATCCCAGAAAACGGCACGTCCCAAGTTGACATCGTGTCTCATCAATCGCATTCTGGAGTCCCTTGGCCAGCACTTCTTATTTCGGTAACCGATAACATTTTCAAAATTGGGATCGGGGTTCTCAGTAAGGAATCGTTGGATCAAGTCTCGCGCTTCGTCGGCTTTAAACCTGAAAAATACCCAGACTCTGTCAATATACCTGGTGTACAGGCGGATTGGGTGCTTCGTCTCGGTATTGAGATCTTGGAACTGAAGGAACTCATTCGGTCGCTGAGGCGGGCCGGCGATCTCAGACGCTCGCTCTAAACCGAGGACTAATAAATCCATGATCATTCCGTAATACTGGAAGACGAATGCGGAAAATTGGAGGCCACGGATTAGACCGTACATGTTGGTGTGGTTCATGTCCTTGTAATTCAGCACTACGTTGTTCTTCGCAGTGATATAATCTGCAAGATTGTGGTCCATGATGAGTCTCAGAAGACGGTTAAGGAATGTGATATCAATCTTCTCGTAAACTTTCGACAGCTGTGTCTCAATCAAAACGTTGCATTCGCCATCCGCTGTCTCCCAAACCTTGTTGAGATTGTTAATGCCCTGGGCCCACTTGTAGACGAGCAACGGCGGAACTTCAGAATCAGAAGGCTTAATCCAGGCAGGGAACAGGTGTCGCTGATCTGCTTGATACCACAAATAAGCATCGAGATAAGCGTCCGTGATCTTTTCGATAGGTTCGACATCGTAAACCGGGTTAATCGTGCTGTAGTTGTCATTCATATCGATGCCAACTTCCTTGAACGCCCTTCGTGTCAAAAGCGCCGTCTTAATACGTGTGAGGGTGGTTCCAGGGGAGTCGTAAGCCTGTTCAATCAACGCCAACTCCTCTCGCTGACTTTGGTTCAGCCTTCCCTTGACTGAATATGCTTCCCTTAACCGCTCAAGCGCAAGAATCAAGATTTTGGTGTCATGTTTGTAAGAAACGCTGGGGAACGGAATAGGCGAGAACTTTCTTGATTCTAACCAATGCACCGCTGCTGTGTAGATAGCAACAGCCTCTTCAGAAGATACGTATGGGCCATCCTTCATGTAATTATGCTGCCTCTCCTGTTCAGCCTTCAACCATAGTCGGGTCAACCTTCCCAAGTTCTTCTTCGCAACTGTCTTATCGACTGTGGCACCACGCCTGATCCGTTCACGGTTGTAGTGCGCAACACTAACCCACCAATCTGCCTTGCTCTTGACGTAACGAAGGATAACATTCTCAATAGGTGCCGGAAGTCCGGGAACCTTCCAAGGAATGTTACTCTTCCAACATCTCCACGCTTCGCTGAGATGCTGCAAGACAGTGTTGACCTTATTTGACTTCATACCTGCCGGCATCATATCAGTGATGTCGTGGATGACCGCCGCTCGAAGCTCCAAGTCGAAGTGAGATTCCACACGCTGTTTCGTGACGGTCTTCGCAACACCCTTACTGTGACGACCTTCAAATTGTCTCGCCAACAGGTTGCCCAGCCATCTCTCGAGCAGAGGTAAGATACCCCTCATGAAGAATAGCCAAACGCGCCATGCAGGGGCCCAAAAACCACACCCAGGTCCTTTGCCGACCGGTCCTGAGTTGAATCGATAGTAGATGAGATGCTTCAGATCCTTGCACGCTCGAATTTGGTGCATGAGCTTATACTTGTAACGATACATACCAGTCAGTTGTCCGACATGGTTGAACGCATACAAGATACCGTCTGCCAGTTGAAAGGCATCGATGTTGCCCAGTCGATATTGTACTTGGGCGTCGACAATCAACTTTGTCAGCCGGAGAATTTCACGCATGAGATGGAAAGCATTTCCAAAGCGGGATTTCTTCCGTTCCTTTGTGGTCAATGTCTTTACAGGCTTGAGGTTGAAGTTATCTTGTCCAAAGTCAGATACATTCACATGCAGAGGCAAGGGTGTAAATGGTGCACTTACAGTCCAAATGCAGATATGTCAAATTTTTCCTGTGAATCAGAAGGTTAAGCATGTTAAACCCTTGTCTACAAACTTGCAATCCTGCCTCCACCCAGTCTATGGTCGTCGTCTGGAAAAACTTGGTACCTTTGAGCGTTCTGAACAGATCCTGCCTGTTCTGCGCTTTTTGAGACTTGGTATGTAGTGCATTGAGTACGTATGTTTTCAGTAGTTTTTGATAGGAAACCCGGACTTTCACCGGTTGACCGCCCGGACAATGTTCAAGATACCACTGTTTTACCAATGGCACGTCCTCGGCTCTGACCATCCGTCCTGACCGCTTGTCGAAAGGGTGAGGTGCCCACCACAAAGCAATGGCGGATGATGTATTCTCAGAATAAAGCTCTTCCGACCCAAGGAAAGGCGTAACCTCTTCCGGAAGCTCAAAATCGTCTTCATCGTTGTTGTATCCAAAAACTTCATCCTCATGCGAGATGGTAAGGTTCTTCGGTGCGACCGAGCGAGACGAAATAGGATTGATGATTGGATCGAAGTAAAATGCAGGAAGGTCGGGATCTTCAGTCCTTACATAGCAGATTTGAGGATGATGATACCAAGACAGCTCGACAGACCGGGGGAGCGAGTTGTAAAGATACGGGAATGCTACTCGGTATTCGGTCCGGATGGGAGAACGGAAGATGATCCGGTCAATCGCGTTGAACTCTCCAAAATCTTCATCATTAGGGTCAACGTCTTTGTAAAGAGGTTCAAAACGCGGTCCGCCAGGGATAGCGACATTAAGGGCTTTAGCCGTGAAAAAGGAATTACGGTCGAACATATAAAAGTAGTTTTTGTCGACGATGTCAGAAAGAAGCTGGTGTGATAGGCGGTAAAGAGTCGCCATTTGAGGGAGGTCAAGGTTCCATTTTTTGTAAGAAGGGCCGTTTATATGTGGTGTGTCTAGCAGCGGACGATGGTCGTAAAACCACTCGATTACAGCCGCGTCCTCCTGTTCATCAAGCTCCATCTGAATGGGTTCTTGGGGTTCAACATCTTCAATATTCTCGCTCCACGACAAAGGAGGTTCTTCATCATCGAATGGTGGGAAACGCATTCTCTTGAAATGTCGCCGATCCGACTTTTCTCTCCTCATGCACACCCACATCGTCGCCCACTGCGCATGGAACACGGGTTCAATAACCCTCGGTATTTCGTTCACCAGTGTCAAGCATCCGTTGACATGGTACAGAACCTTGACCTCGCGCGCGCTTTCCCAGGGCATCGGCATGTTCTCCAATAGCTTTAAGACTGCATGGGGCTAGAGAATCATCAATATAATGCTTCTACTACAAGAGTTTGAAGTTAATGGTTTACCATGAATTTGAGCGCTCCAAGATATGCTCTCTTATCAGCCGAGAACTTCTTCTGACTGACATCTCCAATATCCCTTACAATCTTCCTCAGATGCTCAGGCGGCATGTCCACTTTCTGCGTATCGACATAGCCCTTCTTTCGTTTCTCGCCAAAGCGATTTTTCTGAACCCGCAGCCATTCCTTTTTTTTCTGTTCAAACTTAGACTGTTGAGGGTCTGCAGGCGGCCTATATCCCGGCGGTGGCGGGTGCAGAGGTGTTCCGGAAGTCATGCCCTGATAACCGGGGGGAGGCGGTGGCGGCAGCGAAGCCATCGTTGCGTCCGTTCGTACGATTTCTGGGTATAGAGCAATAATCGGTGATAGGGTAGGTAGAATGAGAGGTGATGGATTCGCGTGATGTTGAGTTGAAGAACTTAGGCGACGCGCGATGATGGATGAGAAACAGTTGCCAAGTAAACTTAGCGCCTCTCAAATGAGTAATGTTCGATAGTTGCTTACTACCTATCTGCCCAGCCGCGTTTGGCTTCAAGCTCGATACCGTAGGTACACCACTTTCACTCTTCATATCATGTTGTAATTCTGACGTTGCACTTAGCGGCATGAAAACCTACTTCTGACAGTCCCATTATTTAGTAGTAATACGACAATATCTACGTCAATCGCTACGCAGAGAATCCTTTTGAGAGCCCAGCGTGACGGCTCATGACTGGAAGTTACTGAAGTATCATCTTTCCAATTGTGATAGTGATGATGGCAGGGACAGAATTGAACTGTATGAAGGTACATGAAAAACAGTGGCGCGAAGTGAGTTCCGAGGGTCTGGTTTTTCACGGACTCGTCTGTTAGAATAAGTGCTTCCGAATTACTGTATTGTGCCGCTACTATCATACGATTTGATGAGAAGTACTAGTTAGTCATTCTTCGTAGGATTGCAATACCCGACTTCAAGGAACCTCGCCTACGATAGAATACAAGTACTACTAAGTAAATACATGTAAATGCTTGTGATGAGAAAGGTCTAATAGCATATGCGGTGTTTGGGATTTGGTATCCAGGGTGAGGCTCAACAGGGCTTCCCATTTTTTATCACCTGACTTGGTGGGACTGCTCTTTCTTTATTCATACTAGTGCACCCACCAACCTATCGACAGCTCCATCATACTGGTGTTTTTTCGAGAAGATTGAGCGACGACTAACGATATCGACAAACCCGACGACACTTCCGCCAAACTCAACATTTAGACATTCAGTCCGGCGGCGAGAGCACTTCGAGATACTATGGCCTCCACAAGACTTCAATACGTGAGTTCTTGAAAACTAACTACCAGAATGCTCGAATACTGACAGTCGCTTTTGTCGAATAGCGACGGAGGAACCCGTAGGTTCACCCTGCCCCAAGTCAGCAATTACACTACGCGGGAATACAGACTGCGAAAGTCTTGGATCTCGGCTCTGACGTTTCCTCCATAGGTACAATACCCGTTCCAACAAGGTCCGCGTTATCAAGACTCCCGGTGGAAAGCTCCGTTACCTTCATATCAAGAAGAGAGGTAGCCCTGTCAAGTGCGGAGATTGCGGTATCAAGCTTCCTGGAGTGAGTTTACCTCTACTTTTTGTTGATACGAAGGATGGTTCGGTGCTGGAATCAAGGAGAATAGCTACGGGAAAGTGAAGGAGAGGATGTGAGGGGATCGCGGAATTTTACGGCTCTGTAGCTGGAATATTTTGCGCCAGAGAGGGAGGAGCGGGAGGGGGGTCTTGTTAGTGATTGGCGAATTTCTTGTCCAGCGATACTAATCTGCCTTTTGCTAGATTCCTGCACTCCGCCCTCGTGAGTATGCTCAGGTTTCCAAGCCCACCAAGACCGTCCAGCGTGCCTACGGTGGTTCTCGTTGCGCCAACTGCGTCAAAGACCGTGTCGTCCGTGCTTTCTTGATCGAGGAACAGAAAATCGTCAAGAAGGTCAGCACACTTTCTGAATACTGGCCAGCGACGAAGGCAATAAATGCTAATAACGAAGCAGGTGCTCAAGGAGACCGCCAAGAAGCGTTAACCTTTTTTTGTCAGATAATCGGGAAATAAAAGCGGGGTTTTCGTCTTTGGGTGCTATCTGGAGCTTTGGGATGTCATGAAATCATTTTCTGGGCTGGACTGGCGAATGTAATACTGCTACCCACTCAAATTCAACGGGTCACTGGGGTTCATACAGCACCAATTTTAAACTACGACCGCGGATTGTGGGAGATGCGTTGTACCATACAGGATAGTTATGGGTTGTCAATCTTTGTACTGTCCTGCTTGATTGTGTTCCGTGACTATCCATTTCTGGATTCAAGTGATGTCAAAGATCTAGCTATTTCTAGTTCGGGGTACCAACCAAGATTTACCACCAGTGTCAGGCTGTTTGGCAGACTATCAAATACGCTTCTGCTATTCCATCGGAGACCTCTATCCTGAATTAGTGCGTTCCTTATGGTTTCATGGTAGTAAACACATGAGGACGGTGTAAGTATATAAACGCTGGCTACAAGAATGGTCAGAGTTCACAAGCGTCGTCACATTTGCGAAATTCACAATGCCATGCCAATTGCAACACACCGAGTTATCGATTCAACACATCCTAACTATACTCGCAACCCAGAGGCCCATTTGTTGAAAAGGAAGATAATTCCGTCATGTTTCGAACTTTGATGTGTCTGTAGCTAGTTCCGCTGTTGAGAAATAGCAAAGTTATACGAAGTTGCACACCTTGTATCGAGTAAGTTTGATGACTTTTATCTGTATCGGTGCGGCGCGAACTCGAGAATACACACGTCATCTGCCAGAACACCTCAACTCCAACAATGTCTTTCCCACGAAAAACTGCATGGCATGTTCTACCGCTCACCACCCCTATCCGCTCAGCTCCACCCCTTCTCGTCAAGACAGACTTCACGTCTAATTCATACTCCGTCCATATCACCGATCTCTGCCAAGTATGGACCGAAACCCTAGATCGCGCATCCATCCTCTCACGCGCGTCACGAGAAGGAACTACAATCGACCCCTCGGAAGATGTCTCCCAGCTGCAGCTACTTCTCGAAAAGCTCGAAAGTGCGCTTCATGGTCCTTCTCAAGAGGTTGAACTAGTACTCAACAGCGCTCCCTCTGCTAGCAGTAGCTGTGACCTACGGCTAAAGCTTACTTCCGAGCTTCCTCCGCCGTTGCCAGAGCTGGAGTGGACATTTACGATGAAGCAAGGTTCGACGATACATTTCACGAATGAGTTCGTGTTGCCATTAGTGTCGATGGCGAGTTTACATGCGGAACAAATCAGAAGCTTGTTAGGCACGATCCAAGAGAAGGATAAGGCTATTGAGAAGCTGAGAGATGCTTTGGAAGATAGTAAGGTTAAAGTCGATGTTATTGTTGGGGCTCGAAGGAGGAAGGCTTTGGTGCAATTCGACACGGAGCAATTCGACGTAGGTTTTAGAGATGTGGAGGAGAAGAATAGTCGGGAGGTAGTGAGGGATGTCTTTGGTTCGAATGCCAATCCGAAAGCGAGACCCGTGGGGCAGTTTGCGCCGGAGGCGGTAGAATGGTGGAAGAGTGTCGAAGATGACGATGAGGAGACGAATCAGAGCTCAATCAAAGAGACACCTAATTTGTCTGGGGGGGATTTTAGAGGTGCAAAGAAGGGGGGGAACGCCAAAATAAAGGTTAGATTGGAAACGGAGGATGAAGAAGATGATGATGACTTTGAGGTGAGTTTTCGCTTGTACAATCCTATCATTTTGATTTATGTAATGTACAACTTATCCCAAACCACAGATTCTAAAGACTCCGACACCACCCCCGCTACAATTAACATGTCATAGAAGGGCAACAAATCCTAGTGGTGCAGATGAAGAGACCGATGACGACGATGGCCTGGATGGCGGCATGTCCTTGAGAGTACCACCACCGAAGAGCATAGTTGAAAATAGGAAACCGCTGCCGACTCCTACGGCTACCAGCAATAACGACGAAGCCATAACGCGAGCAAAGCCACCGGCACCCAAAAAGACCATTGGCAAAATAGGAGGACGTAAAGCAACCCCTGCTTCTGCGCAGCCACCAGTATCTGACGACGTTCAACCGGTGTTCAATAGCGATAAAGGCACAGCACAGAAAGCCAAGGTTGGTAGTGTTGGAGGTGTAAAGAAAACGATCGGTAAGATAGGTGAGAAAAAGGGTAGTGGAGAGGCGGAGTTGGGACGCGCCTCTCCAATAGCAACGGTTGGACCTTCAACGGCCGCCGCAACTATGGTAAGCAAGTTGTGCATGCATACAACACAATGTCCTGAACTGATGTGGGCTAGATGCCGCTCCTGTCGCCTCCAGCACACTTATCGAGATTGCAATCGGAAAAATCCAAGATCAGATCTCCAATCTCTGATCCGGAGGATGAGGATGAAAAAGCGAACAGGAAGAGGCGTCTATTGGAAAAGGAGTTGGAAGCTAAGAAGAAGCAACCCCAGAAGAAAAAGCGAAAGTTTTAAACAGCATGAGATACCAACAAATGCAAGCATATTTAGGGATTTTCATGCCTCGTATGGTCCTAGATGGTTTTGGTGACGGTTTTGTGGGATCACCAGGCCACACGCTGGTTTGTTAGATTCAGTTCAACGGTTCATTCAAAGTATCCTTCGGGTGATGCATGGATGGACCTGCAGCATGAATCACAAAATTTTTGGTGAAAAAACGCATCCCGTCAATGCACCGTTGCAGGCATCGAGTCAGGTTCAAATGCCGCGCATATTCATTGCCAGCCTCGTGCTCCACTTCTTCCCGTTGGTAGCGAACTGATTGAGACCAGGCGTATAGGCCAATCAGAACACCGAAACAGCTTTGGCAGCTTCTTTCTACGTCTCAGTCCTGGTAATTGTTGGACTTCATAGGACATTTCAACGTGACAAGATACCGTGCGTGGCTCATAAACATTCTATAACATAGATAGAATGACCTCGCAGTCACGACGGACAATTAGAATGGAGCAACTGAAATTCCCATCACCCGCTGGCATGAGAGCGCCCCAGCCCCTCCAGATAAATATTTGACTGCTTCACTACGAGGACTTTTCACTTTACTTGAGAGAAAGTTCCACCGGGCATCACTTACGACGAAGCAAGATTTATTTTTTCAAAGGCCTTGATAAGATGTGCCATGTGTCTCTGCAATACTATTCCTGCAACTGTTACCTCGGTGCGGTCACTACTCGATGCAGCCTTGCCCTTAGAGCGGGATTTAGGAGTTGTCCGTACGACAGGACCCAACGGGACCCCGAAGTACTTCAATTTTCTTGTGGACGCAATTGCCCTGCACGTGGGAGGAGACTGCAGCCTCGGCCACGCTCGTAATTTCCAGATCTAGTTACGTGAAGTTTGGAGTATGGGCGGCAGAAAAGGGATGAGGATGGTGGACGGAAAAGTGAAGTTAATATGCGGGAGTTAGAGCTGGGAAACGGAGGAGATACCTGAGACATGGGAAAACTAAATTGACAACAATTTTTCCCGAGAATTATCCCGAAAGTGAAACACTATTGTGGCGTGGTTATGGAATTCTGATTGATATGGGATTACCTGAGGTTATTTCTAACGTCCTTTTCTTGCACTTATTCCACCGTGGGTTTCAGAGACAGATCAATTCTGTGGTGAGTGGTCGCGGCTGTGGGTGGGAGACTCACTTGTTAGCACCATTTGCGGGCGGCCCGCCCACTTTCGCCCATCTCACCACCTGGAACAGTATGCTGTGGCATTCGATCATAACGCTTAAGCAAGCTGCAATCTGGTTTTTTCGCCCGAACCTTAATCGGATCGAACCCTCCGGACATATTGGTGCACGATTCCAGATCTAGCGCACGATCTAAACAACCATGGGAAGTTCATCGCAACATTGCAGGTGCGGCCCGTAATACCGGTAAATGCAACCGAGATCCATCCGTGCAAAGTATAGGACAAATCGCTTGTCAAGTGGACCAATTTATAACCCGTCGGAGCTTCGGAAAGACGCCACATGGCGGATGGCGCATAGTGAAGCTTTGATCTGTATCCTCAACCAGTCATCGAACAACTGTTTGACGCAGCACCCCTCAGCTAGAAGTTTTCGCCAAGAATGCCAATTTGGAACAAGAAGATATTCATGCACGACTTACCCTCAATATGCAGTCCTTAGGGTATGTGGTTCGCTATGTGCCAACGGATTCAACGATTGTGCCATAGCAGTGGGGGGCAAGAGATGAATATCACATCTCATCTATCACATCGGGGGAGAAAGTGATGGGAGACAAGTTTGCAAGGGGCTCGGACCTGTCTCCTCCTCTAAATATGAGACAAGGAAGAATTTGCAATTACTTTCCATTGTTAACAGTGTAACCTCTTGCCTCTAGCATCAGCCACCTAGGCTACTCTTTACCATAAAAAACACCAATCAAAACATCCTAAGTTCAACAACTGAATCAGATCACACAAGCGAGAAACTCTAGATATAAGAAATCTAAGCATGGAATGAAAAAGAAAGCCTAAGCACACCTAGTACCACTAGTCCTATGTATGAAGCAAACAAACATAGACAAATTGTTTTTATAAGCAAAAGTATCAACCAAAAATTAAATCACTAAAACCAGCTCGAGGAAAGCAAACTTCGAAGCAATTCTACATCTAGTCAGACAGCTCCACAGGCTTAAACGGAAAAGGTTAACAAGGAACGAATTGGAAAATAATGGACACGGGTAGGAATAAAAATGAACTAAAATAGGAAAAACCCGAGCACTAAATATTCACGAGCCCCTGCTTCGCAGCCTCAGTGACAAGATTGTACTGTTCAGTAAAAGAACTAGTATATGGTACAGCATGCCATGAATCATTCTCCCGTACGTAAAGCTCATCGTGGCCAAAGTAGGTGTTTTCCAAGGCGTTAGGCGAGGCGATGACTGTATCCGAGTGATGATCCATGCCAAACGGGGAGGCCAGGTCTTCAATCTTGACTTGTGCATCGGTGGCGGCTTTTGGCACTTCAATTGGATTCTCAACACCTATAGGCACAGATTGTGATTTGGGACAAGCCACTGGTGTCTGGGGAGGTGTCCAAATGGGGGCCTGAATAGCCATCTGGTCCATCCGTTCAATTTTCGGCGGCGACAGCTGCAGTTGTGGCATCGGTGAAATGGCCCTTCTGGATACCCTCTTCCTGTTTCTTGCGTACTTCCGGCGGGTAGGTTGAAATCGCTTTGGTGGTCTGGTGGAAGTGCGGCGGTATCTTGTAGTGGAGGTAATGCCATGCTTCTGTGCATGCTTCGAAAGAACCCAGATATTGCGTCTTGTATTGTCTTCGTCAGGTAGCGGTTCTTTGATAAAGTCCTATTAGATGACAACAAGGTTAGTCATAGTCAAAGAAGCATAGATCAATATGCAGGGTTTCAAAAACCTACACCATTCATGGACAAGTTATGACGGATGCTATTCTTCCATCCACTATCCCTCCCCGCTCTTGCGGACTGGGTCTGCCGAAAATAATCGTAAATATCCGCAAGAACCATTCTCTTTTCTGGAACGCTCATAAGCGCACGGTATATTATGACCGCATAGGGCTCGTGCTTTTCATTGAAATGGACAAGGCTATTCATTGGCGGATTATTCGCATCGACAAGTTGTCCGCGGTGACGGTTGCTGCTATTGACATCCCCCTCTGAATGAATGCCTGGAGCATTGGAGCCTTCAAGGTTTTCGGACGGGGATGCCAGCGCCGATTCTTCGAAATTATGGAAAGATGAAGCTGGAGTACTTCGGACCGAAAGCTGATCCCCAGGATGATACGAAGAGCAGGATGAAGCGGACGAGTCACCCTGCGACGAGGAGAACGAGAGGGAAGAGGAGCTGTGAAATGAAGAACTGCGGTGCTGCGGCGGATTCCACCAAGACCAAGGAACAGGCTCGTACTGCGCGAGCGGAGGATGGAACATCGGCACACCAAATGGGGACTCATTGTTCTCCGACATGTAGGGCGACATGTAGGGCGTCGAGTCAGAGAACGGCGAAGGAGGATAAGCTGGCTTTCTAAAAGCTGGAGGAGTTGCCATTGCGGATAGATACTGTGGTGGGGTTTGCAAACTCAGTGAACCAGAGAACTCCATCATCGCAGGCGAAGCACGACTGCCAAAGCTTGGGATGCTGCAGGCTGAAGCAATAGGGACATCTGGCGAACTAATAGGGTAGTAGCTATGTTCGTATTCTTCATTGTAGCCTTCTTCTATTGAATCGTATTGACTCAGAAAACTCCTAATGTGGGGTCCCATGGTCGACATCACTCTGGAGGGTTCTATAGTTATTGGCTTTTTGTATATGGAAATCGTAAGTGTCCTTTCAATGCAAGAAATTGTCAGTGCGTTGCTCTTTCTTAATGTACCTTTGGAAGCTGTCTCCTAACCAAGGATCTACTTCGATTCTGCTGGACGAGATATGTCATTCGACTTACCAGGAAAATTGGAGATATCTTTCAAAGAAAAAAAAGGAATGGAATCTAAAGGAAGTGAAGAATGGACGGGGGATGGATCAACGAACGGTGCGCGTAAGTAAACAAATTGAAAACACAAAGTAGTCGGCGGACAGGCCCTCTATAAGAAAGTAACTTCAGGTGCAAGCTCCAGCAGCAACAGACCCTCATTGGACCCAAGCTGGCGAGGATGTTGCTGTTGAAGGATGCAGGGAACTTGTGGGGACTTGCAGTACCGGAAACCTGTGGAAGGAGGTATCACTTTGTGGCACAGAATGGAGAAGCAGTTTGCATCAATTTGAATTTCTCAAAAGCATGGCATTTTGACCGCTCTGGGCGATTGTATATCGTGGCGATTTCCAACCAGTACGGGATATCCGAACGCCCCATCTCCCAATAATCCCCACACCAACCAACGGACCGGGCCGTAGGCAGATGCACCTGAAGCAGAAATGGAAAACGTATCAGCTACTATCCTAGGAATATGTTACGCGTTAGTTGCGAAGTCAAATCACAGCAATCACAGAAGTCCGTATGTACGATTAACGCCGCCTTGCCTCGCGTATGCAGATGGTTGACCGGCTGCGGGCTATGACTAGTTTAGTCGAACGAAAGTAGATCGAAAGTACCTAGTGCTGCGGCCAGGCGATGGCCACCACTGAAGATACTCTCCACTGAATAAACATGGGACAAACGGGGTGGAGGGTTGTTCCTTTGTCAATTATTTATGGTCTTTTGTTAATTAATTATTTATGGTCCTTTGTTAATTATTTATGGTTTTTTGTTAATTATTTATGGTCCTCAATGGCCAGTTAATGGGACCATCTCAGAGAAACGTACAAACAACAAATCAAACACATATTCTTCAGATGTTCTTCATGAGCGAGTAGCATCTGTAGCACTAAATACGCCCTCATAGTGCGGGGTTGAAGTAAGCTCACAATCTATTCCTAGTCGTTAATACGACACAATGACACGCCATAGTAACAGATAACCTGCCTTTGTGATTCTACTCTATTGCTTTTACGGCTTCATGAAATAAAACATTGCGAGTGGTTAAAGTGTTCAATTCCAGTTTTCAGACCGAGTGATCTCCAATACAAGAGCAGTCACGTCGCATCGGGAAGGGCTGAAGCAAAAAAAGGAAATAATATGTACCAAAGATTTCATGGACGAACTACTCTCCAGCCCCCCAGAATTGCCCGTTCTTTCTCAATAGGGCACCCCTAACATCAAGATTTACCTAGCAAAAAAAGTAATGAAAACAAGTGCAATATTCCAGAACAGGCCCTACTATATTGTAGAACGTTTGATGGGATTTAGGCAACCATATCATGATATCAGTACAACTGCCGCCTAAGTTCCCTCTCGAGATACTCCATTTGAGTAGCACCTTCAATTCTAGAGAGAAAAAATTGATAAGTGATCAGAATTGGGAAGATAATTACTTACGCCTCTACATTTTCGTTGAAAATTGAGTATGCGCTCTTTTCTCCAGATTTTCGTGCACATGTACTGGTATTCACGTAGAACATCCACAAGATACCTGTTCATGTAGAGTATCAGCATCATATCCCAACCCCTCGGGGAAAAGTTCTTGACGGCTAATGGGAGAGTGTGTGCATACCGATAGAGACCATTATCTGCCCGAAACCCAGACATGCAGCAAAAATTTGTAGGATAATATACAGATGGAACTGCCGTGACGTCTTGAGGACACCTACTGCCCTCTCAACGAGATATGCAGGTGACTGATCTCTAATTTCCTTTTTATATTCGTCGAGATCCAGATCCGCTTTTTTAAGGTGATAAGGTCTGAGTGAATTAGCGCACAAGCTTCTTTCTTTCTATCTCTCTATCTCTCATAATAGTTGGGATACTTTTTGATCTTTTTGGATCGCTCTTTGGGCTTCTCCATCGCGGGAACTACTCTGATGGCTGGTGTTTGGCAAAGGATGAGGTTGGATCGCTAGACAAATTGCCGCCCAAGGTAACACTATCCAGTTACTAAGCTGCGGCAAAGCTCAGCCGCTCACTCGAGCATTGGGGAAATCCCTCACGCTCAGTATTGCCTATAAAGACCAGTACCGATAGATCACCGCAGCTTATGGGGTTGGTGTTTAAATTTTAATACTTCTGAGTTTGGTACAGGCAGAGGTCAAAACCCAGCAGGCTGCAGTCGATTAGGCAGCTTGCTACCGGTACCAGCTGCAGGTTTGGGCACGAGAACGCAATACACCAATTCCATCTAAATGAGAAAAGGAGAATGGATACAATTCTTGTAGATTATCAGTAGTCATGGATTGCATCCAGTGTCTTGGTGGATAATTTACCGAGACAGAACTACATATGTATATTAACAAGATTTATCAAGTAGCCTTGTGCGCAACGTGATACCTGGAGGGTTGTGGCAGCCCTTTCTCCCTCTCCCTCTCTCTGAGCTACGTTGAACCATATTCATCTTAGTCGGACCAAAAGTCTGGAATATTAGGGACAAATGACGAGAAAAGAACCTTGAACACTAATCATTCAGTATTTTGTCGCCCCTCGGCTTCAGAGAAGGTCAATATGTATCAATGGCACTGGTACACCAGTGCAGGTATGGGACCCCTTAAGGCTCATTTTCATTTAAGCGTAGATTAATTACCGCTCGGCTTGCTCCAAGCTTCTCGCGTGGCCGGTCTCGCTGTGCCACGCGCAGCGGCATGCACGGTTCATCCGAGAAACGTCTGGGCTTGGTTTGAAACTAACAAAGACTTGGGATTTTCTTAACTCCTTGATTTGCTGGCATTCAGCTCCGCACAAACCGCATACTAGAATTCTATGAACTTCTACTGTTTGCTAACTTTTCGAATCTTAGCATAAAGAATAGCCCTAAGCGTTTACTACTGTATTCTCGTGATATGTCTTCACGGGTATCTGCCCGGCAATAACCCTGCAGCACATCTTCATATCATCCCGATGGCTTGGTATGCTCTGATCCCGGCTTGATCTGCGACAGCTTGAAGCATGTCGTTCTTTGTTCATGATGGTGGGTACCCTAGCCTTGTTCCTGCACCAACCGTATCCTGTTACGCCAGAGAGGTGCGTGCATGGAGGCAAAGTGTCACATAAACCAAACAAAAGTAAAGCGCACACCTCCTGGGAGCGAGGTTTTTATTTTTGAAAAGCCTAGAGTTCTCCACGAGACAGCTTGCTGGTATTTGCGATAGATTTTCCGTGTTGAATGACTACTAAAGATGCAGGTAGATAATCAACGGTCTAGAAGGCGAGGCTGGTACGTGAACCCATAGATAACTAATCCGAGAGCACCCGAATTGCTAATTTGCTATATTCTGATTACAGTATGAGGTGATGAAGTCTTAGGGACTTGATTGTCTTCATGAAGTTCATCACCAAGCTCAGACCAGCACATCAGACTACATTGCGGGCCGCGGACGACGGGCGGCGATTTCAACCAATTCGGGATCTGTGCTTGGAAAAGAAACTTCCTACCCTCCTACCCACGTCCACTGTTTGCACCATGGTAGGAACCTCCGCAACACAATTTAGGACCATCATCTTTTTATATCACTCGGACGTTACTCTAAGGTTCATGCATGCTATACCCTAAGATTTCCTAGATTCGTCAATACCAAGCTAGCCTTTGCGGATTATACGTCGGCAATCAGTCAAATATTGTCTTTAATATTCGTCGTGGCTTAGCTCATTACAGATTTAAAAAAACCTATCAGGCGCCAGCTGCACAGTACACATGCCAATTGCAGGGTATCCATTTCTTTCCATCCCAACTTTACCTCCTCCCCACACCAAGTTCACCTTTTGCAGCTCTGCTAGCCCCATCAACTTTAATTCCCTTCAAAGGTCGATATACCGGGTCCCACATTTGGACCTTCACCCACGCTTGCAATTCCTCGTCGTTGTCCACCGGGATTCCCTCGACGCTTGCCAGCTCCTCCTCCACCGCGCATCTGATAACCGCCATCGCAATCTTTTTCCCCACCTCCCTTACGTCAGATATACCCGGCAACAAACCCTTACTTGGATTCTTCAACGCAGGACCCTGGGCTGCAAGCGTTTTGACAGCAGCAACAAGCATCTTATCGCTTATCAGCTTCGCCCTGCAAAGAACAGCTCCCAAGCCGATTGCCGGAAAGACTTCCGAGTTGTTGTTTTCTGCAACCTCATATTCAACGTCCTTCCATTTTACCGGGGGAAACGGAGAACCTGTAGCAACCAGCGCCTTGCCTTCCGTCCAGGCGTAGATGTCGGCGGGGTTGGCTTCGTGGAGGTAGGTGGGGTTGGAGAGGGGGAAAATGATAGGGCGGTCAACATGCTTTGCCATTTCTCGAATCGCCTCCTCGGTGAAAGCTTTCGGTTTGGTAGAAGTTCCAATCAGTACGTGAGGTTTTACGGCGGTAATGATGGACACGAGGTCCTTTGTATCAGAGTCTTCCCACTCGGAGTCGGGACGCGCATATGGGCGTTGGGCAGAAGTGAGGGAGTCACCGTGAGATTGGAGGAGGAGACCACATTTATCAATTAACCTACGAAAGTTAGTATAGGAAAATAGAGGGGTGTAGGGCTAACTTTGTACCAGACTTGCTTGTTTGCCTCCTCGTAAGATTTGAGGCCGTCTGCAACCACGGCATCTCGGAACTGGTCGGCGATTCCAACACCGGCAGACCCTGCTCCAAACACCACCATCCTAAGATCTGGTAGATCCATCTTGGAAATCCAAGCAGCAGCATTGATGGCAGCGAGTGTAACCACACCGGTACCTTGGATGTCATCATTGAAACAACTTAGTTGTGACCGATATATCTCAAGAAGCCGTCTCGCGTTGTAAAGTCCGAAATCCTCGAAATGGAGAACAGACTTAGGAAACAGCTTCTTGATACTTTGAACGAACGTCTCAACGAAATCGTCTTCCTGATTGTCAGCCTCAGAGCTCAAGGAGGAGGACAATGGCGTGTACCGTATTGCTTCCCACGGACTCGAGAGTGCCTTAGCCCGAGATACAACTCATCTTCAAGAAGCTCTTTATTATTAGTCCCGCAATCCAGAACAACAGGAAGAGTTCGGTTCGGGTGAAGGCCACCGCATAAAGTCATCAAAACAAGCTGTTCAAATATTGTCAGCCACTGTCCATCCCACAAACACTCTAAAAGTTCCATACTTGCCTTAGCTATTGAGATAGAAATTCCCCCAACCCCCTGATCGCCAATCCCCAGGATTTCTTCTCCATCACTCACAACCTAACACCAATCATGATATCAGCCTTGAACACATTCCCTAGTCTGTCTGATGGCGTTTATTTCGCTGGCGCGTAGCCCTGTCGTATCCAAAACCGACTAACAGACTGTATATCCAGTACACATACAATATAATCAATCTCATCCTGGTTCCCCCATTCCGCCAAAATCTCTTCAATAAGCTCTGGCTCATTAATATTTAAAAAGCAGCCTGACTAGTTAGCTCGTTCATGCTCACTTCATCTCTTCGGGGATATATACCATCGGGTCTCCGAAATAGTCTTGAATAACCCTTTATGGCCTCCGCCTCGGTCGGTGTATAGATTACCGAGAAAACCTCCGTTATATGTTTTTGGATGAGTGCGTAGAACAGGACTAAATTCTGATCTTTCAAACTCGCCATAAATGTATTCTTTGCTAGGTCTGTCGGGCACTCTAAATATTGGCTATATGCACGCTTCATTTGTTCCGCGAGCGTATGCACTGCACTTGGAAGCATCCCTTGTAATCCGAACTCTTCCCTCTCTTGTGATGTGAATGCGGAGCCTTTGTTGAAAAAACTGGAGTTGAGAAGAGATCGACCGCGCAGCGCACACTCGATATGCCCTTTTGTAGCAAGAGCCGGCGGGTGCGCATAAATGGGCGGACTAGGCATTGTGGAGTTGACGGTGGAGATAATGTTTTGGTTTGATTTCTTAGTGTTTGTTGATGTCGGTTTGAGCTGGAGCGGACACAAAATTACAGGAAATAAATATCGCAAGTGGGGTAGGTATGACCAAGTACTTTCATGAGATTGGACATGAGATTCCAAGTTGTCGTCATCTATGATCGGCGCCGTGATTCAATTGGCTTTTTCTTTCCCTGGTACTTCTGGACCTGCCCGATCAGCTGACAGCTAACGGAGGCTACTTACTTTTATTGTATACTGTACATATAGAAAGGAAGCACTGCCAAGTAATCTAATGTCACATAAAAATACGCATACGAACGGGTATATAAAATCCCCTGAAACAGAACTAAACCACCCAAAGATATCAAAGAAAAGAAAATGGATCGGAGCTGTCAAAGCCTGAACCTGCCCGAGAGGGAGAGGAAAGGAAACCCAGCCAACAAATAATACAGATTACTCCCATACACTCCGAGTCACCGAAAGTCCAAAATCCGATATATCTCAGCGCACCCCACCCACAAATAACTCATTAGATCGACGCTTTGTCGGTCGCAAAACAATTACATAACCAAGCTCCATATGCAATATCTAGCCATTATTCGACGCGCTACTCCCCTCCTGTGGTCCTCGAATGGATGAATCCGCATACGTAAAACTGTTGATTATCGCTGGCCACGTCGAGGTCCCATTCTGTGGGCTATTATGGAATCCCCCATTTGTTGGAGGAGAGTTGACAGGGTGACCAGCCACCCCAGAATTCAAAAGGGCTAACCCAGCGACTGCGGTAGTAGAAGGATTAGTGAAGTTCTGGCAGTCTTGGTTGAGAGCAATTAATGCTGAAGAAGCATAAGTTTCGCTGGGATCCAGGTTTTCAACGATGCTGCTGATGCTCTGCGTGTATTGACGCCAGGACTCATTTGAATTCCAGCCCCAGGTCTGGAAGACTGCGTTGGAATTAATATGTTGCCCTTCGCTTGGATTGGGAAATGCTGGGTTGGTGGGCGAGTAATTCGCACTGTATAGTGGGCCTGCAGTCGTGTTGCCTGCCTCAAAGACATTGTCTCCAGATGATACCAACTGGTCGCCGTATATCGGAACGGCGGCGTTGGGCCGTGTATCTTGATAAACCGGGGAATAATCGGTCAAGGTCGAAGGTATTTTAATTGGAACAGTTGGTGCGGTCACAGGAGGATAAGGATTGGTTGGTGTCGGGAAAGCTGGCAGCGTGGTTACAGAGCTGGCCGAAGGAGAACGCCTGGGTTTACCGGGCTTCTGATGGAGTAAATCCATGGTGCGATGTGTGAGCACTTGAACGACATCTCGGAGTGTATTGGGTGACCCTGTGGTGTAACGTCAGGATAGCTTCACAAACCTTGACGATAAACCTACCAAGCAAGCTGCCTAAATCGCCCATAATGTCCATGCATAAATCCATATCTTTCTTCACCTGCTTCACCTCCTCAGACTTGACGCTGTCGCGTTTATGCCAGACAGAGAATAGTATCGTCAGAGTGGCTAGGAGCTGCACAGTCGCACCATACCAAGTTGTATCCAGGTAGTGATTACCCTTTCGCAGGTTGTCGGTAAGGTGTAATATTTCCCTCGAAGACTCCACACAGACTTTGATACAATCATCGGTAAATGTGGGTGATGGCGACAAGTCTAATGAAGGGTGTCTCATTAGGATTCGAGATCTGGATTAGGAATAAGTCATTAGCAGATATTTCAACAAACGGCAATAGAAGCGCGTACTCATGATACCATGAGTGAAGGTGAGCAGCCTGGAACCGTCGTTCTGGTCGGGGCGAGTCTAGTGCTGTATCACAAGTCAGACGCTACCCAGTGGAATGGGACATATGAACTCACAAAGACTCTTGGGATGATTATCTCTCCATTTACTTAGCTTTCCTTCTATATCTTCCACCAGGGCAACGTATTTGTCCCTCGAAGGCCTGGTCACTCCGTACAATGTGCTGTGTATTTGTATGGTAAAAGTTGTGTGTTTAAACATCTCGATAGCAACATCAAATTCGCAGTCCTCGATTCCATCTTCCCTCTTCAATACCTCATTTTCAAGAATATATTCGTCATCGACCCGTTCTGGGTATTCAACATCGAAATCGCCATCTCTAATGCTCATTGGTCTTCCCAATCTTGAAGCCAGGGAAACCTCGAGCGTTAGGATGCACCAGAAGACACGTTTCCTAATCTCAATCTCGATATAATTCGGGTTTGCACGATCATACGACCACTTTTTAGCGGAGCGGTGTAATCCGAGTTCAAGACACATTGATACCGCTACTCGCGAAAGTAGCCACGATCCACCGGGTTTCTGCCTAGACGTTAGCAAGGAATACGGTAAGATAAAAGACGGGCAGCTAACAGGAAAAGCCCGTAGATGTTGCAGTATCAGCCCAATTGCCTGAAGGTCTTCTAATGAAGAGCCCGATAACAAGTCGTACAGCAGGGAGATGGCGTAGTGGTAGTGACGACGAGAACGTTCCATTACTTCACTTGAAGACTGAGAAACCTGCCCCTGGTTCTTCATGCGATCATTTGCCGCGTTCTGGAAGTGAACAATAGCGAAAACCATATGCAGCATTACAGTCTGTGCAGCTGTAGGCTCAAAGGACTTGTCAGAATATACACGTTCAACCTAGAATAATTAGCAATTAGATAGCTATCAAGTCTAATCCAACCTACCATCTGGAGGAACGTAGGCTTATGCAGTATCGGAAGATAAGGATGTGATATCATGAAAAAATAATGGACGTATTGTATCCCTTCCGCCTGGGGAGGAAGTTCTGCCTTTGGCACATTCGGATTGAGGTTGAAGATGGTAGATAGGCAACTCCCATATGTCTCGTCCAGACGTGTGGAGCCACTGTGCTTGGATGGTTCGTTCGGATCCAATACAGAAAGATCGATATTAACTCCCAGCAATGACAATGCGGTCTCTTTCATCGAACTGAGATAGGAATTGCCTGCAGATATTCCCAGATAATGTGTGCTTGGGTTTCCGGGACGGAAGCTTGTTGTTCTTGGTGCTGGCTTCTCTAGGGGGGTCACAGCGCCATTCATGGGAGGATATTCGTTTGATCGATCAGAAAAGACATTGCGAAGGTCGGGTTTTGTGCCGCCGATCACCCATTCTTGGTTCTCGAAGGGCGGAAAGCCGTTACTTGGCGCCCTGGCGCTTGCCTGTGCAGCGATCAGGGCAGTTTGGAGCTCTTTGTTTCTTTGTTCCAACTCCTGACATTTGGCTTCAAGGTTTTCTAGATAACCTCGCTGGGGTATCATTATCAGCACACTTATATCATCCTCAATGTTGGAGAGATACTGACCGGCACGGCTTTCTGGGATATCCTGTCGGTCGTCTTACACTCAGTGCGATTCTGGATACATGGCGAACAACCCCCAGGCAAACCGTCACATCGAATTTTCCTAACCTACACTTCTAATTAGTATGCGATCGCACTTTAACTCTCATACAGACGCCCTTACTTTGCAGCGATCACACGCCTGGCCCGTTCTTGTAGAAGTGGATAAGCGTTTCCTCACAACACGTGTAAATTCATCGCCAGCAACAAAACCAGAACCATCGCCGTTTCCTCGATGTTGTATATCGTCTGGCGACCGTGAATGCTTTGGTGGCATGGTGCCGATGCTCAATCTCCAATCGGAATATCTCGTCAGAACCACCGACGCAAATGAACCGCATGCAACCAACGGCAAGTACCGTTTGGAGGCTTGAGCCTGCTCAAAACATCAATAGAACCATTCCAACGTCCAAGACTGCGACTGCTCTTACGGTCGAAGTATGTAAATCGGCGTGGTGGGGCCCCCAAAGGATGTGTTTGAGCTGGAATGGATTACTGCTTCCGGAGATCGAAGAATGACGCGATCCTCGTTTAGACGACACCGACTACTGGCAAGGCGCAGAAGTATATTTGGACTGGTGGGTGCTGTTTGGAAGAATAAGCATTTAGGAGGGGATTGAGGCAGGCGGGCGAGCGGACGAGCGGGTGTTTGGAGGGCTTGGAGTTGGGCAGGACATACTCTACTCGCCGACAAGGCGGATGGGTGGTTGTGGATACAGATACTTTTTCGGAGCCGTACGTAAGATATAGGTGCAGGCAGTGAGTAGAGTAGAGTCCTACTTCCTAGGATGACAGCGGGAGAATGCGTGGAGAAGTCAACGCGCCTCTTCCAGAGCAACGGAGACGAATTCTGAGTTGACGGGAAGTTCCAGTTTTGAGACCCCCTTATCTGCTCGTGGCTGGACGACCAACCTGGAAGTTTAGGGGAATGCAGTCAAGTAATGGAGCGTTATTGGTAGCACAACAGATTTACTCAGCCCCCAATGATGCATATGCGCAGGAAGGACTCAGTCGGTAGTACTTCTCGAAATAGGTCTGCCTACAGATAGGTCCTGGCATTTAACCAATTACCGAACACTCTCAACCCAATTTTCACAGCCCGCGGAGGCGATAGGCAGAGGGCGCACTGCGCTCCCCGTCGAATTTTTATGTTGCCGCAGTCTGGAAATTGTTGTGCCAAGAGAGAGATTGCTAGCGTCTGTGCTAGTCACATATAAGTCATCTTAAGACTGGGCTAGGGTTAATGATCCGTTGTGCCACCCTTAGAGTAGGGATCGGCCGAGTGAGCAGCTACCGTGATGACGTACGAATGAACATACACACGCAAGTGGTAATCCTCAAACACGACCTTCCACTGGACTGGCGACCACAATGAAATCCTCCCAACAAGAAACGGAGCGGCAACCACTTCTCACAACCGTCCTCATTGCATCCGAGCGCCCGCGATACCCACGAGCACGCACCTTCTCCCGAATCGTAGCAATTGTACTTGGCTCCGGACTCGTTTACATTGCATTCAGTCTCTTCTTCCCGAAATGGACACCCTACGGATCCAATGTTGTAGGCTGTTTATCGCACACTGGATGGCATGGGGAGCGCGTTCCATTAGAGATGCTTGAAGAAATCATGTTGCTTACACCACAAGAAGAGCAAGCGCGCGCGCACAGTGAATACTATACCTCTGGCCCCCACTTGGGAGGCAAGAACCTGTCGCAGGCGATATATACGAGGGAACTCTGGGAGTCGTATGGCATACAGTCTGAGATTGTTACGTACGACATTTACACAAACTATCCCAAAAGTCACCGTTTGGGATTGCTGCAGGCAAAGAGCTCCAATTCAACGATTGGAGCGAGCGAGATAATTGATGGCCGCAGCTATGGATTGCTGTATGAAGCTGGTCTCGCCGAAGACGTTTTACAGGACGATTCTACCACCGGCCTTGACGACCGGATCCCGACTTTCCACGGTTATAGCTCAAAGTAATTGTCTTATTTTCTTTGTGATAGTGATACTGTTTTTTGTTTTTGTTTTTGTTTTAATCGTACTGTATTTACTCTACCTAGAGTATGACGGTGCCCAATTCCCCTCCGGATGAACCGGCTAGGTGGGGGAGATCCCCTTGCTCTACCCTTTTTCCCATGATAGCGATACCGTCATTTGGCAATTCCAACGCTGACTCTCTGGTAGTGGCAATGTTACGGCCGAATACATATACGCCAACTACGGGACGTTTATGGACTTTGAGGATCTTCTCTTTAAAGGCGTGAACTTGACCGGAAAGATAGTTATCTGCAAGTACGGCAAAATCTTCCGTGGGCTAAAAGTCAAAAGAGCCCAAGAGCTCGGTGCGATTGGTATTCTAATATATAGTGATCCAGGCGATGATGGTATGAACCTTCTCCTTATCCACAGCTGTTTAACTCTAACCACCAATCTGTAGGCCCCATCACAGAATTGAAAGGCTACAAAGCATATCCTGACGGTATATATCACCTTTCCCCGTAATTGTAAACTCTAACTTTTTGGCCAGGTCCAGCGAGAAACCCATCTTCGGTCCAACGTGGAAGTGTTCAGTTCCTTAGTTACGGTCCTGGCGACCCAACGACTCCTGGTTACGCCAGCAAACCTGGTGTACCACGAAAAGATCCAAGCGCATATATACCTTCTATTCCCTCGCTCCCTATCTCCTATCTCGACGCCCTTCCACTCCTCCAGGCACTCAATAACTATGGTCTCAATTCCAGCGATCTCGGTGAACGCTGGAACACTGGCGGTCTGTACCATAAGAATGTGACTTATCACGTTGGCCCAGCTCCTGGAATCGTTGTGAATTTGGTTAACCAGGTCGAATATATGGTGGCCCCAATGTGGGACGTTATTGGGAAGATCCCCGGGTACATGGAAGACCAGATAATTTTGGGGAACCATCGAGATGCGTGGATAGCAGGCGGTGCTGCCGACCCGAACAGCGGTAGTGCGGCACTCAATGAACTGGCAAGGAGCTTTGGAAAAATGCTGGAAGTTGGTTGGAAGCCTGCACGCACTCTGGTTTTGGCCTCTTGGGATGGAGAAGAGGTATGTGTTATGGTTATTCTGTAAACGGTTTACTGATTCTATGGTTCCATAGTACGGGTTGTTGGGATCTACGGAATGGGCTGAAGACCATCAGAAATTGCTCTCTCAGAAGGCGTTGGCGTACATCAACGTCGACGTCGGCGCTCGTAACTCCAAATTCTCCACAGCAGCACACCCGCTGTTGCAGGATGTTATTCATGCGGCAACAAAGAAGGTAGTGGACCCTAACTGTGCTCAAGCGGGGAACTTCTCCACCTCTGTATATGATGTGTGGAATAAGAGAATACGCACATTAGGGAGTGGCAGCGATTATACTGTATTCCAAGATTTTCTAGGGATTCCCAGTCTGGACATGGGCTTCAGTGGCCAAGATGCAATAAGTGTGTATCATTATCACAGTAACTATGATTCACACGCGTGGATGTCGAGATATGGGGATCCAGGCTTTAGATATCACGTGGCAATCGCAAAGATCTGGGGGTTAATCGCGCTTCAGCTTTCGGAAAGCCCGGTGGTACCATTTAACGCTACCAGTTATACCACCGGACTCGGGGAGTATCTAGCACATATTCAATCGGGCCTTAATGCATCCTCTAGCGATTATTCGCCGCATCACCCCCACCACCCCCACCCACCTACAGATGAAAAGGAGTTCCTACACCACCTCTCACAGTTGCAACACAGCATCCATCGTCTACAAGTCCGCGCAAAAGAGTTTGACGCCCGTGCTGCTCATCTCGCCGATGAACTCTCGAAACCGGCACCTTGGTGGCGCCGTATAGTGCTCTGGTGGAGAGCGAGAACGGTCAACAAGCAGTACAAATTTTTCGACCGCGCTTTTTTGTATAAAAGGGGTCTGGATGACCGCCCCTGGTTTCAACATCTCGTGTATGCGCCTGGAAAGTGGACTGGATATTCAGGTGATACATTCCCTGGGTTGGTCGAGAGTGTGAGTGAGAAGAACTGGACTAATGCTGTGGTGAGTGACATCTGTTATGGGCGGATGGAAACCCGATACTAACGAGACCAGCGGTGGAGTGAAGTTATCCGCCACTCGGTGGAACTGGCAACGAAGGAGTTGCATTTACATAGCCTGGTATGATGAATGCGGGCTACAAGGAGAGGAGAAATAAGAGTCTAAACCCAGGAAGTCTAAATAATACGAGTAGATAGCGATGAATGAATGCGTACATACAATTTGCTTCCTGTTTATCTAATTCCTTTAGCTTTTGTGGTTCCAATGTGCATTTGCAGCCCGTCCGCCCATACAAAATACCTTAACGCCATCCATTATGAAAATCCTCACAACACCCGAACTAGCAAGTAGATTCGTAGTCTGAAAAACTGACTACTTGTTTTACTGTTCCTCTGAATAATAACCGCACCAAAGCCAGACCCCTCTTCTAGATAACCCGCATCCGTTTTATGAAAAGGGTTCATTCGACTGAACAAAATATCAGATTGGATTGATACTTTAACTGAGCATATACAAACCGAGAGGCCGTATCGTGAACGAGGGAAGCGATCTTGTATATAAACCTACGATAATGAGTTGCTCTCCCCATACCTTGCAAACCTAAGGACAAGGAGCGAAAGTGACTGGCTGCCGGATTGGAGGTTCATGGCTATAACTCAATAATTATCACCTTTCCTACTCAACATATTTCAAATAATGGTGAGAGTATCGAGGGAAGAAGCTACGTAAAAGCCATCACACATGCAAGAACGGATGAGATGCGTCAACCAGGTTAGGGCTCATACCCAATTGGCCTGCTTCTCACTCACACTTATCACTCGTACCCTGCCAGACTCAGCACTTTAGTGCGGCAGAATCATATACGAGAAAAACTACAGCAACCCATAAGATCGCCGTCTTCGTCTTTGTCTTCTTCTTAAGGCAGACTCTGGGCCTAGCCTCGACTTCTCCTTCCTTGCTCCCTCCTACTTATCTATTTGTTCATTGCTCAATACTGAAACTAACATCTGAGTCTTGCGTAAGTGCTTGATTGGGCGGAGCGAAGCTTTTATATTATTATAACATTGTGTGGTTAAGGTAATAGAGTATATAACTCTAACTACTTGAATTGATACTGTTAGAACTATATGTTAATGTTTTGAGATGAAAGATTAGGTATTGAATACGGCAGAAATCTTTCAAAGAAATGCTAGAATTGCGAAGTTGTCGTCTCGGTGGGTGAAGATCACCTCCATCTACTTCGTCCCATCACCATTCCATATATCAATAATCAATCCTGAGTATACTGACGTACTCAAGCTAAGGGCACCTCACGAACAATCATGTATCTATGTCCATTCGTAATGGCCGTCATGAAACACTCAATCTGGACGGACAGACTTTGATGTCACCCGTATTGCCGTTTTAGCGATGGGAAAGATGGCATAAGTGTCATCGTAACACACCCAATCTAGACCAAAAATATCGGTCAACTTGAATTGGTCACGGGCAATTCCATTTTTGACCTTTCCGGGAAACCGATCTCAGAGAACCAGTCTGCGCCCGTCGATTCCCAATTAGACGCAAACCAAGAGTTGATTACTCCTCGAGCTTACTGGTAGAACATGACGCTCTATTATCAGTGGGCGTGGACTAGTAATAAAATTCACGCCCATGCAATCTAACTAACCCTCAATCATCGGTGCCACGATGACATTCTACCTCTAATATCCTTTCATATCCAAAGCCCACAACTATTAGCACAGGCGTACATACCATCTTCTCAAACTCAGCGAGGGGCAGAACATATCTCAACGGCACAGAAGGGACGACTGTCAAAATTCACATTGCGTTATTGACTACAATACACACGAAATGAAAAAATAGAGCAGTAAAAGAAGTCAGTTCAACTTTATTTCGGACAAGGTTGAATACGGTAGAGTTAGCAATGGGCATGAAGCAGAACGAGATCGGATTAGAAGTTATTGAGGGGTGTAGCAGTAAGCTGAAAAAGAAATACTGCGAATTACTTTGGTTGGTCTCGAGACTCTGGAACAAAGCAGTACATATTGTAGATATACGGCAGTCTTGGTCACCCCTGGAACTCATTACAATCGCTGTGAGATTACCATTCTCCATCTTCGCAACGTCTTCTATTCCCAACACTCGATTACTCTAGCTAGTTTCTCATAAACAAAACCCGTTTCCTTGAACATCCCGTTGGCGGTTAGTTGCTTGTGCTTTATTGACGATGTATAAATTAATAAAGTCTGGAACGGATCTGGAGCAAGGCTGATAAAGGGGTCATCCATACACAGCTATTCACAACCCGTCACTCATTAGTCTTAGGACTTGTCGCTTTGCATGAGATGCATCTAAATATATACCCAACCCTGCTGTCGTGGGATTGCTGTCGTGTGGTGATGGTCATATGAGTCTGTGCAGAGGTAAGGATGACACTTTGGTTATTGGAAGTTCGTGACATTGTCAAGCATTTGTTGAATTGAGGTACTATTGAGTTATAGTTTCAGTCAGTCGAAAGTCAGTGTAACAAATACTAATCTTGCATAACGGGCCTCTGGTGTCCGCTGCGAACAGGTCGACCTCTCGGGCGAAAAGCCAATTTGGAGTGCCGCTTGACAACGAGCAGTTTTGAGCCATTGAAGGCTTTGGGGTGAATAGCGGGCGTGTTTTTCTCGCTAACGCCGTAATCAAAACATGGCTATAAAAACATCATCAGAAAGGACACTGAGTGATATACTATGAGTACGATGTTTCGCATCTATTTTTCCCCTTTTATCCTCCTTTTAAAGGGCCTCGATATCTACCTGCTTACTTATCGTATACGAGCTCTCTAGCCACCGTAACTTCTCAGGAGCTAATGGGTCCTATTTACTATCTCCCTTCTCAACAGCAACCTAACAATCTATCTACATAGACGATAACTTCATCCCCTTAGGCCTCGAGGTTGGGGGCCTTGGGCAGCCGCTTTCCCTTCTGTTTCCTTCTAGCCCCGGTGCGCTTACAGCCCTGTGATCGCCCTAGCTCTCAAATATACCGATCCCTCCTATATGTGATCCCTCCTATATGTGTTTGCTTGTTTGGGTGCAGTCTTGAGGTGTGCGGCTCGTCCTTTAGCTACATATTCAAGCGCTCCGCTTCGGCAGTGGTATTGGAGACAAACATGGGTTCGGTAGGTGTGCTGAATTATGGTGGTGTGGCTGCGTGCGGAGAGCCTTGGAGGTCTATTGGCTCGTGCTATGATACCACCCGTCGATTTTTTGTGCGATAAGGCCAACAGGTTCCGGGACTATAAGGCCCAAATAGGGCTTAAATGAAGTTGGACGAGCTTGTCCGGCTGCGTTGTCCGCCGAGTGGCGGGTTTTTTTTGTTGATTGGGCGAAAACCTCGGTGGGGTTTCGGCCATTTTTTTGTCCACGTACTCTTACTGCGATGTGGGACGGGGTCAGGGGCGGGGAGGCAGCCTTGAGCATTAAAGTGGTTGGTCCTACTCGAGATTGCTAGCCGTTGCGGAGGCACAGGCTTCACCCACGTCAGAATTTCCACCTATTTTTGCCCCATACGGCAATTTGTCTCGAGGAAGGAACACTCTTGAGTATGGAAACCGCTCTTGCCTACATTTGAATTCCCACACAATACTTATTAATAGCTCAACTCTAGAATCAACCTCGCGAACACGCTGCATGTCGGGTGAGATATTGTGGTGAACTGAGGAATGGTGATAGGCGTGATACCTGGGTACAAACAACCATATCCAGTTGGATTGATACATGTGCAATTGAAGTAGCTTAAACGAGGGAAGCAATCTTATATACCTACGACAATGGGTCCCTCTCCCCCATGCCTCGTCCCTGAACCATATAAACGAAGAACAATAAACAAAATAACATGCAGAAATCCTAGTAACCACGCTCCACACGCCCTACGCCCACTACTCCAGCATCAACAACTTCGAATGCAACAGAAAACAACAAGGTACAAAAGGCGGATCGTCATCATCGTGCGGAAAGAGAGGCAAGGAAATACTGTTTGAAAGAATTCCAAATTCCCATGCAAGAGAAGCATGCCTTCTCTTAACAGGACCCAAAGTTTCCCCCACATTGCTGCCGCCTATACCGTAACCGCTATTAGTCCAATGGAAAAGCCCTGGGATCCTGCACCAACACCCCACCTTCACCCTTCTGCACTACGCCCTCCTTCAAAGCCCACTCCATGAATCCCTCGTCAACCTTCCAATCCTTCCCCCTTGCCCCATTTGTATAATGCTCTCCTACATGGTCCACACATGCTTCCCACCCTCCGGTACCTTCAAACACTCGTCCGCAAAATCCACACGTAGATTTCTCTGGAGGCTTTCGCCGCTCCTTCTTGCAGCGCTCTTGAATTTCGTTGCTATTTGATGGGGCGTGCATGCGCTTTAGATGTTGACCAAAGAGGTCTTTACGATTGAAGAACGCTTTGCGGTTTGCGCAAGACGGGAAGTCGCAGCGCCAGTACCAAAGTTGCAAGTGGATATGGTTGATGTGGCGCTTCCATTCGTTCTTGCTGCTGAAGGTTTGGGTACAGGAGGCGAAGGTGAAGAGGCAGGTGAATGGACGCTCTTGTGGGGGTGCTGCGGCGGCAGAGGCCGCGGTGGTGGTAGCGGCGGCGTTGGTAGAGTTTGCGGTAGTGGTTGTTGGTGACGAGGAGGAGGGGAGAAGCGGTTCGCGTCTAGAGGTTATGTCAGCTAATATTAAGGAGTGGATGGGATAGGGAAAGGAGGCAAGGGAGTACGAACCGGGCCTGAATCTTTTGCTTCCTGCCGCCATTGCGAATTCCCATCCGGGGCTTTTTGAAATCTTCCTTTTCTTCACCACTCTTCTTTTTGGCTTCAGAGGTGGTGGGCGAAGTTTGGGTGCCACCAGACGCTGTTGGCATATCCTCATCGCGATCTTCCTGATGAGGGCGCTTTGCGCTACGAGTGCTAGTCTGTCGAGCGATTGCTATGGGGACATTCGCAGGACGTATTGGTGTGACAGTGGTAGGAGGGTGATCTGCACCCATTCCGAGAAGAGGCCGTTTAATGGTTGGAGGAGGGGCCGGAGGATGAAGAGCAATGGCAGCACTATTCTCCCTCTTAATCTCCATCGGTTCTACCGTGCTAACAGCCCTCATCCGTTTCTCCAGCTCTTCTTGGGCCAAAGCGCCTTTAACATCGCTTAGTCCATAACCTCCCCTTCTTTCCAATACACCAACAATCCCCCTGAACTCATCTGCCACATCCATCAGGATGCAATCCGCAAGTTCACTCTCATCCACTAGGGTTCCCAGATCCAAGAGCTTCTCCGAGATGGTGATTTTGCGGGTGATAAAGTCACGAATACTCTCTCCTGGATTCATTGGCGAACTCTTGTAGAGCTGTCGTCGCAAGGCAAGTCGTGTCGGTTTCTGTGCATGACTCGCATCGTAAAGCCTCTCAAAGACCTCCCACGCCGTTTTCCCATCTTCCTGGCAATGCGCGATATGTTTCTGCTGAGGGGGGGTACAGCCGAGTATAATTGTATCATATGCAATCTCATTGTTTTCATCAAAAAGATCATCTTCAACCACAGTAACTTTTCGCGTTGGTGTGGTTGGAGGTGGAGATGGTGAGGTGGCGGCGGTGGCTGTGGGCGCAGACGTAGTAGACGACTTCTTTATCTCCCGCCCGCACACGACTTTCCACAAACCGTCGCGGTTCAAGCACGACTTCATCTCGACCTTCCATGTTGCGTAATTTTCGGCGCCTCGGAGCTTGTCGATGTGATGGACTGAAGAAAGCTCGGTAACCATTGCTTCTTCAGTTTCAGGCGTGGTTGTTATCGGAACTCAATCGCTCCAACTCATTCGGAGACTTACGCAGGGATTGCTGGAGGCCGGTGGCGCGTGTGTGCGGCGATAGAAGGAGGGATTGGGTTGATAGCCACAGACGTGCGGCGACAGCACACTTAAGTTCGGCGAAGGTCGGGGAAGGAGCGCACACACAATGGAAACAAGGTGCAATGTTGTGTTGGGAGAAGGAAAGGCGGGAAGGAAGGCGGAAGGCAGAAAGCGAGCTGTGGAAGGCAGAAGGAGAGCGAGAACACGGCTGAGGGGCAACCAAAGTTTGATGGGGGGGAAACCAAAAACCAATAGGGTTCGAAAGAAGCGACCAACGAGCGATCAACAAACCGACAACCGCAAGTTCCCTCGTCCACACCGCAATAACCACGCTTTTACTCTTTGACAAGAGTGAGAGAGGAGGGGGAGGGTGAAGGTGAGAAGAAGAGGGGGCGATTTGAGTGAGCGCGTGGAATTGCAATACTAACACCGAATTGGGAGCACACCGATTGGGAGCTACTCGTGATAGTCGGGCAGGTAACGAGAAAGTACTCTATTCGTCATCTGAATAAGGGTCAAGAAGAGGGCTGCGTGCAGCTGCATCCAATCCCACGCAGAAATGCAGAAGCAAGCCTGGACAACAAGGCGCCAATGATCAAAATCACGGATATATATGGGTTCAAGGGTAGGGAACTAGATAAGGCAAATAATATTTTTAATTTTGACTTTACTACGCTTGAACATACTAGTAAAATCAATCGATGTTTAATGACCGTAGCAAATTGTGCAAGAAAATCTCGAGCGCCCAATGCAAAAGCCAAACCTCTATCCGTGTAGTTTTTAGCGGAAAGAAAATATAGGGTAGAAGTTTCATCATGTTCTGTCATTGGGCGTTCCAGTAGCCCCCTTAATACCGCGAGATACCGACCCATAGCCTGTAATTGACGGCTCTTCTTCGTCCTCCTCTTCAATCTTCGCCGTCTCATCGCGACCACCAATCCCTCCCTTGTCGGTAATCAAAAGCATCTGGAAGGCACTGATGAACCCAATCCCAGCAAGTATTAACCAAGGGAAAATCAGGTAACCTGTCTTCTGGCCTCTACTAAAGAGCATACCCCCAATCTGCGTCGTGTCAGGACTAGTGAAAAAACTCCTTAGGTAAATGATCGACTTACTGCTGGCCCGGCGGCTCTTCCCAGGGCCGCAAGTGCGACTGCAAAACCGTTGAGGGCAACATGGAGGTCAGTATGGCAATCTGTTGAACAATTATTAGGGTCACTCACTTCCAAGAACCCGCAGCGAAGGGGCGCTGTTTGTGAGTAAGATTGTTGAGCAAGGGAAAGCGAATGTCACAGCCAGACTCTTGAAGAACATGAGAACATATATGGCCGACATCTGAGCAGACAACGGCAAGAGTAAAACGAAGGGCAAGCAGCCATAAACCACAGGTAGAGTAAAGGCCGCATATCTCAAGCACACGCGACTACCAAGCCAGTTGGTCACCGGCGGAAAGAGAAAGAACTGAGGAAGATGTTAGTAACGGAGCTGCTTCCATGAGGCAGCCGTAAAGTGTACCTGTAGGGTCATTCCTGTCATTCCATATACACTAAAAATATGCCCAACTTTAGACGAAGACAGCCCAAATCCGCCCGCAAACTTAAGAGGAAGCTGCCACTCTGATCGGTCCTGTGCAGGGTATGACAAAAATACTGGGAGCAATTGATCGAAGGTGATTGAGTGCAGGGCGAGGAATACATAGTATATAATATTCATGGTAGATTGGAATGTGAATGCTTCACGCATGGCTGTTGGCGCAACTTGTTTTGGGGGCGTTACAACTGCTTCGCTGTCATCGGTCCTAGAATTCGAGAGTAAAGAGGTATTCTCGTGAGAAATATCCTTATTTCTCCCGCTAATACACATGGTGAGCTTTCTGCCGAGTGCTCGGCCTGGGTCCGGTCTGTCCTTTACGCCTTCAAGAGTTTCCTGCCCAACTAAGGTCAGTACAAGTCACAGACAACACCTTCCGAGTCTCTTACATCAAGGAATAGGACACCTATAGGTAGACCAATGAGGAAAAAGCATGCACAAACAAGGTTGGGCAAAGCAAATGGAAACTTTTCGAAGAAAGCAGGCCTTGAACCATGAAACCATTCGGGGTGATTTTTCAGTGGATCACTTAAAGCACCCCCAATTATAGGTCCCATAATCGAACTTTTGTTTAATGTTAGAACAGTCAAATATTAGGTTGGAGATGCATACGCAACGTTCCACTGCCAAATACTGTTAACATGACGTCCCAGAGAAAGAGAGGAGGGAATATATCAAACGCACAACTAACGGCATTATCGAGAATGCGCGAGGTTGAAGCTATAAGGTCGTTAGAGCATTGTCCGTTAGGAGTCGTATCCGTGTCATGGCTACCTGTTTCTGGGGGACCATTTCGGCCACCATTGTTCTTAATATGCCAACCTACTGTCTCCTTAGCAAATATATTTGAACGATGAATGATGACCAACAAACATTCCCGTTCACCAACCCAGAAACAGCCCTTGCACAGATAGCCATAGGAAGACTCGTCGAAAAACCCTGCTCCTCCATCAGCCCATTTTATCCTCACGATGTAGAACTTTGACCACATACAAACACTATCAACGAAGTTAGGGTGCCAAGCAACCCCACGAGGATGACAGGCTTCCTCCCAATTACATCTGATAGACGACCCCATAGCACACCCGTAAAGAACTGACTCAATGAGAAACTGGCTGCCGTTATACCTGCATAATAAGAAATGTCTGCCTCTGGGACGCCGAATGATTTAACCATATAAAACTGTGTCACAAATCAGTCAAGTTCAAGAGCCAGCAAGTGACTGAATGAAGATACCAGGTATGGGAAGATTGAGGTAAGAGCTATAGGTTCCGCAAACCGGCATAAGGAAAGGATGAAGAGTTGCCGGATGGTGTATGGGGAGAACTTCGTAGCAGCATTGTTCGTCATGTTGGTCGCGTATTGAAACGATCCAAGCTTTGGGAGGTGCAGTTGGCATATGATGGGCCCCCAGAACTTTTAAGGCTGCGGCGGAGTAGGAGACCGGGTCTGGATGTTCGCGTGGCTTTGTTCCACTCGGAGGGAGCAGTTCCACTTGGAGGGTGCAAAAAGTCGGGCGCACTTCCAGATATGGTACCAAGTCTTCCCAGCGCTAGAACATGTAAGCGAAATCGAGTGACATTCATGACCCCGTTTGTAGAGTAAAGTACATGCCATCCATGTACATGCTATCTTATGTATATCCCCCTGCAGTTTCTTGTTTGCCGCTGCTCAGATGTGCCGAATGGCGATGTAACCTTATCATTCCTGATTCCTGGCATATTTAGTTAAGGTCTAAGGTACCTCACAGCATTCGTTTGTTACTACTCATTAAATTCATGAGAATCATCGACTCATCAATCTCGTCGAAGACGTACCAACAAATATTGATAAGGTCGTCATATTGTGGCCATAAATCTGCCACGATTTGAGAAAGTCCAACAATTTGGAATCTGACTAAGTTCGTAGAGTACCCTGCTGAAGAAGCGGTGGGTATGTCGTTAAAGGCTCCACAAGAACGGGTCGGAAAAAAATCCTACTTTTTCGTAAAGAGCAAGCTTGTCAGCGACGAGAACATCTGCAGTACACGATATTTCTTGGCTTGGATTGCGGGGGTTCAGGCGAGATAAAATATCCTGAGTTGAGAACTACAAGCAACTACAAAATTTGTACTCGTCCTAATGATGTCCTGACGAAACGAACCCATTTTGAGGTGCTTGGCTCCGTTAACCGGGCTTCTGCGCCCATTATTTGAGTCCTTTTTTGTCACGGACGTGTCGAAAATCCGTGCCACTCGCGAGCAGCGTATATACTTAAGTACCTATTTGTAAGATCGTGTGAATACCATGATCATAGACGACGCGGTAGCGCGAGTCTTAGTCATATTTATATAATCTTCTGAGGCCCCGTTTTCGAGTCCATCTTCAACCTAAACACACGCAACTACTGTACCAAAAAAGCCCCGTTTATTGATGATGAGTTAATGCTGTATTAATGTTGAATTCTTTATAAATGTATACATTGGCTGAACTTGTGGGGTATTTCAGAATTTGCAACAATATCAATTGTTTTGAATGTGGGATCAATTTCACAATAATGTGGCATAGAAGACCACATTAGATAGTACATTGATGCCACATTGATGCTGGATTGCTGTCATATTCAAAATGATGTGCATTGAGTTAAATAGTAGAGTTATACTACATTACTTCCACATGTGTATATTTTGCACATGCCTGCACATGCCCACACATGCCCAATGGCTTGCCTCCAGGCCCAATGCTGCCAGCTGACTGACACATGGTAAAAAATATCTCTAGCATGATTTGAACCTGTTTCAGTGAGTATTGTACACACCCACTAACCACTACATTATGTATGTAGTTTGCTGAACATAACATCATGTTAGGGCTATTTGTAGGTATACTAGTTTATTACTGTCACATCACTGTGACAAGAATGTGGAATGCCTGCTACATCTATGCAAATGCTCAATGCTGCTCAATTGACCAATATTACCCATTCAACTAAATACTCAATCATTTACAATGTTATATTTGCTGGTATCTTGTATTACTGTGGTATTTTGAGCTATTCCCCAGTAATTGGAATCTTAAATATAGTAATATGCTACACTCACTAGACTCTGGGAGTCATACTGCACTCAGGTAAATGTGGCACTGCAGTCACATCAATAAACGGGGGTTTTTTTGGCATAGTAGTTATGGGAGACAATATGGACTGGGACGATTTGGGACGACTTAGACAACGAAAAACATTATCGCGAAACCTAAACGTACTTTCAGAGTTCCGGAAAGCGCTGGATACTTTCTGGCTTTTGCATCGTTTCTCCTTTTGCAGCCTCCCATTCGGAGGGTCTTTCGAAGCCTCCCACTGGTACTCCTAGCCATCGCGTTGGAAACGGCGCGCAGGGGTGCACTCGGAGATCACGTCACGGGCATATAGTCACGTGACACCCATCGGCTAGCCAATTATTTTGCTTGTGACCGCTTGGACATGGACACCAGCAAAATGGTTGGTCGAGGTGCAAGCCGGGTAACCTCGACTTTTGCACTTAGAGATGGTTATCGAACTCCAAAATACAACCCGCCGAAAGCACGACCTCCACCTCCAAACTGTTTGAATATCTAGATCATCAGTTTCGTCATAGCGTTTGCCGGATATTCTCTCTTTTGTTGTACCCAACCACAACCTCATCTCCGTTACTCGGAAGTAAGTTATCTCCTCCTGCTGCATCTCTGCTTAGGTATCTAGGGCCCCTGAGCTAACCAATTTTCGTTCCAAGGAATAGCCACTCGTAAGAAAAACTTTCGGAAAACACGAAATATGACGCAGATCCCCAAACCCACAAAACCTCGAAGGCTAAGAAGCCTAAAATGAATACGTTGTACTACCAAGAAGGAATCAATATGCCGGATGATAGCCCAGACGAGTGGCCCGATGCAGCATGTACCCATGTACTCTACAAACCTTAAATGCTGATTTTGTGCCTTATGTTGTTGGGGATGATGATGCATACACTATGGCTAATCTGGAGGCAATTGAATTTGTTGAAAATAAGTTTCAAGAACTCAAGGATTGCAAGGAATTTCAGAGGACCATGTTACAGACTCAGACCGCCACAAATGACAGGCTTGCTTCGCTTGAGTCTTCTGTCACCAAACTGCTAGTGGCCAATACCTCAATGCAATCTCGACTCGCTCTTGGAGGACAGCTCCGATGTCCTTTTAGACATCAGATCCCGTTTCCTCCCGCACGTGAAACGAGACAACGGTTTTCCAGATTTCAAGCATACTCACGACGATCAAGGTGCCATTGATTCGGGGAACAGGGTGGCCCACAACCCGGATCCGGTCAATGATTCTCGCCTGTACCTGGAAGGGAAACGCCAGGACGAAGGCACGTTTGAGTATCTGTACGGCCACCACCACCACAGCGTGTGCACGCTCTCCGTGAGTGTTTGGTCCCTCTCAGCCTTTTACAAATCACTGATATAGAGTTAGGCGGCGTCCAAAATTTGATGCTTGCCCTGGAGGCGTATGGGTATCAAAAGAAGAGTGGTCGATCGTCTGTTGTCATGCAATGATTCCAACGGTCTGGACATCCCAGTCTGGGTAGGGCTCAGTACAGTCTGGTTCAGCGGGGAGGGCAGACTGGACCGAGCCATAGACTGCCAGTCCTGCACTGGATGATCCTGGTGCGGACCAGTGCTAGGATCAAATATATTGAGAGGCGAGTTCTATTTAAGTTGCAGTCTAATTACATGAATGCTCCACTACATAACATCGAGATCGATATCCTCTTAATCCCCTTCGTCCTCTTCATCCTCTTCGTGCTCATTATCCTCTTCATTCAGCTGTCCACTCTCCCGAAGACCTGACTTACAACTGACCTACCATGTTAACTCCCCTACCTCGGTAGTGGCACACACTAACTAGCACATGAATATTTCCGCCATTTCAGTGGCCAACCAAGGACCCGCCACTTCAATGGTCAATCGAGGACCCGCCACATGGTGGCTCAGGGCAAGGTCGGGCCTCAGTGAAATTACATGTGGGTACCAGTCTAGACCAAGCCCGTCCAGGTCCGGCAGAACCTCAGACTGGTCCGCTCCCAGTCTAAAATTTCTTCGGACTTGACTGTACTAGAACGGTTCTGGTCCGGACTGGTGCATGGCTGGATGGTTGGAATCATTGTTGCCATGGAAGAGGCCATTATGGAAGTGAAACGACAAGTAAGCCGGCACGGAGATGCTCGGGTGCGCTCGGAATGTGACCAAATCGGGACCCGGCTTCGTAGGGAAGTGAATCAAATGATAGATGATAGAAGAGAATAGATGCAAGGGCATTCACGAAACATAGCCAAGAGCACAGGCACGAAATCACGGATGAAGCGAGAAAGTAAAAACGAGAAGATATATATCAAGAATCGTCTGTAACTTAGGACCGACTGAGAATGATGCCCCTGGGCATTGCGGTGTGAAGTTGGCGAATACTTTCACAGCAATGTACGAATACATTACCACCTTAAGCTTCAACTCATCTACACTTCCTCTGACCACTACGGCGGCAAATACCGCACCTCACTTGCCACCGTTCCTTCGGATCAAGCTTGAATATCTTGAGCACCCCGTAGAATTATGCATATTCGTCGTTCCCTATCCCGCGCGCAGCTGATCTTTGCATATAAATTGAGCCTGCGGGTAGGACCCGCTTCACCTTCTCCTTGAATACTTCAGTAAAATAGGTCCCGCGATCTTTCCACAACCCCCACCACAGCTCCAAGAACTTGTCGTCGTACAGAGTAAAGTCCACAAGAGTGCTGCGGTACCCAGGTATCGGCTGCCACATGAAGTATACGAGGCACCCAAGGGACCGCATGTTGAATGTAGATGGAAGGACATCATGCAATTGCACCTCCGTAGTAGCGAAGGAGGGCCGGGGGTAAATTTTTTTGTGCGGGCCGTCGCCGGTAGAGTAGAACGCTATGCCGAAATCACTACCTACATACTCGATAGTTAGCGTGGTAAATAGATTTGTGCTATAAGTCTACGCGATTTTGATAGCGACTGATTTGAGGCAAAGAGGTGCCAGGTTGAAAATGGGTGGGTCGAAAACGAGATATTTAGGAAGATGCGGACTCGATGATGACGGTAGGTTTGGGTAGATTGCGAACTTCACTCATGGTTAATATCCGAGGTTCTCCTAGATGCGAAAGTCGGATATTGTCCTTGATTTCATGCCAGGTACACAGAAAAGAGCATTGCTTGGGCTGAAATATCCATGAACAATACCACACCTATGAAGCTTCGAAACCGCTTGCGCCAACTCAATAGTAACATTTGTTGTAGTCTGTAGACTACCTTTCTTGCTGCTCTCTTTTCGGGAACAAAGCAGTCGTTGGGTATTTAGCTTCGGAGACTGGGTCTTAGTACTTTCGTTACAAAGCAGTGATAAATACGATTTGGACTGTGGATAGTGAACTCATACAACAAAGCCAGAAAGAAAGAGGAGCACGGACGAGGGGACTGTGGCTTGAAGATCCCCATTAAAATTGTATTGTGTCCTATAGCCATCTATCACCATCTAGCGGTTTGACGATGTAGCGATCATTGAACTTTTCTCTAAGGAGGACAGGGTGGTAGCATCTGGGATGGTATGAGAGGATGCTTTCCGTTCTAGGCCAATTCTAGGCTTGCTCGTCGTTGCGTGCTCGAGGATGACTGACTAGCGGAAGCTGGGAGGAGAGCACATTCATCAGCGGCGGAGGGTTGAAGGCTTTTGTGCAGTGCTGCATGAACCTACTTAAGTACCTCAGTACTCTTTGTAGTTAGGGAAATTGTAACAATGAATGGATAGAACGCGCTGCTTGGAGAGAAGGTGATGTGGAGATAGATGGATTGATGATCACGACACCAGGATAAGATGAGATGAGATATGATTGATTAGATAGCGAGCAATGATATCTAGATCTTAGATCTGCTGGTTACCATAGTAACGAACGACATGCATCAACTAGTTATCTTCTGCATCTCTAACTTATTGAAACGGAAGATGGCGACAACAGTGGAAATTCTACCACCCTGTTCGCCACCAATGCTCAGTCAGGCCCTCCTCTCCTCGTCGCCACTCCCATCTCCGTCAGCTGTGCTCAGAGAAATTTCAAAAAAGGCATTGGACAAAGCAAAACAAACGAAACCGGCTACCGACCTCGCAGATATATGGGAGATTCCAGACAGTGAAGGAGAGGAGGCAGAGCTGTCACCGGCTCTCAAGCCAAAGGCCAGAAAGAAACCTGCGGCACAATCTACTGACGCTCCCGCGAAGGTCAGGGGTCGCAAAACAAAAGCCAAAGACGCCACCGATGTCTTGAACACAAAGTCAACGAATGAAGGCGTCAAAGCTGGTCTAAAGTCGAAATACTTTGCTGTAGAACCCTCAAAGAAGACTGTACGGAAAACATCGGCGAGAAAAGTTACTACAAGCACAGCTACTGCTGCCCCAAAGGCGATGAGGGAAAAGGCGGAACCAAAGCTCAAAGTGAAGACGGTTGCAGATCCAGTATCACAGGTCATCATCCCTGGAACGTCCGCGGCAATATCACCATCACCACCGTCACCCATATTTCGTCGACAGTGGACGCCCGTGAGAGACGCTGCTGATATTCCAAAGGATCGTTCCCCACCTACCGAAAGAACCTTGCCGAAACCCAGTTTTGGTGATAAGATTGGGATACTAATATACAGGTCACAATCGTTTGAAGAACAAGAGCGGAGATCTACCAGCAATCAACCAGAAGACTGGCCCGGGTTGACCAAGAGAAGGCGCATTGAGGTGCATTACACTTTCCCACATACTCACTCCCGCCATTGAATTAACGGGTTTAGATGATCGAGCTTCCAAATACACGTGCAAAAACTAATGAAACCGCGCGAGGAACGAAGAAACCGAGGAAGAAAGCACAAACCATTACCGAACGAGCTTCTGCGCAGTATCGAAAACCCGCACCTTCACCTTCACCAATTACAGAATACTTTTCAGCTTCTAAAAAGTCTGTCGGCGATTCCATCTTAGCAAAGTCTTTGCTCAAACCGCTGGCAACCACAAAGAGGAAACGAAAAGATGAGGAAGAGAACGCAAACCTGCTCAGTCCTGCCAGTGCGAGGCGAAGGATAGAAAATCAGGAATTTGTTTTTGGGACGTGCTCGCAGCTGGAGAGCGAGCACATTGAAGACGATTGTTACGGCCTTCCACCCACGACCTCCGAGGATATAGCTAGCACCAGTGTAAGGAGCTTGTTAAACCAGACGACTCTAACGGGTGTAACTATTGCAGATACAACATTGGTAGGTGCAGCACGCGCTGGAGGATTGTGGAATGCTGCGAATAGAAACCTGGATGGTGGGCTATTGGGAAAGAATGATCTTGATCTTTCTGGTGGTTACAAGGTAGTCGAAGTACCAGACGGTAAATCTAAACAAAGAGAGGATCCACCGCTTCCTAGTATAGACAACATCCACAAGCCAGGTGAAAATGCCGATATTAAATCTGTAATCCCTCGACGACAACTGACCACCATCGATTTAACACTATCGTCTTCACCCACTCCTGCAGCAGCCACAGAAATATTGGAACAAAGACATCCAGATTTACAGCGGTGGAGCACGCCACTTCACAGCTTCTGCTCTTCAAGTCCTGGCAATCAAGGCATGGTGGGGTCTATTTCGGCGCCGAAATTACTGCAAAATCCGCCTCTGGACCAGCTACCACAGGTCACGATGCCAAAAAGGTGTCTTAGTACATCGTCAGCGGCAGCTGCCAAAAAGTCCAGAAGTAAGGCGCAGCCCTCCAAGGTCGACCTGGCTCCCGAACCAGGGAAAGTCACACAAGCCACTATGAACCACCAGGGGATGCCAGACTTCAGCACATACCTCACAACACGGCTTCAAGCCGAATTATCAAAATTTGGTTTCAAAAAGATCGGTAGTAGAGCCGCCATGATCGCCACCATGGAACAGTGCTGGAAGGCTCAAAATCCCACCTCTCAACTAAAAGACGATGGAATTGCGTCCCCTATTACCGAACTTGCATTCCCCCCACAATCTCCTTGTTCCCAGGTGAGGGCAAGCGTCAAACCAAGATCACGCGCAGCTTCGAAAGCTTCGACAATCCATGAGGACGAAGAGACGACTCCTCCTAAGAAGCGGTCGCGCGCAGCTTCAAAAGCTCCAATAATCCTTGAGGAGGAGGAGGAGGAGGAGGAAGGAACAGTTCCGTCTAAGAAGCGATCACGCGCAGTTTCAAAGGGTCCAACAATCCCTGAAGAAGAGACAGTCTCTCCTAAGAAGCGATCACGAGCAGCTTCGAAAGGGCCGGGAAAGGCCAAAAAACCTTCTACTATTAGTCGGGCTAAAAAGAAACCAGCTCGAGATCCTCTCGAGTTACAGCGACTATATGTAAAAATTTCCGAGGCAGTTGAGACAGCAGGGAAATCGAGTGGTACAGATAGCTTTTATTTCAAGATACTGATGTATGACCCAGTTGTTTTGGAGGATTTGACTGTGTGGCTGAACACGGTGGGCTTGACGAGTGTGGGAATTGATGAAGAGGTCAGCGTATGCGATACTAGGAGCTGGTGCGACCGGAATGGGGTTTGCTGTTTGGCTAAAGAAACGCAAAAGGGGCTAGAGAGGAAGAGATATTGATTTCAAGGAGCGGGAGAGAGTTTTGGTGTCACGGTGTATTATAATTATAGCTTTTGTTGGAGTATTGAGGTTTTTTTGGATTCAAAACGATCCACTGCATGGAATGCACTGCGTGACAGATGGTGAGTATCTTCACATATCTAGCCACGCTCCTCTAAGAATACGAACTAACAGCTCAAGTTCTAACTACTACAAAGACACGATAACTCAACTTTGATAATTTCTAGAGTAGATAGCTAAAGTTTTCGGGTTCTTGGCATTCCCCACCAAAAATATGCGAAAACCCCAGTTTTGCAGTGCCTTCTCAACAATAACCAATGAACTAGAGACCATGAGAAATTTCTCAAAGCTTTTACATGTGCCAAATGAGGTATATACCAAGTCTTATCTATATTTTTTAACTTGATGTTGCTCAAAACCCAATACAAGTTGGGGTTCATACAAGACCACTCATTTTCGCTCAATTTGTATGCAGGCTAGTCCTTTTTGTGCTACCACCATGTATCATCAACACAAAGTCCATTAGAACTAACCAATTCTGGTGTGAAAATTCGGGAATTTTGAGGAGTATATCTTATAGACCTTTCGAAGCTCTAGCCATCCCAGCTTTTGTTAGAATGATTTCTTTCTTCATAAGTGAATGAAAGCTTAAAAGAGCAGAAATAGCTTCTCTAATGACCGTAATTTTACTTCCACAGCTTCTGGCAATAAGAAATCACTCTTTGTCTATACGAAAGGAAGCCTGCCATTTTTTACCATTTATTAGCTCTAAAATTCGTAGTTTTAGAAACTTTCGCTGGCGGCATCACGAAGACTTCTATAGTTTAATAGCATAAACAAACTTTACACACTTCAAACAACTCCGGGAGTCTGGGGAGAGTACCCGGACTGAAGTAAGAAGAAGGCCGCAGAGGTTTGTCGGCCGTTTTTCTATTAGTTATTCAATGCGAGTGATAACATTTGATGATTGAAATGTAGGTGCCTAAAGCGGTGTAACAGATAAACCGTTATCATCTACATTCATATTCTTGTGCAACTTGTACCAAACAACCAGCGGCATAAGAGTCATCATCATGTGTGAACAAGATGGAGGGTCAGTCATCCCACCCCCTAAAAATTTTCATCCGTACAACCCTCACGTTTCATCTATCTGAGCAGACACAAACCCGGGCGCTTCACTTTGTGAGATAAAAACCCGCGCGCTTAGCTTGGCCAAATGTTCCAATATCTCGCAGCACCGGGAACCGGCGGAGGAGGAGGAGGAGGAGGTGTGGGCAGCAATGTTGGCGGGGTTGGTGGTAGGCGCGCTTCAACACCCGGTGGAGGAGGAGGTTTCGGATTCCAACCGCAACGTCCGCCATTTGTTCCACCGAAACCCGCACGAGATGAAACTTCGGCGGCTTTTCTGGCCGATTTGTCGAGTGTACGGTTGCCACCCGTGGCGGATGCGAAAGTGCATGCGTTTAATTGCGATGTTTGCAGAGTTGAGCTCACGGGACGGTATGTAGCTAAGTTCTTTTTTCTTTTTTTTGATGGCGAAAACGAGTGCTTTTTGCTGATGTTTTGGATAGGCCGAGAATCAGGTGTATGGAATGCCATATCGACATTTGTTCAACCTGTTATTGGACGTCGAATTATCCACCAACTCATCGCAGCTCCCACAAACAGCAAACTTTGCGGCCCCGCGATTATCCGGTCCGCTATAGGTACTCCTGGACCCCCGAATATTTCTGCGATTGCTGTTACAAGGACTTGACTAGAGAGCCCCGGGCTTGTTGCGTGGAGTGTAAAGTAAGTTAGCCTCCCCTTCTTTATAAGGTATCAAACTAACCCTTCCTTCTTGCTAGAATTAGTAAGCCCATGCTTTTTCCCCAGTCCAACTCTTTAACCCAATCCTCGCTTACAGTAATTATGCAGTGATATATGCCTTGACTGCCTCTCAGCTGGCGAAACTTCCCTGAAGCACCGCTCCTCCCATCAAACCAATGTGATATTCTCTCACACTATCCCCACTGGGCCGATACTCATGGGCTCCGACCACCAGCCCACTCCTCTCCTTGAAAAGTTGATCGATGGACTCTTCGACTACATCGACGCCTCTTTCCCCCCACGACACACCCACTTTCTTGAGCCCTCCAAGCTCTCCGCAGCCTTCTCCCACCTCGGTGTCACGCCGTCAAAGAACCCCTTCCGCATCTTAAGCTACGACGAGATCTCGCATGAGTTCTCTCGAGTTGGGGTGGAATACCATTTCACCTCAGACTCTGCGGAAGAGATCGCTGCGAGGGCGAAGCCGTGGGTTGTCGGTGATAGACTGGATACCACCCCCCGTGCACCCTCGCTTACCAGACGCGGGTGGATGCGTTGGTTTGTTTTTGAGATCTGGAAGGATGCTGATTTGATGCATTTTGTGCTCAGCAATGCACTGGGAACCGGGAAAGTCATGAGTAAGAGGAAAGGTGAGCCATACAGACTGAGTGTTCCCAGGGATAGCTTGCCGCGTGTGCCCCAGGTGTCGGCGACGAGGGGGAAGGATTGGGATGGTGGTGGTGATGGGGGACGGGATGGGAGGAGGAGAGCTGGGAGTAGGCCGGTGAGTAGATCGGTGAGTAGGCCTGCGAGCCGAGGTCCGTGAAGGTGAGTCTAAGATGATGCGGCAAGGAAATAAGGAAAAGCAGAGTTTGTAGTAGTGGTAGTTGTATGACTTAACGAGTGATGGTTTATGAGTTATGCCTTTTATGTGGAGTTGGTGTGGGAGGATTGAAGACTCGACTCAAAAGCAATAATATCGTTTAAAAACACACTTTTCAGCGACTGTGAACTGCTTGCTTTACCATCGCAGCCGGTTGGCATGTCTTGGGAACTTTTCCAAGAGCCCTGTACGAATTCAAAATTCACAACCGGCTAAAACCATCGGAAAGCAATTATCGTATGAATAAAAATACGGTCGTAAGAGTGGCTCTCATTATGCTGGATTAATTGATGTATCAAGTGTAGAATTTGACATACTCGGTACTGGAGGTTGAAGAAATGACAACAGCGTGTGTATCTTCTATTGTCTAAAAACGAGGATAAACATGACTAGTCTGCCAGACGGCTTGATAGGATTTTTCCGGTAGCCCGCCAACGACCAAAAGCCGTCCACAGACTAAAACATTGCGGCTGTTATTTTCCCCAGCCCCAGTGCTGGTGACATACGGTGTAGAACCCTGAATCTTGGTGCATGGAAGCAGTGCACCCAGAGTCGGGAGAGTATTTGGGCACTTTCCGGCCGAGGGATGCAAATATGTCTCAAGTCACCAGTACATGCTTCGCAACGAATCAGATTCAGTACGACAACGATAGTGGAACATCAGTAGCCCTATTATTTTCCGCCGCCAAGCTGAATGAGAAAAAGGTAATCAGCTCCCCGCTCAGCCCTCAACTCCTCATCACACACACACACAGAGAGAGAGCCACTCAGCACACTCAACAATTAACAGTGCAACACGCCGACATTCAAAGGGAACGACAAGACAAGATAAGATGCAAGAATTCAAGGCCCATTCGATTCGAGGGGGTCTATGCAGTCAAAAATGGGTATAAAAAGTCAATGAACATGAAATGAAGGCAAGGAAAACACCATGAATTAAGTTAAGCCAGGAATAAACGTTGTTGAATCACAGAGCCAGAATTCCAGCCACGGCTACAACGATCGCCAACATACTCCCCTGCAACAAGCGCGCGGCTGTGCCGTCGTTCGTGCTCGTTGAATCTCCCTGTGAGAAGGAGTTACTTCCGGTGCCTGAGGTAATGCCTTGATCTGTACTGTCGGAAGACGATGTACCGGAGCTACTTTGGTTGGCTCGGGCGCCAGCTCCTGTTCCAGCGCCGGTAAGACCAGGGACAGTTTCTATATTGTCCAAGTTTGAGGAATCCGAAGGGTATGTAGCGCTCATATTTGTTCCTGAGCCCAAGAATGACTTGAGAACGGTGCTCTTATCACTAATAACAACGTTTTTCTCGAGGCCTGCAACATCGTCATAGTAATATGACTTGCTTCCCTTGACCGTCGCGTCGGACGGCGGGTCGTAGCATTCGATGGCGACGTCCTTGATGGTGGCATAATAGTAACCGGGGTCCTTGATATCGGGATGGTTTACCCAGTCAATCTCTCCTCCAGCCCATGCAATGGTACCTTCTCCATTCGTGGCAAGACCTCCGGGCCAGAGGGAAAGCTGTACACGGGCCGGGGTCTGGGGGTAATTATAATTCTTCGTGGTGGAGTTATATGTGTCGGACTTCTTCAGAACTCGCCCAACCTGTCCGTCCACCTTCCAAGTAAGCGAATCCTCTTTCCAGTCGACCTCGTAGGTGTGCCATTCGCTGAATGTATTGGGTGTTTTGATCTTTCCGCCGTGGTCGTCTGGAAAGGTCAGCATTCATGCCAGCAATTTGGATCGGCGGATTACTAACAATCCGGGATTCCTTGAAAGTAATAGTTTGTCTGAGAAGTATCCAAATCAACACCGACCCATTCGAAATCGATTTCATCCTTCATATCCGACATGAGAATGAACGCCGTAACAACACCCTTTCCACGGGATGTCTTCATAGTCACTTTAATATTTCCGTACCACACATAAGCGGTACTGGCAAACACCGTGCCCACGGTCTTCGGCTCCATGGTCAATAACAAATTACCGGCATAAATCCTCGGCTTTCCATCGACAACCCAGTCGTATCTACTCGCATCACCCAAGTACTTGGTCTTATCAGCCACCCTATCCAAATTGGAGAACGTGTAATCCTTGCTGTTGCACACTGGTGCTGAAACGCAAGACTCGAGCTGGTTGGAATACTTGGGATCGCAGCCACCAAGACAGAACCCGCCGATACCGCACTGGCCGTATTCTGTGGCGTACCACTGTCAGAAATTGAGACTGCAGAGAGCGCGAAGGAGAGGACACCCACGCGAGCAGCATGGCTTCGAGGACGGACACTTTCCATAGCCGATTCCGCAATCCTGTTTAAGCTGGGCATATGACGCCGTCGCGAGAATGACCGTCCCCCATAGCGCGGCCTTGAATGCCTGAACCATGCTTGATGTATGTCCCCGACGGAGTTTTAGAATTGGAAGACGCGCCTTCACTCGTAGCCGGGTGGCGTTCGTGAGAAGTGGAATAAAGGATAAGCGTTGAACGATAGTGGAGAAAACACGAAAACGATTGATATACAGCACGTGTAATTCGAGTTGGAAAAAATACCCCAAACTTCTTTGTCAATAAATTCCCCCTAGTAAAGCGTGTGAACGAGTGAACAAGCCTTCCCAGAAGTTGAAGAAGAGTGTCGGACGAAGATGGGTGGGTGTAAGATGTTAGGTGAAGGAGTGATATTAGAAGGAGGAAAGGGGAAGAAACAAAGATTATTCCTCCCACACCCACCCAACACTAGCTTCTCCATCACCACTACACAAATTGGCCGGCTGAGCCACCACGACGGACTAGTTACCTCATGCCCAGGCAGTGGGTGGGAGCGAGGAGTGAGGGGAAGGGGATAAACCCGCCGGTGACGCCTGAGCGACTACTGTACTATAGAAAGGACCCCTGATGTGCTTTTTCCCCACAAACCGCCAAACCGAATAGGGCACGCCAGCTTCCAGAAGGGGATGCTCGGTTTGCTCGGTTTACTCGCAAGGTCGCTATCGTGAGAAGGTTGTGCGAATAATCTACTCTACTTAAGTGCTCTCCGCAGAAACGCGAACCCACGTTTTTAGAGCCCATTGACATATCGGAAGCAAGCCGTGGTATGCAGGTGCGCAGAGAAAGAGCTAGGTTAGATCACCAATCACTTTTAAAATGTAGTAGCACAGCGATGAGTGATACATTTCGTATGTACGAGCTGCATGAAAAGAGAAAAATCTTGTCTTGTCTTGATGAACGCGGTAAATACTCAAGAGAAAGACCAACATTCTAGAGAACATGCGGATGCAAAGAGTATATGAGCAAAGGGAACAAATCAAAGCATTGGCTCAAGTAAGTACAAGATGGGTCAGTTACACAGGTAGTCATCATATGGTAGAGGTATCAGTCTCAGTATCAGTGCTTGAACTCTCCGTGATAGAAATCAATCTCATCGACGTGAAAGTGGTCGCGGTTTCCCTTTCCTGCTACTTTTCTTTCTGCCATCAATTGATCCAAGGGCTTCCCCATCCACTCATACTTCTCACTTCCGGCATCGGCCTTTCCGACACCTTTCCGCTTGAGCTTCTTAGTGACGGCGTTCAGGTCCAGTGCAAGGTAATCCGCTAGGAAGACTAGAGAGGTCTTTATCAGCTGTTGTCCGGGACGGAAGCGTGAAAATGAACTTACCCCCAATATCCGTATTCTCATGGTTACCATGTAGTCTTTCAGTCCCCTTGCTTCCGTAAATATTAACCTGCGAAGATATGTTAGTAGACTTGGGTATTTGGGGAACATTTGGGGAACAAACATCTACGCCGGAATGGCCATGAGTGCTCCATCCAATCTGGGCACGACGCGATATAATATCCGCAAAAACCCAATCAGTAGCATTTTTGTGCGCCTTCAGCTTCTCGATTTCCGCGTCCGAGATATCTACGACACCGAATCCTTCTTTCAGAAGCGTCGTGCGGAGGAACTCATCCTCATTCGATCCGCTTCCTTTGAAGTCCCTGTATTTCGCGGCCAAGTATTCGGAGGAATGAGATGCGTTTCCGAGGACTTGAGGGTACCAGAGGTACTCGGGATAGGTCTCGTGTAGTTCTTTTTAGGACTAAGCAAAACACTTCGAAGGAACTTGATAGGAGTAACTTACGTCTAGCCATTGCCAATCCACCGGTCTCGTGGTCACTGGTGCTAACCAAGACAGCGTCGTGTTTCTCAACCCATTTAAAAACTCGGGCAAAAGTTTTATCGTATGCGAGGACTTCATGAACTTGGGCAGCAGGGTCATTTCCGTGACCTGCATGATCAATTCGACTTCCCTCAACCATCAAGAAGAATCCTTGCTCAGAATCTTTCGTTGCCGCTTCCAGGGCGGTAAGTGCAACTTCTGCCATCTCATCCAGACTTGGGTAGTTCTTATCCAGACGGTCGATCTCGTATGGGATGTCGGTTGGTGCAAATAATCCAAGTAGAGGAAGCTTGACCCCTTTGCCTTTGTTGAGTTTATCGAACGAAGCCCGGTCGTTGACATACTTAAATCCCTTTCGCTGGGCTTCGCCGATGAGGTCACGACTATCCGCTCGACACGATTCTTCCGTAGTATTGGCAAGGAAGTGACAACGACCGCCACCAAGCATCAAGTCTACCATTTGCCCAAGTGGATAATCACCCAACTGTTGTTCAGCGATCCTACCCTCCTCCGAACGGAGATTGACATGAGCTGAGAAACAAGCCGGGGTAGCATCTGTGATTCTAGTGGTAACAACCAATCCCGTCATATATCCCGCCAGTTTCGCCGCCTCCAAAACAGTTCCACACGGGCTTCCGTCGGGCAGGACCGAAATAGCACCGTTGTAGCTCTTCAAACCGCAACTAAACGCCGTTGCTCCAGCCGCAGAATCCGTCACAAGAGATGATGTAGATCGCGTTCTGGAAGTACCGATGAGGTTTTTATCGAGAAACAAAGTCTCTCCCCATGGCAGTCCATCGACATGCTGTCTATAAGATCTGGTCAAATGCAAGCTTGCCGGACCCATTCCATCAGAAACCATGAAGACCACATTTCTCTTTCCTTTTGGCGGGAACGAAGCATCGGAGGATGGTTTGTTGATCATTCCGGCACAGATGATTGCAACAGCAATCATAGCTATCGCTCGCTGTTAGCAACGAAAAGACTCCAGCCCGATGGGTGCTCACCAAGTGTAGCCACCGCTGCCCATACTGCCAACCCGATCTTCAACCAATCCCCTTCCCTCTGAGGCTTTTTGTGAGCGCCGTATTGTTTCCTCAGCAGTCCATCTTCGGAATTGTCATCACTGAACTCGTTGCTCGACCGAGATGACGACAGCAGCGGTTCAGACATCGGAACCGGAGGCTGTCCCATCGGAGAGACCAAACTGATAGAGCAGTTGCTGAAATCTGGTATTCAGGCAGGCGTAATCGAAGTGTTGTGATGGGTATGTAGAGTAGGCGGATGCGAAGTGAGAATAAGGAGCTGTAGGATCTCACGGTCACAATAGGTTAGCAACGCCATTGCCCATGCACGGGCACGTGACGATCCATTTTTGTCCATCATCAGTCTTCCGAGAACGGCCAACGCCGAGCGAGTAGGACTTGGAGTTGATGAGGAATGAAAAATTTACAGACTGGTGATTTAACCCTTTCCATAGACCCAATTACTCGTACGGAAATACAGAGAAGTGAATATATTTCTTGTACGGATTGCCTCCAAAAGGGGTATCTATCAAAACAAACCTATTATGCCACGAAGTGATGACGAATAAGAACAGAACAAACCGCCAGGCCAAGAAACGTATATCAGCGCATGCCAACACTGGTGCACCGCAACATCGCACTCAATGAATGAAATCAGCACAGGAAATTGCTTACGCCCTTAATACCCCACAAAGCCTCACCGAGAAATCGTGCCTGACATGAAAGTAAACCTATCCGACATTTTTCTTCATTCTTCATTGTCTGAACGCCCAACCAGTCGGCTGCAGTAACAAGGTCAGGCCGGACGCAGACTCGTTTAATGTACCTCCGCGTCCCTTTATCAAGATGGCGCTTTATATCCGAATACCGAAAATCATCGTCGTATATATTGAGACTTCGCAAGGAATAATACCAAGCAGCATCCTTGATTGATCGCGTACTACCCCATTGCGAATGCATAGAACTAGAGCGTCCCTGGGACTCAAAATCATGACTCACATCACTACTGTCTCGGTCTGTGATGTCGCCCGGAGATGGAACGAAAGGATCCTGCTTGGACTTCTTGGGTTGCTCAGACCCAGCATCAGAAGTGCACAATCCATCATTTTCGAGCTCTGCATCCATCGCCTCCTTGAAGTACTCATCCAGAAGATCCACGTAACTTTCAAGATAAGAGCCAATGATGCAGGTAGCATTGCGATCCCAATCAAACTCCTCCATCGGCAGGACTTCATAGCCTTCGCGATTAGGGTCGAGGAGTTCAGCTTTCAATTCCGAACATATAAATTTTGTGTAGTCATCTGTCATGACATTAACTGGTGCTTGTGGGAAGTCCTCCAGGCTGGCCGCATCAAAGATGGAGCTTGTGGAACTTGATGGCGACAAAACATAATCTTTTAACATTGAAAAAGGTTTCGCTCCAGAAATGGCTGAATGAAGAATGTACGAGTCTAAGCTGGGCGCTGAAGAAGACAGCGAGGTCACGCTATGAGGAGTAACGGGTTCGTCGGTCGTCCCACACTCATCGAACGACTTCCGTCGCTTCACACTTTTAGCCCTCCCACGTTTCGGTCTATTAGAATCTGTAGTTAATGATTCAAAGAACTTCGGAGACAGTGCAGAAACATCTGCTGATATAGTCGTTCCAATAGGACTGATGGGTGTTGGCGAATACGGAACACTCCCAACCGGAGTCTTCCTCCATTTCTCAGGTAGGATGTTATTTTGCTTGTCTTCTTGTATGTCTGAAGCACGTTTTCTGCCCAACAGTCCAATGGAACCTTTGTCAATTCCTTGCATCCCAAGGCTCCCTATGTCAGAAATAGTTCTCGCGCTCGGTAGCAATTCACTCGATGGGTCGGTCGATAGCGACGCAGATGGCGCAACAAATGGTGCCACCGGCGCACCAATAACAGTTCCACCAAGAAGATCCGCTTCCGGCAAGATTCCCCAAGCGAGTGCCTAGAGAGCAGACGAGTTAGTGGAATTTTCTGCGTACAGAAGGCGAGGAATTATTAACCATGGCGGACTTCCCGTGATAAAAGGAGAGTACCAGAATTGCTTGCATAACCTCCGAAACGCTCCACATGTCGTCAATTCGAACGAGTCTAGAGATATCATCCGCTGTGATTGTCCACGGAATATGTGCAACTGGTAAAACGTTAGATTCTCTATTCTCTTTATTCCCTTTACAAAGTGATAATCGTACGGGACTTGTTCAACTTTGTAATCCTCTGGAGCTTCGCCGGCGCATATCGAATCCCCTCCAGCCACTCGGGAGAACCCTGGACGGTAAGGAATTTCTCTGAAAGTAAAGAAATGTAATATTGGCATCGCATTTCCGCAGCGGCAATAATGCCTATTGAGTGAGCAGTCGCCCATACTGAGTACTACCGCGTGAGTAAAGGAACCTCTACCTAAGTATATTCTCCAAGTCTGAGGTAACGGACCAGCTACTGATTCGCTGGAAAGAAATAGATCTGTGACTTGTCGGCATAATCTTGAAAATCTTGGGAAGTTGAACAGGACTTGGCTGAAATTGCCTACACGCCCCGTACGAGTATAAGTCTGCAGCTGTAGACTTCTCATATTTTCATTGGGTTCTTTGGCCTTTGGGAGGTATTTCGGGGCTGGGCGACATATATTGGCGCGGCGTTTGAATTTATGCGATAGAAGCATCGCACTTGAAGGTGAGGGAGGAGTTTGAAAAAGTGTGGAAACCAAAGAAACCGGAGGCCGCCGGTTAGATCCTCCAATACTGCTGTCGGCAGGCATTTTTGCTATGGATCTTGGTCGTTGCCTCTCGCCGTATATGGCTCCCTTCGTCTCGGGAATCATGATTCCTGCTGGGAAATTATCCTTAGACGAGATGGACACCCCTTCTTCGTCCTCATCAGAAGGGGTACCTGGTAAGCTGTGAGAATTTCCACCAGGGTTTACAGGTGTCAATTCTTGATCTGGATAATCCAGGCCTACAGTATCACATAGAGGGACAAAAATCGAGGGCCCAACGTGAGGAACCACTGGCAGTTCAGCTCCTAATTTCTGCGATCATCAAGGAACTGTTCTCTGGTAGAGGATTGGAGGGTCCTACCTCTGCCCGCAACAGAATGTTTTTACAACCCTTCCTAACATCTCTAAACGGACAATCAAATGAAAAACGTAATAACCAAATATAATAACTGTCGAGATTGACTTTCATCTCATCAGATCCCCAAATCTCTTCTACAACAACTTTTCCTATCCAATTTATATCTTCGATTGTAGTATTGATTGTTCCCATTCCCCAATTCGAAAATTTGAAGTCCGGGTTGGTGAAAGGGTCTGACGTATCTGAAGATGATATGGCAAATTCCCCCGTTAATGACGTCCATCCAGCCTCCTCTGTATCCGATAAAAGGGGTACAGCACCAGCAGCTGAGTCCTTCCGCCGTAGAGTGCCAGTATTGCCGAACACATCGTCTCCGTCGATACCAAAAAGGTCGTCAAATTGCATCTTAAAGCTAGAATCCCTTCTCATCAAATATCCAGGCGTCGACAACGTCCCAGATCCACTGCTGGGTTGTCGCACAATCGAAGGCCTAGCGGGGCGCAGAGACAATGATGTTTTGTGCTGAAACTCAAGCCATGAATGCGTCCAAAACTCAACTACGTGACTGAGAGTCTTCATGGCGTCGGCCCGTATATAGGTATCGGTCTCAAAGAAACACTGAAAAAGGCCATGTCGAAACGTATTGGCGGCTTCTGCGAAACGTAGGTATTGTTAGCCGCGAACCTTTGGCATTTCCGGAATCGATACCAAGCTTGGGTAGTTGTTTGAGCTCCACCATTTCGAGTAACTGTCCAACCAAGGCACTGTTGAATACCAACAGGACGATGTTGTAGAAAGGAATTTTCAAGATCTAGTCGAATGTCGTCTCGCATTAACCATACTGTATGACTGGTAGACTGACTGACTACCTTGTGATGTATGGGAATCAAACCAAATAGCGTCTTAACCCGCGACAAATAAGAAATGCCCCTAAACTCCTGGGAAAGGTAAACAGCCGAGTTGATAGTAGTAGCAGCAGCAGCAGCAGTAGCGGTAGTATGTAAGGGTTAGAGTGCCTCGCAGCGCAAAACTCCAACTACTTCGTACTCACGAACAGGTAGATACGTTCCTGGGTACCTGGTAGCAGTTCAGCCCGCTTTACGTTCGGTTTGTTGGTGCAGATTTTTTGGGAGTGAAGGACGTAACGTTTTCCCTCTCCCCTGCAACTAGCCGCTTCATGGTATGTTCGGCTATGAGGTAGATACCTAGGCAAGTCACGGGATAAAAGAAGTACCGTAGATCATTCCCAGCCCAGTTTCTCGATTAAGCAAGTATGTTAGTGTGAATGGGCATCATGGAATCGGCGATAAGACCACGTCTTTGGTTGTCGTGATATGATTCGAAAATAAAAAACAAGTGTACTGGTATCTGTCAAAAATTTGTAGTTCCACACATAACCCAACTTCGATTCTTATTCTCCACAACGAACTCATAAACACTCCTGTCCTAAACAGCGGGCCTGAGCATATGCTGATACCCGCATAGGTAATCATCCTCCAGTATTTCTCTTGAATAACAAAAGTTATGATTATTATCGATATATCTAGACACGAGTAGGTATGTCTCGTGTCTTACATCTCTCCTCGTTCCTGGACGGCGCGCAGCCTCTCAACTTCTTCGGCGCGATATTGTCTTCTGGCCGATGCTTCGACATACGCTCCAGAACCACCCCGATGCACCCAGTTTTTCAAGATCAAACGCATCTGTAATAGTTGCCTTCTCTAGGACAGGAGTTTTCTCTGGATGTTCTATGGTCCGAGCAGATCCGTCGTTAATCTCGATAAAATAGCTTGACTGGATGAAGATGTCGCGGGGTGCGTGCCTCTAGGTGCTAAAAATGAGAACCCTCAATGGGACAAAACATGTCACATTGATAGTCACATCGAATCCAAATGATAGAGCAGCCATGTTTGTCAACAACCTGGTAGCGACATCGGTTCGATAGGAACTGCCTAGTGGTGGTTTTCGGGATCTGCAATGCGTTCTTAACGCGAGAAGGTATTGTCCGGATCGGAAGCAAAAAGTCGGCCAGTCTTTGGTTGCTAGATGCTCTCGTATACCAGACTTTCCGGGTGGAAAAATTACAAAGATAATAATAGCTCGATCGAGTACCGGTGCCATTGCGGCTCTTCATTCCCCAACCAACCTTCGTTTTCATCCTTGCTTAAGTTATGTGCTCATATATCAATCACTCTTTCTCCGATTCCCGGGAAGATTCAGTGACGTAAACTCAAGTGCTATCTATTTAACTGAGCGGAGCGAAGAAGAGAAATACCAACAACCTAGCGTTGCAACTTCACAGCCTTAGCTTAGTTTCATACCCGACGACCTTCCTACCTCCTCGTATCGACAAGTATTCTGTCATCTACAACTGAGACTCAGGCCAACCCATTCCCACACCCACCCTGCCTCAGTGCGCCAATCATGCCGCCATCACATCGCCTCATCGGCTCGCTTCCACGCATTAACTCTCTTTCACACGGTTACCGTAACCCCTCGTTACTAATTACGCGGAGCTATCGCACCAACTCTTTTCTCCTTCGCCAACATAGTCCCCAGCAATACGATGTCCCAGTTACCGGAGATCGTCGTAACTATGAAAAGGCCCGAAGCTTAGAAACGGATGCGCCAATGGACACCATCTCGAACTTGAATGTCTACGGAGATATTCCCGCACCGGCCTCTGCTATAGAGACAATATACGAGAATGGTTTTCTTTTTCCCAGCGGGGTCAGCTTGACTGATGGTTCTGGAGTTCTTCTTGTTCACAACGAAGCATTTAAATGGCGGCCTACCAAACTAGGATCTGACATTGAAGCGAAAGCGATTACCACGGGAGTATTGGAATTAGGCAAGGAAGTCTGGGGATTACTGGATGTTGTCCATCCTAAGCCCGGTATATTCAGTTTCGACCAACAAGGGGTAGTAGATACGAATTGCAGCTAATCCGCCCATTCACTATTAGAGCTTCTGATCGTGGGAACGGGGAAAAAGACTTTAATGTTATCAAAAGATGATAGGTCCAGGATCACGGAGATGGGTATTAGGATGGACGTGATGGATACGGCACATGCCGCAGCGCAGTACAATCTGCTCGCTACGGAAAGGTCGCAGGGCCAGATTGCAGCAGCATTGATCGTGGATGCCTTTGGTGCGAAGAAATAGCGAGTTCATGAAGCAACCCGCCAGACAATGGCTTTAGGATATGTACGTTTACCAGTGGTTGAATTTGAATGGAACAAAGTGTGGTATATTTACGGTTCTTGAAGCTTCTATAGGATCCATTCTAGAAAGGCTATACGGTGTGAAGTATAAGTAGATAATCACCGAACACATCAATACAACCCTCAAGATGTCAAGGCCACGGGAAAACTGTTCTTTACTGCAGTCGACGCCAAAACTTAGGGGATCATCCTGATATGTCTGATAGAATGGCACGAATGTTCGATAGATTCACGACAATGTAGATCGATATCCTAAGGACTTCTATGACCTCCGAACGGGGATGAACGAAGGAATGTAGAACGCAAGGAGTCATGCCAGCTTCTCTTCCGCAAAGAGCGGAATAGACACCATTGACGGTCTCTGGCGCGAGTAACATGAACTATGAAGGTGCTTTATTATTCTTGCGAAGGCGTTGATAACACTGCTCCGAAGAGCAATGGACTGGGCCAGCCCTGCCCTTCCTCGCCCAAAAACAGGGTTGTGGGGAAGTGCATTTCCCTTGCGGAAAGCTTCTGAAATTCTCTTAATGAGTGGAAGCAGCTGGTCAGCCTCGCCGCGGATAGAGGGAAGTACTCAATGGTCGTGGAAAGTATCGGAAAAAGAATTGATCTCATTATAGTGGATACATACTTAAGTACAGAACTAGGGTTGTCATTAACTCGCGATCGAAGGAGGTAATATCTAAGATGCAGTGGATGTGAAGAAAATATTAAATGCAGTCGGATCTGGATAAAAATCTATACCGTTCGGTGCCAAGCGGAGCTAGGCAGTCTAACTTTACCTGTCTCAAGAAACCCTAAGCCCTTGCTTCGTAGCCTAAATGCGTAGTACACTAGGCTTCAGTCCGTTACATTTTTCATATGCTCTGGTCCAAACCTGGATTCCTTTCTAGATCGATGATGGTTCGAGACCACGACCACGCTTTCCTTATCACCCGGGTCCGTCCTAGTAACTACGACACTGCTTCTCTGACTCCAAGAGAACCGTGCAGCGTCCGGAGCGCTGTCGGTGGTTCTAGTTCTACTCATGGTGCATTTCCAAAGCATGAGGGAAAGGAAGAGGAGGAGAACGTCACCAGATGTTTACATATTACGATAATGATGGAACAAATTCGTGAATGATTTCCCGCCGCTTCGACATTTCTGCAAGACGTCCAATATGCACCACATAAAGACACCCCATTTAATACCCCACAATGGTATCTGAACTTGCTATTCTATGGCACTAAGAACATTTACATTTGGGGGATTCGATAACGCGAGTAAGGGGCTGTGAAAGTTGAGCGAAATCCTCTCCCAACATTACATCGTGATATCGTATTGTCATGATCGAAGCTAAAACGTAAACAGTCTGATATACAGCTGTTTATGGAAATGGTACAGTGGTCCGTAGCACAGGATTGAAAAAACGGCTCTATATCAATATCGTGTTGTCTAAATTGAGCGGAAAGTAACGGTTTTACCAACAGAATTGATGAGTATGAATTCTCGGAACAAAACTATGCATACTTATATATAATGCTTAGGAGAAGGAGGAGCGGAAGTACAGCGGGGTGAGTGAACTGAGGTAGGAGGCGAAAGGGAGCTGGGCTCTGGAAGCAAAGCTGTGCAAACTAGCGGCGTCATACCATATGCATTTCCTTCGCCTACCGGTACCTAGATTGCGCTACATTAGCCTCTCAAAAGGAGTCAGGCGGCTTTGGTATAGCGTTACATGATAGCGAGCACGATTCATGGAAGCCTTTGGATGGGATTTCGGGTGTTTTTTGTTGGAGATATTGTGCTGTTGAACTCGCTAGGCATCCTTAATTATACTTTTGAGGCGTTTTTCTACCTACCTGGTAGGTAGATACTTGTTGATTGTTCTGAGGACAAGTAGACGTGGAAATAGACTCTGATAAATACGGGAAGTGTAGTTGATCTCGCACTGCATTTCCTGTAATGTGATAACCCCATACAATCCCGGTTGTGACAGTAACAAATACTATTTATTCTCAATGTACTATACTATATGGGTTTGTCACGTTACGTCTGAAGCATCTCAGCGCAATATATTCCATGGCCAATATACTCCGTTCGACTCTAATCTTGCTTCCTCGCCCTTTTATCTTGTCTCATGTCTAGCTCCCATCTTGCTCCAGCCCCCCCTCCAACTTTCAGTCTACTTTTGAGTCCCGTGGGAATTTTCATCGTGCCCGACCCTGCTCGTTACATGAGAACAAACTGTACTAGCCATAAAAGTTAGGACGTCAGCAGTCAGGAAGGGGGTCCCATCTTTTTTACACGCTGTCAGCTTCATAGACATGTCTCACTGAAAAAGGGCTGTTAGCAGAGGCCATGTCCCAATCTCGATGGTCAGTATAGTATTATCACAGAAATGCGCAATAAAACTTCAGGGAAAATTGACAAGGATAGTGAAGGAAAGTTATCAGCGGTATGGAGAACTTCTGCACGACAGGAACAGGAATAGGAGGGAAGACATGGACATGATAAGCTTATCAAGCTTACAGGGCAGATACAGACTATGGAACTGGGAGTGGCGAATCTAGATAATGACAGCTAAATGTATTTCAATTGCGCATGCCACTGTGCCGGATTCAATGGGTCTCTTTGGATGTTGTGTTCTTGTTTTGATTGCTGCGAAGCTTTTCCCATCTTGATGGCCGCGTTGACTGCAATTCAGCATTGTAACTGCCACCATAGGGTAGGGGGGTCAGAGAGAAGCAATACAATCCTTTTAATTGCCATCCTAGGATAAATCAAATAGTGGAACGGTATTGTTACGATAGAGAGCGGGATAAAGCGAGAGAATTGGCCGCTGGAGGGTGCCCTGAAGTACTAGAACAAGTTGCAAACAATAGAGAAACGAGCAGGCGGATAGTTTGGAGGCGACAATTAGAAAGAGTACGTCGAGAAGGTGAATCCGAGTTATGCACGAGTCTATTAGACGAAAACAGAGAGTTGGGAAGAGAAAGGGACTGCCGATCATGGTCGAAAAAACCTTGGCATCTGAGTAACCCTCTCTTTCGAATAGCACTCCGAATCGAGTAACATCATCTCACTTTCAAATACCTTCGCTTCCACACACCGCATCTACCATGACCAAAAAGAAGAAGCGACAGAACCCTGAGATTGACGACCTCCTTGCAAGACCATGGTGTTATTATTGCGAGCGTGATTTCGATGATTTAAAGATTCTGATCCATCATCAGAAAGCGAAACACTTCAAATGTGAACGATGCGCCAGGAGGCTGAATACAGCTGGAGGTTAGTCATGTCCTGGAGCAGCTGTCTACTATATCGAAGTGCTATGTACTGACTACTAAATGCCAGGTTTGCGCGTTCACATGGAGCAGGTCCATAAGGAGACGCTCGAACAGGTTGAAAATGCCTTGCCCGGCCGCGAATCAATCGATCTCGAGATATTCGGTACTGAGGGCATTCCAGAGTCCGAAGTCGCAGCACACAATCAGCGCATCATGGCTGAATATGCACAGAGAGAAGCTGATCGCAGAGCAGCTTCTGGACAGTCGAATGGACCTAAAAAACCAAAGATTGATATTTCAAAGGAGTTGGATCCGGAGGAAATCAAAAGGAAACTTGAGGCACACAAAAAGGCAATGGCTTCCGGGGGGGTGACACCCGTTACTCCAGTTGGGAATATGAGTCCTGGTCGAAGTCAAAGCCCTGGCGGGTTTGAAGCTCATGGGTCTCCACAGGTGCCTCCTCCACAGGTTTCTTATGTTAGTGTTCTACCGTTTTTCCGAAGGTTTGTTCTTTCGAGCAGGTCAATGCTAAGTGATTTGAGCAGCCGCATGGTACCAGCCCTCCGCCATTTCAACAGGGCCAGTATGTGATGCCACAACCCAATGCCTTTCCAGCAACAAATACTTACCCACCACCAACAACCTTTTCGCCTCAACCTCCGAACACGTTTACCACAGCTCCCTATTCGCAGCCACCCTACCAGCAATCGCCACCTGCACCGTTTGGTCGCGGTACACCTCAAGCTCCCTACACCGGCTATCAGCAACCACCGGGTGGAGGTTACGGGTCTTCTCCTTACAATGGCGCCCCCCATAATCAATTTCAGCAACCTGGACCGCCCCATATACAACCACGCCATCAGACATCGTCACTTCCATTACCACATCAGATTCCTGGACTTCCGCCCAAACCCAACGTGCCAGGCCTCCCGCCGCGCCCAGCGTTTACGAACCATCCCGGTGGGTTTGGACGTGGAAATGTCCCTGGCCCGCCACCTGGTCAATGGAACCCACCAGTACAACAGCATAACTTCGGTCCTGCTGGGTCGCCCGCTCCTGCCGTTGGGTTTAGTCCTCCTGCTTCGTTCAGCTTGCCCTCTCAACCGTCCCAACCTTCGCAGTTTCCCGGAGGCTATCGTCAGCCACCTCCACAGCAACCACCCCAGATGTATGCAACTCAGGCTAGCCCTATTTCTGCCAATGCAACACCATTAGGACCGCTGCGCGGGTCTGTAGGATCTGAAACTACGCCTTCAGTACTCGGAGGAGAGGTTGTAGCGGCTACGGTTACTCAACAGGAACCTACAGCCGAAAAGAAAGAAGAACAGCAACCTGCCGCGAAGCCCAAGCGTGAAACTAAGCTGATTTACAGCGACAATGATATCAGTCCGGTAAGCATTTAGTCTGGCGTCATATACCTTGCCGTATTTTACTAATTGCTGTTGCTCTTTGTATAGGAGGAGAAGAGAGCGTTACTTGCCAAATACGATGTAAAACTCGTCAACCGTACGGTTGCCGAAGCTTCGTCGTAGTCTTCCAGCTTCTGACGTTGTTACCCTGCCGATTCGAAACAAGGGAAAATGGAACAAAACAGATTTTGAGACGGTGGTCAGTGGTTTCGTTTTTGTCTTCGTTGTCTTGTTTGGTGTGGGGTTCTTGGTAGCCTTTAGGTTTTGCAGTGATGTGCAAGTGATACGCAGATAGAGTTGATTATGCAGCGACCGGACTCAACGCCATCTCGATCACGTCTGGCAGCCACTTGCAGTGCGCTCGGTGTGGAACAGTGTGACATTCACAATGTGGGTCTTCTTGTGTCCAAGCATTTTTCGTTGTGTCTTTTTCTTTTGTTTTGCTGTTTCTATTCTAGTTCAATGCGAGATGATCTTGTCACCGTAATCGGATACGCCAGGACTTATTACCTTCTTGGTAGGTCAGATGAGGCATACGTTATATATCTACGCGATGCTAGTTGCGTCGAATGGACTCTCGTGACTTCAAATGGAGGAACTGGTACTTGATGATTTTGTAAGTCTGCTCCTTCACAGACATGGACGTTTTGTACGCACGAAACGAATCACTGCATGAATTTCCTGGTCCGGACCATATTTATTTATGGGAGATTCATCGCATCATAGGATTTAACTGTGACTTGAACACATTCTTACCTTCTCTGTGAGTCCCCGTGCATTTTGGTTCCGTCAAACAAAAGTTTGCGTGGTGCTGTCTGGTCTCTAAACAGGATTGGACGTGGTCTTTCTTGATACTGGGGCAATCCTGAAGGATGCTACCCGGAGTTGTTATTTCATCGATTCTGAAAAGAGTTGATGTTGGAGGGCAGTGCGAATTGAACGAGCAGAGCAGATCAGTGTATGTGTGTTTTCTATTTAGCTTTACTCCTTTACAATGGAAAAAATGAATGGATGTGGATGCGGGTGGGCCTAATTCGGTGTTTTGATGTCCCTTTTCATTGACAATACCTCGCACCCCACGTGTACTTCGCACTCCGTTTCCTCTCTCCATTTTGCTCTTATTCGTTCTGCCCTTGCCCCTTCCCCACCTCCTATCGGGAGTATATACTTCGGGCGTCACCTTTATAATGTGTCTGTGGAAAAATAACTACTACACAAAATGTGGTCACCAGCCCATTTACATACAAAGTATCTGTCTCAACCGCACCGTCACCAGGGATGTCTTCACCAACCAGCGCATAGTTCGGGCCTGCAATTCTATCAACATTCCTACCGTTCAAACGATTAATGATGTTTGTCCCGACTGTGTTTCGATGGAGATTCCACGGTTAGATCTTGATCCGTACAACGGCTACTACTACACAGAAGCTGACGGTGTATAGAGAGAGACTATTGCCGCCCGTCCGGCAAGCTTCTTGGTATGATAGACTAGCTTTGAGTCGGCAGACATCGTTCAGCGAGCGACAGATGTTTCACCGACCGGATTCTTACACCGAAAGTTCAACTCTCAGCCGGCTGTCTTCATACGCAGAGAGCATAGCAAATCGTCACATATCCAGTGCAGAGTTCCCAAAAATCAGTCACCAGCATTTATACAAAAGCAAAAAACCTATTCCAAATCTACCTAAAAGCAGCCCGCTACTCAGTCATCAATCATCCTTTGGAGAGTTTTCCTGGTGTGGCTACTCGCCACTTTACACCGAAGCAGGGTGTTCCATATCTAACACTTACAGAAGAAGCCCAGTACTAAGTCAACATCCTTCTAGTGTGGGCATTCCGATGTTAAATCGACAAGCTTCGTACACGGAAATTGAAACACGTAGTACAATGGCTTCTCTTGGGGCTGGAAGCCCAATGTCGGTTCGGTATGCAAACATGCATGAAGACAGTTATTTCCCGCGGACTTCGGATGAGAGGATGGTGATCCCTACTAGCACGAGTATTGGGTTTGAGAGAGAGGTGGCATCCACGGTTAGCAACAAACTCGCCCGCTGTTTCTACAATCCTAGGAATAAGCCTCTTGGGTATGAGGAAGCAAGGGGGGCTTTCTTTGCGAGGCTGGGGCGACAAAACTTCCCGGATGCAAACTTTGTTTCGACTATCGAAGGGAGGAGTCCGAAAAGAAGACATATGTCGAGGTTGGAAAGGGAGGGTGCAGTGGACGTTGGAATGGCTATGGCGGCGGCAATTGATGGTGCAAGCCCGAAGAAGCTAATGGTGGATAGGCGAGATGGAAAGCGTGGGTTTATGAGATCGTTTTCAGACCGAGAATAAGTTCATTCTACATACTGCGTCTAGGCTGAAGTATATGATGCAGTCAGTTGTACAGTATATTGAGGGGTACTCTGTTATGCTTCAGAAGAAGTCGGGGAAAGGATGCGTTTGTACATCCACAGACGAGAAGTTGTTTTCTAGGTATTTGAGTTATTATGGCGGCGGCACGCAATCAGTGGTATATGCGTGACTGTCGGAGTCAATCGGCCAGCGGTTCCAAATGCCTTCCTTCTTAAACACTGGCCAGTATATGTGGAGAGGGATCCGGAGCAACTACGCCAGTAGAGTCAACCTGGTGATTGCCTAAACTTGTGCTAGGGAAATGTAACATGACCGGGAAACTATTTAAATAAACGCCCTCTATGAGGACGTCTGAGACCGTGCGAAGCTCCACAGAAACACAATGGCAAATACTGTTCCATTTCGTTTGGATACAGCTTAAGACACCCGGTAAAACTGTTGATCTTTGGAGTTTCCTTGCCCAACGCAGTAACTGAGGTATCAGTCCTTTGGGTGAGATGGCGTAGGTGAACCAGGGCTTGTAACTTATGTCTCAGCCCAAATACCAAGGAAAAGGCAAAAACATTAAGTATATGCCGCCATGATTGACAATACTTCCAACGATTATCTCATGAGGAAAAATCCACTGCCAGCGGCAACTACGCCAAATCCCCCTCTCAATTTTATATAATCCAATCTCCTAAAACTCCGTCTGGATGACCTCGCTGCTTTTACTCACATAAATTCCGCATCTGATCTGTTGTACAATCCCAGCAGACACCCAGCAGACACCCAGCACTCCGCGCTGCAGCAACACATACCTCCGCTCCCCCTAACTTCCATTTAATAGGCTTTTATGCGGTGTTTCGAGACTCATACAAACCAGCATATCCTCTTTGTTCCACGTGTTACTCCGATGGAATAAACACGCATATTTCGTCCCCCTTCTTACATCAAGGCAAAAGAGAGCAGGTCCTTGCGGGGTTGCGATCTTGAGCAGGATTAGTCCACTGAGAAGGAGTGTCTACGCTGGTAGGAACGTCAATGGAAAAGCCATCGTCAGCGAGGCGTATAAACGTAGAGTTAAAGGGCCCGCGTGTGGTGAGGATGTTTGATGTTTCGTCATGAAATAATTTGGTTAGGATTAGCTGCGAGTTAATACTAGTCACAGAGTAACTCGGATACGCTATGGCAATGTACACAACCTCGCAAGAAGTCGTGCCATGGCCAGCTCTCGACGCGGAGGCTGCGAGCCATGAGAAGGACGAAGACGGCAAGGACCCAACCGTCTGCGGTTGCTAGCGGGTTGTTTTTTGTTTTAATCATTCTGCATGTGCTCTAACTAGAGTATGGCAGTGCCTCTCCCTCCGAATAGCCGGCTAGGTGGGGAGCTCCCCTCATTCTACTCTTCTCCTTTAACAAACGAAAACACAAGTGAATGGCGTGCTGAAACAAAGAAAAGGAAGTGAACGACTACTAGCTACACTCTGCTTAGCTCTGCTCCGTGGTGTGAGAACTTCCCGACCTCTGTGGCCGCCAGGAAGTCCATCTCCGCTTGATCACACATTTCCAGCGAAAGCAGCTCCGAGGTTGCTAGCGGTTACACTTTTATGGCATTGGGACACTCACAAGTCTATAAAAAATCGGTGAAGGTTCATAAGACAGGAAACTATACCGCGATGTTGAACGGGTCCACACCGCGAATGCGATCTCCAAGAGTGAGTCCAATGAGCAGGTTACCCAGTACCAGCACGAAGGCGCTCGAGGCACTCACCTAGACGTAGACACGGCATGGGACGATTATGGCATTTTCACTGAAGATCCATTTGTCCATCTTGATGTTCGCCTCTTTGATCCTATTTGTGTTGTCATGCCACGAGGCTTGCTTGTTTGCCATTGCTTCTTTGCTTGTACCAGAGAGGTCAGCCTGCATGCCTCTGAACTGCGACATTTTCGCCCAAAGAAGCTTATCTCTAGTCATAAGTCCCCGCGAAAATAAAGAGGTGTCCTCGTGGATCGATGTAGAATTCTGAAATTTGGGGGTGGAAACGCATGAATACGGTAAAGTGAAAGTCTGACAGGTTGAACACTCACATCGGGGTCGACAGTGTGGGTTATCACCTAGAAGAATTCCACAAGTGACATATGGGCTTGTTATCATTAACGACGCGATGATGGTTACGATGTCGTTTATCCAGGTTAACGGAAATTCTCTTTTGGGGATTAATTACCTGGAGCCAGCATGTCCATGGCCATTGAACCACTTAACGGTTGCGTGTTTGGTAGAGGGAGCAGATTTTGAAGAGCAACTGTTGGATAAGTTCTGGGCTGCGGTATCTAAGACAGTAAATGCCGTGTCGGCCACGCTCAAGCACGCGGGATCAGACGACGTCAAGTATTCTCCATCACGATCTTAGAAAAGAGACGCCCAAAGCCTTCGAATCATACACACCTCCGACAACACCTCTCAACGCCTGGTTCTGCCAAGCTCTCCCCTCTCTGGGGGAGAGCAGGGGCAGTATAATAGACAACTCCAAGGCCTACATGTCAATCTAAAAATCAAATCAAATGGTCCAATTTTGAGCAAGATGAAAATGTGAGTGAGAACCCATGAAGCTCGCGGATTTTTGCCCACCTTCTAACCCCCCTTGTTTCATCACCAATTGTAAATGGAATTTACTAGTAATACTATCAGAGCATATATTATATGCTAGCTGTCAATTAATACCAGTCTTGGCAGATTTGGGCTGGTGGCTGTTGAGATAGGTACTATTTCTGAGTTGCTAAAGTGGGAGACCCTCTATAGTACTATAACTCAGGTAATTTTTGCACAAGTGACATTTCATTGTTCCTACAAACTGCCAAGCAGCACCCAAGTAGTCTTGTAGCATGCTAAAGAGACTCAGGTAGCAAGGGCAATAAATTCCAACCAGAAGTGGTGGAGAAATCATATAGGGCAGATAGCTCTCCTTCTCCCTTCGCAGTCAACCTATAAGTCCACCAATCCTTTGTCAAATTTGAAGCTGGCACAGAGTAGCTATACTATATACAGATGGATTCTGCATTATTATTGGTCTGGTACTGATACTGGTTGTAAACTGGTTGGTCTCTATATTTGAGTCATAAGCTGCCACTTATCACAGATATACCTTACAGTCAGGTAGAAAAGATTTACCTGATGGTGTATGACATGTATCTAAGTGTCAGGTAGAAATAGTTTACTTTGATGCAAAACACCAGCAGTGCTAAGCAGTGCTTAGCAGCATCAACAGTAGTAAGTATAGTCTAAGCTACTGTACTTGATCATAAACAATATCCTGGTCAAAGTAAAACTCATGGAGTTAATTGAGCTCAAAGTTGGATAGATATGGGAGCAGGGGATGAGGGTGGGAGCGTGGCTACGAGGTGCCCCGCTAGCGGCTTGTAAGGTGTGGGCGCTGGACGCGCCCACGCCCCTAATAAGGCGCCTGGGCCGTATGCATGAGGTGCCCGCAATAAAGACCGCCCAGTACCAGTGGCCACCCGGATCTCTACCCGGCTCCCCCTAAACAGCCTTACCACTCCGGACCGCCTCCAGGTTCCCCTCCAAAGAAATAAGATATGGTATGTGTAGGAAGGAAAGGCAGCTATGAATCGTCGAGAGCCAAAAAGTGGGAATAAGTGCCGAATCGTCTTGTTTTTTGTAGTACTCGAGACTTTTTCTTCTAATAATTCACTCCACTGACACCCCAAAAGCCATATGTAAATGCAGCTCAGCTTGCATACTAGCCGCGGGAATCCGGTACACGAGCTTCCTATGCAGCAGCATTGCAATGTTGACCGAAATACTCTTTACTATATGGCCGCTAACATGAACGCATCCTACTCTGCTAAAAATAAACTAGTAGTGTGTTCTGATATAGGTTCTACGGTTTGTCAATTGTGGACAGAGAACAGTTCCTCGGAGAAGTGGTTGAGTACGCTACGGCGCACCCAGAATGGTATAAGAGCTCGGGAGAAACCGTGGGATACTCACAGATTGGATATTAAAGGCTGCCTGGAATATTCAACTAGAGGAGACCAAGTCCGAGGTTAAAGTAATTTGACCCTAAACTTGTGACGGTAGGTGGTGATAGTCTGATGGAGACTGGATGTTGATGAATATGTTAGTTCGAGTGAGAAGCAATGAAGAAGAATATCCCTCTTTTGGAATTTCGAATTTTAGAGTTAGATGATTGGCTCCAATATGATGGTTGTCGCTTTTACTTTTTCTTGTGTTATACCAACTATCACCTTGAGTAATTTAAGGTAGGTGCTTCCTTCCACCTTGACTAGGATTCAGTTGGACCTCGAATTTTTTACAGAGGATATCTATATATCGATTTTAGTTGTGAGAACAATGGAATAACCTGCTATACTCTAGATAGAGTGAATGCAGAATGATTAAAACAAAAAAACAACAACGGAATAACCAATGGCAGAGGCTAATTCCTACAAAGTTTTACCAATGATATACATGGCGTTCCTAATATTCTCTATTTTGTGTAGTTTTTGCCAGAAAGGGGTGTCCCAGTAGTCTACAGACTAGTGTCCTAGTTCTTTCTGCCTGGCTCGAGTAGGCATCTTCTACACTATCTTGAGTAGCTATTGCTTAGGGTATTACTCAAGTAAACTCTCGAAAAGTAGCCTTTCAAGGCGGGGTTAAACTGAGAGTTAAAGGGTTCTAGATGTAAGGCCGTCCTGTAGTCAGCACTAGTCGACCTTTCTTAGCTGAAACTTTGAAGTTTCTAAGTGCCAGCTGTAGAGTACCTTGTCAAGCTCAGTCACTTCGAGTCTTGCGGGTATTTCCCCTTCACCCTTTCATCCTTCAACTCTACCACTGCAATCTCCCCTCGGTTTTTGTCTTTCCTCACACGCTATTATACCATTATGTCTGTCGAATTTTACGGTTCATTTGTGGCTGTCCCTAAATTAGACCTGGGACAATCTACTGGCACCGATAAAGAATCAGAAGCCTCGAAGCACAGAACCGAACTTGAAGACATCACTGAATTCAGACCTGAATGTTCTGACGAGCCTGTTGTCATTTCAACTGGTGGGTCTAGTTGGCGGGGGACGTTGGTGAGTAAGATGTAGAAAGAAGAAATGAGCCGGGACGGGGTAATGCGGTAGATTTGGACGATTTCATTATGGCGGAGACCAGAAAGGCGAGTGTATATTATTAACGTAACTGTAAACTACGTATGGTCTGTAAAAGTACATTTGTATTAAGGGCTTGTTTTAATAGAATTAGGTTCCAAATCCAAGAACTTGCTTTTGAGGGCGAAGATAGAGTTTTCAAAAAGCCACAGTTTGATGAAAGTGAGAGATATTTGGTTTCTCCTTCTCATTCACCTCCGAGTCACATATCCTCTATCACCAGCATCACTAGTGCTTCTCCTCCTTTATCACTAGTGCCGTTAAGTTCCGCTGTTATCCTATGCGCAACGTGAGTCGTCTCCTCTCTACGCCGTCATCGTCATCTTTCGCGCAAAGTCCCGATATCTTAGCTATCTCACGTACATTCTAACCGTTATATAGTTTGTTAAATCTAACGAAAAATGGTCTTCGTAAAGGAGACATATTCTTCTACGGTTTACCCTCTGCGGTGGCGTCAACCGCCTCTTTGGTTACTCATAGGTTACTGGAGGTAGTTAAGGGCCATTCGTCTTGATTTTAGCAGATCCTATTAATGAAACAGACGATATTCTAGCTACATATATAACTAGTGTTTTGGCATTCTTCTCCTCTAATGAAGAGAGGAAGCGCCTTTTGCCATCAGATTGCACCTACAATTTCTTATGATGACCGGAAACCGATGGCTACCGGCAGTCGCGCTCCAGTGGCTCCCAGCTGTACCTTGCAGGTGTAATGCACTTTCGTACGCAAGAACTGGAGTATCTAAAAGATGGACCAATGCACCTCACGCGAGATGGTGTGAATGTTGTGTGGTGAAGTATTCTTTCGACACTTGACCTAAAGAGATCGCTTCTTATCCTGATGGAGTATGAAACCCAGAAGAGGTTATAAGAAGTATTTTAGCACTTGTGTGACAATCTCGAATGACAGGGTTTGCAATATTTAGCAGTTCTGAAACTAGGTCAAAGCACCAGCGACGCGATGATGATGGCAATGACTATGGATTCGGCCGCGACGTGGTGGCACCACAGGATGTGGAACTAGAGCGAGTGCCCGATCAATTTCAAGAAACCAGCCTACTGGGATAACCAATTCAAATTTACATATTTCACTACGTTCCTCCAGTAAACTTCATCTGAACAAGACGAATGCACGACAATGAAACTTTCTCCAAAGGCGCCATGTACACCATGCTCAATCATGATAGCGCTATTTACCTTGAACCTAACGAATGACTAATGGATAACAAATGTATGAACTGCTCAGCTTTGTGGCTCCTCTTTTGTTGCTGGTGTTTCTTGGTTCACTTCTTTTTTCGTGTTCTCTGTTGAGCGTTCTGCCATGATCTAACTTTCTGTGCTCTTATATGGCTGGTTACTGGTGGCTTCTTCTTTTCTTCATAGAGTTCAAAACAGGATAGTTTTCGGGAGTTGGCCGACTTGGTTTCCATGTTTGATACATTATACTCCTGAGTCCTTCCGTCAGAGTGGGGTAGAGTTTGAATACAATGTAGAGACTAGAATGATCGAATGTGATGGTGCAAGGCAGAAGTGGGGAAGGGAAGGTAAAGTGAGACGGTAACATCAGGGAAAAAACCAAGTAACTGCCCAAGATATGGGTTCCCGACCACCGACGCGCCGACTCGGCCAAGCACTTTCGCCCAAGCCAAGAAGTCAATTTATGCATTCCCGAGACTCCAACTTTGCATTTCTTTCCACAACGTAATCATGGGTCGAGTAAAGCCCTGACAGTTCGATTCTGAGCGGGAAAGCTCTATTCGTCTTGCAAATAGAGGCTTTTTTCTTTGTGTTTAAATATTTACTTGCAGAATAGCAGTAATATTGTCATGGCAGTCATGTATTAACTAATGTACGTTACCCGGCAGTCAGATATGACACGGTACTCGGACACCGGACACTCTGCAAGTATTGCTATAACGTATTTTACCGGGTGACCGCCCATGACTGGGAAACCAACCACTGTGGGTGGTATTTAATGACCCAAATGACCCATCTTAACCACTCTCCCTGACCTAGTCACTACTGGGGTTTGACTACTAACCCCTTCTCTCCCTTTTCCATGCTCCATAGCATCCTCTAGGTCCAGCATATCACCAATATATACAACAGAGTCCTCCTCCCTCATATTCTCCTCCTCCCACCCCTCATCAGCAAAAAACATTTCCGTCCAGGCAGAATGGCTCCGTCGGAGTGGACGCGCTCCGTCAGAGCCGTCAGAGACACCCCGGCGGTGGATTACTCTGCACCCAGCGTCAATACCACGCGTTGTGTGGCATATCACCCTCTGATTGCCGTTTCGCCGTTTCTTTTTGCTCTGTCGGTCTTCCAGTTTAAACAAACACTCTGGCATTGTTGCCAACTGTGACCATATGTCGGAATGGGTTCATTGAGTACACGCTTGCATTGGGATTGCAATGCAATGGGTGACGCTGCGAAAATCTCTCCTCGCGTTCCTTCTACATTAAGCTCGAGGAGTGTATGAAGTAGGTGAGAAGATATGATACTACCCGGCCGTGAGGATCCACGCAATTGCGTGGGTCCATGAAATCTCAGACAGAGCGAGTGAGACCAAAAGTTGGGAAAGATAAAGTGTGGATTTTCATTGTATGATAAGAGGAGATGGAGATGAGATGATGACTATCTATTCCGGGGTCCGCCGAATATATACTCCCCATCACTCTGTCCACCTCCGTTACCCCTGAATCTCCGTACAACCACCGTCGCTCCTTGAAGATGTACTTGATCGAGCGTGTTTGAGAGGCACATGGAGACGGAGATCGAGTGAACTCAGAGATGCACTTGGATGCCGTGATTGAGGATATGCACTTGGAGACTGATATTACAGGGTTGCTTGGTCCTAAGTAGATATACTTAAACTAAGTATCCCTGGATACTTAAGTAATACTGAATGCAAGGCCGTAGATACTTTATCTTCCTTAAGCGTTTCCAATAAAACAAAGTTGCAACCTCCAAACAATTATTGGCCAAATCGTATTAAGTCGTCAACAATATTGGTAACGCGTATATTGCTAACGGATTCTTTAGTTCCGTTTACGAATTCGAAGTTGTCGTTTCCTTTCAGCCTTGAGCTGTTTCTTCATTTTAGGTAAAGGATTAACCCTTCCTTTCCGAGTACGTCGTAGGGGATCAGCCTGATACTGATTATCTGCAGGTACCGTATATTCGTCTTCTTCTGAATGTCTTTGGATATCTCGAGGGGTGCATGAGATTTCTCTGTCAACTGACGGTCGTATTGGTTCTTATCTCGCGTAGTCGTTTTGATCTTCTGATGGGAATCTTTGATGATCGATGCAATATCTTAACGCTGGATCCAACTGCACGAACGTGGCTATCCACCAACTACACTGAACCGCAAATAAATATTGTCGTTCCTGGAAAGTGACTAATGACTTTTGTGAAAGTCCAGAGGATTATATCGGCTTCATTTTTAAAGGTGATACTCATAGAAGGGGCAGGGCTGCTGCTTTCAGCTAATAATAATAATAATATATAATAGATATAGGTATTGTAAAAACACACAATAATATTTTATGGTCTTCTTCGCTGGTAGGTGTTCGACTGGTCGTGCTGCTAGAGCTTGTTCTTTCATTGCCGGGACAATGTGATCTCTTTATAGTAGTGCTTCAAGGATTCTTAGATCCACACGCTATGACTCTGTTACTCGCATGATTGCTCTATTGCGATCGCGACATACATTCTTACGAATGTGCCCGGTAATAGATTGCCACGCTTCCATTAGGTTATCGTGTTCATATAATGTGGTTTCAAAGTATTACGCTCCTGATTAACATCAGGCTATCTATTATATTGAATCATATCGGATGACGTATCAGATCATTTCTTCAACTTGGATATCTTGCTTTCATTTTGTTCAGTAGTTGGAACATCTGACCACTCATGGCGTTATCAGTGCTTATCACAATTTATAATAACTCTTGGTTATTGAATGCCTCGCCTTTTAATTTGGCTATTCGGCAATGCGTTCAGAGATTTAATTGGCAACCAACCAATACTCTGCCAACGTAGATTATGACACGTCACTATGACGTTGCAATGCATACTAACTCAAACCAATGAGCAGGTTTGCTTGTGGCCTCTTATCTTCAGCCAATGTCATTAATCCCTCAGATACAGCATGCTTAGGTCTCGGCACTTCCATAGACCGAGGAGCATTACAGGATTGATCCTTGTCGCTGAGCGACACGGCCTGTAAATCCCTACGTACTCGCATTTTGCTTATCATCTGCTGCATACGTAATTCTGCAAATTTGCAACTTAACTGTATGTTGTCCCGCTAGATAAGGTATAGTAAATGTGGCCAATAACTATGCGCACTGCTGAAGGGTTTTCACTTCCCAGTAATGGCGACATAGTTGCGTCATCATATTTGAATCTGCTAGTGTGAGATCTACTCATCACTAATTGATCGACATGTGGCTCAGGTGTAATCACGCTAAAGATCACCTGACTGACAAACAACGTGTTGCTCTCACAGATAGGTATTATGCGTTTAAGTATCTGCTGACCAATCCACTGTTGTATCATTACCGCTGTTAGGCTGAACACCCTAACAACTGAGATCGAGTGAACTCAGAGATGCACTTGGAGGCCGTGATTGAGTGAGTTTGGATATGCACTTGGAGACTGAGATCGAGTGAGTTTGGAGATGCAGTTGGAGGCCATAATCATGTGAACTTGTAGGCCATAATCGAGCGAGTCTGAAGATACACTTGGAGGCCGAGATCGAGTGAACTCAGAAGATGCACTTGGAGGCTGAAATCGAGCTAGTTTAGCGATGCACTCTGAGGCTGTGACCGAGCGAGTTTGGAGATCCACTTGCAGGCTATAATCGAGCGAGATTGGAGGAGTACTTGGAGGCGGTTGATTTGGAGGGAGGGAGAAACTGGCTGGGAGCAGGAGACTGTCGATCTTGGGCTGATGCTGTACTTGGTGTATGCCGTACTCGGTGTTAACTCATGATTATGGTATGGAGAGATAGAGAGGGATGACTTAACTTTGTGTTCTTAGGTGATGGTAGAGTTTAGCACAAGAAAGAGAGAGATCAGAGGTGATGGGGGAAATCATGATGAGAAACTGGGACTTAGAGAATTTCGTGTGGAAGTCAATTGACCATCCCCGATACGGCAGGTACGAGTCCCGATCCGGCGGGTAATAACACCGATACGAGGTCTTCTTAACCGAATCAAGCAAGTCGTACTCCTGAGTTCTCATAGCCGCTCGTATCCTCCATCTCGTTCTCATCTTCATCCCCCATCTCTTTCTTTCTCGTCCACAACTCTACCATCATCGCAAGAACACAAAGTTAAGTCATCCCTCTCTATCTCTCCATGCCATCATCATGAGTTAACACTGACAGCAGCATACGTCGAGTACAGCATACACCTAAGATTGTCTGTCATCCCTTCATTCTCTCGATTTCAAGTTGACCCCTGAATGTAGCTTCAGCTTCTGGCGTGCCTCCTTACACGATCGACTGCCATCAGCCAGCTCGCCACATGCTATCATCATGAGTCAACACCGAGTGCAGTATACGGCGAGTGCAGCATACGCCGAATGCAGCATACACCTAGGATTTTCTGTCGTCCCTTCATTCTCACGATTTGGAGTTGACCCCTGAATGTAGCATCAGCTTCCGGCGTACCTCCCTACCCATCGACCGCCACCAGCCAGTTCTCCATAAGAGCTTCAAAGGTGAAATCACCTTGTCACATTCCCACGGTTGCAAGTTAACTAACTGACGAATTGAGTCCCGGCGCACTGTCCATCAACCGCCTCCAAGTACTCGCCCAATCTCGCTTGATCACGGCCTCCAAGTGTATCTCCAAACTCGCTCGATCACGGCCTCCAAGTGCATCCCCAAACACGGTCGATCACGGCCTCCAAGTGTATCTCCAGATGTTAGGGGTCGTCCGTAATAGCGATAAAGATACTTGAATTATGATACAAGATGCATACATACCGAGAATATGCAAAACACCTATGCATGTGAACATTCAAGTGGTCAGCAACATGCTCTAAGGAGAGTACATGTTGGTCGCGCGAAGTGAGGGTACTTCGTTCACACCTGGATACTATGCGTGACAGGTGTGGTAATCACACACGGCAGTTGATAGTCATATGCGATTAAGAGAGCTCTTCTCCCCACCCGATAAGCGGGATGGATACGGAGAGGCACGTTCCGGTCTGGAGATAAGTCTCGACCATAGCATGACGTAACTGAGGGATTAATGACGTAGGCATTGCGCCTAGAGCGAGCACTACTAAGTTGACTCTGGTAGTATGGATCGCAATGTAACCTCGTATCGGATACGAGCTTACGCATCTTTAATCTACGTTGGCATAGCATCGGTTGGTCGCCGACTAAGTCTATGACGCAATTAAATAACTCATGCGCATGAGGGATTTAAGAGGCGCAAGCATTATCGCAAGGGCGATAAGTGTTCCAACTACCGACCCATGTTGTCAAGGATATGTGGACTGATATCGCGCAATGGATGGCCTGATTGTTATCAGGAGTGTAACGCTTTCAAACCACATTGCATGAGCACAATTACCTGAGGGTGTTGAGGCGAGTTATTGCCGGGCGCTAAGGGGGCGTGGCCGAGATAACTCTATCAGAGCTAAGAAGAAGAGTGAGCTATAAAGAGTAAGTGATGGTCGAAGGAATTGGGAATCATCAGCGAGCAAAGTTAGCTATCAGAACACCGAAGACGATCATAAAATATTATGAAGAATTCTATCTATTTATCTATCCTTAAGAAATAGCCGTCACTATTTCTTCCTTAATCAACCTACGCGATTACCCCTTGTATGCCTGGACACAGGTACACACACGCCGAGTATGCACTGATTCGAATTGTCGAGACTTTCGGCAATCTTCTGTTCACTTTACACGAGCACAATTTAATCCACACCTACCGAGTGGTTTTTCGTTTCGCGCAGTTAGAGAATATCGACTACCTGGTGCTACGGTATCTGAACACCGGGTTGTTACCATTCGAATAGTTTTCAGAGGACGATTCGTTGAACGAGGAGAATTGATCTACGTCTACAGAGGAGAGGGTCTGCGGTACAGGTTTAGAACGGGAGTTTTCGTTGTTCAGGAACGAGAAGTTGAGTCTTAGGATAAGACGAGGAGAGAAAGAGATATTTGGATAGGCGGCTGTACTTAGTTCAATAAAGTGTTGTATTGATTATTGGGACTAAGAACCCCCGTAACACCAGACTCGCTCGATTATGGCCTGCAAGTTCACATGATCATGGCCTCCCAGTGCATATCTCCAAACTTGCTTGATTATGGCCTCCAAGTGTATCTCCAAACTCGTTTGATTACCGCCTCCAAGTGCATCTCCAACCTCGCTCGGTTACCACCTCCAAGTGCATCTCCAAAGTCGCTCGATTACGGCCTCGGAGTATATCTCTGAGCTCACTCGATCGTCATTTTCAGGCGCACCTTGAATTGCTCCCACTCACCGCCTGCAGCCAGTCCAGATATAGCGTGTGTAGATGGGTCGCTATATAGATACATAGATACATAGATGAGAATACAAACTGAATACATGACTGTGATTTGAGGTGCTCCCAGACATGTTGCCGGCGCTCCCAGGTGCTCCCAGGCTTGTTGTCGGCGCTCCCAGTTACTCTGAAGGTCGGCAGGAATGCCCTCCTAGGGTCTGATACTCTCCTGAAATTGATGCATCTAAGTTTACACTCCACATCCTCTCAGACACTCCTGGAGGCTTGCAGTGACTAAAATACAGTTTGCTGATGCTATGCAACGCGACCCGTTGCCTGGGCGACAGGCAGCATGTAAATCTCCGTCAGAGGGTACGAGGTTCTGTCAGAGCCATCAGAGCTGTCCGGAACACCTGGGTGTTTCTGACGGAAACTAGAGTTGTTGCTGATGCTCTCCACCCAGCATATCTTCTTTCTCATTCTCCCAATCAATAAGCACAAATACAGGTACCTGCTTTGCACCTATGATCTTCTTTTCTGGAAGTTTGGAGCTCTTGAACTCCTCTCCAGAGGATACTACCTTTGCTGCAGCCTTATCTTGGTGCATTTTGGCTTTGGCTACTCCCCCTTGGTCTAGCCTCTCTCTTTGTTCCCTGAGCTGAACCACATCCTCAGCTGTATACACACAAGATTTACCAAGGTGGCAGCGGCCCTTGGCTGCTACTACGGTGATGTCTTTGGCCTCTGAGCAAAGTGTTCTCAGCATTTCATCTCCTAATTCCTTATCTGCAAGTACACTCTGAGCTGATCATTGCAGCTATGCTATAAGAGCCTTCAGCTTGAGAGAGGAAGGTGATTGGCAAGTGACAAGGTGAAGTGCACTGCAAGCTAACTGGCTTACAGCTCTGGGCTATCTGGGGGTGGCACTGAGAAATGGAGTGGGAGTGGCTGGTGAGGATTCAAATCGAGTGATATTTTGTGACTGCTAAATAAATACCTTGCATGGGTTAAGAGGCCAGATTCCAGTTGGCTTAAAGGTACTGAAGGTGTTGTTCTTGGTATATGCTGCACTTTAGTGTATGTGACAAGTCTGTAGGAAAGAATTAGAGTGGAGGATAGAGTGATACATGAGCAAAAAGTGAAATTGGTTTACGAAAATGGACCCCACACACTGATCCTTCTCCACATTCTCCACAAATAATCTGAGTGACTCATTTGCAATCTTCCACCATGCTTCAAAGCATTCAATGATGTGATCGTGTCGTCGTGACATATCAAAACGTGTTTGGTCATTTAAGCTAATTTATTGAACTTGTTTCTTTCATGTTGGTCCACAAGATTTTAATTGTTTTGACGGTTTTTTGAACTGTTCAATTGATTTCAATAATATTCTTAACTATTTAATCCCTTGATACATTGATTATACACAAGCTTGCACAACTCCCATTACAAAAATTAAGACACCCAGAGTAAACACTCATCAGATTTCTATCGCTGCAAGGATTACTTCTAGCATCGAGTCGAATAATCTACATGTAAAACAAATTGAAACCATTCAAGTCAATCGTGTTGCTCAAGTACCACCACCAGCTATCTGGCTGTGGCGTCAGTCGAAGAAGGTGTACAGCTCCTTGGATCATGCTTAGAGGGATGATATAAGTGGTTCCGAGGCCGAAACGAGGTTTATGACGGTGCCTTCCATCATGCGAGGGTTGCATCGGAGGTTGATGCCTCTCCTCGACAAGCACCATACCAGCAGTCTGACGTATCGGCCCTGTTGCAAATGGCTGAAGAAAGGCAAGAAGCCCTTTAACGCACAATTCAGCATCATCGACGATGAAAAGACACTTCAATCGTGCCGGAATGCGTCCCGCAGTCAACTTAAAGTGGCTATCCGGACTTGTCCCCATCCAGAGAAGTACTGATTCATCTGTTGGTGGCTTATGCTTTTTCCACCTTGTGGACCCAGTGCAATGAACCATATGAACTACTTGCTCGTCGCATTGAAAAGATGTCACCAGAATTGCTACTGAGTTGTACCAAATGTATTATGCATCGTTGAGACGACTGAAATACTAATCTTGATCGACTTAGTCTGTGAAGTCGGCAAATCTCTTGAAACACCAAGCAATGTGATTCCGTAGCTCCCCTTTTGGCATTGCACACCACTTGGCCGAGTCATCAACGGTCTTGATTTCTGGTTGCGGGTTGCTCATCATTCGCTTGATAGGTGCTTTGGTTAGAGGCATATCATTGCCACGACATTGTTTTGCAGCATTTGCATTCAGCTCTCGATACTGAAACACCTCCTTTCGGGCTTGCTTTGTCAAAATCTGGAAGGCGGCCTCATGACGATTTGATTGTTGGTACGCTTGTTTAAGATCCGTCATCGCATCCTCAGGGAGTTCAGAGCTTATAGTTAAGAGGTTGCCAAGCTGGCACGGATGGTCTGAGAAGTGGTTCAGGAGATGCATTTTCACAAAGTTGAAATCCGATTCGTCAACAAGATGTTGTGCAATTTCTGACTTGCTCTGCATTTTATCTTCATCAACGCAACGGCGCTTTGCAGCCGCAGGAAGATTGTGCCAAATGGGGTTACTCTCCTGTTCCTCCTGTTTGTCAAAAGTGAGCTGCTTTTGCAAGGCTTCCGAGATCTTCTTTGTAGATTTACTGGCCTAGAATCGACTGAAAACATGCTTGTGATGATGAAACTCCTCCAGATAATTCTCCATGTACTGGATCGTGGCCTCAGTATGGTACTGGTACTGTGCCATAAGGTGAAAATACACTAAGTTCTTGACGCACAACAGGGCTTCTGTGAAGGGAATCCTTTGGCTTGCCGAAGGGTTTAAAAGAGTTGCCACGAAAACTGGAACAATCACACGCCCAAGTGATTTCATCTCCTTACCACTCCATTGCGTCACCTGGCTATAAGGCTTGTTGAATTGAGCGAAGCCAGGATATGGAGGCATCATCGCCCAGAGCTGGTTGAATTTGTGGATCCTGGAATGTTGTTTGAGGAAGGACGTTACCCAGTCCATCAAATGCTTAAGCATACCGAGACAGAGGGTATGACGAATATCGGGTACGATGATCGTCGTCGGAGAGATACATTTCGTATTCCAGAAGACCCACTCTGAGGTTCCAACCGCTCGATCATCCAGATATTGTGTTGCTTCGCGTCTGTTCATCCTATCTCGCTGAGTCGCGAGTATCATCTTCTGGAAGTATAGCCGACAGTCTCTCAATTGCCACAACAATGAATTCCCTTCTCCAAACAACAATTTCGGTGCTTTGCACACAGGGCAATGGGGCTGCTTGATTGAATGCAAATGAATGTTTTCGAAGTAGTCAGCCGTCCATGCACAGATGACAGGATAACATTGCCGCATCCGACCGTCAGCCAAAAATATAAGCTTTCCAGTGTTGAAAAGTGCGTCGAGAGGATGAAAAATAAGCTTGAAGACCTTTCTTAAAACTTCTCGATTGTGGATTTGTTGTTCCTTGACAGCAGTTGTTTTTCCATGTTGCTTAAAGTGATATTTCGGGGGAACGGGAAGAAGGGCAACAAGGATGCGTGCAAGATTTGAAGGCTTTGATCTAATCGTCAAGTCGATGTTTCCAAGACTCAAATATACTAGCCATTCCTTCTCGTTGCCCGAGTAGTTTGTAAGATGTGCCTGGTCTGAACTGCCAAAGAAAGGGACAATTGTAGCTCCAAGTTGGCGCCGTAGCTAATGAAGCTGTCAACATCACCATAGCTATGAGAAAATTAAACTAACATACCTGTTCATTCCACCACCAGTCGCTTGATTTCACCTCTGAGTAGATACGTTCGTCAGCATCATTGAATTCCTTTGCTGGAGCATACAACATATGATCCCTGAACGCAGGCTGCTGCACGAGGAACTCAATGCATTGAACAGGATTGTGGTAAATGAAACGTGTGTAATCATCATCATGAAGGTTGTTTGGATCGGCCAAACGATTGTAACACACATTGCCGGATCTCCAAGAGTCGATGCCCATCGCATAGCACATTTTATTCAACCTTTTGAATAAAGCGTGGGACGAAGTGAAGTTGCTGACGGTTGCCATCATAGGGTTCCTGATAAGCTCGTTGATAGCAGCTCTGCTCAAGTTGTGCTTGACGCACCAGTGCGCCAATCGAGACTCCTCCTCGCAAGAAAATGGTGACCCTGGATCAATTTCATCGTCGAAGATATCGGAATGGTTGATACTAATAGCATTTCTGGCTAGACCGTTGTCCAAGTGTGGAGTAACATAAATACGTGTCCGAACTGGAGGTTGCTCTGCATTGATACACGCATCCTCGCTGTCGGCTTCTGTTTCGCTGGAATTATTGCAGGAAGGGTGAAGAAACGGGTCTTGATGCGGTTCATGAACGAATGGAAGTGGAATACTATCGTGCTCAATTGCAAAACCATCATCTGGCAGTTGTTCGGCTGATACGTATACTATCCTTTCTTCGCCGTCGCGATGGAGGTGAGTGATGTAAGCGCCGATGTAGGTGTATGTCTTCGAGCAGTCAAGGCACTGTTGAAGAAGATCCATATTTCGTTAGCAAAATAAAATGTTGCAACAACACTAAGAAGCATCTCGACGGTAGTTTAGCTACTCATACCATTACCAGCCGGCTGTACTCGGAAAAAGCCGCACCCCGATTGACTTTTTCCAAAATAGGGTCCTACCACTCTTGGAGGATTTCTCTCATCCTTCTTCACACGTTTGCAAAGTGTTTAATCGCTCTCTCAATTTCAACATCCCTTGGATCTCGAAAAGCATACCTCATCTGCATTCCGCTCGTCATGCTGATTGTTTTGCACCCTCACAGGACCCTACTATGCCCACTGCCTGATGTATGGTTGTCACTTGATGTTATGTTTGTATGTTAGATGAACTGTGCATTCTCCTTAGATACGGACCCAGCAACGTCATCCCAGGGTACAAAAACTAGAGCAAGGACAAGCAAGTGACATATGACTGCAAAGCATGCTGTTAGTTGTCTTTGTGATGAACTTAAGCGTTCAGTCGATGAATCAGGGTGCTTAGATGATGCTTACCAAATTCCTTCGTAGCTGAATTGCAGATAAGATGATGTCTCCAGATCAAGCAAACCCTCCAAGCCCATATATATATTCGCCTTGCCTGCCCACCTTACTAACAATCTCCAGAACCTTCGACACACCCTCCTCACCTCTGCTACCGCATCGCATCACCATTGACAATAAATTCAACACTCCCGACGCTTGTTTAGAGTAACAAACATTCGATATCCACCACTCAATCATTGACCACCATTGAGAACCTACAATGTAATGCGATGCCTTCTGGTTGCCAAAATCAGTCATTGCAGATGCTAATACAATCCAGATGCTGACTCTACAAGACCGCGTCTGGGCCGAGAATGCCAGTGTTGAAGTCAGCCAATCGGCAGCAGAAACCATGGGGATTTGGCAGGATAAGGGTGGCTTGACAACACAACGGATAGATAATAGAGTCAGGGAGCGCGTCTGGGAGATTGCCCAGTCCATGAGCATCATCAACAAGCAAGGTGCCGGCCCCAAGCAATGGGATCTTCTACTCGATCATTGCGTTACTGGACTCAGTGATCTGGAGTCTAAAAGCCCACTTTGGAAACAGTACATGGGAGACAAGATTAACCTCGATGGTCAGAAACTCAAGGCAGCACTGGACGAGTTCACGGAGGTTAGTCTTCACAAAAGAAAGATTAGGCTCGAAGAAACCCCGACTAAGAAGTGGAAACCCATGCACGGTGGTATGTATTTCAGTGCCCCGATGCTTGTTTTGCTCTTCCTGAGGATGTGTAGATCCAGACGACGACGAGGAAGAAAATATCAGGTCACAGGTTGTCGCTGATGAAGCTGCGTGGCAACCCATTGACCGATTTCCTTGTTGAGCCATTTAGCTTTACAATCGCCTATGTGGATCCTGACATTGCTGGGAAGAGGGTGGGAAAAAACAATACCCAGCAATGCACATGGTGCTGGCCTGGGGATGATGAATTGATACTTCCGATAGTTACATCAATCGTTGATATGACCATTTTGTCAAATGTGAATGCTGCAATCGCCAGTCTACCAGACCCCAGCCGGAAGATCCAAGATCTTTGAGGCTGCCTGGAGGAGGCTAATGGAGATGGTGGTCCGTACGCCCGTAATGTTACCTCAATCTTTCATAACACTACTGCTGCCGGATGGGTAAAGGAGGCGATAAAATCAAGCAACCCAACGCTTTTTTGTGTCTTTTATCGTGGCCAACAAGTGAATGGCACAGCTGGTGCCCAGATGGCTATGAGTGGGGGCCACAGCAACCTTCCTCTGGATGACATCCTCCCACCTCCAGCCGAGGATGTGATTGACAATATCGGGGAGCAATTGGATGATGATGGTGAGATGCAGCACCCAAATCCAAGAAGCTTGCCGACGACGAAAACTGCATTCCACAAGTTTGAACGGAAGGTTCAAAATAGGATCATCATACAGCAGTGATACCTTGAAGTCATCCAAAACTGTGCTGTTGGTCTCGTTGCTGATTAATGAGCAAAGCGTTGTTGCTGATGAGGATGTGGCTTGGTTACGCAAGCATGATCACGTTGTGAATCCTCCCGCTGCAGGCTCTTTGTCCAATAGGAAGGGTAGAAGCTGTCGCGCAGCGGCAAATTAGTTGTTGTGCGGATGGAATGCACTGGCCAGACGGTTGTTTAAGGATTTGCGTTGTGGGTGCGTATTTGTCTGGCACTTTGGAGGGTGGATGAATGGGTGATAATTTGGAGTTTTTTGGTGAGGTTTTGGGTATCTTTTTGGTGTTTTGTTTATCTTGTTATTACATCATTCATATTCATGCATGAAGGGCTGTGTTGAGAGTTCACGATGTTGGGATCAATCATTGAAACATTTATATTTGGGAAAGGCATAGTGGCAGCAATAGGACTCCGTGTATGGCTATCATGTAATTGGTAGTTCGGTATCTTTACCCAGCAGAAGTTAGTCCAAATGATTAGTAAAATGCGAATGCTTTTTAGCTCATTGCAATAACGATTTTTGTCCAAGGAAGCGAATCAACAACCCTGCGGCATGCTTGTCAGATGCCATTCTTAGTTCTGAGTTCCCGTCCATCCAAGGAGTTGGAAGTGTGGGGGGCGGGACAAGCCAAGATTCTTGAATCGTTGACAGCATAAAACGACGCATCACAACTATGCTTTTAATCATATCAACGCTTTCCTTCGTTTACACAACGTTGTTATTCATTTACTCTACATTGAATCACATTTCCTTGAGTCACTCCTTTGATTTTTCGTACTTATCACTCGCTGCCGTTTTAAATCATGACAAGAAGGCGCCGCACTTCTCCTCCCCCTCTTCCTTCAAGCACCAGGAGAAGCTGACTATCTATCCACGACGAGGATCTCGATGACGATCTCAGCACGATACCCAACAATTACAATAATCATCGAGATGACAATTCAGAATCTGAACATGGGCCTCTTTGGTGACCATCCAGGAAAGCAATGGGCAAGTGGCCATCGAAAGATTCCTTGACTTCAACACTTGGAAAATGAGTCGCAGCAACTCAATGAACTCCTACGTCGGCGCTACCCCTATATCCTGAGCATCGGGAGGTCTATATTTTGTTGGATGAACAGGATGAACGCGAGACTGGGCCGTTGGCATCCAAGAAGGTATCCGATTGAGTGTTTGAATGATTGAATCCGCCCAGCAATGTATATTGTTACTAGAGGAACGATTGAAACAAATCTGGTGAGCAATTGGTTGCATGGGAAGCTGGAAACCTGTGGCGATATGAGCCCTTTATTGACGATGTGACAGGCATCATCGCTGGTGCAGAATACAACGCCCAGACAACCCTTTCAGGCATTCTGGCGATGGTCATGGCACGTGTGAAGCCTATAGCTATCAATTGTGGGATGTCAGTGAATCCCTTTGCCAAGAATGCGGCGAAGACCGCCCAGATTCATAGTTGGTGCTATGAGGAAATCGCCAGGACTGATCCAGCCCAGAAAAACTCATACCCTCCACATGCCTACATTTCAGTGGTAAATGAATCATCGCAATGATTGTTTTCATTGCTGACATTGTAAATCAGGCTCTCACAAAGATTACTGGCTCCCATGCTGCGATGGTATACCACTACAAGACCTCAATCAACTCTATTTACGGATTTCGAACACAGTCACCTAAAGAGATCTGGAAAATGATATCCTGGCCATTGGCCAAGGACAGGGTTAGTTGCCCCAGAAACGTTCGTGAGGTAAGTTCAATGTTTCCTTCTTGCTTATTCGTTGTCTTGATGATCAATTTACGAGTGCAAGTTCCGATTTGCAGCGACTGACATTGTGGATCTTATTCACCAGACATACTTCTATGGCATACAACAAATGGGAATGAAAGATATATCATTGATTGATGAAATCAACCGAACATTCAATGCCCTCACCGCAATGGCCACCCACCATTGTTTGTCGGCCTGGAAAAAAGGCGTGTTTAGGGTCCCGCCAGAGTTTGGTCCAGGAGGTGGAGCACAACATCAGTGCGATACAAGAAACATTATTCATGCGGTTTATAATACATGCACAGATGTATTTCGTCGTCTCAATGCGGATTTTCGTTCTTCCTCGCCAGGGGTTCAAGCCTAAGAGATAGACAATATCAGCAGCGTGATCTGCCGAAGGATCCACTCAACTGGTACGGACCCAGTGATGGCACATCCTCAAAACGATCAGGGCAGCTTGGATGACGACATCCTTGATTACGTCCCGGAGGAGCTGATAGAGTAGCCTGACAATTGTTGTAATCATCTCAGCGGCTTTGTTGCTGATACTGAAGCTAGTATGCGATTCTCAGCTGTTCTGCCTATGAGTGGGTCTGCCATCACCAGCAGCAGCCACCCTGTCCCCTGCAGCGACAGCAACGGCAACAGTAACGACATCACCAACATTACCAGCGTTGAGATTACGGGATTAGTTGATGGAAGGACGATTGTAGAGGGTGCGATCTCGCTTGGAGGTTAGGAATGGTGTCAGCGATCGGATTGAGGATTTTCTTTGTGTGCGATTTCATTCTAGGTTTTGTCGATATGTCATAATAGTAGTAAAAGTGTATCAGGAAAACATAATTCGGTCCGGAAGCAATACCCAAACCTCCCAGACACTCCCGTAGCCCTCGCCAGTGCTACTAAATACTTCCAGATGCTCCCAGCCCCCGCTGGAGCTTTGCAAAGTGCTCTCAGACTCTGCAAGAGCATTCTCACGTGCTCTTGAAAGCACCTGCAGTGATGGAAGTGAATTCAGGACGCTACGAGATTTGACTATTAGGATAGTCAAATCTTTGAGCTACTGAGACCTGTGTGCAGGTCTGCGGGAGACTTCGACAGCAGCTGAGACCTCTGCACAAGTTCTGTGGGAGACTTGGTGCCGTATTCTCACACCAGTGGTTCTTAGGGTTCCATACCCACAAGGCATTTCATCAATCATATTGGTCTTTGTACAGTCACAAGATTCACTACATCATAATATGGCATGTATTATCTAAATCTCTCTATATCTATACATACGGAGATACAGGGATAACAGAGATGGACTCAGCGACAGAGAGTATATATTCGAGACCCCGGGGTAGATGGACATCATTTCATTATACGAAATACACACTCCATCTTTCCCAGCTCCTGGTCTTATGCACTCTTGCCAAGCTTCATTGATCTACGCAATATGTGTGGATCCTCACACACTGTTGTCAAGCGTTCATAGATGCACGCAATTTGAGTGGTTCACCATGGCCGGGTATCCCTGCAAATCCTCTCACCCTCGAGTGAACTTAGAGATTCACTCTGAGGCCGTATTCAAAGGAGTTTGGAGAGACACTTGGAGGCTGTAATCGAGCAAGTTCGGAGATGCACTTGGAGGCCGTGATCATGCGGACTTGGAGGCTATAATGGAGCGAGTTTAGAGATACACTTGAAGGCTGTGATTGAGCAAGTTGGAGATGCACTTGGAGGCTGTGATTGAGCGACTTTCGAGATGCACTTAGAAGCCGTGATTGAGCGATTTCGGCGATGCAATTGGAGGCCGTAATCGTGCGAACTTGGATGCTATAAACATGACAGTTTAGAGAAAATCTTGGAGGCTGTGATCGAGCGAGTTTGGAGATGCACTTGGAGGCCATGATCGAGCGAGATTGGAGGAGAACTAGGAGGCAGACAATCCGGAGGCGGTAGGTTGGGAGGGAGGTGAGACCGGAGCTGAGACTCTATTCAGTGGCCAACTCGTAATTGTGCGAATGTAGAGAATTGAGTACAACATGGTCTGGCAAGACATGAGAGACGGGCTTGGGAGCGGGAGAAAGTCGATCTTGGGATGATGCAGTACACCGTGTATGTAGTACTCAGTGTATGCTGTACTCGGTGTATGCTGTACTTGGTGTATGCTGTACTTGGTGTATGCTGTACTTGGTGTATGCTGTACTTGGTGTATGCTGTACTTGGTGTATGCTGTACTTGGTGTATGCTATTCTTCGTGTATGCAGTACTTGGTGTTAACTCTTGATCATGGGAAGGAGAGATAGAGAGGGATGACTTAACTTTGTGTTCTTAGGTGATGGTAGAATTGAGGATAGGAAAGAGAGAGATGAGAGAGTACGGAGAAAATCATCCTGGGAAACTGGGACTTATGGGAATTCTGTGGCTGAGTCAATTGAGCATCACCAATATGGCAGGTACGAGTCCCGGTCTGGTGTGTAATTACACTGATACGAGGTCTTCCCAACACAATCAGGCAACTCATACCCCTGATTCCTCATATCCGCTCATATTGTCCACATGGTTCTCTTCTTCATCCACCATCTCACTCTTTCTCATCCACAACTCTACTATCATTGCAGAACAAACAGTCAAGTCATCCCTCACTATCTGTCCATGTCATGAACATGAGTTGACACTGAGTACAGCATACACCGAGTACAGCATTCACCGAATACAGCATACACCGAATACAGCATACACCTTAGATTGTTTGACTTCCCTTCATTCCCATGATTACGAGTTGACCCCTCAATGTAGCTACAGCTTCCGGCTTGCCTCCCTATACGATTGACCGCCATCAGCCAGCTCCCTATGAGAGCTCAAAGGTAATGTCACCTTGTCACATTCCAACGGTTGAGAGTTAACTATCTGATGCAAAGAGTCTCAGCATCCGTTGCACCGTCCATCGACTGCCTCCCAGTACTCGGCCAACCTCGCTCGATTACGGCCTCCAAGTGCATCTCTAAACTTGCTCGATTAAGGCCCCCGAACTCAGTTGATCCCGGTGTCCAAGTGTATCTCCGGACTCTCTCGATTCCGGCCTGCAAGTGCATATCTGGAAACTTGCTTGATCACTGCGTCCAAGTGTATCTCCAAACTCGCTTGATTACGGCCTTCAAGTTCGCACAATTATGGCTTCCAACTGCATATCTCCAAACTCGCTCGATCACGGCCTCCAAGTGCACGACCAAACTCACTTGATTTTGGCATGCAAGTATGCACAATCATGGCGTCGAAGTGCATCTACACACTCGCTTGATCATGGCCTCCAATTGCATCTCCACACTCGCTCGATCGCAACCTTCAAGTGAATCCTCAAACTCGCCCGATTATGGCCTCCCAGTTCGTATGATCATGGCTTCCAAAGTGCATCTCCAAACTCGTTTCATCACGGCCTCGGAGTGTATCTCTGAGTTTACTTGATCGTCATTTTCAGGCGCACCTCGAATTGCTCTCAAGCACCACCTGCAGGCTGTCCAGATACACCGTGTGTAGATGGATAGCCATATAGATACATAGATCCATAGATGAGAATACAAACTGAATAATGAGTTTTCAAAATCATTGCACGATAAGAAGTAGCTATAATTTCCAGGCGCACCAGCAGCGTTCCCAAAGAAGATCGTGTTTTTCCCAGTCCGCTCTACTGTGATTCGAGGTGTTTCCAGACTTGTTGCCGGCGCTCCCAGATGCTCCCAGTCTTTTCGTTGGCGCTCCCAGGCTTGTCGCTGGTGCTCCCAGTCACTCTGAAGGCCAGCAGGACTGCCCTCCTAGGGTCTGATACTCTCCTTAAATTGACACATCTAAGTTTACACTCCACATCCTCTCAGACACTCCTGGAGGCTTCCGGAGACTAAAATACATTTTGCTGATGTAATAGAACTGATGGTTTAGTGAAGTCTGATTTCAAATGCGTGAAATCATAATCGCGATGATGCATAACCCTTCGGGATAGTTGATCTGCCAGGTACTGACGATCTTGTATTAACAAATTAAATATCGTGAACCACTTCTGCATGGTAACTATCATTGGTCAAATTATGCCATGAGGGTCTTTAAAAATGAGAACTACAGGCTTCATTAAAGGGATGCAGTGAGTACTATAGTCATCCCGAGGACTAATCGAATCGGGCGACGTCGGAGTATGCCGAGAGATGATTTGTGATATTGCCAACGGAAGTGTGAACCGTTCGTCAAGTGCTCATTGACACATTCACAATGGTGCGTACACTTGTCGTGACGCATGAAAACAGCATTGTGCCAACTCAATGAACACTGTGGAACAGTACAGCAATGCCATATTTCAGGGAAACCTCGATTTCCTTTTTCTGAGTTTGTAGGTACAATAAACTAAATGAATTTAATAAAGGAGATTTAGGTTTTGCTGATGCTGACCTTAACCCGAACGTGCGCCTCCTCTGCAACACGAGGACTTGTTTACTACTCGCCTACTGAGACATCAAGCCGTGCCTCAGGGAGAGGGTCATCGGGGTGAGGGTCACCGGAGAGACTGTTGGCACCTGCCGATTTGCCGAGTAGCTGCTGATCCACCTCGACAGTCGAGGTATTTGCGCCTGCCTCAGCTTCTCGCAGACTTGGCACCGCTGGGAGAGGCTTTAGCGGCGTCACAAACCCCCCAAACTCCAGTCCAGTGAGGTGATGAGGCGCTGGAGTTCATGGTCGTGGGTAGGGCTCCATGGTTTGTGGCCGTGGGGCAGGCGCCAGAGGTTTTGGCCATGTGGTATGCTCGCGCATCTCCTGGCCTTTCTCAGGTAGCATGGTTGGCTGATCGTCTATCATGGCATCTACATCGTCAGCCGATGTATTTACCATCTTTCCCTGGCCAATTCTCCAAGGTTCTTTGCCATCATCCTCATCCTCATCCTTATCCTCATCCTTGTCCTCCTCTTCCTCCTCTTGATCTTCCTCCTCTTCATCTTCACCTTCCCTTTCCATATCCACATCGCCGTCTAAATCCATGCTGTCCAGTGCGTCCACATCATCCTCCATGCACATATCCACATCAGAATCATGTTGTGAGTCATATTCGCCTCCTGACTCCTCGGTAGAGTCAGTATCATCATCTGAGGAAATTTACACGGCAGGCAATGCTTCCGGCTCTAAATATTCCCGCTCTAGTTAGCCCTCCGTGTCCCATTGCCATTGCTTCCTGTACCCTTTCCACTGCTCTGCAAGAATTCTCCCCCTAGGGTTTCTTTAACAATACCATTCCATTTCCCTTTCCCGTTTCCGTTCCCATTCCCCTTCCATTCCTACGTTGCCTTCACTTTCCCCTTCCCATCATCAGTCGCCTTCCGTTTCCCCTTCCTATCCTTCGCTCCCTTCCTTTTCCCGGTTTCTTTCTCACCACCCTGCGTGTCCATCCCACCCTCGCAATCATCATTGTCATTACCATCGCCAGGACGGCTCCTTCCACAGCTTGGCGCTCCGAGATCCTCCCAGTTCTCATCATCATCATCATCCTCGTCGAATATCTTATTTCAATTGAGTGGTCTAATGGCCAGGAAGTCGCCTGGCATGTACTGCCAGGAGCTTGGCGGCTGAATCTTTGCCCTGAGATCATCGCTACTGTACCAAGAGAAATGCTCGCCGGTGCGTTTAAACGTCCCTGAGCTGGTTGTCTGGATTGGAGCCTTCGACTTGATCACCGAATGCACAGTGGTTGTCCCACCTCCAATTGTTCATTTGGTTGTGGGTTTTGTCAAACATTCGCCCCATATATGAGTGGAAGGCAGCCCACCACTCCCGAAAAGGCGAACTCCTGCTCCTGAGGTGCAGCTACATCAGCTGGAATTGTGAAAAGTGGCTAGCTGTGACTGGATCAAGAAAGATTATATCATAAAAGAGGTCCCATGCCCTCTCATCCTTGACCCTGCAAACATTGCATATCCGTATCAGTCCACAGATGTGTTCCAAGATGAATCCCTTTATACGGTCCCAATCCAACTACAGGCGTCGATTTATACCCGACGTCGGCATCTTTGCCCTAGCATTCCCCTTTTCTATACGGCTGCCCTGTGGGGCCATCGCTGTAAGTTGAAAATGAATCCAGATCCAAAGTGTTAGCATTGTGATACAGTTGCATGTAGCGGAAGGAAGCCCAGAGGGAAAGTACAAAGGTGTGTAGGTTATCGGGTGTATTTTGGAACGAGAGCCGTTGTTTGTGCAAGTCACGTGACATCGAGATAGTTCAAGATGCTGGCGGTGTGTATCATACAGGAGGAAAAGAGAAAGGAGGTGTAGGTGGGAAGAAGGGGTGAATATACTTGAGTTCCAGCGATTTCTTGGGTCAACTTGTGAGACTTCAGCAAGGAACAATTCTGTCCAGGCGGAATGGCTGCGTCAGAGTGGACGGGCTCCGTTAGAGCCGTCAGAGACACCTGTTACGGGGGTGCAACTCCTATTTCGTGATACTTCGCTAAGTAATCACAGAGCGCACGGCTGTAGATCCTAATTCCTTATAATGAATCGTCAGACGAACTTTCGGAAGTACTGGAATCACTATCGCTTCTCCCAACAACTTCCCGGAGGTCCTTCTGCTGGTTTCTCTTTGCTTTAGGGAAATTGGCAGTTCCCTTGTCTAACTTAATTGCCCGTCTGCAATTCTTAACTTGATGAGCTCCTTTCCTATCGGAGGGCCAAGCACAGCGTAAACACTCGCCAACAGCTTTCCTTCTTGATATCTCACTTGAGTCGATTCCCTCGGTCGCAATATGAACCGTTGAGAAACTAAATGCAGTTCTCCTGGATTCCGGAGCTGCTTCCCTTTTCCTAGTTCTCCTTTCCTTTTCCAGATTCTTATAAACTCGAAAGGAATCCTTAGTAGCCTTTAAAGGATTGATTTGTCCGGTCGAAGTTCGTCCCGATATTTTAAGGGCCGCAACCTCTCGCTGCTTCTTGGATTCTTGGAGGAAATCCTCACACTCCTTTAACACCTGATCCTGCTTCTTTTCTTCCTGACTATTGCTAGGAACTGGAGACACGGTTCCTTCGGTATTCGAAGTCTTTTCCGGAACAACCTTTAGTCTAACCCTGGATTGAATCGAGTCGATATAATTGACCAACCCCTGTTCTAATCCGATAGTCGATGCTAGCCACCAGACACAATGTGCGACGAAGATTTGCTGAGTTCTTCTGGCGTATGCTATAACTTTTTCGAGAGCGTATACTATGACGTCGTTGTCGTCCTCAAAAGTAATTGTCATTCATAGGATTAGATATCTATAAGGTGCGGGGCTGCCGCTACACAAAGCTAATAGATTCTAGGTATAGATATAATAGGTATAGGTATCATAAAAACTTAATAATAAATAAGGATCTTTCTTCGCTGGTAGGTATTCGTCTTTTCGTATCTCAAGTCGGTTGCCCTCCAACTTTGAAATATCCTAACCTCTTTATAGTCCTTTGAAATCACTCTTGACGATCCCCTAATTCCGAACTTACATATTAATCCCTCACTATAGAGTAATCCCTCACAATAGATTAATCCCTCACACTATAACTTATCTCTTTATATGACCCTTAATGATAGCTACTTATCTGTGGGTCTTATTGGCAAACGCCCGGTAGATAACCTTGCGTCTTATTATTGTGCGCCTATCGGAATGCTCGCAAGCTCGGGAGAGACACGTATCATTTTGGGTTCTAACTTAACTTTAGACATCTCGCTATCTTTGAGTTTGTTCAGTAGATACCTCAGGCTAACAGATACCAGTTCCTGCTGAAAATATCGTAGATCATGACGTTGCTACCAATGCCTTGCAAATCAATGCAAGGTGTTCCGCTTCAGGCCTTTTGCCAGTGCCAATAATCCCTCAGTCACGTCATGCTTAGGTAGAGACATTTCTCCTGATACCGGGGTGTGCCGCACTGGGTATCCTGCCATTACGGTCAGGCAGTGAAGAGCCCTCATACTCGCATTAACTATCGACTGCCGTGCACGCTCAGTGCAAGTCCCGCATAGTATCTAGAAGCGAAAGGAGATTCTTGCGACACTTGGCGCCCTGCCCAACTTTGTCTGCGCAAAACTCCTTGTAACGATTATACTCCCGCTAAAGAGCATAACCCTGACCTTTGCCTTGCCAAACATAGTATCATGTTTGATCGCACAAGCTCGCAAGTGCCATAATTACTATTAAGAGCGAACCCCTAACATCACCCCAGTGGCAGATTACTCCGTGCGCAGCCCCAATGAAATGCATCGCGTTGCATATCCACCTCTGATCACAGTTTCACCGAATCTTCTCGCTCTGTCGGTATTCTATTGTAAACGAACACTGTGGCATTGTGGGCAACTGTGACCATAGCATAAGGCATTTGGTATATTATATTTGTCTTTGTTACAGTCACAAGATTCGCTAACTCATAATATGGCATGAATTATTGAAGTATCTCTATATATATACATACGGTCAATCTGGCCACAGATGGTAGTCGAGCATAATCGGAGGAGCATCTGGTGACGCACACTGAGAGCACAAACGGAATTTGTGAGAATGAACGGTTCTAGCTCGAGGAGCATACGAAGAAAGCGAGAAGATATGATACTACCCGGCCGTGAGAATCCACGCAATTGCATGGATCCAGATGAGATGAAAATGACATGATGTCTATCTACCCCGGGGTCTCCCGAATATGTACTCCCCTTCACTCAGTCCACCGTGGTTGCCCCTGTATCTCCGTACACCCGCCGTCCCACATTAACGATGTACTTGGAGGCCGTGATCGAGCGAGTTGAGAGATGCACTTGGAGGCCGAGATCGAGCGAACTCAGGGATGCACTTGGAGGCCAGGATCGAGTGAACTCAGAGATACACTCCGAGGCCGTGATCGAGCGTGTTTGGAGATGCACTTGGAGGCCGAGATCGAGTGAACTCAGAGATGCACTTGGAGGCTGTGATTGAGCGAGTTTGGAGATGCACTGGGAGGCCGTGATTGAGCGAGGTTGGAGATGCAATCGGAGACCGAGATTGAGTGAACTCAGAGATGAACTGGGAGGCCGTGATTGAGCGAGTTTGGAGATGTACTGGGAGGCCGTGATTGAGCGAGTTTGGAGATGCACTCTGAGGCCGTGATTGAGCGAGGTTGGAGATGCACTTGGAGACCGGGATTGTGTGATCTCAGAGATGCACTGGGAGGCCGTGATTGAGCGAGTTTGGAGATGCACTTGCAGGCTATGATCGAGCGAGATTGGAGAAGGACTTGGAAGCGGTCGATCTGGAGGGAGGCGTGACTGCAGCTGAGACTCTGGCTGTAAGCGAGAAACTGGCTGGGAGCGGGAGACTGTCGATCTTGGGATGATGCTGTATTTGATGCATGCTGTACTCGGTGTTGAGTCATGATCATGGCATGGAGAGATAGAGAGGGATGACTTAACTTCGCGTTCTTAGGTGATGGTAGAGTTGAGCACAAGAACGAGAGAGATCAGGGGGGATGGGGGAAATCATAATGAGAAACAGGGACTTAAGAGAATTTCGTGTGCAAGTCAATTTACCATCTCCGATACAGCAGGTAGGAGTCCCCATCCGGCGGGTAATAACCCCGACACGAGGTCTTCTAAACCCAATCAGGCAAGTTGTACCCCTGATTTCTCAGGTCCGCTCCTATCCTCCATATCGTTCTCATCTTCATCCCCCATCTCTCTCTTTCTTGTCCACATCTCTGCCATCATTGCAAGAACACAAAGTTAAGTCATCCCTCTCTATCTCTCCATGCCATCATCATGAGTTAACACTGAGTGCAGCATATACCGAGTACAGCATTCACTGAGTACAGCATACACCTCAGATTGTCTGTCGTCCCTTCATTCTGACGATTTCATAAGAGCCCATTCCCATGGTTTCGAGTTAACTACCCGATGAATAGAGTCCCAGCACCTGGGGCACCTCCCATCGACCACCTTTAGATCGACCACCACCAAGTACTCCTCTAATCTCCCTCGACCATAGCCTGCTGCAAGTGCATCTTTGAACTGGCTCGATTACAGCTCGGGGTGCATCTCTGAGTTCACTCCATCTCGGCCTCCAAGTGCATGTCCAAACTTGCTCGATCACGGCCTCCCAGTGCATCTCTGAGATCACTCCATCTTGGCCTCGAAGTGCATCTCCATACTCGCTCGATCATGGCCTCGGAGTGCATCTCTAAGTTCACTCGATCAAGGCCTCAAAGTGCATCTCCAACCTTGCTTGATCACAGCCTCCCAGTGCATATCTGAGCTCACTCAATCAAGGTCTCCAATTGCATCTCCAAACTCACTCGATCATGGCCTCAAAGTGCATCTCCAAACTCGCTCGATCACGGCCTCCAAGTCCATCATGAATGAGCGACGGCGGGTGGAGGGAGACACCGGGGTAACGGAGGTGGACTGAGTGACTGGGAGTACATATTCGTCGTCATCTTCAGGTGCACCTCGAATCGCTGACAACCATCACGTGCTGCCAGTCGAGTTATACCGTGTGTAGATAGGTAGCTATATAGATACATAGATACATAGATGAGAATACAAACTGAATGCATAAGTTTTGAAAATTGTTGAACGATTAGTAGCTATGATTTAACATTGCCAGGCGTTGTGTAAACGGCATCAGCATAACTGCAACCCCTGCGAAGAGTGTAACACACGTGTCCTTCTGATGGTGCATAGACGTCACCACAAAGTAAAGGAGTATGTATGCAACGCGAACCGTCGCCTGGGCGACGGGCAGAGTGTAATTCTCCGTCAGAGGGTATGAGGTTTCGTCAGAGCCGTCAGAGCCGTCTGGAACACCCGGGTGTTTCTGACGGAAACTAGAGTTGTTGCTGATTGATATGATAGTTTTGATTCATATCCTGTGTTTTGTTGGTTAACGAACACAAAATGGCCCAGCCTTCATCATGCACAACCACCAGGCACCTCATGAACGACTAGCCTCGAGATGAGATTGAGTACTCGTGGTGAGGACCGTTCACAACGCCGCGCGTTGTCTTTGGATCACATACCATGTTTACCGCTCAGACCTCATGCATCTCGGAGCAAACAGTTTGGTTCTCAGGTTGTCCCAACTGTACAACCATCAAACACGGCTACCAACACGCCTAGCAGTGGAAACAGCACGCACAACTGATGTCATAGGATAGAGAATACGCCATTGTTCGCTTTGCAATTCTTTTAACTCTGCCACTGGGGGAATTCCACACGGAAGCTGAAGAGATACAAAATCGATGGTTCGAAGTATTGTGCCAAGAATGAGTGCAATACGATGATACTCGCACCAACAAGGCCTAAACACCCTTCAAGCAGTGCAAATAGACCTTCAGATGTTGCTGTAACAGCAAATATCAATGCTGAGTTTAATCTGAGTATGTTCTGATGGCAGTTAAACCCTTAATTGAATGCTTTTCAAGGGATCTCGTCCCCAAGTATTGTCACAGGCGATAGTGATTTAAAGTCTAGCGCGGTATGCACTGTGCCTCCCTTTATTTTTCGAAACCCTCCCTGGTCGCTCAAATAGGAGTCTACCTCCCCTGCCACTGTATATGCATGCAGAGAGAATTATTCCTACAATCTTAATGTCGAACTTCTATTTCGGACTATGCCTTGCTACAGCTCTCTCCCTGAGATGACTCCAGTCGTACGAATTGTTCAGAAATAACAAAAGCATAGGCCTTCTGGGAATTCTCAGCTTCCCCCTGCTAGGAGACGCGTTTCCGCACCGGCTGGCGAGAGGGATACCTCTCAAGGCGGGAGTTCCGTAGCCTCTACAATCCCTGGTCAGAACTCCTCCCCCTCATCTTCACTGAACAATTCTGGCGTGGCAGATATCACTCAACCTGTGACTTCCACCCCGTCCGGTACACAGCAACGGTCACCATATACTGCATCCGCTACGCAGGGTACAAGCAGTCGTGGTACACCAGCAATCGGAGGAACCTCACAGGCAGACTGAATGCGTTGCGTTGTATCCAGCCTCACATCCGGCATTGCTAGCACTCCCACTCATCTCAGCAGTCTTGAAAACCTGCCTACCCCCATCCCAAATCGAGAAGCCCGCGCGATCATTACACATCCACTGTGAATGCGAGCTACTAAGAGAAATCAGAGGCAGAGGCAGTGGCAATTGCAACCGCAGGCGGTGTCTACACCGCCTTAAATCATCTCCGGCAGTTGCAGCATCTATCAATTTGGTCACTCAGACATGATGCATCTTGTATTTGCAATGGGCAGACTCAGGGAGTTCTATATGTGGAACAGACAGCCATTTATGAGCGTAAGCGACTTGGAGATGGTAAGTTATGCAACGCGACACGTTGCGAAAGCATTTGCTGAAGCCCCACACTGGCAGATAATAGAGAAGTATTGGAACACCGCTATGCAGCAAAACAACAGTTGGTCCATAGCATTCGAGGCATGCACAAAGAAGATTGTGAAGGAGGGATGCTACAGCAATGGCCCACGGTGGACAATCCACGCTCAAACTGGTACCAGGTCAGAGCACAAGTCAACAAAGTTAAATCCCATTTTATTCAATCAGCAAGGGACAGTATAGCAGAGCTTTATGGTCTCCACCGCTTTGAATCCGACACAGAGTGTTTGGAATTCATTGATTCTATTCTGGCAGATAATGAGTATCATCTTCCTGTGGCTGTTAGGGGTGTCTCTTACAAGCGAAACTGATACTTGAATTATGGTACAGGATGCATACATATCTACGATATGCATAACACCTATGCATGTATGTTCAGGTGATCAGCAACATGCTCTTTAGCGGGAGTTCGTGTTGGTCGCGCGAAGTGTGGGTGCCTCGTTCACACCGGGATACTTTGCGGGGCAGGCGTGGTAATCACGCCCGGCAGTTGATAGTCGATATGCGATTAAGAGAACTCTTCCACCTACCTGTAATGGGTTAGGGTTCAGGAGCATGTTCCGGTCTCGAGAATAGTCTCGACCTTAGCATGACGTCGCTGAGGGATTAATGATGTAGGCTTAGAGCCTAGAGCGAACACTAATCGTTAAATCGATTAAGTCTGGATCGCAATGTAACCTCGCATTGGATACGAGCTTACGCGTCAGTAATCTACGTTGGCATAGTATCGGTTGGTCGCTGATTAAATCTATGATGCAATTAACAACTCATGTGCATGAGGGATTAAAAGGCGATAAGCTCCATCAACTTGGTTGGTGAGATTTCCAACTACCGACTTGTACGATTGCAAAATATGTCTGAGTTAGGAAAGAATAAGCTGGTATCGTGCGATGGATGGCCTGATCATTATCAGGAGCGTAATGCTTTCAAACCACATCAAGACAACGCGATAACATGAGGGTGTTGTGGCAGGTGGTTATCGGGCGCTATGAGGGCGTGGCCAAGATAACGCTATCACATCGAAGGAGGAAGGGAAGGCTATAAAGAGCCCGCTTCAGTCGAAGGATTTGGAGGCATCATCCACAGGATTAGCTTTGAGAGAACACCGAAGACGATCTTAAAATATTATTAAGAATTGTATCTATTTATTTATCAAAAGCAAAAAACAACTTGTCATCATTTCCTCCCTAATCCACCTACGAGATTACCATTTGTATGCCTGGACACAGGGATACACAGTCCGAGTACGCACTGGAATGAGTTGTCGAGACTTTCGGCAATCTTCTCTTCAGTTTGCAAGAGCACCGTTTAACCCACACCTACCGTGTGGTGTTCCGTTTTTGTCAACTAGAGGGTATCGATTACCTGGTGCTGGGATACTTGAATACCGGAGCATTACCATTCGAGGAGTATTCAGAGGAGTGGTTGCACAACGGGGTAGCGTGATTTGTATCTACAGAGGAGACGGTCTGTGGTATAGGTTTAGATTGGGAGTTCTCGTTACAGAGGAACGAGAAGTTGAGTCTTAGGATAAGACGAGGAGAGAAACAGATACTTGGATAGACGGCCGTACTTAGTTCGATATATGTTGCATTGATTATTGGGATTAAGAACCCCCGTAACAGTGGCAGAGCATGTGGAAGGTGGGGTCCGCAGTCCAAATCCGACGCAGAGAGTGTCGAAAGCTGCTAACGAATGGCCAGCGTCCTCTTCACTTCCTGGCGGAAGAAATCCCATGGTTTATCTACATCAAATTTCATCATCGGACAAATAACCGCAGTAAGTATGCTGATGGTGTTTAAAATTCCACAATTGACAACAAGGATGGTCATATACCCTGGCCACTGATCATGTTTACCTGCACTGTATTGCGGCATGTTCTCCTGGAGTGGGAAAAGAACAAAGGTGTTCCTCCGAAAGCTTCCAAGTCAATGCTGAAAGTGGACAGACCTGATCGCTCAAACTACTTCAACTTCAAGAACGACAGTGGTAAGAACGCATCCTGCTGCGCTACAATGGGTCACAAGTTGTTAACCTTGCCTGGTATTGCAGACACGTATACATTCTTGACGAATAGCTGGAACACACTACTGGAGAGCTACCAATGGAGGGTGTATAAAAACACTCTTGCCACAGTCAAGCGTCAGACCCAACAGGCGGAGAACCCAATGCCTGCCAAGGTCATCAGCAAGGAAGCAGCGGGTGTTGACAATGCTATTCTTCTTGACTATTTGACCTCCGAGGTGGCGCTTGAGGCGCCGGAGCTCAGAAGCACTGACTGAATTGTCCCGATAGACATGTTACGGGGGTAACAACACCTAACTAAGATACTTCGTTGAGTACCTGGAACAATCAAGGTGCGTACGGCCATGGATGCTATTTCCTCATCGTGATAGTTTTGCCGGTTTCTTACTGGCTGTCCCTAATCCTAACTTCATCGATCTTCTGCAGTCCTTGACTCGATTGCTGGCTCTCTGATCAGAAGGCCAGGCACACCTAAGGCACTCGCCCGCTGCTTTCCTTCTTTTGATTTCTGAGTCTTCTGTTCCTTCAGTTTCCTTGAACTTATTTCGTTTGGATTTATCGTTATTCTTCCCGATCTCGTATGCAATAATAATTCCTTTTGTATCCTTATCGCTTTCCTTTCTCGCTTGGACACCTTAATGAACTTCTTAGTTTGTCTAATAATTTCAGATACTAGACCCGACTCTGAATTATCAGATTGAAGGTTGATAATATCGGGCCTGGATTCCTCCTGGATATCTCGAGGCGTTGCAGACACCCGTGGAGTATTCTGACACATCCTTTCCTGATCGATAATCACTATATTCTCTGATTGATTCTTCAGATTATCGATATGGATAGCCAATCCTTGTTGTAATCCGATAATGGAAGATATCCACCAAACACTTTGCACTAGGAAGATATACTGAATATCTCTGGCGTCAGATATAATCTTCTCAAGAGCGTAAATGATAACGTCGTTGTCGTTCGCAAAGGTGATAGGCATATATTGAATAATGCTTCGTCCAAGGTGCGGGGCTGCCACTACACAAAGCTAATAGATTCTAGGTATAGGTATAATAGATATAGCTATCATAAAAGTCCAATAATAAATAAGGCTATTTCTCCACTGGTAGGTATCGTCTTTTGCTTGCTGTTGACTGATGTCTCTCTTCAATACCAGAACCAAGTAATCTCTTTATAGTCTCTCGGAACCTACTCCAGACTATGATTTAATCCCTCAATGATAGTCACGTATCTGTATGTCTTACATTCAGAGAATGCGTCTAGTAGAGGTGACCTCACATCCCTATGGTTTTCATGTTCATGCATGATATCATATCAGTTCATAAATCAGACCACAACTTAAACTTAGACATCTCGCAATCGCCTTATCTTTTTCGGTAGTTGGAACGCACACTTTTTATGGTGACATGTCATTTTATTCAATCATCCCGATTGAATAACTCGCAGACTTATGAGGTTGTGATATCCCCTGCTTTGCCAACGTGGAACTTATGTGTGTAATCTCAATAGATTAATCATTGCAGATGCCAACTCATACAAGTCAATGAATGATGTCCGCTTTTGGCTTAATCGCCAACGCCATATTCCCTCAGTTTTATGTGCTTTATGTGTTCGTAAACTGTGACGTGCCCTGATTAACAGAGAGCCCACTTACTTGCACGACCGCCTCCCACATAGTATCTAGAGATGAATCTGGTTGAAAACAACACGCTCGGCGGGATTTCCATCCGTTCGATCTGGCGCAATGTTGCATCAATAAATCAGCTGCCGCAGCACTTTGCTTTCAATGAATCCGCTAAGCATTATGCTTATCCAATTGAGATGTGACTAGCATGGTCACTATTAGGAGAGAACCACTAACAAGACAACAATTATACAGATGACGAACTGCATTTCGAGATGCCAGGGGGCAGCGACGATTACGATGATGAAGGTGACGAAATTGACGAGAGCGATGCCATCCCCACTACCAGCAGGCGACGACGGGCGGCAACTGCACTCGAGAGGTTTGACCTGGGAACCAGTCATGGGGACGGGTATGAGGGCGACGACTGTGAAGATGCGGATGCGGATGAAGAGGAAGAAGCATCGCAAGCCGATGATGGATCAAGGCAGAATTTGGAGGACTGAGGGCATAGTACCAGAGACTGTGCAGATTGGACAGTATATTTCAAACCTGTAAAAGATGATAATGGCAAAGCATATGCAACAGCAAGCGATGTATCTGAAGCGAAGACTATTGTAATAAGTGACAAAATCTGAAAGTTAAACATATATGGGAGAGCGCGGCATCTGATAAATAGTGATAGCGGAGGGTTAAAATGTGGCACTCGGCCGGAGACAAGCATACACAGCGCTAGGAGTTGGGTAAACGGCTACAGCGTAACTGGAGCCCCTGCGAAGAGTGAATCACACTTGACGTTCTGGCGATGCGTATACGTCACCACGATCCAGACGCCAAGTGAAGGGATCACGATGCCGGGGCGGCGATTCCTGTATTTTGCTTGAGCGTCCACAGGTTAATATACAGCGCGACACGTTGCAAGAATGAGAGATATGGTATAATAGCCGCCGCATGGTAGGTATGCCACGAGACCCGTCATGAGTGATTCTCCGTCAGAGGGTACGAGGTTCCGTCAGAGCCGTCAGGGCCGGTAGGAACACCCGGGTGTTCCTGTCGGAGACTAGGTTTGTTGCTGATGTCTATTATGATTCACACTTTTGACAGCTCGATGCTTGGGAGGTAATTTCAATCCTAATGCCTGATCCTCAATATCAAAATCAGTATTGGAATTTAGCTCAATAGTATCTGAATCGTTATTGAGATTGAATTGTGAAATATCAGTTTCCTCAGTTATAATCACGTTATCCACATGTTGTGGTAACGGCCTGACCACTCAATCACTAATGTAATCCAGAGGGAATATTTCGTATTTGAGACTGGACTGTTACGGGTTCTCCCTCAATAGAGGTAATGGTACTTAGCATAGGGTCAGAAGACTTCATACCTATATTGTTAGGTATACATAACACCAAGTCTAGAAAAATGCAAGTAGCCAGAGCCATGGTCCTTAGCGGGATTCCATGACTGCCTCGTGTCGATTTGCTAGTCAGCCCCATTGCTAGCAGATTCATTGAAAGTTCTCATACAGAAGATCTGATTTGATGATGCAATAACCTTGGCCAGTAACAAGTAATCAAGACTTGGAGATGCCAGTTATTTCTTACCACATTCACTGAATTAAGCTAAGTGGGACTAGATGCGTCAACTGCACTATGTGCAACTGAGGTGTCAGGCAGACGATAGCCAAATGCAATCATGTGGGATCTGAAGCTGATCCCTGGTGCAGCGGAACAGCGTGGGCACTCCCCAGTTAGTGAGAATATTCTCGACCTTAGCATGGCCTGTCTGATTGATTGACATTGGGCCAAGACAACATGTCCCAATAAGCCTTGGAGGGGTTAATCAGGAAGTGATACCTCAATTATATGTCAACAGAGCAATGGTGGGTCGCCACGTCAGTCTCTGAAAGCAGATAAACCGAATAGCCTGAATGGTGATGTTGTGTCATAATATATTACACAATCTGTATCAAACTCTCCAAATAACCACAACAGGCGAGGAGGAGTTTTGACTATCCGAATATATGAGTTGCAAGATATTTAAGTTGAAGTGACTGTTTGATTACATCTTATTGTGGATGATGGCCCAAAAGGGAGCATAGTGCTTTAAAACCAATCACACAAGAACATGATAACCTTTGGGAAGGGTGGTTGTGTTAAGAGAGATTGAAGCTCATTAAGGAGTATTTTAAGATATGACAGATGAGATCATAGCAATTCTTGATCGATCATGATGGCCCTTTGGGAGAGTAACTCTTTAAAACTAAAAATACAATGCAAGAAAGCTATATAGAGACAGTGATGCTCCGGCATTGGAAGGATAGCTCGAAAAGCACAAATGATACCTAGCCGCGCAGAAGAAGCTGAAATATTATTAAGTTTTCAGTTCTTATTATTATTATTATTATTATGATCATAGAGAATAGTAGTATTATCTTTTAGGATTATAAGCGGTTCCCCTGCCCTATGGTTGAGCATAAATTCAATAACAAGTACGATGTTATACTGTGCACTTTATTATCGATACTGGACCGCTTTGAAAGAGAAGACCAGTTATTTGCCACACAGTGTATTTGGTGGCTAGCAAGTATAATCCAGTCTACAGAGATATTGATTAATTATTGACACTATAAGACATTCCTGTCAGACTACGTGGTGAATATTGTTGTGATACCGTCACCTCAGAATGAGTTGACTGATTCGCTAGTTTCTGAATCAGACATTCCGCTGTTGGATATTCATAACGACTCACATGGAAATTCTGATATTGATTGAGACTTTGAGGAACATGATTCAGCAATTAAGATACCTGAGAAGCGTAAAAGCAATAAAGTTAATAAATTAAATGCTACTCGCTCCCGCCTTGTATTTAGGAAAAAACTGAAGTACCGAGAACAGACTTTAGTGGAGCTGGAAGCATGATTTGGCAAACAAAGCAAGAATCAATGGAGACGATCGAGGGAACGCCTCCGAGTTGAATATTGAAAGTCGTGAATTTAGGTCTGGAGTCTAGAAGCTGAATCGACAGTTGAGTCTGAACAGACCAGGACATTTAGGGTGATTACGCTTGAGACATAATATTGCGGATAGTATCTGAACGCCAGATTCATCAAGGAGACAATTTTGGCAAGAGTTGTGAAGATACGGGTCAATTTAGATTGCACTATCAATGGGAATATCACTGGCATTATAATAAATAATTACCAAGATTAATTATACGAATATACTCTACGATATTAATTAATCACTGAAATTCATCATACAAGTTGTATGAATTGTCAGTATTGAATCACACCACGATACAATTTAGTTGCTATCTATTTGAAAGCAACCAAAACAACTATACATACTTGTCCTCTTTGTGTATGCCATTTTCACAGACTACCAATACACTCTGTGTGGAGATCCACATGGGAGTTACAATAGGAACTATGGCCATGTACCTAGTACTTACTTATGTATCCCCGGATACATATATATATCAGTATAGTTACTTAGATGGAAGCACCCGCATAACAAGAAGTTTAGTATCTCTGTATCTTTTATTATACTTGCCAGCCACCAAACACACTGGGCAGCAAATGTATTATCCTCCTTCTGGAACTGATGTAGTAATAAAGATAAAGCAAACACAATAATATTGTAGTCATTGTTGAGCTTTGGATCAGTCATATGGCAGGGGAACCACATACAATTCTAATAGATGATACTAATATACTTGGTAATAATGATAATAATAATAAGAACTGGAAACATCAATAGTATTTCCGGTTCTTTTTCACAGGTAGGTATCGTTCGTGCTTCTGGGGCTACCCTTCGAAAGCCCGAGCTTTGTCGTTTGTTTATAGTCTTTCCTGGACTAACAAAGTTTATGTCCGAACCTTAGCTATGATCTCATCTGTCATATCTTAGAGTACTCTTCATTACGAGCCAAACTCTGAGACAGAGGACCACTCATCATGAAGGTTATCGTGTAATTGCAAGATTGCTTTTAAAGTGTTTAGCTCCCCATATGGGCCATCATCCGCAAAAAGATTAAATGAAACAGTAACTTCAACATAGATATCGCGCAACTCGTATATTTCAGATTATCAAAACCTCTCCTTGCCTGACTTGGTTATTTGGAAAGCTATAACCAGATTGCTTAATGAATTATGACGCAACCCCCTTTCTAGGGCTTATCTGTATCCGCAATTTATGTGGCGGCCCACCACTACTGTGTCGACATTTGATTTTAACTTACCTCTTTATATAGTGGTTTGCTATCACACATATGCCTGTCCGGGGAGTAGGAAGCTTCGGGTCCTAACTTGGCCATGTTTCCGTGAATCAGACAAACCATGCTGAGGTAGAGCCTCCTCTTACATCACTAGGGAGTGCCCAAGTAGTTCTGCTCGTAGTGAGGATTTGCTTGAGATCCCACATCAGCAAAAAACAAGTCCGTCCGGGCAGAAAAGCTGCATCAGAGTGGACGTGCTCTGTCAGAGCCGTCAGAGACACCCCAGTGGCAGATAACTCTGCACCCGGCGCCATAACGATGCATCGCATTGCATATCGCCCTCCAATCGTAGTTTCGCTGTTTCTTCTCGCTCTGTCGGTAACCTATTGTAAATGAACACTATGGCGTTGTGGCCAACTGTGACCATAAGCACAAGGCATTTTGTCTATCATATTTGTCTTGTTACAGTCACAAGATTCGCTACCTCATAATATGGCAGGAAATATTTAAGTATCTCTATATATATACATACGGTCAATCTGGCCACAGATGGTAGTCGAGCATAATTTCAGGAGCATCGGGAGACGCCCATTGAGAGCACAAACGGAATTTGTGAGAACGAATGGTTCAAGCTCGAGGAGCCTAGAAAGAAAGTGAGCAGATATGATACTACCCGGCCATGAGAATCCACGCAATTGTGTCATCAGCAAAATGTATTTTAGTCACTGGGAGCCTCCAGGAGTGTCTGAGAGGAGGCGGAGTGTAAACTAAGAAGCGCCAATTTCAGGAGAGAACCAGACCCTAGGAGGGCATTCTGGCCGGCCATCTGAGTAACTGGGATCTCTGATGACTGGTACGGGAGCACCATGGGAGCACTTGTGCGAAGTTTGGGAGCACCTGGGACTGTCACTCAACCAATGCGGGAATCCCAAACAAACTCTGAGAGATGCCGGGTTCTTAGGGATATTCACTCGAAGGACTGCAGGCGATATCTGAGTGTACCCGAGCAATTAGAATACCCTCCACGTATGATGCATAGATCATTGTTCATTATCAACTTCTAAATCATACTACAGTACCCAACATCTCATTCAACATTCTATTGTTTGCATCGCTACATTGAGGAGGAGAACCAAAGAAAATGACGAGTGATTCATAAATGAAAGTAGGTAAAAACGAAACATCAACCAGATTAAGCGATCGGAATGCAATCGAACATAGTCTCAATGTCATCCACTAAATCTCCCATCCCATCACGGCTGACAAACGTAGGAACACACAATTCATCCACGGTGCAAAGATCCTGGAGGTGCTCCTTGTATTTCCGAATGATTCCGGCCTGGCAAGTGGGTGAAATTGAATTCCAATGTCGTTTGGCTCGATTTGTGATATCTAAAAGGTTGGAATTGAAGTTAGTGAGCGGTGAATCAAAATGGGGTTTGAAAGGCAAATATGACGAATTCAGGGGGGAAAACAAGGTGCACCACCAGGAAAGGAGGAGTGCCTGATGTGGAGTTCGATGTGGGCAAGGGCAGTGCTGATGGTGATGGAGGAGCGCAGAATGAAATTGAGGGGCAAAAATCAACGCAAAGGAGCGCCGACGGGGATTGAGGAGCGCATATCCAGCGGAGCAGCCCATCCATGGTGAGCAGCGCTGAAAGGGGAGAGAGGTAACTAGTCTGGAATGAAATTGAGGCGCTCCTATTC